>Ga0268264_10002560_pt1 | contig 15937 bp, 7 predicted proteins | sample KBSSwiS32_FD_190357 | JGI IMG/M metagenome (GOLD analysis project Ga0268264, IMG submission 190357) | Switchgrass rhizosphere microbial communities from Kellogg Biological Station, Michigan, USA - KBS Switchgrass S3-2 (SPAdes) (version 2) | ecosystem: Host-associated > Plants > Roots >...
CCAGGATGCCGCCGTCTGGCAGGAAAGCCAGGCCAAAGGGAAATTCCAGTGCGCGCGTAACTGCCACCACGCGGATCTTCTGTCCCTCACCGGTGTCGTAGACCATCGGCATTTTGGGCAGCGGAACATTCGCCAGACCCTGCGGGGCAATAGGAATCTTGAATGTGGGATCGAAGGGGACCTTCTGCTGAGCGAGACCGAGCAGGGCCAGCATAGGTATGGCCAGCAATACGTGGGCGACAGTCTTCATACTATTTACCTTTCCTGGTTGTGCCAGTTTCAGGTCGAGAATACCACACCGTTTTGAAATCCGCCGCGTAAGTGTTTACAACTGAAATCCGCGATGCGCATGGGCTTGCTCGATGAGGCATATTGCGCGGGCCCAGGGAGCGCATGGCGGATGCGCCCGTTTCAGAAAGACTTCTTCGTAAGTGTAACTCCGCAATACTACGAACCAACCTGAATGGCCCCGCCACCAATGGATCTGCCAGCGTTAACTATCAATGAGATTGATACCAGTATCAACACTCTAGACGTAGGCGGGGTTCGATAGTAACATCCCGAGGATAGTGGGTTTCAGGCGGCGCGGGGACTTCTACGTATGCGGTGGCACCTCCTTGTCGCCAGCTAGACCCGTAGGAATAGAAACCAAAAGGTGAAAATTATGACATCCAAGATGTTCCCGGTTTCACGGAATGTGCATTTCCTGTTGACGTTGGTGCTCATCGCCTTCGCGCCGTCGCTGGTGGCCCAGTCGGCCGGAACCGGCGCTCTGGCTGGGACCATAACGGATCCTTCGGGCGCAGTGGTGCCTAACGTGACGATAACGCTCACGAGCACGGATACCAACCAGGTTCGAACTGCTACCACCGGCGCGGATGGCAACTATAAGTTTGCTCTGTTGCCTCCGGGCACGTACAGAATTCGCTTCAGCGCCGCAGGGTTCAAAACTGCAGAGGTCTCAGCGGTAACCGTCAACGTGACGGAGACACCGGTTCTCGACCGGGCACTCGAAGTCGGCGCGCAGAGCGAGCAAGTGACGGTGGAGGCACAAACGGAAGTGCTGCAAACCGCGACTTCAACGCTGGGAAATACCGTGGGTAGCCGCACCGTGACCTCGCTTCCTTTGAGCAGCCGCAACTACACGCAGATTCTCGCGCTGTCGGCAGGCACCAATACCACTGCCAACAACGCCACCGCCCTAGGCAAAGGCACGCAGAACATGAGCGTGAATGGCAATGACCCCGGCCAGAACAACTTTCAGATGGACGGCGTCAATATCACCAATTTCGCTAATAGCGGCAGCGCGAACGACGCGAGTCTGTACGCCGGAGTCGGCATCCCTAGTCCCGATTCGCTGCAGGAGTTCAAGGTTCAAACCTCGACGTATGACGCGAGCTACGGCCGGAACCCCGGTGCGAACGTCAACGTCGTTACCAAGTCTGGGACCAATCAAATTCACGGTGCCGCGTTTGAATTCCTGCGGGACACCATCTTCAACGCGAATGATTTCTTCCGTAACCGCAATTGCGGCGCGTCCCCCACGGCGCTTGCTACTTGCCAGGCGGCGGGAGGCGTAAAGCAAGTATTGAATCAGAACCAATTCGGCGGCGTGATCGGCGGCCCCATTATCAAGAACAAACTGTTCATCTTCGGGAGCTATCAGGGGACCCGCCAGAAGAATGGTTTGGCTTCGCAAGGCGTCACTACCGCGCTGCTGCCCCCGATTCCGGCGGGCGACCGGTCGGCGCCCGGCTTTGCGGCTCTCCTCGGTGCCGCCAATTGCCCGCAAAATAATCCCGGAAACGCCAACTTCCTCACACCGAGCGGAAGCCAGAACGTGGCCTGCAACGGATCCAACATCAGCCCGGTTGCTCTGAACATTTTGAACATCAAGTTGCCGAACGGCCAGTACTACTTCCCCTCCTCGGGCACCAGCGGCTACAGGCAAGCGACCTTCTCCGACCCGGCGATCTACAACGGAGACCAGGGACTGGTCAACTTCGATTACTTGATCACTCCCAAGAACACCCTGGCCGGCCGCTGGTTTTATACGAATGATCCTCAGATCTCGCCTCTGAACGGGCAGCTTCCCGGCGCCCCCAGCCTTCTCGGCTTTGACAACGTGAACGCGGTCCTCAAGCTGACCACGATCATCACCAATTCGATTGTGAATGAGGGGCGCGTTTCCTATCAGCGGAATCTCGCGCAGACCAACGCTCAGGCGGTTCCTGGCGTTACCAATGCGCAGTTGGGGATCACGCCGAACGTCCCGGGGGTTGTGCTGCCCCCGCCGTTCGCGATTTCGGCTAGCGGCTTTTCGATCCTGGGCGGTATTAACAACGGCACCTTCAGCGTGACCAACCAGACGCAGATCGCCGACCAGATCTCCCTTTCGCGCGGCCGGCACACTATGCGCGCCGGTTTTGAATGGGAACAGAACGCTTGGCCCATCACTTGGTCCGGAACTCGCGGGAACTTTACGGTGGGGAGCTTTAACGATCTGCTGGTTGGCGGGCCGCAGAACACCGCGACGGGGCAGCCCGGCAATATCAACCAGTGCCTGTTCTGCACACGCAGTGCGCCCCAGGGCATTATCCACGGCTACTATGCCACGGGCGGCAGCGCTTTCTTCCAGGACGATTTTAAGGCCAGTTCCAAGTTGACGTTCAATCTCGGCGTGCGTTGGGAGTACAATGGAGCGCTCAACGACAAGTATGGAAACCTTTCCCAGATCTGGGTGAGCCGACTTCAGGCAGTCCCGCTCCCGCCGACCGGGCCAACGACTTCCGGCCCAGGCATCAGCCAGTGGGTGGTCCCCAGCAATTTCATTGCGCACTATGGTCAGCCACCCGACGGTGTTTTAGTCAGCCCGAACTTGACCACCGAGCGTGTGGGCGCGCGGCTGACCAATTTCGGTCCTCGCGTGGGCTTTGCTTATCAGGCAAGCAACAAGCTGGTAGTGCGCGGCGGAGCGGGAATCTTCTATGATCGCGTCGGCGGCGACCGCATCGTCTACTCCGTTGAGCAAGGTAACCCCTATTCAGCCACACTCGACTACAATTCGTTGAATAATCAGACTCTAGCCAATCCGTTCCCAACCACACCGGTGCTAGGCACCTTCTCGTCCCGTTACGCAAGTTTCACGTCGGCTTGTCTGAAGAACCCGGCTGCTACCATGGCCGTCTGCAACTCGAACCTCAACATTCCGTTCCTGACCGAGGTTCTGCACACCCCGCTGATCCGCCAGTACAACCTGGGCGTTCAGTATCAGTTCGCCTCGCAGTGGGTGCTAGAAGCCGGCTACGTCGGATCGAGCTCGATCAATTTGATGGAGCAGTACCACAACAACAATACGGCCAATCTGGCGAGCGTTGCCAACCCGATCAACGGCGTTACGACGAATACGACGCAGAACGTTTTGTACCGCGTGCCGTATCTCGGCTACCAGGCGGTGGGGGTGCGCGGAACGGCGTTTGACGCCTATGCCAACTACAACAGCATGCAGATAACGGTTCGCAAGCAATACTCGCATGGCTTCACGTTCCAGGGAGCCTACACCTATAGCAAGGCCATGACGGTGGAGTACAACAATGTGGCGAACAGCAATTACGCGGGTGATCTGGCGCAGCAGTATGGGCCGGCCACCTTCAGCCGTCCGCAGCGTTTCGTCGCCAATTACAGCTACGATCTACCCTTCGGCACCCACACCGGCATCCTGCAGAAGGTGCTCGGCGGGTGGAACGTGTCGGGCGTTACAGTCTTACAGGGTGGTTCGCCGATAACCATCGCTGACCAGACTGCCGGTACGCTCTATGGCACCAACGGCACTAGCCAGGCCGGTTTCGGCCGCGTCCAAATCGCTCCCGGCATGACCTATGCCGACATCGCCACTCCCGGCAGCGTCGAAAATCGATTGGGTGGCGCAAGCGGCGGCCCCGGATGGTTCAACAAGGCTGCTTTGATTGCCCCGCCGGCCATGTCGCCAACTGGAACCATCTACTACTCCGCCCCAGGCAATACCGGACAGGCGCAATGCGCCGCAGCGAATCCGGGAATTACTTGTGGCACGCTGTACGGCAACAGCGGAACGGGCATTATCCAAGGACCCGGCCAATTCAACTTCGATATTTCGATCCTGAAGACGACCAAGATCCTGGAGAATCACACGCTCCAGTTCCGGGCCGAATTCTTCAACGCGTTCAACCACCCGCAGTTCACCAATCCGAATTACGGCCAGGGCGCCATTTACGCTCTGCCGAATTTCGCGGCGGGCAACTTCGGACAGATCACTTCGACGAGTGTCAATCCGCGCGTGATCCAATTCGCGCTGAAGTATATTTTCTGATTCCTTGAGAACCGCTCCACGACGGCCAAGTGGTGGAGCGGTTCTTCTAGCGCAGGTCGCGAGCGTAGCCTCCACCTTTGACACGGTCTGAGGCAACCAGTATACTTTCACCCAATATAAGCAAAAGCGTCTTCCATAACGGTGGGGGCGCGCGCTTTCGGTGAGGTGGATACGTGATCGAACCTGTCGCTCCCAGCTCGAGCCCCGCGATAAGTGACTACTTTGACAGCAGCCGCCGCCAAATCCTATCTAATTTTGATTTCCGGCTCCTGGCCGTCATTAAAGAACTCCATCGAACCCGCAGCGTTTCTCAAGTGGCGGAACGTCTGGAGCTGACACAGTCGGCCATCAGCATGAGCTTGGCGAAGCTGCGCAAATATTTCAACGACCCCCTATTCGTTCGAACCTCCCAGGGGATGGAACCAACGCCCCGTGCGATCCAGATTATTCGCATTCTCGGCCAAGCTGAGAACCTCTTGCTAACCGCCTTCGACCAGTCCGTCTTATTTTGCCCGCAAACTTCCGATCGCGTGTTCCGGATACAGTCTACCGACACGGCGCAAGTAACCTTGGCGCCCAGGCTGATGTGCCACCTTCGCGAAGCGGCACCGTCCGTTCGTATCGATCTGCAGAGGATCGGTTCCGACACGCCCAAACTCCTCGAGTCGGGCGAGTTGGATTTGGCGATTGGGTTTTTGCCTCCCATGGGCGCCGGGTATTGCCATCAGCGGTTGTTTAATGAGCGCTTCGTATGCGCCACCCGCATGGGCCATCCCCGCATTGGGGAAACGCTGACGCTCGAAGAATTCGAAGCCGAGAATCACCTCGCGATCACGACCCTGGATACTGGGCATGGAGTCGTAGAAAAGATACTCGATCTAAAAAAGGTCCACCGCAGAGTCGCGCTGGAAGTTCCGAGCTTCCTGGGAATTGCTGCCATCTTGGAAGTCAACGATTATCTGGTCATTCTGCCTGAGCAGCTCGCGCAACACCTGATGGCTTCGGGCGCCATCAAGGTGTTCCCACTACCGTTTGATATGCAGGGTTATCCCGTAATGCAGCACTGGCACGAGCGCTATAGCCAGGATGCTTCCAGCCGCTGGTTGAGGAATGTGATGGCTAACCTGTTCCTGACGTCGGAACAATCCCCGCCGCGCTTGAAACCTATTAACGGAGCGCGCGCTCACGCCCAGGGATCACGTTAGACGATCCCCGCATTGTGAACCACCTTGCCATCCACCATCGTGAGCACGGAACGGATCTTCTTGATCTCGGCATCTGGCACCGCGAAATAATCGCGATCTAACACCGCGAGATCGGCGAGTTTTCCCGGCTCCAGCGAGCCGATCTTTTCTTCCATCCGCAGGAACCAGCTGTTGTCGCGGGTGAAGAGCCGGAGCGCCTCCGCGCGCGTGAGGTGCTGGCCAGGATTAACCTGGTCGCCAAAGGAGTTGATGCCAGTAGTGGCGTAATAGATGTGCTGCCAGGGGTTCAGCGGGGCTATGTGGACACCGTCGCCATGTATGCCCGCCTGGATCCCGTGATCGACGATGGTCCGGAAGGCCGGGCCTGCGACTACTTTCGGGTCAGATGATGTGACCCAGCGGAATGCAGCCATCTCCACGCCGCAACCGAGCGCTTTGAGCCTGCTGAGCAGATCGGCATTGACCTCCGGAACGTGGTGCACCACCCAACGCAGCTTGGTGATGTTGAACTCCCGATTGACGCCTTCCCAGGCTTCCACCACCTGCGTTAAACCCGCAAGGTTTTGTACAGCGTTCTCGTTGCGCCACCCCGCTTGGGCGACCAGCCGCTGCGCCTCGCGCCACACCGCGCCGCTATTGAGGGGAGCCGCCCACTCGCCGATCGAGCCGGTCTGCATCATGTCGTCGCCGAAGAACTGAAATTGGTTCCGTAAGCGCTCTTTCAACTCGGGTAGCGCCGGGTCATTCTGGTTTTGCAAAAAATTCGTCTGCAAGCGCACGATGGCCCGGCCCTCGCGGCGGAGTTCGAGCCAGGCATCGTACATGCGGTACTGGTCGAGGTTGGACAGGATCTGGTTCGGATGAAGCGGTCCGGGAGTCGGAAACAGCACTTGGTCCAGATTTGCCGTCAAGCCGACGCTGGCCGAGTACCGCATGGCTTCGAGGGTGCTGCGCTTCTTATCCTCGAACGTCTGCATTCGGCGCAGGAGAAACAGGGCCGAAGCCGACGGCCCTCCGCCCGCAAATCCGACGGCGGCGATGGCGCCGTTGGCGGCGACGCTGATTTTCCTGATATCCGGATGCACAGGCGGCGCCGCATCGGTGGCATCGAAAAACGCCTTACCCATACTATTGGTGACAGCCGGGCCGGTAAAGCGTTCGTAGAGCAACACGGGACGATCGGGAACCGCCGCGTCCAGCTCCGCCAGCGTGGGATGACGATGTTCGGCCCATTGGTTGGGGTGCCAGCCGCCCATCGAGGTAATCCATGCGCCTTCGGGTGCGTCTTTCCGCCGTGCCGCCAGCGCCTCTTGCACCTCGCGAATCGAAGTCGTGTTTTCGAGGATGGTGTGATAGCCAGGACGGTTTCCCAAGCTGATTATGTGAATGTGTGGTTCCACCAGCCCGGGCACAACCGTGCGTCCGCCCAGATTGATAATGCGCACTCCAGGTCCCGCCTTTGGTGCTGGACCGCCCACCGCCACAATGCGGTTATGGCGAATCGTGATCGTGTTTACGATCCTGTTGGCGGGATCCATCGCGTGGATCCGGCCGTTGACCAGAGCGGTCGTGGTCTCGTCCAAAGCACCCAACGCGGGGGTTTGCGCGGGTAAAACGAGCGCAGCCGGACCAGTTCCAAGGGCCACCGTGCCGGCTCCCATGGCGAGGAAACGGCGGCGCGACTGTCCCCTCCATTCCGGCTGATCCGCACCACCACGCCCCACTCGGTTTTTAGTCATCGGCGATCCCCCTCAATTCGGCAACGTGGATTATATCACCCGCAGGGCCCTTTTCCGAATTCGAGTATTGTCCTTCACTCTTTGCCCGCGTCGAATTGAGTGGGGTTCGAAATCGGCCCGATAGCCCCCCCTCACCAACAGGGCGGCAGAGTTACGCTCCACATTGTGACGCAGTGAGATTAACCCACGCTCAGCAAGAAACGCGCAGTGCTGGGAAGGAACAGTTCTCATCGGCTAGACTGATATCAATAAAGAGTCGCCATTCGCACGCTCCGGCGGGGCTCAGCGATAGGTCTCCCAATATGCCTGCAGTCCAACCCGACCCCGAAAACCGCGGCCTCGGCGCATTATTTTTCCATTGCGCATGGTGACCCTCTCCTTCGACAATGGACCGGAGCCGGAAGTCACGCCTTACGTGCTGGAGACGCTTGCGAAGCATTCTGTGAAAGCTTCGTTTTTCGTGATGGGGCGCAAGGTGATCACTGCCGAAGGGCGGACGCTTGCGATGCGAGCAAGTGCGGAGGGCCATTGGATCGGCAATCACACATATTCTCACACGCGGCCACTTGGTGAGCTAGACCGGGCCACAGCTCTGCACGAATTTGAACAGGCAGAGGAATCTCTTGCTTGGCTCGATCAGAGGCCGCGATTATTTCGGCCGTATGGCCGCGCAGGCAAGCTCGGGCAGCATTTACTTCATCCAGCGGTGGTCGAAAGGTTAGTGTCTGGACGATACACTACGGTACTTTGGAATTGTGTCCCTCAGGATTGGCGCGACCCCGACGGGTGGATGTCAACTGCTTTGCCGCAATGCAGGTCGAGAGCTTGGAATCTCTTGGTGTTGCACGATCAACCAAGCGGAGCGATGAAGCACCTGGATAGTTTCCTCACAGCGCTTAAAGAATCAAATGTGCCCATCGTGCAAGAGTACCCTGAAGACTGCGTTCCGATGCGCGAAGGTCGCATCGTTGGACCCATCGAAGCCTGGACGAGTTCCCGTACCGATTGAGACGCCGCTGGAACGGCTGGTTGATCGGTCAGGCTGCGCTCCGCTGAAGACGCACGAATGAACGGCTACGTGGCAGTTGGTCTCGCCGCTTGACGGTTTGCCGCCACTCCGTACAAGTGCGGCCATGTGGCCGACGCAAAGTCTCCCCTTGACATTCGCGATAGTAGAGTCCAATATTTATACCAACTGAATTCGGGTGAATGCTTCGCGCGCGGTCCTCTTACTGGGATCCCTATTTGGCATGCACTAAGGGATTTGTGCATGATCGCGTGGAGCAGTTTTTCGTAAAGGAGAAACGACAATGGGTGAGAAACTCAGGGGTATTCGTGTATTCGCGCTATCTTTCGCCGTAGCCTCTCTGTTCGCGGCTTCGGCCGCATGGGCGCAATCGGCTTCGACATCTGCACTTTCCGGGACCGTGACGGACCCGACACGCGCGGTAATTCCCAACGTTACGGTGACAGTTACGTCCGCCGCCACCAATCAAGTGCGCAACGCAATTACCGGGGCTGATGGAAGCTACCGGTTCCCGCTGCTGGAACCCGGTGCTTATCGCGTTAAATTTGCCGCCGCTGGATTTAAGACCGCCGAGGTGACTGCGGTAACTCTGGTGGTGACAGAAACGGCCGTGCTCGACCGCGCTCTAGAAGTGGGTTCGCAAAGCGAGCAGGTCACCGTCGAAGCCAATGTCGAAACAGTGCAGACGGCAACATCGACCCTGGGAACGACTGTAACGGGCAACACCATTACCGCGTTGCCGCTCTCGACACGCAATTTCACGCAAGTGCTCGGCATGTCCACCGGCGTCGCAGTCGAGGTAAGCAACGGCGCCGCCTTCGGGCGGGGATCTCAAAACATGAGCGTCAACGGCGCGAACCCCGAAAAGAACAATTTCCAGATGGACGGCGTCTCGATTAACAACGCTGCCGGAAACAATCAGGCAGGCGATTCGGGCCTATACACCGGCATCGGTATTCCGAATCCGGACGCGATTCAGGAGTTCAAAGTTCAGACATCCACTTATGACGCGAGCTTCGGCCGCAACCCCGGCGCCAACGTAAACGTCGTGACCAAGTCGGGTACCAACTCTCTCCACGGTTCTTTGTTTGAATTTTTGCGCAATGAAGCGCTCAACGCCAATGACTTTTTTTACAATCGCGATGGTTGCCCAAGATATGTCAACGCGGGCCAGAGTTGCCCCAAGCAGGCCTTGAAGCAGAATCAGTTCGGCGGAACGATTGGAGGCCCGATCAAGAAGGATAAGCTGTTCTTCTTTGGCAGCTACCAAGGCACTCGCCAGCGCAACGGGATTGCGCCTCAAGGCTTTACGTCTGCGTTGTTGTATCCGTTAGGGGCGGAGGGCCTGAATCGCGGCACCACCAGCTTGGCGGGCGTCGACGACGCCGCCGCCGCATCTTTCAGGAAAACAGTGACCACCAATATGTGCGGGTTGCCGCTCACTTCGGCGGGTGTGAGTCAGGCAGGAACCAAGGGGTCGCTCTGCGGAGCCGGCGCCATTCCTATTAACGATGTGGCCATGCGACTCATGCAGGTGAAGCTCCCGGGCGGAAACTATTACATCCCGACTTCGGGTACCAGCGGGACTTCCCAACGCCTGTATAGCATCCCCGGGCAATACAGTGAAGATCAATATATCGCTAATGTGGATTGGCTGCTCACTCAGAAAAACACGATGCAGGCCAAATTCATGAGTTCGTCGAATCCGTTCAACTATCAATTGAGTGGGAATTTCGGGCAACTACCGGGCCGCCAACAGAAGGACCTGCGCAGCAATACCACGGCCGTGCTCCGTATGACCTCAATCGTCTCCAACACCATTGTGAATCAAGCTCGGGGTTCCTTCCTGCGCATCATGCAGGATGGCTCCGATGTGTTGCCGTATACCCCTCAGCAAGTGGGCATCCGCCCGCTGACCTCGATCGCTTCTTCCAATACTCCGTGCCCTATTTGCAAAAACACGGGAGGAGACTTTACGCAGCCCCCTGTTATGAGCATCGGCGGCGCATTTGCGATCGGCGGTGGATTGAACCCCGCCTTCTCGCCCACCACGCAGATCGGGTTTGCGGATGAAATTTCGTGGTCCAAGGGTAGGCACACCATTCGCGTCGGATTTGAGTATGAAGATGTCCGTTGGCCTCTCACATTCGGAGGCCCCGGCCGCGGCAATCTGATCATGGGCTCTTTCGGGGATTTTCTGATCGGTCGCGCCGGATGTGCTCCCACGGGTCCCTGCAGCACATCTACTTTGGATCCTAACGGCTTTCCCACGAACGGAACCCGCACCAGCAGCATTGGCAATTGCCTGTTTTGCCAGCGCAGTAGTGTGAACGGAAATATTCACGGCTATCAGCTGAAAAATATGAATACCTTCTTCCAGGATGACTGGAAGGTGAGTGCCCGCCTGACCCTCAACATGGGCGTTCGTTGGGAATACGACGGCAGTCTCATGGACCGCTTCGGCAACCTCACGAATTTCTGGGCCAGCGATCTGGCCGCCACTCCGGCGACCGCGATTCCGAGCGCGCTCGATACCAACAATGCCATCCTGACGCTGCAAGGAAATCCCAACGCCTTCAGGGGTTACGTTGTTGCCAGCAACTACAACACTGCTTCCATTAACGCGGGTGGACACGGACCGATTCCCGCCGGCGTCAGAGTGTTTGACGGCAACCGTCCCAGCCAGAATGACGTACCGCTCAGCAATTTTGCTCCGCGCATCGGTTTCGCCTGGCAGCCCATTGACAACGGGCGCATGGTAATCCGTGGTGGCGTCGGATTGTTCTACGATCGCGTAGGCATCAACCGCCTGGTTCACGCCGTTCAGGAAGGCCGCCCCTACGCCGATACCCTCGGTACCCAGAACGACATCTCCAGCCTGCAACGGCCCTTCCAGGAAAGACCGTTGACGTTGTTGCCAAGATGGTTTAATCCGACAACCCTGATCGGCTCGAGTTTCAATTCGCCGTACTACGATCGCCTGCATACGCCTCTGGTCCGGCAGTACAATCTGGGCCTCCAGTACGAGTTTATTTCCGGCTACGTAATGGAGCTGGCATTTGTGGGTTCGAGCGGAATCAATGTTCTGGACTACAGCCACAACGTCAATACCGCGCGCATCGTCAGCCCGGCCAACCCGATTACGCTCTCTGGAGGGACGCTGATCACCACCAATACGGCGGCCAACGCGAGTGCCCGCGTACCGTATTTGGGATTCCTGCCTTTCGGACTGCAGCAGAACGGGTTCGATGGCGTGAACAACTACAACAGTCTGCAGACCACAGTTCGTAAGAACTTCGCGCGTGGATTGGGTTTCCAGGCGTCCTATACCTGGAGTAAGAATCTCTCCAACGTCGGCTTTGACGCCGCGAACCTAAATCTCTCGACGGACATGGCGCAGCAATACGGTGCCACACCCTACAGCCGTCCCCACCGTTTTGTCCTCAGCTATCAATACGAACTTCCCTATAAGTCGACCGGTTTCTCCGGAAAGATTTTAGGTGGATGGTCGATATCGGGTTTGACCACGATGCAAAGCGGCAGCCCTCTCACGCTCTTCGACAACCGCGGCGGATCTTTCTGGGGTACCCCCGGCAGCGGAACGGTAGAAAACGGACTGAGCCGCGCGCAGCTCGCGCCCGGCTTCACCTACGGCCAGATTGCGACGCCAGGGGGCATCGAAGACCGGCTGGGTGGTATCAGTGGCGGACCGGGATTCTTCAACAAATCAGCCTTCGCGGCTCCTCCCGTCCATCCTCTGGCGTCTCCGGAGCCGGGTACGACGGTGGCTACCGCGACGGACTACGGCAACTCCGGCGTGGGCATCGTTCGCGGTCCCCATCAGTTAAACTTCGATTTCTCGATTCAGAAGGTGATGAAATTCGGCGAACGCCAGTCACTCCAGTTCCGCACCGAATTCTTCAACATTTTCAACCACGCCCAGTTTGCTCTACCGGGATATACGGCGGCTCCCAATAACTTTGCCAACAACGGCCCGCTTTTCGTCAACGGTAGTTTTGGCACGATCACGAGCACATCGGTGAACCCCCGCTTGATGCAGTTTGGCCTGCGGTACGCGTTCTGATATTGAGGGACCCGGCAAGCACTGGAGTTCTGAAACGAAGGCCGGCGTTCCTCTTCAAAGAGGGAGGCTGGCCTTTTCCGTTTGGAATTATAATGCGTCTGAATGACTGCTTTGCGGTAAGCCAGTTACAAAGATGCTCATCATCTTCTTCATGTGATACAGTTGTCTCCGCCACCGCTGAGTGTGACGTATGCATTCCCGTATGGTTGGTAGGCTTCGGAAGAGCGCAGCACCGTTCGCGCTCAGCAACCTCGCGCTCGCTGTCATTTTCACCGTAACCTACCGATTCCATCTCAATACAGCCAGCGTTGTGCTGCTGTGCCTATTGGTCATCGTCCTGCACGCGCTGGCAGATGGATTCGCTTCCTCCGCGATTGTCTCCATCATAGCCGGAGCATGCCTGGTCTATTTCTATATTCATCCGATATTCACTTTTCAAATCGGGGATCCAATCGACCTCGCGGCTTTTTTGGTTTTCCTGATTGTCTCGAATGGCTTGGCGTGGCTAGTAGCGAGGGCGTATGGGACTCTCCGCGATAGCCGGCGGCGGCTGGCACTCGCCGAGAGTGCGGCGCACATGGCCGTATGGGATCGCGATCTGGGAACCAACGTAATCGCGTTTTCCGGCGAATACAGCAAAATCTATGGTTTGGCGGCGGGCCGACGTGTGCTCACCTACGACGAATGGATTGGGCTGATTCACCCGGAAGACCGCGAGCGAGTGCGGGCTCAGAATCAGGATACACTCACGCGGTCGTACATCTGGGACGAGGAATTTCGCGTCGTGCGGCCGGATGGCAGCGTACACTGGCTGCTCGGGAAGGGTGCAGTTTTCGGGGACGAAATCGGCCAGCCGGTTCGCATCACCGGAGTCAACATCGACATTACGGAGCGCAAGCGTGCAGAAGCCGCTCTGCGGGAAAGCGAAGAGCGGCTGCGCTTCGCCCAGCAAGTGGCAAGCATCGGCACGTTTGATTGGAATCTTGAGACCGGAGTCAACATGTGGACGCCGGAGCTGGAGGCATTATATGAGTTGCCGCCGGGGGTTTTTCCAGCGACGCAACTGGCTTGGGAAGAGTTGCTCCATGCGGATGACCGGGCGCAGGCTGTACAGAGAGTCAAGGAGTCCTACGAGACGGGAGCGCCGGTAGAGGGGGAATGGCGCATCATCCTGCGCGATGGCAGGGTCCGTTGGCTCTTCGCACGGTGGCAGGTGTTCAAGAATGCGGCGGGCAAGCCGCTGCGCATGATGGGCGTCAACATGGACGTCACCAATCGCAAATCCATGGAGGAGGCCCTGCGGCAAAGTGAGGAGCGGTTTCGGCTTGCCGTCCAGGCCACGAACGACGCTGTGTGGGACATCGACTTGGCGACCGGTACCGTGAGCTGGAATGAGACGTACGCGACGCTTTACGGAAGACCGCCCGAGACGTCGAAATCATGGCAATGGTGGATCGACCGCATTCACCCCGAGGACCGCGAGCGTACGAGCGGCGGGCTCCGCTCCGCGATTAGCGGCAGCGAATCGACCTGGACCTGCGAGTACCGTTTCCAGCGGGTCGATGGCGCGTGGGCGTATATCTATGACCGCGCCTACATTGCGCGCGATCCTTCAGGGAGTGCCTCGCGGGCGATCGGTGCGATGCAGGATCTCTCGCAGCGCAGGCGTGCCGAAGCTGAGCTGCGCGAAAGTGAGGAACGCTTCCGGAACATTGCTGACTCGGCTCCGGTTATCGTCTGGGTTTGCGGTCCGGATGGCGCTATCACGTTCACAAGCCGCTTCGGTTTGAACTTCGTTGGGCAGACCTCGGAGCAGATGCTGGGCACGTGGTGGACCAACTTACTGCATCCCGATGACAACGAGCGCGCTACTTCCGAATTTTCTTCCGCCATTGCAGGCCGCCGTATTTACCAGAGCAGCTTTCGGATCCGCAGGGCGGATGGGGAGTATCGTTGGATGTTAGCCAAGGGTGCCCCGCGCTTTGCGGGGGACGTTTATACCGGTCATATCGGGATCACCACCGATATTACAGAACTCAAGCAAAACCAAGAACAGCTCCAAGTGGCCCAGAAGCTAGAGAGCCTGGGTGTGCTGGCCGGGGGCATCGCCCATGACTTCAACAACCTGCTGGGAGGTATCCTTGCGCAGGCGGAACTGGTGGAGACTTACCTGGCGCCAGGCTCGGCGCCTAGGGAAGAACTCCAAAAGATCAAAACCGCCGTCATTCGCGGCTCCGAGATCGTGCGTGAGTTGATGATCTATGCCGGGGAGAACCAAAAAGATCTCAATGAAACGGTGGACGTGCCGCGACTGGTGGAAGAGATGCTGGAGCTAATGAAGGTCTCGATCTCAAAACAAGTGGCCTTGCGGACGGATTTCCGTGGTGACCTTCCGGCTGTGCGGGGGAATGCTCCGCAGATCCGGCAAGTGGTGATGAATTTGGTCCTCAATGCGTCGGAGGCGATCGGAGACACGAAGGGAGTGATTACCTTAACTGCGGCGCAAGTGAGCGGAGGTAGAGACTTGGCTCCCAATAATGCGACGGACTTGCCCCCGGGCGATTACGTGCGGATCGAGGTCTCGGATACCGGCTGCGGCATGCCAGAAGAAATAAGAGCTAAGCTCTTCGATCCGTTCTTCAGCACCAAATTCCCGGGCCGCGGCTTGGGGCTTGCGGTTGTGCAAGGGATCGTTCGTGACCTCGGTGGTGCTGTTAATATTGTGAGCGCGCCCGGTCAAGGGACGGTGTTTCAAGTCTTGCTGCCCCGTGCTCCAAAGGCAGCGTCGGCTTCCTCAATCGGAACCTGATCGCGTGTTTTGGAAGAGGAATTAGCGGTAACATTATGTTGCGACAAAGCGCCCAGGTAGATAACTTATGAAACGCCCTCGGATCGTATTGGCGGAAGACTACCCAGTGGCTCTCGAAGGCATCCGTGCGCTTCTGGCACCGCACTACGAGATCGCCGGGGCGGTGACGGACGGACGGGCCCTGTTGGAAGCAGCGCTGCGCTTGAAACCGGACCTTATTATCACGGACATTACGATGCCTCGATTGAACGGTATCGACGCCGCCATCCAGATCCAAGCGAGTCTGCCCGGAACGAAGGTGCTATTCTTCACGATGCACTCGAGTTCCTCTAGTGTAAGAGCCGCGTTTGAGGCTGGGGGTACTGGTTACGTGTTGAAATCCGGCAGTCTTGAAGAGCTGCTGGATGCTGTCCAGAGCGTCCTGAGCGACCGCATCTATGTCAGCCCCGGTCCTTCGACTGCACACGCTGAACCGTTCCAGGATTCTGAGCGCGCCGCCACTTTTCGTCTCAGCATGCGGGAGCGCGAGACCCTGCAACTGATCGCGGAGGGCCGGGCCGCCAAGGAAATTGCACATATCATGAGCGTCTCCGTTAAGACGGTCGCGTTTCATCGGCAGAAAATCAAGAGAAAGCTGGGGTTGCGCACTGCCGCCGAATTGACAAAGAAGGCGATCGAAATCGGGCTGGTTCAATAGGCTTTCTCAGGTTGCTCAAAAGGGTGGC
>Ga0268264_10002562_pt1 | contig 15931 bp, 12 predicted proteins | sample KBSSwiS32_FD_190357 | JGI IMG/M metagenome (GOLD analysis project Ga0268264, IMG submission 190357) | Switchgrass rhizosphere microbial communities from Kellogg Biological Station, Michigan, USA - KBS Switchgrass S3-2 (SPAdes) (version 2) | ecosystem: Host-associated > Plants > Roots >...
CGATCCCATCCCGAACTCGGCCGTGAAACCGGACAGCGCCGATGGTACTACTGCTTAAGCAGTGGAAGAGTAGGTCGTCGCCAGGCTTTGCTGGCGGTGGAAAGCAGAACCCATTCACAATTTCAAAAGCCGCTGCCGGGCTAACCCCCAGCGGCGGCTTTTTCGTTTTAGGACTTCGGTCCGTCGATGTTGGCGCGGGGTGGAGCAGCCCGGTAGCTCGTCAGGCTCATAACCTGAAGGTCGCAGGTTCAAATCCTGCCCCCGCAACCAACCAAAGCCGCCTTCGGGCGGCTTTTTTCTTGCCCGCCGCAGATGCAATCGAGCGCCGGCCACCCCAAATGGTGCGCTTCCCCGCGGAGACCATCATGACCGATCCGACCACCAAGCTCGCCCTCGTCACCGGCGGCAGCCGCGGCCTCGGCCGCAATACCGCAATCCACCTTGCTCGGGCCGGCGTCGACGTGGCGCTGACCTACCATTCCAACCAGGCCGAGGCGGATTCCGCCGTCGCTGAGATCACTGCACTCGGGCGCAAGGCCGTCGCGCTCCAGCTCGACTCGAGCGACGTGGCAACGTTCGACGACTTCGCCGGCCGTTTCCGTGAGGCGCTTGGCGCGACGTTCGGCCGCGACAGCTTCGACTATCTCGTCAACAATGCCGGCACGGCCGGCTACGCGCCCTTCGCCGAGGCGACCGAAGCGGATTTCGACCGCCTCACCAACATCCACTTCAAGGGCGTCTTCTTCCTCACCCAGAAGCTGCTGCCGCTAATCGTCGATGGCGGCAAGATCGTGAATCTGTCGTCGGGGCTCGCCCGCTTCGCCATGCCGGGCTCGTCAATCTACGGCTCGCTCAAGGGCGCGGTCGACGTCCTGTCGCGCTACCTCGCCAAGGAGCTTGGGCACCGCCGGATCGCGGTCAACGCGGTCGCGCCGGGCGCGATCGAGACCGACTTTGGCGGCGGCCGTGTGCGCGATGACGCCGAAACCAACCAACGCATTGCCTCAATGACCGCAATGGGCCGCGTCGGCCTGCCCGACGACGTCGGCGGCGCGATCACGGCCTTGCTCACTGGTGAAACCGGCTGGATCACCGGCCAGCGGATCGAAGTGTCGGGCGGCCAGGCGATCTAATAGGTGTAGGCGCGCTCGCCGTGGTCGGCGATATCGAGCCCTTCCCGCTCGGCGTCGCGCGCGTGGCGCAGCGGCAAGGCCAACCTGACCACGCCGAAGCAGAGCGCCGAGCCGGCGGCGGACCAGGCGATGGCGACCGCAACGGCCGAGACCTGCACGACCAGTTGATGGCCCAACGAGTAGCCGGCCGGTGCGTGACCGTCGAGCGCGGGGAGGGCAACGACCGCCGTCCCGAGCGAGCCCGTAATCCCGCCAAGCCCATGGATGCCGAACACATCTAGGCTGTCGTCGAGCCGCAGGCGATTCTTCACCGACCCGACGAAGCCGTAGCAGGCCAGGCTTGCCGCGCTCCCCAAGAGGATGGCGCCAACCGGCCCGCTAATCCCGGCGGCCGGCGTCACCGCGACCAGTCCCGCGACCGCGCCCGACGCGCCGCCGAGCATCGAGGGTTTTCCTGAGACCAGCCGCTCCGCGCCCATCCACGCCAGTACGCCCGCAGCGGGCGCAACAAACGTGTTCATCATCGCCACCGCCGCCAGGCCATTCGCCTCGAGTGCCGAGCCGGCGTTGAAGCCGAACCAGCCGACCCACAGCAAGCCGGCGCCGACCATGGTCAGCGCCAGCGAATGCGGCGGCATCGCCTCCTTCAAATGGCCGATGCGCGAGCCCGCGAACCACACGCCGACCAGCCCGGCGACACCCGAATTGATATGCACCACGGTGCCGCCGGCGAAATCGATCGCCCCAAACTTGAAGAGGAAGCCGTCGCTCGCCCACACCATGTGCGCCAGCGGCGCATAGACAATGGTCAGCCAGAGCGCCGCGAAGACCATTATGGCGGCGAAGCGCACGCGCTCGACCAGCGCACCGATGACCAGCGCCGCGGTGATCGCCGCGAAGGTCATCTGGAAGGCCGCGAACAGCAGTTCCGGGATGGCCTTGCCGTTAGACCCGACGGCCCACGGCGTCGCATCGCTAATCCCGCCGAGCCCCGCCTTCGCCAATCCACCGACGAACCCGTTCCCGCCGCTGAAGGCCAGGCTGTAGTTCCACAGCACCCAGGTCAGGATCGCGACCGCGGCAATGCCCAGCACCTGGCTCATGACCGACAGCAAATTCTTGGCCCTGACCAAGCCGCCGTAGAACAGCGCAAGCCCCGGGAGGATCATCACCATCACGAGCGCGGTCGACACCAGCATCCATGCCGTATCGCCGCTGTCGATCGTGAGTTGCCCCGTCACGCCGCCTCCCGTTGCTGCACCGCACAAGCTAGCGGCGCGGCAACGAGCGGCTACGTGAAAGCTTCACCTAGGGCGTCGGCGGCTCCGGGTGCGCGGCCTTCCATTCCATCGAACGCCGGACCCGCGCCTCGACCGACGGATGGTCGTAGAAGACGATCTCCTCGAGCTTGCCTGGTCGCGGGTAGCGATACTCCGCGGTCTTCACGAGCGCAGTGGACAGGGCGTCCGGCCGGTTCTCAGTCTGCAGCGAATAATCGTCGGCCTGCGTCTCGATCATGCGCGAAAAGCTGTTGGTCAGTGGCAGCGTCAGGAACCCGAAGGCCGAGATCATGAACAACAGCACCGGAAGGCCGCGCGGATCCGCGATCGTCGCGCTGCTGCCGAACCGTCGCGCAAACCACGGAAATGTTCGCTCGGCTAGGAAGAAGAGGATGATCGCCGCAATCGAAAAGAACACCAGGCCGATCCACGTATGCTTCAGCACGTAGTGGCCGATTTCGTGGCCGGTCACGGCGCGCACTTCATCGAGCGACGCATTCTTCAGCGCAACGTCGGAGATCGCGACCCGCGCCGTATTCCCGACGCCGCCGGCGTTGGCGGTGAAATTGTTCGATTGCCGTGAGCCGTCGAACATGAACACCCGCTCGGGCGGAACCCCGGCGCGGCCGGCCATGGCCACGACCGCGTCGCGCACCTGCCCCGGCGGGACCGGCTCATATTTGTTGAACAGGGGCTCGATCAGGATCGGCGAAATCAGGAAGAAAAAAGCAAGCGCCGCCGCGGTCAGGCCTCCCGACCAGATCCACCAGCGCTTGCCGGTTCGCCGCATCAACCAATAGACTCCGGTGAAGAACAAGGCGCTGACGACCGCGGTGATCAGCGCGGCGATCGCGCCCTGCATCAGGAAGTCGCCGAGCGGCTGGCTGGTCCGGGCGTACCCCTTCTCGCGGAAATAATCGGCGTAGAGCGTCCACGGCAACGTCAGGATCGTCGAGACGATGAAGAAGACGAACCCGACAATCAGCGCGCGCACATTCTTGCGCCGCTCGGCGAATTTGCCCTCCAGTTTGTTGAGCACGCCCGAGCGGACGATCAGCCAGGTCACGATCGCCGCGACCACCAGCGCCCACAATTCCATCCATTCCTTGCCGACGGTATAATCATGCGCTTTCTGCAGCGCGGCCGGCCCAAGGCTGTCGATGTAGCGCGCGGTCGCGGCTTCGACCTGCGGATTGGCGATCATATGCTCTCTCCCCTCGAACCGGCACCGTAACGGCCGTTTGGCTGCTTGCAACGGGAACGACTGCGAGCCGTGGGCGCTTGTCGGCGAATGGTGCGGAAGACATCCGGTCCGACGATGGAAGCCCTGCTCGCGGCTGAGCTTCCCGCAGGCGATGGCTGGCAGTTCGAACCCAAGTGGGACGGCTTTCGCTGCCTCGCCCGGCGCGACGGGGATGAGGTCACGCTGACGTCCAAGGCGGGCAAGCCGCTGGCGCGCTATTTTCCTGAAGTGGTCGATATGTTGCGCGGACTGAAAGCGAAGCGCTTCCTGCTCGATGGCGAGCTGATTATCTCGGTCGGTGACGCCTTATCGTTCGATGCGCTGCAGCTTCGCCTGCACCCGGCGGAAAGCCGGATCCGCAAACTGTCGGCCGAAACGCCCGCCGAATTGATGGCGTTCGACCTTCTCGAGCTGGACGGGAAATCATTGACCGCCGACCCGCTGTCGCAGCGCCGGACGAAGCTGGAACAGTTCTTCCGCAAGAACCGGGTGGAGGGGCTCCAGCTGTCACCGATGACCGACGACCGGCGCACGGCGCTCGACTGGCTGAAGCGCAGCGGCGGCGCGCTCGACGGCGTGATCGCCAAGCGGACCGATCTCGATTACCGGCCAGGCGAACGGGCCATGGTCAAGGTCAAGCAGCAACGCACGGCGGACTGCGTCGTCGGCGGCTTCCGCTATGCCGAAGGCAAGAGCGAAGTGGGCTCGTTGCTGCTCGGTCTGTACGATGATGGAGGGTTGCTCGACCATGTTGGCTTCACGTCCGCCATCGCCGCGGCCGAGCGCCCGGCGCTGACGGAAAAGCTGGAAAAGCTCATCGAGCCGCCCGGTTTCACCGGCAAGGCGCCCGGCGGGCCGAGCCGCTGGAGCAACGAACGATCGGCGGAATGGCAACCGTTGAAGCAGACGCTGGTCGCCGAGGTCCGCTACGACCAGGTTACCAGCCGCCGCTTCCGCCACGGCACCGGCTTCCTTCGCTGGCGGCCCGACAAGGACCCGAGGCAGTGTACGTTCGAGCAGCTCGCGCCGGAACTCCGTCCGTCGGAGCTCAATGAATTGTTCGCCCGGTGACTACCCTGTTCGACACCCCGCTCATCGCCGGGCTCGCGGTGCGGGAGGACTTGATTACCGCAGCGGAGGAGCAGTCCTTGATCGAGCGGCTGCACGCGCTCGACCTCGCGCCGTTCCGCTTTCAGGGTTGGCTTGGCAACCGCAAGACGATGAGCCTCGGCTGGCGCTACGATTTCGACGACGCCAGCTTCTTGCCCACCGAGCCAATTCCGGATTGGCTTGAGCCCGTGCGCGCCAGAGCCGCGGCGTTCGCCGGCATCGATCCGGGCGACTTCGTGCATGCGTTGCTGGCGCGCTACGATCCCGGCGCGGGCATCGGGTGGCACAAGGATCGCGACGTCTTCGAACAGGTCGTCGGCGTGTCGCTGAACACGCCCGCGACGCTTCGCTTCCGGCAACGGACGGCGACGGGCTTTCGTCGCGCCGAGCTCGCCGTCGAGCCGCGCTCGGCCTACCTGCTGTCCGGAGAAGTGCGCTGGGATTGGGAGCATCGAATCACCCCCGGCGACCAGCTGCGTTTCTCGATCACCTTCCGGACCTTGTCGGACAAGGGCCGCCGCATCGCCGCCGCCTAACGCGATTCGAACCCGGCGAGACATTCCGCGACCCAGCGGGCGGCGGTCAGCGCACTGAGATCCGTCAAATCCAGCGACGGGTCCCATTCCGTCAGGTCGATCACCCGTACGCGCGCATCCGACGCGAGACGGCGGACTGCAGCGAAGAAATCGTGCGCGGCCATTCCGCCGGGGCGGGCGCCCGGCGCCGCCGGAAATTGGGCACGGTCGATCACGTCGATGTCGCAGTCGATCACCAGCGCCTCGCAGCGCTCGACGTGGTCGAATGCGCGATCGAGCGCGTGCTGGATGCCGCGTTCGCGAACCTCGCCGACCGTCACCACCAGATTGCCGGCGGCCTTCGCGTCATCGTGCATCTGGCGGCCGTTGGCGAAGGGAGCGAGCCCGACTTGCGCGATGTTCGCGCCGGGCAGGCCGTCTGCGATGAGCGCCCGCACCGGGTTGCCGTTGCTCAGCCCCTGATCGAGGTCGCGCATGTCGAAATGCGCGTCGAGCGTGATCAGCCCGACCTTGTCGAGCGGCATGCCAAGACCGAGGAGCGCTGGCCTCGTCACCGCATTGTTGCCGCCGACGACCAGCGTCAGCGCATGAGCCTCGGCGCTCGCCGCCACCGCGTCCCGGATGCGCGGAGTCGCATCCTCGATGCTCAGGCCAGCGACCTCGACATCCCCGCGATCGCGCACCGCCGTGGCCAGCTCGCGGCCAGTCTCGACATCGTAGCGGCCGATCCGCCGCAGCGTCTGGCGGAGTAGTGCGGGCGCATGATCGCATTGCCCAGGCGTTACCGATCCCGCGGCCAACGGCGCACCAACGAGCCCGACCCGCGCGTTGTCGGTCGCGCTCGAAACCAGCTCGGAAAGGTTGGGCCAGCCCGCCATGGCTTTGACCGTAGCAACTCGGCTCGCCTAAGGGCAGGGGCATGTGGGATCGGCTGCTGGTCGACTGCAATGTCGCAACGTTCGAGGAAAAGCCCGGCAACCCGCTCGGGCTGATCGAAAATGGCGCGGTCGGCATTCAGGATGGCAAGGTCGTCCGCGTCGGCAAGCGCACCGAGCTCGCCGGCTTCCGCTCGAAAACGGTCGACGCCCTCGGCGGCGCGTGGGTCACGCCGGGCCTGATCGACTGCCACACGCATCTCGTCTTCGGCGGCACGCGCGCCGATGAACATGCCATGCGCCGCGCCGGCGCCAGTTACGAGGAGATTGCGGCGGCGGGCGGCGGCATCGCCTCGACTGTCAAGCGCACCGCGGCGGCGTCCGACGACGAGCTGCTCGACCAGTCGCGCCGCCGCCTCCACGCGCTGATGCGCGGCGGCTGCACGACGGTCGAAGTGAAGTCCGGTTACGGACTCGACCCAAAAAGCGAGCTCCGGCTGCTCGACATCGCTGGCAGGCTTGGCGGCAGCGAACCCGTCCGCATCGTCCCGACGTTGCTCGCGCTTCACGCACTCCCAGCCGACCAGAAAGACCGCCGTGCACATTATGTCGGCGAGATCGTCGACAAGCTGATTCCGGCCGCGGCGAAGCAGGGCCTGGCGACCAGCGTCGATGCCTTCTGCGACACGATCGCCTTCACCCCCGATGAGGTCGAGCGGCTGTTCAAGGCGGCTGCGCATCATGGCCTCCGTGTCCGGCTTCACGCCGAACAATTGTCCAACCAGCACGGGGCAGCGCTCGCCGCGCAATATCGCGCGCTCAGCGCCGACCATCTCGAGCATCTCGACGAGGCCGGCGCAAAGGCCATGGCGTCCGCCGGGACCGTTGCGGTGCTCCTGCCCGGCGCGTTTTACGCGCTGCAGGAAAAGAAAAAGCCGCCGGTCGCGTTGCTGCGCAAGCACAAGGTGCCGATCGCCGTCGCGACCGACTGCAACCCCGGGACGTCGCCCCTGCTGTCGCCGACGCTGGCGATGAACATGGCCTGCACCCTGTTCGGCCTGACGCCGGAAGAGGCCATTCTCGGCATGACGGTCAACGCTGCCCGCGCATTGGGCCTTGCCCATTCCATCGGCAGCATCGTTGCGGGCAAGGCTGCCGATCTTGCCGTCTGGCCAATCGAATCGCTCGGCGAGCTTGGCTATTGGGTCGGCCTCCCCGGCCCGGAACGCCGCATTTTCAATGGAGCAGACAGCTGACCGACAGACGCGACAACAGCCGCCACATCCGCGCCCGTCGCGGCAGCGAAATCGTCGCCAAGTCGTGGGCGACCGAAGCCGCGGTCCGGATGCTCATGAATAATCTCGACGACGAGGTCGCCGAGGATCCGCAGAGCCTGGTCGTCTATGGCGGGATTGGCCGCGCCGCGCGCAACTGGGAATGTTTCGACAAGATCGTCGAGACGCTCGAGCGCTTGGAAGAAGACCAGACCCTGCTCGTCCAGTCGGGCAAGCCGGTCGGCGTCTTTCGCACCCACAAGGACGCGCCGCGCGTGCTCATCGCCAACTCCAACCTCGTGCCGAAGTGGGCCACCTGGGAGGTGTTCAACGAGCTCGATCGCAAGGGCCTGATGATGTACGGCCAGATGACCGCCGGCAGCTGGATCTACATCGGCACGCAGGGCATCGTCCAAGGCACGTACGAGACCTTCGCCGAGATGGGCCGCCAGCATTATGACGGCGATCTCAAGGGCAAGTGGATCCTGACCGCCGGGCTTGGCGGGATGGGCGGCGCGCAGCCGCTCGCGGCGGTGATGGCCGGGGCGCACTGCATCGCCATCGAGGTGCAGGAAAGCTCGATCGAGAAGCGTCTTGCCACCCGTTATGTCGACCACCGCGCGACCAGCATCGACGAAGCGCTGGAGATCATCCGCACGGCAACCGAGCCGACGTCAGTCGGCCTGCTCGGAAACGCTGCTGAAATCCTGCCCGAGATGCTGAAGCGCGGGATCAAGCCCGATGCGCTGACCGACCAGACCAGCGCGCACGATCCGGCGAACGGTTACTGCCCGGCCGGGTGGAGCGTCGCCAAATGGGTCGAGATGCGCGAGCGCGACCCCGCCGCCGTGGCCAAGGCCGCGCGTCAATCCATGGCCAAACATGTCGAAGCGATGCTCGCATTTCGCGAACTCGGAGTTCCGACCTTCGATTATGGCAACAACATTCGCCAGGAAGCCAAGGACGAAGGTGTGACCCATGCGTTCGACTTTCCCGGCTTCGTTCCGGCTTATGTCCGCCCGTTGTTCTGCCGCGGCATCGGCCCGTTCCGCTGGGCGGCGCTGTCGGGCGACCCCGAAGACATCTACCGCACCGATCAGCGCGTGAAGGAGCTGATCCCCGACGACCCGCACCTCCATCGCTGGCTCGGCATGGCGCGCGAGCGGATCGCCTTCCAGGGCCTGCCGGCACGGATCTGCTGGGTCGGCCTGGGGCAACGCCATCGGCTCGGCCTCGCCTTTAACGAGATGGTGCGGAACGGCGAAGTATCGGCCCCGATCGTCATCGGCCGCGACCATCTCGACAGCGGCAGCGTCGCTTCGCCCAACCGCGAGACGGAAAGCATGGCCGACGGCAGCGATGCCATCTCCGACTGGCCGCTGCTCAACGCTTTGCTCAACACCGCGTCGGGCGCGACCTGGGTGTCGCTCCACCACGGCGGCGGGGTCGGCATGGGCTATTCGCAGCACGCCGGGATGGTGATCGTCGCCGACGGCACCGACGATGCCGCGCGGCGGCTCGAACGGGTGCTGTGGAACGACCCCGGCACCGGGGTGATGCGCCACGCCGACGCCGGTTACGACATTGCCGTGGACTGCGCGCGCGAGCAGGGGCTCGACCTGCCGATGATCGGCTGAGCCGCTTACCGGCTACGCCGTTTCATGTTAGCAGCCTTCCGGGGAATCGGGGGGAGAGGCGCAATGCCTTATCGCAGGGCTTACCTGTACGTGCTGGCGTTGCTGGCGCTGACCTTCGCTGCTTTCTGGCCAGGTTATTTCACCAGGCTTTCGAGCCATAACGCAGCCCACCATTGGCATGCAGCGGGCGCCGTCCTGTGGACCGTCCTGGCAATCGTCCAGAGCTGGACCGTGCACCACTACCGTTTGGCCCTGCATCGCAAGACAGGGCTCGCCGTGTTCGCGCTGTTTCCGTTGTTCATCATGGGAGGGATGTGGGTCATCCATGTCGAGGCGGCGACGCTCGCTGGTGCGCTGGGCTCGCCAACGGCGATGGCCGATCCAGATACCAGCCAGATCGCGCAATTCGGCTTTTTCGACCCGCTCGCCAACATCGGCTTCGCAATCCTGTTCTGGGGCGGCCTCAGATATCGGCACAAGGTTCAGCTGCACGCCCGCTACATTCTCGGGAGCCTGCTCTTCGTGATTGCGCCGATCGGCTTCCGGCTGATCAGCCGCTATGTTCCGGGTCTATCTTCCGACACTCCCGAAACAGCGTGGCGCTTCGCCTTTGCCATGGGCGGCGGCAATGTGATCGCCTTGGCGATCGCGCTTTATCTTTATTGGCTGGCACCGAAACATGGCCGCCCCTGGCTATTGGCGGGAGGCGTCATCGCCGCCCAGGAAGTCACCTACGAAACGCTTGGCCGGCTGCCCGGATGGGCAGCCATGTTCGCCAGCGTGTCGCAAATAAACCTGGCGTTCCTGCTGGTGATAACGGTCATCGCCAGCCTTGGCATCGCCTGGCATGGGTGGGTTGCCGGCGCACGGCCGTCGGCGCCACGGGCAGCCGCGCCGGCTTAACAGCCGCTGGTCGGCTGGCAGCCAATCTCCTAGACGCACCCTCCATGACATCGATCCTCGATCCGACCGCCATCGACCTTGCCACCCTGCGCCAGTTGTGGAGCGGCGCCGACGCGCGCCTCGACGATGCCTCCATGCAGCGCGTCGCCAGTGCTGCCGCCTCGGTCGACCGCATCGTTGCCGGCGGGGAGACCGTCTACGGCGTCAACACCGGCTTCGGGCTGCTCGCCCAGACGCGCATTCCTGACGGCCGCCTCGCCGAGCTGCAGACCAACCTCATCCTGTCGCATAGCGCCGGCCTCGGCGATCCGCTGCCGCGCCACGTCACGCGGCTGATGATTGTTCTCAAATTGCTCGGCCTGGGCCGCGGTTATTCGGGCGTGCGCCCATTGGTCATCGATGCGCTGCAAACCTTGGTCGACCGCGACGCGATGCCGCTGATCCCGAGCCAGGGCAGCGTCGGCGCATCGGGCGATCTCGCGCCGCTCGCCCACCTGATTTCGGCGCTGATGGGTTACGGACGGATGTGCGTCGCGGGTGAGGTCATGCCCGCGGCCGACGCGCTCAAGCGGATCGGACTCGACCCGCTCCAGCTTGGCCCCAAGGAAGGGCTGGCGCTGATCAACGGCACGCAGGCGTCGACCGCGCTGGCACTCGACGCCTTGTTCAAGGGCGAGCGCGTGTTCGCGGCGGCGATTGCCGCCGGAGCGATGTCGGTCGATGCCCTCAAGGGCAGCGCCAAGCCGTTCGATCCGCGCATTTCGGAGCTGCGCGGCCAGCCCGGGCAAATCCGCGTCGCCGCCGCGATCCGCGGCCTGCTCGACGGCAGCGAAATCCTGACCTCGCACATCGCCTGCAGCCGGGTGCAGGACCCGTACAGCTTTCGTTGCCAGCCGCAGGTGATGGGCGCCGCGCTCGACCTGCTCGACAATGCCGCGCGGACGCTGACCATCGAGGCCGGCGCGGTGACCGACAATCCGATCGTCTTCCCGGACGAAGACAAGGCGATTTCGGGCGGCAACTTCCATGCCCAGCCGGTGGCCTTCGCCGCCGACACCATCGCCATGGCGCTATGCGAAGTCGGCTCGATCTCCGAGCGGCGCGTGAGCGTCCTCGTCGATCCCAAGATGAGCGGCCTGCCGGCCTTCCTGACCGAGGATTCGGGGGTCAATTCGGGCCTGATGATCCCGCAGGTCACGGCCGCTGCTTTGGTCAGCGAGAACAAGAGCCTGGCATTCCCGGCCAGCGTCGATTCGATCCCGACCTCGGCCGGCCAGGAGGACCATGTGTCGATGGCCCCGATCGCCGCGCGCAAGGCGGGAACGATCGCCACGAATGCGGCCGGCGTGATCGCGGTCGAGCTGATGGCTGCGGCCGAGGGCATCGATTACCACGCGCCGTTGAAGACAAGCGGCAGGCTGCAGGCGATTCACGATGCCGTGCGCGGCCTGTCGCCGCACTTCACCGCCGACCGTTATTGGGCCGACGAGATGAGCGCGCTTCAGGCAGCGGTGCTGGCGGGCGCGATCGGGCCGGAGGCAATCAGCCTCCGCTGACCCGCGTCCAGCGCTGTTCCTTGCAGATCATGCCGAGCAACGCGCAGCCATTGACGATCATCACGTTGGGACCGTCCTGGCGGACGACCGCTGAGCCGCTGATGTTGCGCTTGGGCTCGAGTGCGCGCCCGCGATAGGTGCCGTTGCCGAGCGGCTTGAGGTCGCTCAGCACGCGCTTGCCGGGCGTGACGCCCTTTTCGCGATTGGTCGGTGAAGCCCAGGCGACGGTGCCGCAAATGGCGTCGCCGCAGCGCGCGACATTGACGATCACGCTTCGCTTGGGGTTGGCCCATTTGCCTTCGAGCGCCGCCTGCGCCGCCGCCGTTACCGGCACCGTCGCTGCAAGCAGCACAAAAGCAATCTTCGTCAGAATCCGTGTCATGGCGCCGATCTAGCGAAATTTTGTGGCGGAATTGGCACCCCCAGCTTGCCCTGAGATTAATGGAAGTCGCGGCTTTTGGGGATGATTTCGACATCCCGTGGGTGACGTGCGGCGGGTGCCCGCCAACTGCCTGCCCCATCGCCCTGGTTCAGCGTCGACGGCATCGCCTCATCGCTCAGCTGGCGGAGCAGATGGGTATGGTCCTCTAATCTGCGGGCGACGACGTGGATCACGCCATCGTCCTCGTCCTTCTGGATAATGCCGTGCACCGCCATCAGCCGCGCGCCCATCACGATCTTGCGCTGCTTCTCGAACACGTCGGGCCAGACGACGAGGTTGGCGATGCCGCTCTCGTCTTCGAGGGTGATGAACACCACGCCCTTGGCGCTGCCCGGCCGCTGGCGGATCAGCACCAGCCCGGCGATCGACAGGCGCTTGCCGTCGCGGATTGATTTCAGCCGGTCGGCGGTGACGAACTTCTGCCCGGCATAATGTTCGCGCAGGAAGCGCATCGGATGCGCCTTCAGGCTGAGGCGGATGGTCTGGTAATCGGTCACCACATGCTCCGCGAGCGGCATGACCGGAAGCTGCGCCGGATCGGCTTCCGCCCCTTCGTCGCGGGCTTCGGCATAAGCGAACAGGGGCAGGTCGGGCACCTGCCGGAGCGCACGGGAATCCCACAATGCCGCGCGCCGATCGAGCCCCATCGAGCGGAATGCGTCGGCCGCTGCCAGCCGCTGGATCGCGTGCACCGGGACTTGCCCGCGCGTCCGCAATTCCTCGACCGTGCGATAGGGCCGCCGCGCCACCAGCCGATCCCCCGCCTCGCGCTGCAACCCGTCGACCTGGCGCAGGCCAAGGCGCAGCGCGCCGTCCTCCAATGTGCAATCCCAGTCGCTGCAATTCACATCGACCTCGCGCACCTGAACCCCATGCTCGCGCGCATCGCGGACGATCTGCGCCGGCGCGTAAAAGCCCATCGGCTGCGAGTTCAACAGCCCGCACGCAAACGCTGCCGGATATTTCCATTTGAGCCAGCTCGATACGTAGACGAGGTGGGCGAAGCTCGCCGCGTGGCTTTCGGGGAAGCCATATTCGCCGAAACCCTTGATCTGGTCGAAGCAGCGCTGGGCAAATTCGGGGTCGTAACCGCGCTCGACCATCCGCCCGACCATCTTGTCCTGGAGCGTTTCGATATTCCCGCGGCTGCGGAAGGTCGCCATCGCCTTCCTGAGCTGGTTCGCTTCCTCGGAGCTGAACCTCGCCGCATCGAGCGCGATCTTCATCGCCTGCTCCTGGAAGATCGGCACCCCGAGCGTCCGCCCGAGAATCTTCTCCAACTCGTCGGGCTCGCCATGCGCCGGGTCCGGGCAGGGGAAGGTCACCGGCTCCTTGCCCGCGCGGCGTTTCAGATACGGGTGGACCATGTCGCCCTGGATCGGCCCCGGCCGGACGATCGCCACCTCGATCACGAGATCGTAGAAGCAGCGCGGCTTCAAGCGCGGCAGCATGTTCATCTGCGCCCGGCTTTCGACCTGGAACACGCCCAGCGAATCGCCCTGGCACAGCATGTCGTAGACTTGCCGAACCTCCTGCGGGACGGTCGCCAGCTCCCACCGTTCGCCATGATGCAATTCGATCAGGTCGAAGCATTTGCGGATGCAGGTCAGCATGCCGAGTGCGAGCACGTCGATCTTGAGGATGCCCAATTCCTCGATGTCGTCTTTGTCCCATTCGATGAAGGTACGGTCGTCCATCGCGCCATTGCCGATCGGCACGGTCTCGGTCAGCGGCCGCTCGGTCAGGATGAAACCGCCGACGTGCTGCGACAAATGGCGCGGCATGCCGATCAACTGCTCGGCGAGCTTCATCGTCCGCTTCAGGTGCGGGTCGCTGAGGTCGAGCCCGGCGTCGTTGGCCCGCGCATCCTCCAGTTCGGGGTCCATGCTTCCCCACACGGTCGAGGCGAGGGCACCGCACACGTCTTCGCTCAAGCCCATCACCTTGCCGACCTCGCGGATTGCCGAGCGCGGCCGGTAATGGATGATGGTCGCCGCGATCCCGGCGCGGTCGCGGCCGTATTTCGCGTAGATGTGCTGGATCACTTCCTCGCGGCGCTCATGTTCGAAATCGACGTCGATGTCGGGCGGTTCCTTGCGCTCCTCGCTGATGAAGCGCTCGAACAACAAGTCGCTGGTCGCCGGATCGACCGCGGTGATGCCGAGGCAATAGCAGACCGCGCTGTTGGCCGCCGACCCGCGGCCCTGGCAGAGGATCGGTGGATCGAGGCTGCGGGCGAAAGCGACGATGTCGTGGACGGTCAGGAAATAGCGCGCGAAGTCGAGCTTCGCGATCAGTGCCAGCTCATGCTTCAGCTGCTTCATCACCTTGGCCGAAATGCCCTTGGGCCAGCGCTCTGCGGCGCCGGTCCAGGTCAGGACTTCCAGATATTGCTGCGGGGTCCGTCCGTCCGGCACCGTCTCCCGCGGATATTCGTAGCGGAGCTCGTCGAGGCTGAAATGAAGCGCATCGGCGAACTCCCGCGTCGCCGAAATCGCGTGCGGCCAGCGTTCGAATAGCCGGATCATCTCCTCGGGCGGCTTCAAATGCCGCTCGGCATTGGGGTTGAGCAAAAAACCGGCGGTCGTAATCGTCACTTTCTCGCGAATGCAGGTGACGACGTCCTGCAGCGGCCGCCGGTCGGGGGCGTGGTAATGAATGTCGTTGGTAGCGAGGATGGTGCAGCCGTTGGCACTCGCCAGCTGGTCGAGCCGCTCGATCCGCGCATTGTCGTTGCCGCGATAGAGCCACGACGCCGCGACATGGCGAAGTGACGTCAAGGCTTCGCGCAGGCGCGGCAACAACCGTTCGAAATCAGCGAGATCGGCATCGGGCCAGGCGATGAAGGCAATGCCGTCGGCATGGTCAGCGACGTCTTGCAGCGTCAGGTCGCAGGCGCCTTTCTCGGCGCGCATCTTGCCCAGGCTAAGCAAGCGCGACAGCCGGCCATAGCTGTCGCGATCGACCGGGTAGGCGAGCAGGCTCGGCGCATCGGTGAGGTCGAGCCGGCAGCCGATCAGCGGTCTTAAGCCCGCACCCGTGCACGCGCTGTGCATGCGCACGACGCCGGCCAGCGTGTTGCGGTCGGTAATGCCGATCGCGTCATAGCCCTGGCCGAGGGCGGTCAGGGTCAGCTCGATCGCGTCCGACGCCCCGCGGAGGAAGGAGAAAGGCGAGCTGACGCCCAGCTCGACATAAGGTGACGGCGTCGTCGGCGGAGGCGGCATCCCCTCGCGCCGCACCAGCTTCAGTCGCGAAAATCCGGGCTTCTCGGGCATCAGCCAAGTCGCTTTTTGATAGGATTGCTCATCCGAACAGGCCGTGGATGAACCAGTTGGGGAGGCCGCCACGGCCGTCGCCGATCACGCCTTCGCGATAGATCCAGTAACGACGGCCCGTCGCATCCTCGACCCGGTAATAATCGCGCAGGCGGCTGGTCGACGGCTGGCACCACCATTCCGGCGCGATCCGCTCCGGCCCCTCGGCGCGGGTGATGTCATGCACCGCGCGCCGCCACACGAACCGTCGCGGCAGGCCTTCGGGGGTGGCGTAAATGACGGCAATCGCCTCGGGCCGGTCGAGTAGGCGGGGGGGACGGCTAAGCTCCTCCCTCGCCGCAGGCTGGGGAGCAATCGCACTCACCCACCCGCTCGCTTTCTCTGGCAGATGGCTCTCGTGCCGCTGTGGCCGCCGCACCCGCAGCGGTCCCAGCTTCACCGTCAGCCGGTCGACGAGCCGCGCCAACTCGCGTGTCCCCGACGGCTCCTCGACCAGGCTGTCCTGGGCCGCAGCCAGGCTTTCGGCCCAGTCGGCGGTCAGCGCGAACGCGTCGAACCCGAACTCGGGGTTCAGCTCGGCTGCCTTGTCGGCCAGCAGGCGCTGCAGATGCTTCGGTTCGCGGCTCGGAATCGCGGTTGCGACCGACGCCACGGCCACGCTGCC
>Ga0268264_10002565_pt1 | contig 15924 bp, 11 predicted proteins | sample KBSSwiS32_FD_190357 | JGI IMG/M metagenome (GOLD analysis project Ga0268264, IMG submission 190357) | Switchgrass rhizosphere microbial communities from Kellogg Biological Station, Michigan, USA - KBS Switchgrass S3-2 (SPAdes) (version 2) | ecosystem: Host-associated > Plants > Roots >...
GACTTGAGGTTCGGTCGACTGTCCGATTCGGGCTCGGTCTCCATCGGGCGAGCTTTACCGGGTCGCACCGCGTTCGTCGTCGATGGCGAGGGTCTGCCGCAACCGCTCGGCGGAATCGGCGAGCTGGCGCTAGGGGGCTTGCTCGCGCGCGGCTATCTCGATCGGCCGGACCTTACGGCCGAGCGATTTCGCCCCAACCCTCTTACTGACAAATTCGGCGAGAGAGTCTACCGAACCGGCGACCGCGTACGGCAGCGGGGCGACGGCTCGTTCGACTACCTCGGCCGCACCGATAGCCAAATCAAGATCCGCGGCTTCCGCATCGAGCCGAGGGAGATCGAAACGACACTCGCCCAGCATCCGGCGGTTCATGATGCGATCGTCCTGGCCCGAGAACTGCCCGGCGCGGGGCCGCGGCTGATCGCCTGGTACCGCCCTCTCGTTGAATCAACCTCCGCCGCCGATCTGCGCGCTTTCCTCGTCGCGCGGCTGCCGGACTACATGGTGCCATCGGCGTTCGTGGAGGTCCTGGATTGGCCGATCGCGGCGACGGGGAAGATCGACCGGCGCGCACTCCCCGAGCCCATGCGCTCCGCCGATGCCGAGCGGACCCTGCCGGAGACGGCGATCCAACAAGTGATCGCCGATATCTGGCGCGAGGCGCTGCCCGAGGCCGGCGACGAGCTGGCGATCGAGGACAGCTTTTTCGAGCTGGGCGGTCACTCACTGCTCGCCGTAGGTATCGCCTCAAAGGTGGCGGCGAGCTTCCAAGTCGAGCTGCCGCTCAAGCGCCTGTTCGAAGCACCGACGATCGCCGGCCTCGAAGCCGCGGTCCTCGCGGCCGAAGCGCGCCCGGGGCAGAGCGAAAAGATCGCGCGGGTGTTGCTGCGGATGAAGAGCCTCTCGCCTGAGGCGAAAAGAGAGCGTCTTGCTGTGGGCTGACTTTCAGTCAGCGGGTGTGCTCGTCCTGGGACCGCCGGCGTCTCGCCGGCGTTTTTGTTTTTCCGGCCGCCGGAGCGCCGCCGAGACGGCGGCGGTCCCAGGGGCCCGTTGAGGAATGATCTCTACTCCGGGACTTCCACCACGATAGCCCCATCCACCACTGTCGCCACCGCCTTGCCGCCGTTTTGCAGCTTGCCGAACAGGAGCTGCTCGGTGAGCGGCTGCCGGATCGTCTCGTCGATCACTCGCCCGAGCGGGCGGGCTCCGAACGCGGGGTCGTAGCCCTTCTTGGCGAGCAGTGTGCGGGCCTCGGGGGTGATTTCGAGCGTCACCTTCTTGGTCTGGAGCTGCTTGCCCAACTCGCCGACCATCTTGTCGACGATCTGCTCCATCACCGCCGGATCGAGCGGGCGGAAGCGGAGCCGGGCGTCGAGTCGGTTGCGGAACTCGGGGCTGAACAGACGCTCGACCGCCTGGTCGCTCGCCGGGTCGCCGCGGAGAGCGGGGGAGGCGCCGGGCTCGTCGCGAAGCGCTCCGAGACCGGGCTCCGCGCTTGGTGTCGAGCCGGCGGGCGACGCGCCGAATCCGGGGGTCCTTTGCGCCATCTCTCTCGCGCCCACGTTCGACGTCATCAGCAGGATGACGTGGCGGAAATCGGTCGCTTTGCCGTTCGTGTCGGTGAGCGTGCCGTGGTCCATCACCTGGAGCAGCAGGTTGAAGACGTCCTCGTGCGCTTTTTCCACCTCGTCGAGCAGCAGCACCGCGTGGGGGCTCTTCGCCACCGCTTCGGTGAGCAGGCCGCCGCGGTCGTAGCCGACGTAGCCCGGGGGGGCGCCGACCAGGCGCGAGACCGTGTGGCGCTCCATGTACTCGCTCATGTCGAAACGGAGGAACGAGATGCCGAGGGTCAGCGCGAGCTGCTTCGCCATCTCGGTCTTGCCCACTCCGGTCGGTCCGGTGAGCAGGAAGGCGCCGACCGGCTTTTGCGGTTCGCGCAGGCCCGCGCGGGAGACCTTGATCGCCATCACCAGCCGCTCGATCGCCGCGTCCTGGCCGAACACCACGGCTTTCAGTTCGGCTTCGAGACTCTGCAACCGGTCGCGGTCGCTGCCATGGACCCGCTTCGGCGGGATCTGCGCCATGGTCGAGAGGACTCGCTCGATCTCCGGCGTGCCGACCCGCTTTCCGCCCGCGAGCGAAACCGCGGCGCCCGCTTCGTCGAGCAGGTCGATGGCCTTGTCGGGCAAGCGTTTGTCGCGCAGGTGGCGCTCGGCCAGTTCGGCGGCGGCGCGCAGGGCGGATTTGGTGTAGTTGACACCGTGGTGCAGCTCGTATCGTTCGCGCAGCCCTTCGAGGATGCGCACGGTCTCTTCGATCGATGGCTCCAGGACCTCCACCTTCTGGAACCGGCGGGCGAGCGCCGCGTCGCGCTGGAAGTTCTGGCGGTACTCCTCCCAGGTGGTGGCGCCGATGCAGCGCAGCGTGCCGTCCTGGAGGGCGGGCTTGAGCAGGTTCGAGGCGTCCATCGAGCCGCGACCGGCGGCTCCGGCGCCGATCAGGGTGTGGATCTCGTCGATGAACAGGATCGGCCGCCGGTCGCGCGCGCCGCCGCCGGTCTTGCCCGCAGCGGCGGTGGCTGGAGTCATCGGGGTCGGCGATTCGGCGTCTTCTTTCGGTACCTCGGGCGTGAGCGCCGTGAGCGCCGCCAGCGCCGCGAGTACCGACTTCAGGCGATTCTCGAAATCGCCGCGAAAGCGGGTGCCCGCGAGCAGCGCGCCGAGGTCGAGGCGGAAGATTCGCGTTTCGGCAAAGCGCGGGGGCACGTCGCCCTTCGCGATCCGCAGCGCCAGCCCTTCGACCAGCGCGGTCTTGCCGACGCCGGGATCGCCGACGTAGATCGGATTGTTCTTTCGCCGCCGCTGCAGGATGTGGAGCGTGCGCTCGATCTCGCGCTCGCGGCCGATCAGCGGATCGATCGCCCCTTTTTTGGCGAATGCGGTCAGCTCCTGGCAGAACGCCTGGAGCGGATCGCCCGCGGGAGAGGCGTCTCCCTCTTCGTCGTCCTCGCCGCCGTCGCGCTCGCCGATCGCTCCGTCGTCCGCGTCGGAGGGGCGGTCCAGCCCTCCCGGACCGGTGCGGGAGAGGCGCGAGACGCCGTGCGAGAGGTAGGAGATCACGTCGAGCCGCGACACCCCCTGCTCGTCGAGCAGGGAGATGGCGAAGGTGTCGGGCTCGGCGAACAGGGCGACCAGCACGTCGGAGCCGCGAACCTCGTCGCGGCCGGATCCCGCCACCTGGGCGCTCGCCCGCGCGAGCGCGTGGCGGACGCCTAAGCCCAGCCGGGGCTCCAGATCCTCGTCGTCGAAGCGGTCGATCTCCTCGGCGAGGAAGGTCGCCAGCCGGCGCTTCAGCGCTTCGAGGTTCGCCCCCGCGTGGCGCAGCACGTCGGCGGTGCCGCGGTCGAGCGTGAGCGCGTAGAGCAGGTGCTCGACGCCGGCGTATTCGTGACCGAGCCGGGCCGCTTCGGACAGCGCCACGGAAAGGCTGATCTGGAGCGGTTGCGACAGGTTCAAGCGTCCCCCTCCGCGGCGGGTTCCAAGGTCAGCAGCAGCGGCATCCCTTCCGCGCGCGCCTCGGCGGTCACCTCGGCGACCTTGGTCTCGGCGACCTCTTTCGGATAGACGCCCGCGACGCCGATTCCCTGATGATGAACTTCGAGCATGATCTGCGTTGCCTCGCCCGGCGGCCGGCGGAAATGGGTGATAAGAACGTGGACGACGAACTCCATGCTGGTGAAGTCGTCGTTGTGCAGCAGCACCTTGTAACGCTTCGGCCGGGTCGTCTTCTTCCGCTTTTCGACGGCGACGCCCGATTCGCCGGTGGGGTCGGAGGTGGGATTCGCCATTTTACTTGCCCGTAAGCTCCGCGAGCATCGCGGTGTACATCTCCAGGTTCAAGAGCATTCGATCGCGGCCAATCCATTCGTGCTCGCTGTGACCGGTGTAGACCTCGCCGGGCATTCCGGGGCCGAAGTTCACGCCGTTCGGGAGCAGACGGGCGTGGGTGCCGCCGCCGACCGAGATCGGTTTCGGATCGGCCTGGCCGGTGTAGTGGGCGAAGACCCCGAGCAGCACCGGGATGTGCGGCGCGCCGTCGACGTAGTGAGGCTCGTTCACGTTGGTCTTCAAAGCCACGGGGACGTGCGACTTCTTCGACCAGGCCTCGACCGCCTCGAGGATCGACGTCTCCACTTCTTTCTTGGTGCGCCCTACCGGGCGGCGGAGGTTGAGCCCGGCGGTGAGCCGGCCGTCCTCGATCTTCAACGTGCCCAGCGAGAGCGTCGCCTTGCCCATGAACGGGTGCTCGTAACCGAGGTTGCCGAACTTCTCGGCGTAGATGCCCGTGCCCACGAGGTCGTTGAGCAGCCGGACCATGCGCGCGGCCTGACCATCCGGCCAGGTTTCGGTCGCGAGCAGCGCGGCGAGATGGGCGATCGCGTTCTTGCCGTCCCAGGGGGTGGAGGAGTGGGCCGAGACGCCGCGGGCGTAGACCTTCAAGTCGCCGTTCGGGCGCGGCTCAAAGGTGAAGCGGACGTCGCCGTCGCGGCGCGCCGCGTTCATCAGGCGGGTCGCGACTTCGGAGTTTGCCCCGGAGATCACCGCTTCGGCATCCTCGGGCACCTGCGAGAGGAAAAAGCCGCCGGAGAAGCTCGCGAGCCGCGGCCCAGTCGACGCCTCTTCGCGCACCGGGTCGATCCCGAGCTCGATCGAGCACCAGCCCTTCTCGGCGATCACCACCGGATAATCGGCGTCGAGCCCGACGTTGATCGCGGGCGCGGTCCAACCTGCGAGGAAGGTCTGGAACGGCACCCAATCCGACTCTTCGGTGTAGGAGATGACCAGGTCGACTCTCTTGCCGGGCGCCAGACCCTTATCTGCCAGCGCCTTCATCGCGTAGAGCGCTGTCGCGATGGGACCCTTGTCGTCCTCCGCGCCGCGGCCGAGCAGTTTGCCCGGCTCGCTCTCGGCGTCGAGATGGAACGGATCTTTCTTCCACTTGCTCGGATCGACCGGCTGCACGTCGCCGTGAACGATCAAGCCGAGCCGGTCCTCCGGCTTGGCGTCCGCCTTACCGACGCCGATCACCACCACGGCGCCGTGGTCCTCGAAGTCGAGCCCCAGCTCCTTCGCCTTGGCGCCCAGGTAGGCGGTCATTTTGTGGAACTCAGGGTTCTGGGCGTTCGCCAGCCCCTCGGTCTCGACCGTGCGGAACGCGACCAACTCGCCGAGGGTGGCGATCGACGCCTCGCCGTAGGTCGCCTTGGCGTAGGCCGCGATCTCCACCGAGCGGGGCGACGGCGGAGGCGGCGCGGCGCAGAGGCGAAACGAGAACAGGAGAGAGAGGGCGGCGGCGTAGGGGAGCGGTTTCATCGGCTGGCTGTCGTTTCTCTCATCAGGGAGCGGATCTTGAGGGAGATCTAAGTATACCGACGGGATCGAGGGATCGGGCCTCCCGCAACCTCGAGCGTTCCGCTGTGTCGCAACCTCTCATGGATTTCCTCCTGGCTCTCCGCCTCGCGTCGCGCAACGCCCGCCGGTAGCTACCCGAGTGGCTCGGGAGACTGCCCGAGCCACTCGGGTGGCCTCCCCAACACCTCGGGAGGCTGCCCGCGCGCCTCGGGAGCCTGCCCCAACGCTTCGGGCACGTGCCCCGACGCTTCGGGAGGCTGCCCGAACGCCTCGGGAAGCTGCCCCAACCCCTCGGGAGGCTTCCCCAACGCCTCGGGTGCCCTCCCCAACGCCTCGGGCACGTGCCCCATCGCCTCGGGAGGCTTCCCGGGCTGCTCGGGAGGCTTCCCCAAGCGTTCGGGAGCCCTCCCGAGGCGCTCGGGCACGTGTCCCAAGCGCCCGGGAGCCCGTCCGGGGTGGGAAGGGAACCAATTCGGATGGCCGGACTCACACCCCTCGCCATCGAGCGGGTCTTTATCGGACGGAGGGGGCCGGGCGTATTTCCTACCTCCGACGCTCCCTCGTCGTTCCTCCCTCCCGGCCCTCTCCGGCTGTTCACCCGACAGGCGCGTTAAGATTCGGCTCATGGAGCCTTCCAAACTTCTTGCCGCGATACGCGTCGCGCCGGACCAGCTTGCCCGCGTCCGTACTCGGCTGGCCGATGCCGAAGGCCTGATCTGTGGCAAAGAACGCCGAGACCGGGATCTCGGCGCGTTCTACTTCTTCCTCTCCATCGAGGAATGCATCGATCTTGCGAGCCATTGGGTGGCCGATACGGGCTGGCCGGTGCCCGACGACGCCGAAGCTTTGTTCGGTCTGCTGGCTGAGAGAGGCGTCCTCGATCGAAGCCTCGCGGAGGGGATGCGCGGTGCGGTCGACCTACACAAGCGGATCGGCCACGGCTACGCGGCGCTTGACCACGAAAGAATCGGGCGGGAGCTGGAGCAGGGCGCGCAATCCCTGCGGGAATTCCTCGCCGCGGTCGCCGACGAGGCCGGGCTGTAAAATCCGCCTCCTCGCCTTCCCGCGATCAGACTCTTAACCCTGGAACCACGTGCGTACCGTGGCGGCTCTTGCGGCCGCCGAGACGATTCTAGCGACTCACATCTCGGCGAGGGTGGCGAGCACGCGGGCGCGGGCGGCTTCGGCGGCGGGGGTGGGGTTCTGGTTGAGGATGAGGCGCAGGTGCAGGCGGTTGAGAAACGCCTGGCGGTTGCGTACCGCGGCGTAGCGGGCGGGATCGAACGGACCGTTCCTCAGGCCGCGCGCGGCGGCGACGCTGTGCGCCAGGCATTCGTCGAGCGCTTTGGGATCGAGTTTGCCGCCGAGGACCAGCGCGGTCGCCGTGTCGGCGAGCCGTTCGGGTTCGCCCCAGGCGAAGGCCTGGCCGAGGATTTCGCCCGCCGTATCCAGTCTCGCATCGATCGCGGCGAGCACGCGCGCCGCGTCCTCTTTCCGGAGATGCGGGCTCCGGGAGAGGAACTTGAGCAGGTCGGCGGTGTGGGCGGTGGCGTGGTACCAGCCCTTCTCGCGGTCGTAGCCTCGCAGGTCGCGCTCGCCGGCCAGGTAGGCGAGGGCGGCATCGAGCAGAGCGCGATGTCCTTCCGGCCCCAGGAACGGCGCGGCCAGGTCGCGCTCGGCCAAGAGCGACAGGCCGAGCGCGGAGTACGACCGCAGGAGCACCCGGTCGTCTCCCGGTTCGCTTAAGCCCGCGGAGAGTTGGCCGCTCCAGCGGGCGACCAGCCTGCGCTCGGCCTCGGCGTCGAGCAGGCCGCGTTCGATCCATGCCGAAGGGATTGAATAGGCGAGGTCGTCGCGAAGCTCCGGGTCGGGGGAGGAAAAATAGTCCGACAGCTCCTCGACCAGCACCGCGGCGGACGAACCCTTCGGAACCGCGAAGTCGGCGGCCGCGATGGCGCGCCAGAACGCGCGATCGTGCGGGACCGGCGCTGTCACGGGCTCGGCCGCGCCACTCGGAAAAGCCGCGGCGAGCGACAGGGCGAACCCGAAGGCGAGACCCGTGGCCAGGAACCGGCCCGGCCACGGGAGCGGCCTTACCAAATGCGGCATATCTCCTCGGGCTTCTTCACCATCGGCTGGCCGGGCTTGCAGGCGAACGCCTGGGCGAACTCCGGCATGTTGACCACCACGCCGTTGATCCGGAATCGGCCGGGGGAGTGGGGATCGGTCTTCGCGCGCAGGCGGAGGTTCTCGGGCCGGTCGTTGTTGCAGACCCATTGCGCGAAGCCGACGAAGAAGCGCTGGTCGGGGGTGAGCCCCTCGATCGGTTCCAGCTTTTTGTCCTTCGTCGCGTCTTTCCAGGCGGCGTAGGCGATGATCTCGCCACCGAGGTCTGCCACGTCTTCGCCGAGCGTGAGCTTGCTGTTGATCTTCAAGTCGTCGACGATCGGATATTGCGCGTACTGGTCGACGACGCACTGGGCGCGCTTCTCGAACTCCTTGGCGTCGGCGGCGGTCCACCAGTCGCGCAGGTTGCCGTTCGCGTCGTACTGGCGCCCTTCGTCGTCGAAGCCGTGGGTCAGCTCGTGGCCGATCGTGCCGCCGGTGTCGCCATAGTTCGGCGCGTCGTCGGATTTCGCGTCGAACAGCGGCGGCAGCAGCACTCCCGCGGGGAAGTTCATGTCGTTCATCTGCGCGTCGTAATAGGCGTTGACGGTCGGCGGCGTCATGCCCCACTCGCCGCGGTCCACCGGCTTGCCGATCTTCGCCAGATCGCGCCGCTGCTCGAAGCCGTAGGCCCGGGCGACATTGCCGACGTAGTCACCGCGCTCGACGGTCAAGCTGGAGTAATCGCGCCAGACGTCCGGGTAGCCGATCTTGTTGCGCATGCCGTTGAGCTTCGCGAGCGCCTGCTTCTTCGTCGCGTCGCCCATCCAGGGAAGCGCCTCAATCCGCGCCGCCATCGCTTTTTCGATCCGCAGCGTCATATCGAGCGTGCTCGCCTTGATCTCGGGCGAGAACGCCTTCGCGACGAACACCTGGCCGAGCGCCTCGCCGAGGTCGCGATCGACCCCGTTGACGCAGGTCTTCCAGCGCGGCGGCATCTCTTGGACGCCGCGCAACGTCTTGCTGTAGAAGTCGAAGTTCGCGGTGCGGAACGCGTCGGTGAGGTTGCCCGCGCGGACGTTCAGGATCTGCCAGGAGAGATAGGTCTGCCAGTCGGCGAGGCTCGCTTCCTTGAGCTGGCGCTCGACCCGCTCGAAGAACTTCGGCTCGGTGACGTTCAAATCCGCGACTTTTGGAGCGCCGATGCCGGCGAGATAGGAATCCCAAGAAAACGTCGGGGTGAGCTTTTTAAGGTCGGCGAGCTGGGTGCGGTGCCACGTCTTGTAGGGATCGCGGCGTTCGACGCGGGAGAGCGCGGCTTCGGCGAGCGCGGTCTCGAAGCGGAGCACGCTCTGGGCTTTCGCCGCGGCGACCGCGGGCGCGTCGCCGGCGAGCCCGAAGATCCGGGCGACGTGCGCGACATAGGCGTCGCGGATGCTCTTGGTGCGCTCGTCGTTCTCCAAATAGTAGGAGCGGTCCGGCAGGCCGCGCCCGCCGGCCGAGACGTACGACATTACCCGGTTCGCGTCGTCGGCATCTTGGGTCGAGCCGAAGCCGAACAGCATTTGGCCGGTGTACCCGGTCGGGTGAAGCTTGCCGAGCAGCGGCGCGATCTGCTCCTTGGCGGTGAGCGCGGCCACCGCCTCGAGTTCGGCGCGGACGGGCCAAAGACCCGCCTTCTCGATGCCGGGAAGATCCATGCAGGCCGCAAAGTAGTCGCCGATCAGCCGCTCGGTGGGAGTGCGACCGGGACTGTCCTTCGCCGCGGTTTCGAGCAGCCCCCAGAGGAAGCGCTGGTTGTCCTGAGTCACCTTGGCGTAGACGCTCCAGCTCCCCTGGTCCGAGGGAATCGGGTTGCTCTTTTCCCAACCGGCGCACGAGTAGGCGTAGAAATCGACGCACGGGTCGATCGAGCGATCCATCGCGGCGACGCTCAAGGAGGGAGAGTAGGGGAGCGCGGTGAGCGGCGTCTCGGTTTCGGCCCAAGCCGCGGAGAGCGTGGCGAGAGCGACCAGGAGAACGGCGAAGGCATGTTTCATCGGGAGCTCCAAGGTGCGAGAAGGGCGTTGGACGTGAAGCGGCAGTCTACGGATACGAATCCGAGCGCAGAAAGTTCGGAGGTGGCTTGACGCAAGGCTCCTGGTCTACAACGCTTGAGTGAGCGGTATGCCCACCAGCAGGATCGCCACTCCCGCCCACTGCCAGGGAGCGACCCGCTCGCGCAGGAAGATCGCGGCAAGCAGGACGGTGACCGCGGAGAACATCGAGGTGAGCACCGTGGTGAGCGTCACGTTGCCTTGCGAAAGACCCCAGGTGGAAGCGAGGAACGCGCCGGTATCGAACAGACCGATCAACGCGAGCAGCGCCCAGATTCGGCGGGGAGGCAGGTCGAGGCGACGGCCGAGCGGAACGGCAAGCAGGGCGAGCACGAGCGGCGTCACCAGGCGGAACATCCAGACCGGCAGGATCGGTCCGAACGCGGGGGTGATCCGGAAGCCGAGCAGCCAGAACAACAGGCCGAACGAGGCCGCGCCGGCGAGCGCCCAGGCGACCCCCGGGGGGAGACGGCGCCAGGACCGCGTCTCCCCCTCCGGCAGATGGCCGATCGAGGCGAGGACGACTCCGGCCAGGACGAAGGCGAGCACCGCCGTCTTCGCCGCGCCCAGACGTTCGCCGGAGAGATAGGCGAGCGCGCCGGTGAGCGCGCCGTAGCTCGCGGCAATCGGCGAGACGACGGTGAGCACGCCGATCTCGAACGCGCGGAACAGGGCGAACGAGGCGCAGATATTGAGCGCGCAGCCAATCGCCATCCAGCCCCAGGCGGTCGGGCCGAGCGCGGCGAGCGGGGCGAGCCTGCCCGTCGCGACCAGGTAGACAGAGATCGCGGCAAGCCCTAAGAATTGGAAGTAGAACAGGCTGCGGAAGGCGCCGATCTCGCGCGTAACGAAGCGCGAGAGGAAATCGCCCACTCCCCAGCCGAGCGCCGCGGTGAGCCCCGGCAAGGCGTTCAATCGAAGGTTCCTTGGACGTGGGAAGGCGGAGGCAAGGTCATGGGCGTTGCATCCTACTGCGTTCCGATCCCTTTCCTCCCCGCGGACCGGTTTGGTTCCGAACGGCGCACTATGTAAGAGGCGGCGCCCGATCACAAGGCCCTCCGCTTGCGTCTCGGAGATCGACGATGCTTTCGCTAGCCCGCGCGCTGTTGCGCCTGTCGCCTGCCGAAGTGACGTTCGCGAAACGCCGATTCCACGACCCGGGTCCCGAGCTGCGCCTGCGGCTCGAAGGGGTGGGCGAAGCGTTTCTCTCGGGCTACCACGCGGCGCTCGACCAGGACGCGGCGGCGCCGCTGGGCGAGCGGCTCGACGAGATGCCGGCGAGCCTGCGGGGCTTCGCCTACGAGGGCGCGGGAATGGCCCTGGCGCTTCAGGACGCGCTGTCGCTCTTCCGCCGCGATCGGATCGAGCGGTTCCTCGCCGGCCCGGGCGATCGGCATTTGTATCTGGTGACCGTCGGTGCCGGTTGGGCTCTCGCGCGGTTGCCGCTCAACATCGAACCTCTGCTGTCCCGCCTCGACCCGGTGGTGCGGTGGCTGGCGCTCGACGGCTACGGCTTCCACGAGGGCTATTTTCGCTGGCCGCGCTCGGTGGTGGAGAAGCGGATGCCGGGCAAGCTGTTCGGCTATGCGCGCCATGGTTTCGACCAAGGGCTCGGCAGGAGCCTCTGGTTCGTCTGCGGCGCCGACGTCGACCGGATCGCCGCGACGATCCGAGGATTTTCCGCGGCCCGGCAGGCGGATCTCTGGGCGGGAGTGGGTCTCGCCTGCGCCTATGCCGGCGGCCGCGACGCCGAGGAGATGCGCCGGCTGTGCGTGGCGGCGGGGGAGCACGACCTCGCGCTCGCCCAGGGGGCGGTCTTCGCCGCCACCGCCCGCGAGCGGGCGGGTAACCCGACGCCGCACACGGATCTGGCCTGCCGGGTGCTCTGCGGCATCTCGTCCGCCGCCGCCGCGGCGATCACGGAAGAAACCGGCGTCGGCCTGCCGCCGGACGATCCGGCGCCCGATGGGCCGCCGGCGTTCGAGATCTGGCGCCGGCGCATTCGCCAACGTCTTTCGAACCTACCGCAGGAGGTGGCGTCATGACCGAGAACCGCGGGATCAACCCGGGGAGCCGTCCCGGATTCCTCCGACGGGCCGCGACCGGTCTCGTCGCGCTCGCCGCGATCGGCGGGCTGTATGGATTCGCCCGCCTGCCCGAGCTGTCGGCGGGCGAGCGCGCGGCCCTCGCCCGGCGGTTCTCGTTTGCGGCAACGGAGCTTTCCCTGCCGCCGGGCGCCGGGACGGAGCGCTTCGTTCGTGCGGTCCATCCGAGCCTCGCAGGTCTCGCCTCGTGGATCTCCTCGGTCGGCGCGGCGGTGGCGCTCGCCGACCTCGACGCCGACGGTCTGCCGAACGACCTCTGCACGGTCGATCCGCGGGTCGATCGGACGATCGTCGAACCGGTGCCGGAGTCCGGCGCTCGCTATGCCCCGTTCTTCCTCGATGCCGAAACGCTCCCTTACGACACGCTGACCATGGCGCCGATGGGGTGCCTGCCGGGAGATTTCAACGAGGACGGCCGGCGCGACCTGCTGGTCTATTACTGGGGGCGCCCGCCGATCGTCTTTTTGCGTCGAGCGGGCGAGGCCGCCGCGCTGTCGCGGGCGAGCTTCGTGGCGGTCGAGGCGGCGCCCCCGGCCGAGCGGGGGGAGCGTTGGTTCACCAACGCGCTCACCAGCGCGGACGTGGATGGCGACGGACACCTCGACCTGATCGTCGGCAACTATTTCGAGGACGGCAGCCGGATCATCGATCCGCGCGCGGGCGGCCGCGAGCACATGCACCAGTCGATGTCGCGCGCCGAAAACGGCGGCCGGAACCGCCTGCTGCTGTTCGCCGAGGCGACCAGGGGAACGAACCCGACGGTTGCGTTTGCCGATGCCTCCGGCGCATTCCCCGATTTCGTCGCCCGCGGCTGGACGCTCGCCGTGGGCGCGGCGGACATGGACGGCGACCTGCTGCCCGAGATCTATTTCGCCAACGATTTCGGCCCCGATCGGCTGCTCCATAACCTTTCGACGCCGGGCCGGCCGAGTTTCGCGCTGCTCCAGGGGCGGAAAGGTTTCACCACTCCGAGCTCGAAGGTGCTCGGCCGCGACTCGTTCAAAGGGATGGGGCTCGATTTCGCCGATCTGAACGGCGACGGCCGGCCCGACCTCTACGTCTCGAACATCGCGGCGGAGTTCGCGCTCGAAGAGAGCCATTTCGTTTGGCTTTCGCGGGGCGACGCGGCCGAAGCTAGAGAGGAGATGAAGCGCGGCATCGCACCCTACGCCGACGCGAGCGAGCCGCTCGGCCTTTCGCGCAACAGCTGGGGGTGGGACGCGCGCTTCGCCGACTTCGACAACGACGGCGTCCCCGAGGCGCTCCAGGCAACCGGTTTCCTGCACGGTACGACCAACCGCTGGCCGGAGATGCACGAAACGGCGATGGGCAACGACGAAATCCTCGCGAACCCCTACAACTGGCTCCACCTCCACCCGGGCGACGACCTGTCGGGCCACTATCCGACGCCGTTCTTCGTCCGCGCCGACTCCGGGCGGCATTCCGGGCGCTACTTCGACCTCTCGCGCGAGGTCGGCAACGGCGACGTCCAGGTCTCGCGCGGGATCGCGGTCGCCGACGTCGACGGCGACGGCCGGCTCGATTACGCGGTCGCGAACCAGTGGCAGCCGTCGCGTTTCTACCGCAACCGGGCGCCGGCGCCGGGGCGGTTCCTGGAGCTCGATCTGGAATTGCCGGCAGTCGGGGACTCGAGATCGGCAGGGCGGGGCTCGCCGGCGATCGGCGCCCGCGCGACGGTCGAGCTGCCGGATGGGCGGCGTCTCGTCGCCCAGGTGGACGGCGGCACCGGCCACTCGGGCAAACGCGACCCGGAGCTTCACTTCGGTCTCGGCGAGCTGGAGGCAAATGCCCGACTGTCGGTCGAGATCGCCTGGCGGGATCGCGCGGGCAGGCTCGCGAACAGTCGCTTGATGTTGCCGCCGGGGCGGCATCGGATCGTCCTCGATTTCATCCCGCTGGTCGCCGGAGCCGCCGGAGCCCCCCGCCTCGGCGCGCCGCGCGCCACGACCCCCGCTTCCTGACGCGAGGAGACACGCCATGACCGCCAGCTCGGACCCCCGCGATCTCCGCCTCCCGGCGCTCCGGCGCTTCGCCTTCGCGATCACGCTGCTCAACGTGGTCGGCCATCTCTACCTCGGCTTCGAGCAGTCGTACGCTCAACCGCTGGTGGCGCTCGCGACCGCCTACTCTTTGGAGCTGCTGCTCGAATGGATCGACGCGCGCGCGAAGAAGCGCTCCCCGCGTTACGCCGGCGGCCCGCTCGTCCTGGCGAATTTCCTGCTCTCCGCCCACATCAGCGGGCTCGCGGTCGCGATGCTCACCTATGCCAACGCCCGCTTGGCGCCGGTGATGCTCGCCACCGCGATCGCGATCGGCAGCAAGCACGTGCTGCGCGTCGCGACCGCTTCCGGCAGGAGCGTCCACGTCTTCAACCCGTCGAATCTCGGGATTACGGTGACTCTGTTGGCGCTGCCCTCCGTCGGGATCTTCCAGCCCTACATGTTCACCGAGAATCTAGGCCCGGTGGGCGATTGGGTGCTCCCCTGCATCCTGGTGATCGCGGGCAGCTTCCTGAATGCGCGCCTGACGAAGAAAATCCCGCTGATCCTGGCCTGGCTCGGCGGATTCGCGATCCAGGCGCTCGTCCGCACGGCGGTGCTCGGCACCGCGCTGCGCTCGGAGCTGATGCCGTTTACCGGCCTCGCGTTCCTGCTGTTCACGTTCTACATGATCACCGACCCGGCGACCACGCCTTCCTCGGCGCGCGGGCAGATCGTGTTCGGTCTCGCGACCGCCGGGACCTACGGCGTCCTCGTCGCCTGCCACGTGGTGTTCGGCCTCTTCTTCGCGCTGTCGCTGGTCTGCGCCGGTCGCGGCGTGCTGCTCTTCGCGCTGAACCATGCGCGCGCCCGCCTTCCCGCCGACCTGAGCCTCGCCGCACCGGCGACCGCTGGCCAAAGATGAGGCCGGTCTTGAGGGCGAGCGGGAGCATCGCGATCGTCGGTCGGGCCTGCCGCTATCCCGGCGCGGCCAGCCCGGCGGAGCTGTGGGAGAACGTGCTCGCGATGCGGCGCGAGTTTCGCCGTATCCCGCCCGAACGGCTGCGGCTGGAGGACTATTTGAACGTCGGCGGTCCCGAGAGTCTGTACGCCTCGGAGGCCGCGCTGCTCGAAGGATGGACGTTCGACCGCGCCCGTTTCCAGGTGGCGGGACCGACCTTCCGCAGCGCCGATCTCGCCCACTGGCTGGCGCTGGAGGTGGCGGCCGACGCGCTCGCCGACGCCGGCTTTCCCGACGCACGCGGGCTCGATCGCGAGACCGCGGGGGTGCTGGTCGGCAACACGCTCACCGGCGAATTCTCGCGCGCCGGGCTGATGCGGCTGCGCTGGCCGTTCGTGCGCCGGATGGTGGCATCCCGCCTGGCGGAGGGTGACGAGGGCGCGCCGTGTTGGGGCTCTGAGCAGATCGACGCGTTTCTCACCCGGCTCGAGACGCGCTACAAGGCACCGTTCCCCCCGCCCGGCGAGGAGTCGCTCGCGGGTGGGCTCGCCAACACCATCGCCGGCCGCATCTGCAACCATTTCGATCTGCACGGCGGCGGCTTCACGGTCGACGGCGCCTGCGCCTCGTCGCTGCTCGCGGTCGCGCAAAGCTGCTCCGCGCTCGCCGCGGGCGACCTGGACCTCGCGCTCGCGGGCGGCGTCGACCTGTCGATCGATCCATTCGAGCTGATCGGCTTCGCCAGGAACGGCGCGCTCGCGCCCGACGAGATGCGGGTGTACGACGAGCGCTCCGCGGGTTTCATTCCCGGCGAAGGGTGCGGTTTCGTGGTGCTGATGCGCCATGCCGACGCGGTCGCCGCCGGGCGCCGCATTCACGCGCTGATCCATGGCTGGGGCATCTCGTCCGACGGCCAGGGCGGAATCACCCGGCCGGAGGCCGCGGGACAGCGGCGCGCGCTCGATCGCGCCTACGCCCGGGCGGGATTCGGCATCGAAAGCGTCGGCTATTTCGAAGGCCACGGTACGGGCACCGCGGTGGGCGATGCGACCGAGCTCCAAGCGCTGTCCGCCGCGCTGCGGGAGGCGGGTACCCCCGGTGCTTCGTCTTCGGTGCCGCCCGCGATCGGTTCGATCAAAGCGCTGATCGGCCATACGAAGGCGGCGGCGGGGGCGGCTGGGTTGATCAAGGCGACGCTCGCGCTCGAACACCGCATCCTGCCGCCGCATCCGGGCACGGACATGC
>Ga0268264_10002566_pt1 | contig 15920 bp, 15 predicted proteins | sample KBSSwiS32_FD_190357 | JGI IMG/M metagenome (GOLD analysis project Ga0268264, IMG submission 190357) | Switchgrass rhizosphere microbial communities from Kellogg Biological Station, Michigan, USA - KBS Switchgrass S3-2 (SPAdes) (version 2) | ecosystem: Host-associated > Plants > Roots >...
CTACTTCGCGCAGGCCGTGGGAGGGCTCAACAAAGGCTCTAACGTGACCTTCTCCGGAGTCCCGGTCGGCCAGGTTTCGAAGATTTCGCTGCTGCCCAAACGCCCGGAATTCGTGTGGGTGCGCATCGAGGTCAATCCCGACACCCCGATCCTCCAAGGCACGACGGCACAGATCCACGGCGTTGGGTTTACCGGAGTCAACGAAATCCAGCTGGACGGAGCCGCTCGCGGTAGCCCGCCGATTACCGAGGCTGGGCCGGAAGGATGCCCGGTCATTCCGTCGAGCACGAGCGGCCTCGGCGCGCTCTTGAACAGCGCCCCGGAGTTGATCGAGCGAATCCAGCGCCTGACCGAGCGCCTGACCGAGCTTTTGAGCGACAAGAACCAGAACTCGATCGCCGACATCCTCGAGAATTTCGACAAGACCAGCAAGGTGCTGGCCGATCGTGCGCCCGAGCTCGCCGATGCGATCTCCGACGCGCGCATCGCGGTCCGCAATGCCGGGCTCGCCGCGCAGCACGTCAGCGACCTTTCCGACAATACGAACAAGCTGGTGGTCGAAGAGGGCCGGCCGGCGGCGCAGGACCTCAGGAAAGCGATCGCCGCGGTCCAGCAAGCGGCCGACAATCTCAACGCGATGGTTACCGACGCTCGGCCGGGCGTCCAGAATTTCACCAAGTCGACCTTGCCTGAAGCCAACCAGCTGGTTCACGAGATGCGCGACCTCACCAAGTCACTCAAGGGCGTGTCGGAGCGGGTCGAGCAGCAAGGTATCGGCGGCACGCTCGGGCCCGAGAAGCTGCCGGACTACAAGCCGGGGAAACGTCGATGAAGCCTGTGATGCGAATTTTGGCAGCAAGCGCCCTGGCCGTGACCGCTTCCGCCTGCTCGGGCTTGCTCGGCGGCGGAGCCAAGGTACCACCGACGCTCCAGACGCTTACTCCCGACGCGCCCGACCCCGGAGCTGTCGCCCGGACTGCCGTTGCCGGCCAGTCGGTGACGGTCGCGGTCCCGCTCGTGCCCAAGGAGCTCAGGGCCGTCCGTGTGCCGGTCCAACTCACCCCGACCGACGTCCAATATGTGACCAATCTGCAGTGGGTCGACACGCCCGACCGGCTGTTCCAGCGGCTGGTTGCCGAGACGATCCGGCGGACGACCAATCGAGTAGTGCTCGATGGCGGCCTGGCGACGCTCGACCCGGGCCTGCTGCTTAGCGGCCAGCTGCAGAAGTTCGGCTATGACGCGGCAAGCGGACAGGTCGTGGTCGAATATGACGGAGCGCTTTCGACCGCAGGCGGAAACCGGGTCGAGGCGCGGCGATTCGTGGCGACCGCTCCTTCGGACGGAACCGCCGGAAGCGTCGGTCCCGCGCTCAACCGCGCCGCGAACCAGGTCGCGGCGGATGTTGCCGGTTGGGTAGGGAACGCCAGCTGAGTATTCCTGCGAAAGCAGGAATCCAGATTCTTTGTTTTGGGACTGGGCTCCAGCGTTTGCAGGAGCTCTAGGCCAGCGACTTGCTGACCTGCTCGAATACGTCCTTGGATAGCCCGGGCGAAGCAACGATCCGCTCCAGCTCGGCCCGCATTAGCGCCGCTCGATTGGGCTCGAACCGGCGCCACCGCCCGAACGGCGGAACCAGCCGCGCAGCGACTTGCGGATTGAGCTTGTCGGCAGCGAGGATCATGTCGGCGAGGAAGCGGTAGCCGCGGCCGTCGGCCGAATGGAACGCCCAATGGTTGGCCCCGAACGTGCCGGCGATCGAGCGCAGGCGGTTCGGGTTGGCGATCGTGAAATCGGAATGCTTTTCGAGCCTCAGCACCTGATCGACGGTGTCGGAGCGCTGCGCGGCCGCCTGAAGCGCGAACCATTTGTCGAGAACGAGCGGATCGTCGTGAAAGCGATCGTAGAAGGTGTTGAGCGCCTGGCTTCTTTCGGGCGCGTCGAGCGAGACGAGAATCCCGAGCGCGCCCTGGCGGTCGGTCATATTGTCGGCGCGATCGAACTGCGCCTTGGCAAGCGCAGCGCCCTCGGCCTCGTCGCCGGCGGCGATCAGCCCCAAAGCGACGGTGCGCAAGCGGCGGATGCCTTTGGCCCGTGGGCTGAGGTCATGACCTTCGACACCGTCGCTGCGATGCGCGGCGAGAAGGTCGGAGGCGAGGCTCGAGCCGAGCGCGTGACGCAGCGTTTCACGCGATGCGTGGATCGCGTCGGGGTCGACCACCGCCAGCCGGTCGGCAATCAGCGCCTCCGACGGCAGGAGGATAGCTTCGCCCTTGAGCGCCGGGTCGAGCGAATTGGACCGGAGCGTCGCCGCGACGGCTTCGATCACCGGCGCCGGATCAGCGCGCTCGCCCCGGGCGCCCGCGACGAGCGCCAACAGCATCAGCTCCTGGATCGCCTCGTAACGGGCGAAGGGATCGCTGTCGGCCTGAGCGAGCCGCTCCAGCTCGCCCGGACGGCGGGACGCCTCGACGACGATTGGAGCGGAAAAGCCGCGGTTGATCGACAGCAAGGGCGGCTCGGCGACATTGTCGAAGCGGATTCTCTCGCTGGCGTTATCGAGGACGATCAATCGCTCGGGGCAGATCTCGTGGCCGCTCGCTTCGCCGACGATCGCGGTCTTCAAGGGGATCGGCATCGGTTGCTTGACCGGTTGGCCCGGGGTCGGATCGACGTGCTGTTCCAGGTGGAGCGTCGCGGCCTTCGCCTCGGGGTCATAGTCGAGCCGGGCCTTGACCTTCGGCGTCCCGGCCTGGCTGTACCAGATCTTGAAGGGCGTAAGGTCGACCCCGCTCCCATCCTCCAGCGCCTTCACGAAATCGTCGCAGGTCGCCGCCTCGCCGTCATGGCGCGAGAAATAGAGGTCGGTGCCGGCACGGAATTTGTCGGGACCGAGCACCGTCGCGAGCATTCGGATCACCTCGGCGCCTTTGTTGTAGACGGTCGCGGTGTAGAAATTGCCGATCTCGATATAGCTATCGGGACGCACCGGATGCGCGAGCGGCCCAGCGTCCTCCGGGAATTGCGCCGCTCGGAGCACGCGCACGTCCTCGATACGCTTGACCGGGGCGCTGCCGACGTCGGCCGAGAAGCTCTGGTCGCGAAAGACGGTGAAGCCTTCCTTCAGCGAGAGCTGGAACCAGTCGCGGCAGGTGACGCGGTCGCCCGACCAGTTGTGGAAATATTCGTGCGCGACGACCCGGGCGATATTGTCGAAATCGCCGTCGGTCGCGGTGTCCTGGTCCGCAAGCACATAGGCCGAATTGAAGATGTTGAGGCTCTTGTTCTCCATCGCGCCCATGTTGAAGTCGGAAACGGCGACGATGTTGAACTGGTCGAGGTCGTATTCGCGGCCGTAGACCTCTTCGTCCCACGCCATGGCGAGCTTCAAACTGTCCATCGCATGCTGGGTCCTGGGGAGATCCGCCTCCCGCACCCAGATGGCGAGGTCGACGGTGCGCCCGGACATCGTGGTGAAGCGCTCCCGGTTGGCTTTGAGGTCGCCGGCGACGAGCGCGAACAGGTAACAGGGCTTGGGATACGGATCCTCCCATTCAGCCCAGTGGCGACCCTCGGCTCCGTCACCCTTAGAGACGCAATTGCCGTTGGAAAGGAGGATCGGAAACGCCTTCGAGTCGCCTTCCATCCGGACGCGATATCTGGACAGGACGTCCGGCCGGTCGGGAAAGAAGGTGATCCGGCGGAAGCCCTCAGCCTCGCACTGGGTGCAGAGCATCCCGCCCGAGGCGTAGAGGCCCATGAGCTTGGTGTTGGCGGCGGGGCTGATCTCGACCTCGGTCTCGACGGTGGCCTGCCGGCCCGAGAGTTCGATGACCAGCTGCGGGCCGTCCATTCGATAATCGGCATCGGCGCCGTCGACCTGGACCTTGAGCGGACTGATGTCATCGCCGTCCAGCCGCAGCGGTCGGTCGTGATCGCCGTTGCGCTCGACCATCAAGGTCGCGCAGACCCGGGTGCGCTCGGGATCGAGGTCGAAGTCGAGGCGGATCTCGGGCACCAGCCAGTCGGGCGGGCGATAATCCTCGCGCCGGATCGCGACATGGGTCGGCGCGGGCGGTGCTTCGGGGATGGTGTGGGTGTCGGGAAGTGCGGTGCTGCGAACATCAGGCATAGGCGCGCGGCTCTAGGCGGGAGTGGTTAACGAAACAACCAGTTTGGAAGTCATCCTCACGCCGCGTCGGGCGAAGCGACCGCGAGGCGCCCCCGGCTGAGCGCTCCGACCATGCCCCCTAGCGCGAGCAGAGCGCCGGCGACGGTGGTCGGGGTCCAGCGATACCCCTCGAACGCCGTCGAAAAGCCCATGGCGATGATGGGCACGAGAACGCTGGAATAAGCGGCCTTGGCCGGGCCTATGATGCGCACGACCGGGTAGTAGAGGCTGAACGTCAGCACCGAGGCGGCGAGCGCGAGATACAGCAGGCCGGCCCAATAGATCGGGCGGGAGTCGATCACCGGCGCTCCGGTCATTGCGAGTGCGATCGCGCCGTCGATCAGCGCCCCCAGCGCCATCGACCAGGCGAGCATGGTGAAGAGCGGGAAGCGGCGGACCTCGGGCCGCGCCTGGAGCACGTTGGCGGCCGACGCGCCGACCATTCCGGCGAGGGTGAGGCCGATCCCCGCGGCGACCTGGCCGGCGTTTGCGGGATGCTCATTGAGCTCATGGAGGAACAGAAGGGCGATGCCCGCGACCGCGACCGTCGAGCTCCAGAAGAAGCGCTGGGTCGGCTTGTGGCCGAGGAACGCCCAGGCGAGCAGGCTGCTGGGAATGAGGAGGAGCGCGAAGACGGTCGCAACCACGCCCGATGTGATGTGGCGCTCGGCAAGATAGACCGCGTTGAAATTGATGCAGAATTGCGTGAGGCCGAGCACGGCCGCCGCCGCGATCCCGGAGCGCGGGAGCCTGAGGCCCTCGCCTTTCAGGATCGCGATCGCCGCCATTGTGGTTGCGGCGATGACGAAGCGATAGGTGACCGACCATTCCGGCGGGACAATGCCGAGCTGGCCGCGGATCACGATCCAGGTCGAGCCCCAAATGGCGGTGAAAATGATAAAAGGGAGCGTGACCGTCCGGAGAGTGGTCCGATGGGCTTCGCTCACAGCGCGGCGAGCGCCGCGGCGAGCTGGGAGACCGCCTGAGGGTCCGAATCCCAGCTGGTGACGAAGCGGATCTGGCCTGGTCCCCATTCGTAAAAATCGGCGCCCTGGGCGCGCAGGCTCGCCGCTTCCTCGTCGGTTACGCGGAGGAACAATTCGTTGGCTTCGACGGGATAGACGAGGCGTTCAGGCACCGCCTTGGCGAGCGCATGAGCGGCGGCATTGGCGGCGCGGGCATTGTCGAGCCACAGCCCGCCTTCGAGCAAAGCAAGGATCTGGGCGGCGAGCATGCGGCCCTTCGAAGCCAAATGGCCGGCTTGCTTGCGGCGCACTGCGATCTCGGCGGCAAGGTCGGTGCGGAAGAGGACCAGGGCCTCGGCATTGAGACCCCCGTTCTTGACGAAGCCGAAGCTCAGCGCGTCGACCCCGGCGCGCCAGGTGACGTCGGCTGGGCTTTGGCCGGTCGAGGCGAGCGCATTGGCGAGGCGCGCCCCGTCCATGTGCAACGCGAGGCCGCGCTGCTTCGCGAGCTCGCCGATCGCGGCGACCTCGGCGGCATTGTAGACGAGGCCATATTCGGTTGCGTTGGTGATCGAAATCGCCGCCGGCTGGACCTGGTGAACATCGTCGCGGATCGCATCGCAGGCAGCCGCCACCGTTTCCGGCGTCACCTTTGCTCCCGGGCCGTCGAGCAGCACGAGCTTGGCCCCGCCCGTAAAGAATCCCGGGGCACCCGCCTCATCGACTTCGATATGCGCATCCCTGTGGCAGAGGATCGCGCGATAGGGCGGACACAGGGCCGCGAGCGCAAGGCCGTTGGCCGCCGTTCCGGTCGTCACCCAGAAGGCGCGGACCTCTCTTTCAAACAGTTCGGAGAAGGCGCCGTCGAGCGCCAGGCTCCAGGCATCGCCGTCATAAGCGGTATCGAGCCGGTTCGAGGCCGCGATCGCCTCGATCACCTTGGGGTGCGCGGCCGCCGCATTGTCCGAGAAGAAGCGCATCGCGGGCCGAATGGCCGTGGCGACGCCGGGCGTCAATCGGATGTGCCGGGCTTGCCCTGGCGAAGATCGCGCGCCTGGGCCTTGCGGCGGCGCAGATTCTCGCGCAGCGCCGCGGCCAGCCGCTCCTCGCGCTCCCGGTCTTTGGCCTGGTCTTTCTCCGCCATGCCAATCACCTAGCGCGGCGCGGGTTGACAGGCCAAGGCCCGGCCCGTCATAGGCGCGCGGCCTCCGACAAAATGCTGCCGTAGCTCAGTGGTAGAGCGCATCCTTGGTAAGGCTGAGGTCGTGAGTTCAATCCTCACCGGCAGCACCATTTCCTAACGCGGGCGGTTCTGCGTGCCTTTCCCCGCCGTGATGAACAGCGCCACGACCGGCTCGTCCGTGTCGGCGGTGTGCCAGACGCCGGGCGGATTGATCGCATATTCGCCGGGGCCAAGCTCATGCGACTGCTTCGTCCCGTCGGGCAAATCCTGGTGCAGGGTCATGTGCCCCTGGATGCAACAGACGACCTCGTGCCCGGCGGGATGGACTTCCCAGCTGTTCCAGCTTTCCTCGAACCGGTACATCGCCACGATGCGGCCTTCGTCGAGGTCGCCGGCGTGGCGCTCACCATAGCCTTCGTACCATTCGAAGCCGGTGAACTTGGGCTCGGACACCGCCTTCGCGCCGAGCCCAAGGTGGATGGGGTAATCGAAGAGGGATTTGCCCTGCATGGCGGTCCTCCCGCGCTATTCACCCTTCATGAGGAAAGCGTTCAATTTGTTCCCGTCGGGGTCGCGGAAATAGCCGGCGTAGAAGCCTCCGCCGCGATCGCCGGGCGCGCCTTCGTCACTGCCGCCATTGGCGAGCGCGATGTCATAGAGCCGCTGCACCTGCGCCTCGTCGGCAGCCTCGAGCGCGACCATCACGCCATTGCCGACGCTCGCCGCATTGCCGTCAAAGGGTTTGGTGAGGCCGATCCCGGCGCCGCCGCCCGGCTTGCCCCAGGCGATGAATTGCTCGTTCTCCATCATTCGCCCGACCCCCAATTCTCCGCACAAAGCGTCGTAGAATTTCGCGGATTTCTCGCGGTCGTTCGTGCCGAGCGTCACATAGCCGATCATCATGTCCTCCTGTCGAGTCGGGTGGAGAACATTAAGAGAACAAACGCAATGCGTCAAAACCAAAATCCTCCCCGGAACGGGGAGGTGGCGGCCGAAGGCTGACGGAGGGGTCGACCCCTCCACCACCTCGCTACGCTCGGCGGAATTAGATTGCCGCGCACGCCTCCTGCAGCCAATCGAGGTCTTTCCCGGAGAGCTGCGGGCCGATCTTCGCCAGCACATGGGCATGGTAGCAGTTGAGCCAGGCGATCTCTTCGGGCTCGAGCATCTCCTGGTCGATCAGGCGCTTGTCGATCGGGGCGAAGGTCAGGGTCTCGAAGCCGAGCATCTCCTTCTCAGCGCCCTCGATCTCGCGGTCGACCACGAGCACCAGGTTCTCGATCCGGATGCCGTATTCGCCGGTTTTGTAATAGCCGGGCTCGTTGGAGATGATCATCCCCGCCTGAAGCGGCTCGTCGCCGCCGCTCTGGCTGCTCCCGACGGGCGAGATGCGCTGCGGCCCTTCGTGGACCGCGAGGAAGCTGCCGACCCCGTGGCCGGTGCCGTGGGCATAATCCAGCCCCGCTTCCCACAAGGGCCGGCGGGCGAAGCTGTCGAGCTGGCTCCCGCGCGTGCCTTTGGGGAAGACCGCGGTCGCGATCGCGATATGGCCCTTCAGAACACGGGTGAAGCGGTCGCGCATCTCATCGGTCGGCTCGCCGATCGGGACGGTGCGCGTGATGTCGGTGGTTCCGTCGACATACTGGCCGCCCGAATCGATCAAATAGAGCTGGCCGGTCTCGAGCTTACGATTGGTCTTCTCGCTCGATTTGTAGTGAACGATCGCTCCGTTCGGCCCGGCGCCCGAGATGCTGTCGAACGACAGGTCGCGAAGCTCGGGGTTTTGACGGCGAAGCGATTCGAGATGGTCGGACGCTTTCAGCTCGTCGACGTCGCCCTTCGGCGCCTCCTCGTCGATCCAGCGGAGGAAGCGCGAGATGACCGCTCCGTCGCGCTCCTGCGCCGCCTTCTGGCCCGCGATTTCGGCCGGATTCTTGATCGCCTTGGGAAGGACGACCGGGTCGCGGACGGCCAAGACCTTGGCGCCCGCTTTCTCGAGCGCCTCGAAAATCGCAGCGACCGCGCGCTCCGGGTCGACCACCACGGTCTTGCCGTTGAGGTCGCTTAACGCGCTCTCGAACTCCGAGCGCTCGTGGAGGCGGACTCCGTTTCCAAGATGCTGGCGAACGTCGGAACCGATCTTTTCGGATGCGACGAACAGGTCGGCGGTGCCGTCGGCGTGGACCAAAGCATAGGCCAGAGCAACGGGGGTATGGGTCACGTCCTGCCCGCGGATGTTGAACGCCCAGGCGATCGAATCGAGCGCCGAAAGCACTGCGGCATCGGCGTGCTGCTTGGCGAGCCAGTCGCCGATTTCGGTGCGCTTTTCCGCGGCCGACTTGCCGGCGTATTCGTCAGACTGGACGACGAGATGCGCCTTCGAGGCCTCGGGCCGGTCGGTCCAGACTTCGTCGATCGGGTTACGTTCGACCGGAACCAGCTCGGCGCCGCGGCTGGCGAGCGCTTCTTTTGCCTTCACCACCCAGTCGCGGGTGTGCAGCCATGGGTCGTAGCCGATGCGCGCGCCTTCGGATGCGTGCTCCTTCAGCCATTCCGTCGTGCTCGTCTCGGGCACCGACTGGTAGCTCCACTCAGTCTCGCTGACCTGCTGGCGGACCTGGAGCGTGTAGCGGCCGTCGACGAAAATTGCCGCTTCTTCGGGCAGGACAATTGCGGAGCCGGCGGACCCCTGGAATCCGGTGAGCCAGGCGAGACGCTGGGCGTAGCTCCCGACATATTCGCTCATATGCTCGTCGGTTAAGGGCACGACGAAGCCGTCGAGCGAGTTGGCTTTCAATTGCTCGCGAAGGGCCTTGAGGCGATCGGCGTAGGTCGACATGCGCGTTACCTAAGCCTCAGGCCATGCCGGAACAAGTTTGCTTCGCCGCCCGATTCGATGCGCCCCAATTTCCAACAGCAAAAAAGCGCAAATCCTATTTTGCCTCCTGCGAAGTTGACGGCTCCGTCCGCTTAGATGTCGGACCTGAGCTCCTTCAGGAAGCTCGCGATCGCGCGCTCGTCGCGTTTGTAGAAAGTCCACCGCTTGATCCGCTTGGGGAGAAGGAAGCCGGAATCGACGAGCGCCTTAAGGTGCTGGGCGGTGGTCGGCTGCGCCAGGCCCAGCTTTTCCTCGATGAAAATCGCGCAGACGCCATCCTTCACCAAGTCGCCATCAACCTGCGGCGGGAAGTTCTTCAACGGATCCTTCAGAAGGGAGAGGATCTGAAGACGGTGACCGTTGGCAAGGGCCTTGAGGCGTTTCTCTTTGTCGTTGCTCATATCGTTCTATTGCAATCTTACAATAACATGATTAGGTACGCGTCAGCAACCGCTGGGGAGCGGATGATGGGGCGCTTAGATGAAGGAGCCACCTATGCCTGCCCCCTCTCGCCCTGGCGCTCGCCGTAGCTACCGCAGTAGCTCCGTCCAGACGACCATCGAGACTATACGCTCGGAGAGGCTCTCTCCGCCCGTCGGTCCGTTCTCGCCCGCAATACGGTCGGGCGATTTCCTCTTCTTCAGCGGACAGGTCGGGCAGGACCCCTCGACGGGGAAGCTGGTCGACGGAGGAGTCGAGGCCGAGTCGCGGCAGCTGTTCAGCAACCTCGCGACGCTGCTCGAGGCGGCAGGCAAGTCGTTCGGCGACGTCGTCAGAGTCGGCGTGTTCCTCACGCGCATCGAGGATTTCGCGGCGGTCAATGCGATCTACGCCGAACAGTTCGAGCCGCCGTTCCCAGCGCGCACGACCGTGGCTGTTGCGGCGCTGCCGCTCGGGGCCGCGATCGAGATCGAGCTTCTCGTCCGCGCCTGAACTCGCACCAGTAAGGGAAACCAATGCGCTACGATTTCATAACTCTCGACGTCTTCACCGACAGGCCGTTCGGCGGCAACCAGCTCGCGGTCCTCACCGATGCCCGCGGGCTTACGACGGAGGCAATGCAAACGATTGCAAGGGAATTCGATTATCCGGAAACGACCTTCGTGTTGCCGCCGGGCGATCCGGCCCATGCACGGCGAGTCCGAATCTTCACTCCGGGCGGTGAGCTGCCGTTCGCTGGTCATCCGACGGTCGGCACGGCAAGCGCATTGGTGATGACGAACCATTGCGCCGCGGGAGACTTCGTTCTGGAGGAGGGAGTCGGCCCGGTCTCCGTTTCGGTGAGACAGGAAGGCGGGGCCTTCTCAGCGCGCTTGCGCATCGAGCGCGCGCCCGAGGTTTCGGAGACGGTGCCGACGTCGAAAGACGTAGCGGCGGTCCTCTCTCTGCAGCCGCGCGATGTCCTTCGGGTCTTCTGCGCCGGCTTGGGCCCGCGGTTCACTTTCGCCCAGGTGGCCTCCAACGAGGTCGTCGATCGGTCTCAACTCGACCACCAGCATTGGCGCAGGATTCTCGCGGACAGCTGGGCCGCAAATGTGTTCGTCTTCGCGGGCGAGCTCAGTGACGGGTCTGAGCTCTACGGTCGAATGTTTGCTCCGAGCCTCGGCATCCCCGAGGATCCAGCGACCGGGGCCGCGGCCGCAGCGATTGTCGGCACGGCAGCACTTGCCGAAGGCACGGGTCGGTCAGGGAAGTTCCGGCTGGACATCGTGCAGGGTGTGGCGATGGGAAGGCCGAGCTTTCTCAGCGCCTCGGCCGAGCTTGAGGACGGGGCGGTGTCTGCAATCGAGGTCGGCGGCGGTTGCGCTTTCGTCGCCGAAGGAAAAATCGAGGTCCCCGACCACTTGCTGCAGTAGGACGGGTCGGAAATTCGATTACATTGATCGATAAATTCACTGGAAGTTGGCGTCTTGATCAATTTCTCCGGTGGATCGGCCATATGTCCGAGACGAAGTCCAGCGTAGCGATCTCGCAACTTCGTCGAGAACCAAAACGTCCCGCGGCGACGATTTGCCTCGCAGCTTCGGCGAACACTGAGCCTGATTCCATGCAGGCCCTGGAGACATGCATGTCGGTCGGAATAGCCCAAGTGAGCCGGTCGGGAACCATCCAGCGGCCCAAGGCCGAGGCAAGCCGATCAGCCACGCCGGACGAACTTGAGCTGCTTGCCCGTATCTCGCGGGGGGACCTGCAGGCGTTCGAGAGGCTGTACCGCCTCTACCAGCCGCGCCTGACCAGGTTTCTCACCACGCTGCTCAAACGTGCCCACCTGATTGAAGAAGTGTTGGACGATACGATGATGGTCGTGTGGCAGTCGGCAGGAAAGTTCAGGGGATCGAGCAAGCCGTCGACCTGGGTGTTCGCCATTGCCTACCGCAAGGCGCACAAGGCGAGGGCCCGCTGGCCCGATCCCGTCGAAGAGCCGGATGTCGACACACGCGTCAGCGAGGATCCGCTTCCCGACGACGGGCTTCACCACAATCGCCTGCGCGGTGCGCTCATGAAAGCGATGGACCAGCTGTCGGCAGACCATCGCGCCGTTGTCGACCTTACCTACTTTCACGGGCTTGGCTATCGCGAGATCGCCGAGATCGTCGATTGCCCGGTCGACACGGTGAAGACTCGCATGTTCCACGCCCGGCGACGCCTCAAGCGGGCGATGCCAGGAAGCCTTTCGGACTGGCTCTAGGAAGACGTGGGTTTCAACGGCAATCTCTCGAGCGAATAATCTGAATGTCCGCTTTCCGCCCATTGCGCACGTTCGCGTCGCCAGCTTCCCCTTCCCGTATTCGGTCGTCGCGCTAAGAACAGTGGCATGAACAAGGCGACCGACCTCTCCGCTCCTCCGCAAGCCGGGCAGCGCCCCTACAGCTACGAAGCCCACGGGGTGACGATCGAAGATCCATGGCACTGGCTTCGCGACCCCAAATATCCCGAGGTCACCGACCCGGACGTGCTCGCCTACCTCCATTCCGAAAACGACTATTTCGAAGGCTGGGCAGGGCCGCACGAAAAGCTGATCGACCAGCTGTTCAAGGAGATGAAGGGGCGGATCAAAGAGGACGACAACTCCGTCCCCATGAAGGACGGCGATTATCTCTATTGGTGGGCGTTCAAGCCGGGCGCGCAATATCGGACCTGGTACCGAAAGCCCGCGGGCGGCGGCGAGGAGCAACTGATCTTCGACGAGCCGGTCGAGGCCGAGGGCAAGGATTATTTCCGCCTGGGCGCGCTCGAGGTGAGCCCCGACGGACGCCTCGCGGCATTGCTGGTCGACGATAACGGTTCGGAGCGGTTCCACCTCAAGATCCGCGACCTGGCGAGCGGCCGGGATATCGAGACCGTGACCGAGGTCGGCATCGGCCAGCCGGTGTGGACCAGCGGATCGGACGGGATCGTCTTCACCGAGGTCAATGAGCATTGGCGAAGCTACCGCGCGCGGTACCACCGGCTCGGCCGGCCCACGTCGGAAGACGTCACGCTCTACGAGGAGACCGAGGAACTCGGGTTCAGCGTGGGCGCCGGCAAGACGACCGACAAATCCCTCATCATCATCTCGACCGGCGACAATGCGACAAGCGAGGTGCGGTTCGTGCCGGCGGACGATCCGACGCAACCGCTGACGCTGATTTCGCGGCGCAAGCCGACCCGGGAATATCATGTCGACGCCGCTCATGGGCGGCTGTGGATTTACACAAACGACGATCATGTGAACTTCCGCCTCGCCGAGGCCGATCCGGCCAATCCCGAGGAATGGACGACCGTCATCGCGGGTTCGACCCAAGTCTATTTGACGGGGGTCACGTCGTACCGCGATCATCTCGCGATCAGCAGCCGGGTCGATGGGCTCGATCAGCTGACGCTGCGCACCTACGCCGGCGAGGAAACGCGGCTCCCGTTCGATGAGGCGAGCTACAGCGCCTTCTTCCACGGCAATCCCGAATTCGCGCCCGATGCCTACCGGCTCGGCTATTCGTCGATGGTCACCCCGATGACCACCTACGATTTTCATCCAGCAAGCGGCGAGCTCGAAGTCCGCAAGGTGCAGGAGATCCCGAGCGGCTACGACGCCTCGCAATATGCGACCGAGCGGCTGATGGTCGACGCGCGCGACGGGACGAAGGTGCCCGTCTCGATCGTCTACAAGAGGGGCTTCCAGAAGGATGGGGCGGGCAAGCTCTTCCTCTACGGCTATGGCGCATACGGAATGGCGATCCCGCCGGTGTTCAATTCGAACCGGATCAGCCTGCTCGATCGCGGCTGGGCCTGCGCCATCGCTCACATCCGCGGCGGCGACGACCTTGGCCACCAATGGTTCCTCGACGGCAAGCTCGAGAAAAGAACCAACACGTTCAACGATTTCGTCGACGTCGCGAGGGGATTGATCGAGGCCGGCTTCACCAAAGCAGGACATATCGCGACCAACGGCCGCTCGGCGGGCGGCGAGCTGGTCGGGGCGGTCGTCAATAGCGATCCCGAGATTTGGGGCGCCGTCGTGGGCGACGTGCCGTTCGTCGACGTCGTCAACACCATGCTCGACGACACGCTGCCTTTGACCCCCGGCGAGTGGCCCGAATGGGGCAACCCGATCACCGACAAGGCCGTGTTCGATTACATGCGGACCTATTCGCCCTACGACAACGTCAGGGCGCAAGATTATCCGCCGATGCTGATCACCGGCGGCCTCACCGACCCGCGCGTCACTTATTGGGAGCCGGCGAAGTGGGCGGCGAAGCTCCGAGCGACCAAGACCGACGACAATTTGCTTCTGCTGAAGATCAACATGGGCGCGGGCCACGGCGGCAAGTCGGGGCGGTGGGACGGCCTCAAGGAGGTCGCCGAGACCTATGCGTTCATCCTGACGGAAACCGGCAAGGCGTGAACCGGCCGGTCTTCGAGATGGCGTTCCTGGCCGCGCCCGAGCACATCGACGAGCTCGGCCACGTCAACAATGCGGTATGGGTGCAGTGGATGGAGCAAGTCGCCGTGGCGCACTGGCGGAGCGTCGCCGATCCCGGCCACCAGGACGATTTCATCTGGGTCGTCGTCCGGCATGAGATCGATTATCTGCGCGCGGTGCTCGCGGGCGAGCGAATCACGGCGCGAACCTGGGTCGGAGAGGCTCCCAAAGGCGCTCGCTTCGATCGGCACATGGAGTTCCTCGGCGAGGATGGAAAGCCGCGAGTGCGCGCGAGGACGCAATGGGCGATCATCGACAAGGCGGCGGGGCGTCCGATCAGGGTCCCGGCCGAAGTGGTGGCGCCGTTCATGGGCTCGGGGTAACAGCGCAAGATGAGCCGCGCGGTCCTGCACGACTATTACCGCTCCTCAGCGGCCTACCGCGTGCGGATCGCGCTCAACCTCAAAGGCGTCGAATATGAAAGCCGGCCGGTGAACCTGCTCCACAGCGAGCAGCAAGCCGAGGATTATCGCGCGCTCAACCCGCAGGGCCTGGTACCGATGCTCGAGATCGACGGGCACCGGCTGACCCAGAGCCTCGCGATCATAATCTATCTCGATCAGTGCTTTCCGGATCCACCGCTTGTGCCCCGCGATCCCGTCGACGGAGCGCATGTGCGCGCGATGGCCCTGACGGTCGCCTGCGACATCCACCCGCTCAACAATTTGCGCGTGCTCAAATATCTTTCGAACGAGCTCGGCCTGCCGCAGGAGGAGCGCGACAGCTGGTACATCCACTGGATCCGCGAAGGGCTGCCCGCGCTCGAGGCGCTGGCGAAGGCGGGAGCCGGGAAATTCCTGTTCGGCGACGAGCCGACCGTCGCCGACATCTGCCTGGTGCCGCAACTTTATAATGCACGGCGCTTCAATGTGCCGCTCGACGATTATCCGACTTTGCTGCGTGCCGAGGAAAATGCGAACAAGATCGCCGCGTTCGCCTCAGCGCATCCGGACCGGCAGGAGCAACCGCAATGAACCGCGTCGACGATATGAACCGCGGGATGGGTGACCTGAAAGCGCTCGATTCGGTCGAAATCCCATCGCTCGAAGGCAAGGTCAGCGACGAGGAATGGGCGATTCGAGTCGATCTCGCCGCCGCTTACCGGATGGTCGCTCATTACGGCTGGGACGACCTCATCTTCACCCATTTGTCGGCGCGGATCCCGGGGCCCGAGCACCATTTCCTGCTGAACCCGTACAATCTGATGTTCGAGGAAGTGACCGCGAGCTCGCTGATCAAGGTCGACGTCAGCGGCAATGCGGTCGAGCCGTCGCCGTTCATTACCAACCCCGCGGGCTTCACGATCCATTCGGCCATCCACATGGCACGCGACGACGCGCATTCGGTGATGCACCTTCACACACCCGCTGGACAGGCGGTGTCGGCGCATTCGGAGGGGCTTCTGCCGCTGACTCAGACGGCGATGCTGATCCGCGGCGATGTCGCATTCCACGATTATGAGGGGGTCGCGGTCGATCTCGACGAGCGCGAGCGCCTGGTCGCCGACCTCGGCGAGAAGAATGCGATGATCCTTCGCAACCACGGTACGCTCGCCGTCGGCAAGAACGTCGGCGAATGCTTCATTCGCCTCTATTATCTCGAGCGGGCCTGCCAGGCGCAGATCATGGCGCTGTCGGCGGGCGACGCCATCAACAACCCGCCGCAAGGTTCACCCGAGGTTACCGCCCAGCAGGGCTCGATCGGCCTGCCGCTTGCCGCCAATTTTCTCGCCTGGCCGGCGCTCAAGCGCAAAGCCTACCGGC
>Ga0268264_10002568_pt1 | contig 15916 bp, 8 predicted proteins | sample KBSSwiS32_FD_190357 | JGI IMG/M metagenome (GOLD analysis project Ga0268264, IMG submission 190357) | Switchgrass rhizosphere microbial communities from Kellogg Biological Station, Michigan, USA - KBS Switchgrass S3-2 (SPAdes) (version 2) | ecosystem: Host-associated > Plants > Roots >...
AGCCTGGCATTATTCCCCCGGGCGCAATGGGTAAGCTCTTTCCTTCAAACGGGGCGTGAGCTGATCAATGGCGGCCTGCCCTACTGCTCGACGCTGTACCTGCTGATATTATTCTTTCTCTTTGTCCGCTATGGCAGACAATATTTCTATTCAAAGAAGCTGACCCGTATCGGTCTCTCCCGTCCCACTCCAGAGCTGCGGGTATTTACAGAACAGACGGCCCGGCGGATGGGTATAAAAAAAGAAGTAAAGATCTGGCTCTCCGGTATGGTAGAAGGCCCCGTAACGCTGGGCTCCCTAAAACCTGTCATCCTCATTCCTTTTGCCACGGTATGCAATCTCAGCACGCACCAGGTGGAAGCGCTGGTCCTGCATGAGCTGGCGCATATCCGCAAACAGGACTATCTGCTCCATTTGTGGATAGCCGCCCTGGAAGCGCTCTTCTTTTTCAATCCTTTTGCAAGGCTGCTGATCCGGAGCATTCAAAAGGAAAGGGAACATCGCTGTGACGACCTGGTGCTTCAATTCCGATATGACCCGCATGCCTATGTCTCTGCATTGATGACACTCGCCAGGAGCGTGCATGGCAATCCCCGTCTGGCGCTGGCCGCCACCGGCAGCAATGATGGTCTCCTGCTGCAAAGGGTCAAAAGGATCTTAAAGCTCAATACGGCCCCCGAGCCATTAAAAGGCCGGCCGCTGCTGTTTTTATGCTTCACCCTTCTTATTGCAGGCATGGCGCTCTCCCGCCCTACTATTAAGATCATCCGGGATAAGATGGAAAGTCCGGTAGCGACTGCTGCTGTCCCGTCAAAGGAGATCCCAGCACCCCAGGAATCGGCGACCCTGACGTTTGTTACTGTCAGCATGCCGGCCAGGGATCATCAGGCGGCCGCCAAAATCGCTCGTAAGAAGCCAGCTCATTTGCACAACGGCGATGAGAATAGTCATGATGACGGCGACCAGGATGTCATCCAGGTTGACGACGCTTCCGCAGACGAGAATGAGGCCACCACGGTAGGCTATGCATCCTATGTACAGGCGGACAAAAGGGATTATTCCATCGCGGCCCATGCGACTACCGTCAGTCCAAAAGTAGATGTCGTTGCTCCCAAGCCAGCTGGTGAAGGATGCCCGATAGAGGCTCCGGCGCCCTATGTTCCCAACTCAAGCTTTTCTTTCCAGCGTATACAGGACAGCGCCTTCCCTGGAGCACAATATGTCTATATGCAGCAGATGGCCTCCCGTCAGGTGGAGCAGGCCATCCTCAAGATGCAAAAAGAGCTGCAATACCAGCTGAAGATATTGCAACAGTCCAATTCAAAGGACATACCCGATCTGAAGCAAAAACAGCAGATCATCCTCGAACAGCTGAAGCTGCAACAGCAATATCTTGAAAAGCAGCAGCAGCTTCAGAAAAAGCTTGAAAAGGTTGGGAAAAAACGCGTTATCGTTGTAATCTAAATGTCTGGTAAATGGACCTCCGGCCTGTACTTAATATTTAACTTGCACCTACCATACGTTCTTAGGACACCAGTCCCCGTATTTATTGCCGATGAGAAATCCTAACACTATCTCATGTGTCCCCTTGCTTACTGTGTTAAGCCGGGAAGTCGTCAGGTCATAGGAATAGCCGATGTTGAATGTATTGGATACGTTGAGGCCTGCCATGGCGGCAAAGCCGTCATAGGTCCGCATGCTGGCGCCTATCCACAACAGGTCCTGGTACTGCAGCTTGGCATTGAAGTCTATCTGTACAGGCAGTGGGTCTACATATTTTACCATCACGGAAGGTATCAGGTTGTAGTCCTCGTCCAAAAGTATGCGATAGCCCACTTCTCCAAAAAGATGTGGCACCAGCTTGCCCGGGTTAGGGGCTACTTTGTCGGTAAACGCTATTTTCTCGGGTATGATCTGCTGGGCGGAAAATCCAATGAAATAGTCAGCTGAATAGAGCCAGACGCCGGCGTTGAAGTCGGGTTTGATCTTGTTCAGCTGGCCGCTGCTATAGACCGCCGGGTCCACCGGCACGTCGAAGAACAGTTTGCTCCTGTCAAGACCCAGCTGACTGATCCCCGCGCCAAAGCCCAGGGCCAGGCTGGTACGGGTGGTGATGCCCAGGTGATAGGCATAAGTAAGATAGGCAGAAAATCTGCTAAGGGGACCTGTCCGATCGTCCAGCACCTGCAGGCCAATGCCATGATGCGGCCTGGCCGAAGAATAATCATCCCAATAATCTTTACCCCTGGGATTAAAGCCCGGCTTGTGAAAAGAGGTAATGTTCTCCCTATCGTCTTTTTTCCCGATAGGACCATGAATGGTCAGATAGGTAGTAATGGGTGCGTCCTGGACCCCTACCCATTGATGACGGTGGCTGACCTTTACGTCGGTGTAATTCTCGATGCCCGTAAGGGCTGGATTGAGGATATAGTTGTTGAGGATATATTGCGTGTACTCGGGTTTCTGTTGTGCACGCAACAGCGTTCCCATAAGCAGGCAGACAGTTATCGAAAAGGTTCTCTTCAGAAACTGAAATTTACAACCTTCAGGCGACCTGCCCAAGTAAAGCTTTCGTCTGCTGCCCCTCGCAAAACAAAAGGTCCAGGATGGAAAGATTTGGGATAAATCCTGTGATCTCTTCGAATACCTGGCGATAGACCACGGGGGGCCATTGGGTGGTGTCCGTGATATTTTTGGGCAGGAGCTTACCCCTCCAGTCCAGCCAGTCCTTTTCTTCATAAACGGCCTGGTAAGTCTCCGTCAACGACACCCGAGCGGGTATGGCAAGAACCCGGCATGTCCATTCAAAACAGGCCAGGTTCCAGTCCAGTAAAAAATGAAAGGGCTTACGGTAAAGCTGATCCAGCTCGTCCCGGTAAAATTCGAACCAGGGGCTGCGGCTATAGCAGGCAAGCAGGGTCTTCCAATGCTGATCCTGCCAGCGATAGGTTCCGGCAATCTTTATATCCTTCATCAGGGTCTTTTGATCACGTCCTTTTTCCAGGGGAATGCTCAGATCGATGCGTCCCTGCGAGCCGGCTATCTGACATCTGTTGCGAAAACTCATTTTCTGATAGAAGTCATATTGTTCAAATATTATATTTGACGATTTACTTGATATTTTATATGATATAACTGATGGAAAATATTGTAAATCAATTATTAAATTCATTTATCTATAATTTAATTCCATTTTGTTCAAGCAGACCCGAATATAGGTCTCCTGATGGGTTTCAGGGATGGATACAGCCCTACATAAATTGGCGATAAACAAATATAATGAACTTTATATCAATATCTTAATCAATTATTTAGCAGGCTAATCAAATTAGTTTGACTTTTTAGAACGTTTTGCGGCTTTTTGCGGCCCGAAAGCCAAAAAAATTAGCGCTGTTATGGCCCCCAGGATCAGGTAAGAATCGGAGCTTCCCCCACCCTTTTTTAGGCTAATCGCGGTGGCGGCATAGGAGTCTTCCGAAGGGAGGAATTTCTCTTCCTGGGTCTGTGTCAGGTCCCAGTCAGTTGCCCCCTTCCCTGTGAGATAGGTCAGCATTTCCAGTTCGTCCTTGCGCCTTTCCTTTAACTCTTCGAGGTATTTCTTCCCTGCCGGGCAGTCCAGGTTACCCGTGGCCGGATGGGTGATGATATACCGGGCCTGGAAATTTACCGTATTGGCTGTCTCCTGGAAGAGGAGGTCCTGTGGGAAAGCCTTCCGATTGTAACGGAAGTGCAGGCGGCTGAAAAATACATTTTCCGACAGGTCCTCGTCGTCTGCCGGCCGGCCGCCTACCCACCATACTCCCGCCTGTACCAGGTCCTGCCGGGAGGGAGCAACGGCCACACAGGGATCGCATTTCAGGTAGGTCCTGGGACTGACATCCCAGGCATACTCGAGCATCGCCACGGACCGGCCCTCCATCTTCCACTGGTGCTGAAAAAGGTTGGAGTAGAAATTCGAGAAATTATTCTGTACGAACAGGGGTATATTCTTTCCGGTGGGCAGAGAGATGGTGCGATAGTTTGCGCATTCGATCCTTCCCTTTTTACTAAAAGCGTATACGATCATATCCTGGTCCCCGTCCGCATTGGCCATACCCAGCCGGATGGGCAGCATGAACCGGGGGGACTGGAAAGAGATCTGTATCGGACGCAGGAAATTGCCCGGGAGCTTTTTCTTTTCCTCCTCGTTGACCTTTACCACAAAGAATTTCAGGTTGCTCCTGATATAGGGTTCCAGCACCTCTTCAGCTCCTTCCGGGATCTTATAGCCATTCTGCGTAAGCCAGGTTTTCAGTCCCTGGGATTCTTTGGCGCTAAGGATAAGGATATCGTATTCGCCGACCAGGTATTGAGCTTCAATCCGTACCCCCAGGTCCTTCTTTCTTGCGGTACCATACCCCATGACGACCACATCGCTATATGCCCTAGGCGCGCTTTTATACATTTTATCGTACTCGCGCTGCTCGCAGGGGTTCTCATCGTAATATTCCACCAGCCGTGGCTGGCTATAGTCATTCAGGGTCTGAAAGATCTTTTGATCCACCACCTTAATATCATTCTTGCCCAGCACTATCGGTACGGGCACCACCATGGCAAAATCCTTCAGATTGCCCTTAAAATCGTTGTACATGGTGATGGTACTCTTCTCTCCATCATGCACGATGATGACCTGGGAGGTCTTGTTCTTCAATGTACCGTCGGCCTTGCTGACATAGAACCCGCAGAATGCCGCCGCATCATGGCTGATCATGGAAACCAGGATCACTGCGGCGGCAGCCTTTCTCATGGGGATATGAGGCCATTTGAAGGGGGTGGCCTTGAAGATCCAGTCCAGGACAGGAACGAGCGGCGCGGCTGCTACCATTACCCATATCGATGTATTGTATTTCCATCCGTATGCGGCGAAATAGAAGGATATCACCGCGATGAGGGATGCCCACAGTATCCTGGCAAAGGGATGATTGGGAGAAGTGCGGGGATCGCTGATCATAAAAAAGGCGAATATCAGCAGGCTGCCTGTCGTAATGGAATGAAGAAAATGATCCATGGGCCACCCCAGCACGTAGACCTGCCGCCACCAGGTGAGATAGATATAGGTCAGAAGGAAAGAGAGCGTCGTATCCAGCTTTTGGACTCTTGTTACGACCACGGTCCCAACAACGATGGTAAAAAAGAACAACACAATATCGCTGCCCCATTGACCCGGGGACAGCCAGGCATCTTTTGAAACGAGGAGGGTTGCCACGATGCCAAAAGCGGAAGGATTGAAAATATGCTTCCCCCGGAAACGGATGATATATTTGGAAGCCACTGTCAGTCCTGCGGCGAGCAGGCTGGTATACCAATGCCCTGTTTTTAACAGCAGACAAAGACTCATAGCGCTGACAAGCGCGCTCAATCCCCAGGAGCGCCAGGCTGCCAGGGCCGGCCATTTCTTCTGCCGGAACCCTTCCGCCAGGTAGTTAAAGGTCAATGCTCCTGCAATGCTAAAAAAGTAATGTTCCCACTCAGCTGTCCATCCCAGCCATAAAAGCCCATAGGACATGAACGCCAGCTGGAAGCAGAGCTGAAAATAACGGGGGTCGAAGGCAAATCGTTTTGTGGACATAGCTGCTTATTTCAAGCCAGGATGCCCGGACAAAAGTATTTACATAAAAAAGGGCTGTTAAAAACAACCCTTTTTACTATTACTCCGCCAAACTTGGTCTTTGTTTTCGCAGCTCTTCCAGCTTTTTCTTGCCATAGGCCATTCGTGTGATCACCACGAACAGCACGGGCACGATAAAGATAGCCAGCGCGGTCGCGGAAAGCATCCCTCCGAATACGGTGAACCCGATAGTATTACGGGCGACGGCGCCTGCCCCGGTAGCAAATATCAGGGGCAATACCCCCAGGATAAAGGCCAGCGAGGTCATGAGGATAGGACGCAGGCGAAGCTGTACGGCTTCCAGTGTAGCCGTGACAACCTGTACTCCTCTGTCGACCCTTTCCTTGGCAAATTCCACGATCAGGATCGCGTTCTTGGCCGCCAGACCGATGAGGGTGATCAACCCGATCTGCGCATATACGTTATTGGTCAGACGAGGCACAAAGGTCAATGTCAGGATAGCGCCAAATATGCCAATGGGCACAGCCAGCAATACGGAGAACGGCACGGACCAGCTTTCGTAAAGGGCCGAGAGGAAGAGGAATACGAACAGCACGGACAGGGAGAAGATATAAACGGTGCTGGAACCTGATTCGATCTCCTGCTTGCTCAATCCGGCAAATTCATATCCATACCCTTCGGGCAATACCTGTGCCGCCACTTCCCGCAGGGCCTGGATAGCCTGACCGCTGCTGTAGCCGGGTTTGGAGCCACCATTGATCTCCGCCGTGCGGAAGATATTGAAGTGCGATATCAGCGGGGCGCTCTCCTGCAGCTTATAGCTGACGACTGTGCTCAGCGGGATCATCTGCTGGCTGTTGTTGCGAACATAATACCCGCCGATGTCGGATATATCGCCCCTGTATATCGTGTCGGCCTGGGCCACGACGTGGAAGTTACGGCCATAGATGGTAAAGTCATTGATATAGCTGCTGCCCAGGTACATTTGTAAAGTGGTATATACATCCGCGAGGGATACGCCTAATTTTTTACACTTATCCCTATCCACTGTCACGGCATAGCTGGGAGTACGGGCCGTAAAGAAGCTGAACGCCTGCCCTATCTCCGGGCGTTTGTTCACCTCTGTCACAAAGTTGCGGACCACCCGCTCGAAGGTGGGCAGGTCATCATTGCTTTGCCGCTGCTCCAGCTCGAAGGTGAAGCCGCCCGTCTGTCCCAGACCGGGGATGGCAGGTGGTGAGATCACCACGACATTCGCTTCTTTTAAGACTGTAAAACGCTTACGCATCTCGGTCATGATACCATCCAACTGTAAGGCCTTGTCTTCACGCTGGCTCCATGGTTTCAGCTGGCAGAAAATGGTACCGCTATTGGATTTGGTGGCAAAGGTCACCACGTTCAAACCTCCCAGGGCGGCATAGTGGGCGACACCAGGAATACTATCGATGATCTTCATCATGCTGTCCAGGACTTTCAAACTCCGGGTGGTAGAAGCCGCTTCCGGGATCTCATAGGTGACATACACGCGTCCTTCGTCTTCGGTAGGTATAAAAGCAGTGGGCTTTTTCTTAAAGAGGAACAAAGCGCCTACTACGATACAGACCAGCAGGACAAGGGCCAGCGGCGCCCGTTTGATCCATCCCCGGACATTGTTGGTGTAGCGGATCGACACGCGGTGGAACCAGCTATTGAAATGAAAAAAGAACTTGTTCAGACCGCGGGATTCCTTTGTCAGGTGCATGGGCTTCAACAGCAGGGTGCAAAGGGCCGGTGTCAGCGACAGGGCCACAAAGGCGGACAGCAGCACGGAAATGGCGATGGTGATGGCAAACTGCTGATACAGCCGTCCCGTGATGCCGGGTATAAAACCTACGGGCACGAAAACCGCCGCCAGGATCAACGCGATGGCTACTACCGGTCCGGATATATCTGCCATCGCCCGCTGGGTCGCCTCCTTTGCCGAAAGCTTTTCTTCGTCCATATAATGCTGTACCGCCTCCACCACCACGATGGCGTCATCCACCACGATACCGATGGCCAGCACAAAGCCGAACATGGTCAGCGTATTGATGGTAAAGCCCAATGGGATGAATAGTATAAAGGTCCCGATGATCGAAACGGGTATGGCCAGCACCGGGATAAGGGTAGCTCTCCAGCTTTGGAGAAAGAGGAATACCACCAGCACCACCAGTCCAAGCGCCTCCAGCAGGGTGTCGACCACTTCGCTGATGGATACCTGTACGACGCTGACGGATTCGAAGGGGACCACATAATCGACGCCGGCGGGGAAATATTTTTTAAGGGCGTCCATGGCCTTGTATACGCCTTCTGCCGTGGCAAGGGCGTTGCTGCCGGGGGCCTGGTACACCAGCAGATAGCTGGCTCTTTTATGGTCGACAAAGGAGTTGCTGGCATAGCTGAACTTGCCCAATTGTATGCGCGCTACATCCTTCAGATAGACGATGGACCCATTCTGTGTATTGCCCCGGATGACGATGTCGCCGAACTCCTTTTCCGAGCTGAGGCGGCTGTTGGTGAATACCGTGTATTCAAAAGAGGCGGTCGCGGTCTGGGGTGGCACGCCTACCGAGCCGGCGGCGATCTGCAGGTTCTGTTCCTGGATGGCGCTGGTCACATCCTGCGCGGTCAGTCCCAATTGCGCCATCTTATCCGTCTTTAGCCAGATACGCATACTGAAATCATCGGCACGGGTGAATACGTCACCTACTCCCTTCACACGGAGCAAGGCATCCCGGACGAATATGTTGGTATAGTTATCCAAAAAAGGTACGCCATGTGAGGCGTTGGGCGAATACATCGCCACCAGCATAAGGATGCTGGGATTTCTTTTACGCGTGATGATACCGAGGTTCTTTACCACAGCGGGCAGCGGCGGAGTGGCGATGCCTACCCTGTTCTGGATATCCAGTGCGGCGATATCCACATTGGTGCCGACATCCAGGGTAACCGTAATGGTGGACTGTCCGTTGTTGGTGCTGTTGCTCTGCATATAGGTCATACCCGGCACACCGTTGATCTGTGTCTCGATGGGCGTCGTCACTGTCTGCTCCACCGTCTGGGCATCCGCCCCGGTGAAATTGCTCGTCACCTGTACCGTTGCCGGTGTAATGTCCGGATACTGGCTCACGGGCAGATTGAATATTGCCAGCACCCCTACGATCAAAATAACCAGAGATATAACGATAGCCGTTACCGGCCGTTTGATAAAAGTATCTGCAATCATAGTCTTAGTCTGTTGTCTGTTGATGATTATTTGCCTTGTGGTGCGCCTGCCTGTGCCGGTGGTTTGGCTCCCGGTGCTCCTACCTGTACCTTGACCCCATCCCGTATCTTCTGCACGCCCTCGGTCACTATCTTCTCCCCTGCCTGTACGCCATCCCGGGCGACGATCTTATCCCCTACATGAGCGCCCAGCTGGACCTTACGCTGCGACACCTTGCTGCTATCGCCTACTACGAATACAAAGTATTCACCCATCTGCTCGACCACCGACTTGAAGGGGATCAGGATACTGCCGACAGCGCCCTTGTTCTGTACCCTCACGTTGCCGGTGACTCCGGGGCGAAGCGCGTTCTTTGGATTGGGGAAAGTAAGACGTGCCTTGATCGTACCTGTCGTGGGATCCACGGCACGATCCAACAGCAGGATATGACCGGGGAAAGGATAGACGGCGCCATCCGGCTGTACGAATGTAAAGGTCGAATCACCCGCCCCGGACTTCTGCTGGAGCAAGGTAGAAAAACGGGCTATCTGCTTTTCGTCCACAGCCACGTCTATAGCCAGCGGATTGTCGGATGAGACCGTGTTCAGCAAGGTCTGCGGATAAACGGCCGTTCCCAGCTTCACCTGCGAGATACCGATGGTGCCTTCAAAAGGCGCATAGATCATGGAATATTTCAGACTGGTCTGCACGCTGGAGACATTCGCCTGTGCTGCCTCTACCTGGCGTTTGTTTGCTTCCAGGTCGGCCAGCGCATGATCCAGCGTCTGTTTGGCAATGGCATCCTTCTGGGAAAGGTCTGTATACCGGTCGGCATCCTGCTGCGACTTCGCCAGATTGGCCTTGGCGACATTCAGATTGGCAACGGCTGCTTCATATTGCGCCTTGTATTGCTGCTGGTCTATCTCATACAAAGGCGCCCCCTTACGAACATGCTGCCCGTCCTGGAAAAAGATATGGGTGATATTACCCGACACCTGCGGCTTGATATCCACCTGATTTAACGCTGCTACTGTTGCGGGGTATTCATCATAATAGGTCGCGTCGCCTGTAGCTGCCGTATATATTCCTACTCCAACGGGTGGAGGCGTCGCAGGACCCGCGGGCTTATCATTACCGCAAGCCATTAATCCGGATACGATGATCATTAATCCTGTCCAACGAGTAATATTTTCCATATAATTGCGATGATTTATTATTTATTAGAATTTGATAGTGCCTAAAGCCTTTTGTACATCCAGCTTGCTGCTCAACACCTCATACAATGCGTTGGAGAAATTGGACTCTGCGGTACGAAGGTCCGTCTCCGCCGTGATCAGCTCGAGATAGGCCTTGATACCCGACTTGTACTGAAGCTGGATGGTGTTGAATACATCCTGCGCCAGCGTCAGGTTATCCTTCAATGTATAATAGTTGTAAAGATTACTCTTGTAGGTGGCCAGGGCCTGCGCATATTCTGTGCTGATAGAATTCTGCAGATTGATGATGTCCCAGTCGATACGGGTCAGCTGCAGTTCGGCGACCTTGATGTTCTGCGTTCTTTTAGTGCCCTGAAAAATAGGAACAGAAAGCTGAATGCCCGCATAAGAGTTCGGGAAATCCCGTTTGTACAGCTTGGAGAACTGGTCGTTGAAATAATAAAGATTGTATGCACCAAATGCGGATACAGAAGGGAGATAGCTCCATTTTTCATATTTCAGATCTGCCTGGTGTAATTTCTTTTGTGTCAGCAGTGACTGGTATTCTATCCGATTGTTATAATCTACCGCAGCCGTAGTGTCGATATAAATATCGGCCACCATCTGGGCACTGTCATATACCAGGTGGATACTGTCCTTTGAAGTATAGCCCATGAGCTCTTCCAACGCCGTATATTTAGCTTTCAAGGCCTCTTCATTGGCCTTGCGCTGCGCCCTGGAATTGTTCAGGGAAATAGTAGCCCGTTTGTAATCCGTCTTGTCCACCAGGCCGCCCTGGTATTGATTATACGTATCCTTGAGATTCCTATCCAGACGCGATATATCGATATCCAGCACCTGGATGGCCCTTTGTGTCAGCAGCACGTCGTAGAAGGCCTTGCTGACATTCACCACCAGGTTGATCTTATCCGTGGCGGTATACTGCCGGCTGAGCTTTAGCGCATCATTCTTTGTCCTGCTGGCCAAAAGGACATCCCTCGTAAAAATGTTCTGCGTCAGTCCGAGATTGATAAGGGACGTGTTATAGGCCCCGCTGCTGACAGCGCCGCCGTTGAAATAGACCTTCTGCAGCTGGAAGTTATTCTGATAATTGGCGTTGAGATTCAGCTGAGGAAGCCAGTCGGCCAGCTTGCTGCGGATCTGTCTGTCGGTGATCTGCTCGTCCAGCAGCGCCTGCTGTATAAGGGGGTAATGCTTCAGGGCAAAATCCACTACCTGTGGCAACGTTGCCTGTTGTAATACCGTATCGAGAGTCTTTTGGGCGTTGGCCGCCGGAGATAAAACGATTAATCCACTGCTGACGAATAATACATATAATATTTTTCTCATAATATAGAGGCTATAGATTATTGATTCTTCTTTACTCCAAACCACATTCGTAGGGGCCAGAACAGGATTACGGACGGCAAAAATCGCGACAATTTGTGGATGCACTCCACCACTGATGGATTTCTATAAGCAATCCATCTAAAAGTGCACAAAGTTAAACAAACGTTTAACTTAAACAAACGTTTAATCAATTTTTAATTAATTTTAATCTTCAATACCTTTCATTATGTCAATTCACACTGTCCTGGGAGCCGGAGGAGTGATCGCCGATGGGCTTACCCGCGAGCTGATCCAGCACCAGATACCCGTCCGTATCGTATCCCGCTATCCTTCCGTTCATCCGGGAGCGACTGCCCTGGCGGCCGATATTACCGATGAACGCCAAACCCTCGAAGCCATCAAGGGCTCTTCCGTCGTCTACTGCTGTATAGGGCTTAAATACCAGTATGCCATCTGGCGGCACAGCTGGCCTGCCATTATGAACAATCTCATCTCAGCCTGCCGGCAGACAAAGGCCAGGCTTCTTTTTTTCGACAATGTCTATATGTACGGAATGGTCGAGGGTCCCATGACAGAAGAAACTCCTTATGATCCCCGCAGCCGTAAGGGCGACCTGCGGGCCCGTATCGCCACACAGCTGATGAGCGAGGTACGTAAGGGCAATATCTCTGCCAGCATCGCCCGTGCAGCAGATTTCTACGGTCCCGGGGCAAACAGGACCAGCGTGCTCAACCTCTTAGTGTTCCAGCGTCTTCACAAGGGTCAGAAAGCCCAATGGCTGGTCAATCTGCATGCCCGGCATTCTTTTACCTACACGGAAGACGCCGTCAAGGCCCTGTATCTCCTGGGTAATGACGAAAACTCCTGGAACCAGGCCTGGCATCTCCCCACTGCCTCGTCTCCTCTTTCGGGCGCTGAGTATATCGATGCAGCAGCGAAAGCTTTGGGGCGATCGCCGCTCAGCATGGCGCTTCCCAAATGGATGATCCGTATGGGAGGACTGTTCGACAAGACCACTGCCGAGCTGTACGAAATGCTGTATCAATATGAATATGATTATTTGTTCGACTCTTCAAAATTCGAAAGGGCATATAGCTTTCGACCTGTATCCTACGAAGAGGGTATAAAAGCGACAGCCAATGCGTATATGAACAGCACTGGCTTCTAAAAGAGGTGTAAGGATCTTGAAATAATGGTCCGTCAACGGGCACGGAGTTAAAAACAGGTCAGATAGGAAAACCTGGTGAAAAGCTACCGAATTAATACCATTGGAGCAAATAAAAGTCATCGACCCTAACTAACCTGCCAAGCGGCCGGGAACGTTTCCGTAACTAAATTCATCATCCACGACGGGATCGCCTAATTTGGAGGTCATGAAAACTTCCATAACAAGATTGCTGCTGCTGTATGTCGTGTCCTGGCCCCTCCTTCTCCGGGCGCAGGAGCCTGAAAGAACAATCTCCTGGTATGTACAGCATGCCCCCTTCTCCATGCAGGCGCCCGGGCTTCCTGCTATCCCCAACCGAAATTTCTCCCTGCAGGATTATGGTGGCCTGGGGGACGGTCATACCCTCAATACGGGAGCATTTGAAAAAGCCATTGCCGCCTGTTCGGCCGCCGGGGGCGGCCGGGTGACAGTTCCCGCCGGCGCCTGGCTCACGGGACCCATCGAGCTGAAGAGCAATATCGACTTCCACCTGGAACGGGGCGCCCTGATCCTTTTCACGAAAGATCATACACCATACCGGATAGAGAATACTTCCGGAAGACAGTTGTCAGTTTCCCCCATATCGGGGCATGACCTGGAAAATATTGCCATCACAGGTGAAGGAGTCGTCGACGGCGGAGGTGAAAGCTGGCGGCCCGTAAAAAAGGAAAAGATGACGGCCGCGCAATGGAAGGACCTGCTGGCCTCGGGCGGCGTGCTCAATAAGGAGGAGAATATCTGGTGGCCCAGCCGGGAGGCTATGGAAGGCAAAGAAAACAGACCAGTGCTGGTACAATTCAATCATTGCAGACGGGTACTATTGCAAGGGATCACCCTCCGCAACTCCCCCATGTATGTCTTTGGCCCCAATCGCTGCCAGGACCTCACCATGGATCATGTCACCATCTTTAACGAATGGTGGGCACAGAATGGGGACGGCATCGACATCAGCAGCAGCCGGAATGTAGTGATCTATCGCTGCACGGTCAGCACGGGTGACGACGGTATCTGTATGAAGTCAGGCGGGATGAGCGCAGATGGACAGGCAGCTTTGCAAAATGTGATCATTGCCGGATGCAATGTCTATCATGCACACGGGGGCTTTGTCATCGGCAGCAATACGGACGGACGGATGCATCGCATCTTTGTAAAGGATTGTAATTTCATCGGCACGGATGTAGGACTTCGCTTTAAAAGCAATATGGGCCGGGGAGGCCTGGTGGACAGTATTTTTATACAGGATATCTATATGCGTGATATAGTACGCGAGGCCGTGCTCTTCGACACATATTACGAGAATATGCCGGCAGGATATGTAAAGGATCCTAACAAGCCGGCGCCTACGGACAAGACGCCTGAATTCCGGGATTTCTATATCAGCCGCATCTATTGCAACGGGGCGCATACAGCCATCTCCATCACGGGACTGCCACAGATGCCCGTGAGCAGGGTATGGTTCGACACGGTGCTCATTTCTTCCGGCAAGGGACTTCTCGCCAGCCAGGCAAAAGATATCGATCTGCATGACGTGAAGCTGATCACAAAGGAGTCACCGGCGTATCAACCGGATAATACAGCCCATATCACTATCCATTAGGCCGTGTGATGTACACGATAGTAGGCCCGTTGCAGGTTGATCTTTGTAGCCGGAGCGACCAGTAATGGCAGCTTTTCCACGACCGTCTCGCAGGTGTCGAGGCCAAAAGCCTTTTCCTCTGACAGCGCCAGCCGCTTCATGCCAAAATAGGTGTTGAGGATAAACCCTTCCCCTACCGAGAACTCGTTGTCATAAGAAAGGAACTTCTCCAGTATGACATACCGGAAATCCTCCGCGATATTGTGCTTTTTCAGGGAAGGATAACGGTGGGCAATATCCAGCTCCCTGTTGCAGATCATTTCAGTGACCACCTTGCGGAACATGAGCCCTACCCGCTGCTGTACCCGGAAGCCCAGGCGGAACTCTACCCTTATCACTTTATCGCTCAGCTCTTCCACACCATACTCCATCGTATAGGGCTCGTCCGTACGCTCGACGTGTACGAACCAGTATATATCCGCCCGCTTGGGGTTATGGCTGAATATGGAATACAGTATCTTCTCTTCGATGTGCGTAGGCCTGTTGGCCTTGGTAAGATAAATAAGGTGCGAGGAGAATTTGGGGACGGACTCGTCCTGGCTAAGACTTTCCAGCAGGGGGATATGTTCCTGGAGATCGATAAAGTTCAGGAACCGGTTGTTTATCTTCCGCGCATTATACCAGATATACATGGTGAATATCAGTCCCACTTCGAACACAAGGAAGAAAAGCCGTTTGACGATCTTGACGGCATTCGCCACAAAGAAGGAGGATTCCACCACAACAAATACGATGAGGATGGGAACAACCGCCCAGAGGGAATAATGCTTGACATACCGCAGGAAGTGATAGACCAGTATCGTGGTCATCAGCATGGCGATGGTGATGGAAAATCCGTATGCGGCCGTCATGGCTTCGGATGTCCTGAAATAGAGGACTACCAGGAAACAGCCTGTGCATAATATCCAGTTGATGCTGGGTATATATATCTGACCGCGGATGTCGGTAGGGAATTTCACGGTGACCTTTGGCCAGAAGTTGAGGCTGATGGCTTCATTGATAAGCGTAAAGCTTCCGCTGATAAGAGCCTGGCTGGCGATGATGGAAGCCGACATGGCAATAAAGACGCTGGGAACGAGGAACCAGTGCGGTACGATGGCAAAAAACGGATTGACGCCGCCCAGATCGGATTTTTGCTGTAACAACACCCAGGCGCCCTGTCCAAGATAATTCAATACGAGGGCCGCCTTTACAAAGATCCAGCTCACCTGTATATTCCTTCTGCCGCAATGTCCCAGATCGGAATACAAGGCTTCCGCTCCTGTCGTGCAAAGGAATACGGCGCCCAGCAGCCAGAACCCTTTGGGATGACGGGTGAGCAGCTCGAGTGCATAATGAGGGCTGAGGGCCTCCAGCACCACTGGATAGTGTATGATCTGGCGCAGCCCCAGCACCGACAGCATGCTGAACCATACGAACATGATGGGGCCAAAGCTGGCGCCTACGACCTTTGTACCAAAACGCTGGAATACGAATAAAAGCAGCAGTATGACCAATACCAGCTCCACTACAAGGTTATTACCCGGTACGATAATATGCTCCATGCCTTTCACCGAACCAAGCCCTTCGATGGCAGATGTTACGGAGATAGGCGGGGTGATAATGCCGTCCGCCAGCAAAGTGCCGGCCCCGATGATGGCGGGATATACCAGCTTTTTTGGCATCAACGGCGGTATCGGACTGCTCGACAGCTGGG
>Ga0268264_10002569_pt1 | contig 15916 bp, 8 predicted proteins | sample KBSSwiS32_FD_190357 | JGI IMG/M metagenome (GOLD analysis project Ga0268264, IMG submission 190357) | Switchgrass rhizosphere microbial communities from Kellogg Biological Station, Michigan, USA - KBS Switchgrass S3-2 (SPAdes) (version 2) | ecosystem: Host-associated > Plants > Roots >...
AATCACAGGATTTACAAAATATTCAGCAACGAGCAATGTGAGCAGTTACATATTTGAATTCAGGGATCAGTCCTCCGGTAACCTGCTTGCCACATACGAATTAGATGGGGTCAACAACGGAAGCAACGGCAATACCTCTATCAATAGTGTCAGATTTAAGAACCTGACCATTATTTTCCAGGGTCTTCCCGGTTCTCAATCTACATTTTTGATGAGCGATTTTTGAAAGCACTGCAAAAGCAGGTATTGATAATTCAAAATCGAAAGATCGGCATTGACCACTACAGCAATTTAATCTTAAGCAGCAAAATTCCAGAAAAGAACATAACCACTAGCCCTTTTCTCGTATAGTAGGGTCTTTTATGGTGCACACAACTCGTAAACATTTTCCTCTGCCTTACGCCCTGGCAAAAAGAGAAGAGGCAGGTTTTTTAAAGAAAGCATTGACAAAGAATCTAAGCTATGGTCAAAAAAATTTTGAGTACTCTGATTAATGTTAGCCTTTTTTCAATTATCACAAATGCTCAAAAGCCCGTTATTGATACAGGAGCTATTAGTCACTGGCCACATGTAACCGGCGCGAGACTGAGCGAGGATGGTGACTTTATCTATTATACTTATGCAGATGAAAGTAGAAAAGAGATTCGCACTATTGAGTCCTTGGACGGGAGTTGGAAAAGAGAAGTGAGTAATGGCCAATTCAATTTTGGCGGTTCTAAATTTTTTATTTACCAATCCGGGGACAGCCTTTTTAGGCAATCTTTAGGGAAAAATGACTCGAGATTTGTAGCAAGAATCTCTTCCTTTGAACTTCTAAAGGGTCACACAAAACAATGGCTTAGCTATCGTACGGCCGACGACCCGACTGATCTAGTTATTATTGACTTGGCTTCAAAGAGACAAATGGAGCAAAATAAAGTATTGGATTTTAGGTTCAACGCCAGTAATGACAACATAATTCTCAGAAAGCGTCAGGACGAATCTTCTGTCACTCAGTTACTATACTGTGATCTGTTAACTGGAGAATTCAAATCGATTTGGAGTGGTAATTCAGGTGGCGACTTTCCCGCTATCGACCAGCAAGGCAAACAAATTGCTTTTTATGGAGAGGAAAAAAACGGAGGTCAGAAAGAATACGCAATCTGGTATTACAGATATGGAATGGAGCAGGCGAAGAAAATACTTGGAAACGCACCTTTGGCCTCTGATGCCGAGAAAATGCTCAATCCGGCAAAAGGTCTTTCGTTCAATAAATCAGGCAATAGGTTATTTTATTTTGTTACAGAGAAAAATCAGCATGAGCAAGATTCCGACATTAACAGCCAGGTAAAAGTAGACATCTGGAATTACCGGAGCGAAGTGCTGCACGAGTCGCCGAGATCCGCAGAAGTAATTAATATGTTTGGCCCTCAACGAAATGCCGGATTTATTTGTGTATTAGATCTGTCCACCATTCAGTCTAGATTAATTGATAGCGCAAAGGATGAATTTGATTGGATTAATAGGGGATTGTCCGAACGAAACGATTACCTGGTTTTTCGAAAAGGGCATTACACGCGGCCATGGCTTGATAAAGAAAAACCAAGTGACATTTTAGTTTCCCTGAAAGATGGATCGTCTTACCTCTTGGCCAGGGGATTGGGCGCCGGCTATATTTCAAAATCAGAAAATTATTTGATCAGCTATTTTCGCGATTCTAAAACGGGTTTTTTTGTATATGATATTTTCAATAAAGTTGAGCGGCCATTAAAAGGATTCAGTGAAAAATTGGACGACTTTATTGGCTGGACGACTGATGAAAACTCAGCCTTTTTTTCTGACAGATCCGGAGATATCTGGCTTTGTGATCTTTCTGGTAGGAAAGAACCAATAAATATTACGCACCGATTTGGACAACTAAAGAAGATACGATTCTCAATCATTGGCAAAGAGAATGAGCACATCAAAATTATCGATCCGGCCCAAAAGCAATACCTTATCGCTTTTGATACCAAGACGAAGCGAAATGGGTTTTACGCTCTTGACATTGCCAAAAGTTCAGAACCTGAAATGCTTTCCATGGACGATTGTAAATATTCGGTAGTAGAGCAATTCATTGCTGAAACTGATGGAAGGATGAGTAATTCGAGGAAGAGCGAGAAAAAAAATACCTGGCTATTGGTCAAAGAGTCGGCTACCCTGTCCCCGAATTACTTTGTCACTCAAGATTTTAAAAATTTTAAGAAGATCAGCGACGTTCAGCCACAAATGAAATACAACTGGCTGACCAGTGAGTTGGTAAAATGGAAGACGGAAAATGGCCAGGAATCAATGGGGGTATTGTATAAACCGGAAAATTTTGATTCCTCAAAATCTTACCCTGTCATCTTCTACTATTATGAGGGGCTATCGGATGAGTTAAATTTATATTCTGAGCCGAGTCTTACCACGGCTAGAATGAATACGCCTTGGTTTGTAAGTCGCGGGTACCTCGTTTTCCTTCCGGATATTGAATATACAATTGGCCATCCTGGCCGGAGTGCATTAAATGCCGTGGAATCTGCGGCAAGATTCTTAATGCGATTCTCATGGGTGGACGGTAAGAGGATGGGAATACAGGGACACAGTTTTGGCGGATATGAAACAAATTACATCATTACACATTCCGACCTATTTAAAGCGGCTGCGGAAGGTTCGGGCGTAACCGATTTAGTAAGCAAGTATGGGGATATCAGTAGCGATGGTGGATGGCCTAATGAAGCAGGAGCAGAAGTTCACTATTACGAAGATGGCCAGGGACGTATGGGGGCTGGTTCTCTATGGGACAACAAGCAAAACTATATCGATGAATCACCCATTTTCAATGCAGTTAATGTTACCACTCCTTTGCTCATGATGCATAACAAACAAGACTTTGCTGTCCGGTGGACACAAGGCGTGGAATTGTTTACGGCACTCTGGCGACTTCAAAGACCAGCCTGGATGCTGCAATACGATAATGGAGGACATGGACTTAATGGCAGTAGTCCGGAAGCGTTGGATTATACAATACGGATGACCCAATTTTTTGACCACTATTTGAAAGATATGCCAGCTCCAAAATGGATGACAATACCAGGCTATATGGGATATGACCTGAATGTTAAACAAACTAATCGGTAAACTAATCTAGTATCAAAAGGACTACAGTTTTAATGTAAGGGCATTGTTTTATTGAACAGTTCATCCGCCCAAACCCAAAATTCTTTATTTCTACAAGCAAAAAAATGGAATAAAGCTTAAGGAAAAAATAAAAAGTGATTTAGGTGATTTCATATTCCCAGCTATAAATCAATGAGATTTTATGACAAAAATAATATTAACAGCCTGGCTATCTATTTCATTTTTTGCCATTCAAGCCCAGCCTGCATCTGACAGCCTGAACTATCCAAGGATAGGAAGACCGTGTCCTGATTTCGCATTGCGTAATATCAAATATTTTTCAAAAGGTCAAGCTACGCTAAATGATTTCAAAGGCAAATGGCTGCTTCTTTCCTTCTGGAATAAATTTTGTCCAGGTTGTGTAGGTGCTTTTCCAAAAGAAAATCGTTGGTTTAAAAAATATGCGGACAAAATGCAATTCGTGTCCATAGCGATCCAGGACCCCGAAAAAGAAATAGAACCAATGTTTGAGAGGTATAAAAAAAGAGAAAATTTAAGTTTCCCGGTTTCTTTTGATTCATCGCTTGCAAAAAGATGGGACATATATGCCGGGCCGTATTTTATGCTGATCGATCCCGCCGGGATTGTCAGGGCGTCGGCTTACCTGCCCGACATTGTTCTGGAACAATTTCTCGAAGGGAAATCGCCTAAAGTACCCAGCTATGGATATTATCATTACGATTTTGAAAAAGATCCGCGAATACCACTTGATGAATCAAAGCCATTCCTTGTAAATAATAATGGCGGCAAAGATGACCAGTTCTCATACCGATCATTAATCTCAGAATTGGACTGCACCGCACAACGCGGTTTTGTTGAACCGACTTCGGATGATCAAATGAAAAAGACAGGTCAATTTTCTATGGTCGGATGGCCGCTTATCTGCCTCTATAACTATGCATATTTAGGATCAATATGGCCATCTTCAGATGGATATTCGCGAGAGCCGGCCATCGAAGTGACGAACCGGGATAGTGCACTGTTTAATTATACAAGTTTTGGCAATACTGTTTGTGAGCACGGATATTCCTACGCTTTCACCCTGCCTGTTTCAAAATTCACAAAAGAAAAATTAATGAAATGCATGCAAGAGGATCTTGAAAGGTATTTTAATTTCAAAGTGAGTATTGAACAAAGAAAATTTCCGGGACCTTTTATATTGGTGGCAACTGGCAAAACAAAAGCAAAATTGAAGTCCAGGGGAGGAATATCGAGTGTCCATCAGACTAGTGAACTGGAAGACTATTTTGCAAAAAATATTTCATTGGATCAATTTATAAAAGATTTTAAAATAGCATCTGGTTATCGTGATCTCGTTGATTCTACTGGCATAACCGGCAATATTGATATTGATCTTCATTGTTATTTTGGTAACAAATCGGAAAGGCTGGCAGCACTTAGAGCAAATGGATTAGATCTGATTCCAACTGATGTTACTAAGAAGATTTTGGTAATTAAAGATGGAGATCTGTGAATATAATGTCGGTTTCTGGAATTGGCTCAGAATATCATTACTCGATTATAATGGCTTGGCAAAGTAGACTGCATTCCTCCATTATTGGATTGTCTTTATTACCGAAAGAAAAAAAACTCTTCTTCCAACTGCTGAAAGAATAGATGTCGTAGCTTTTACGACTGTTAGTTGGAGTGATAGCATCCGCAAAATTTCTACGACTTGTATAAATGGCAAAAGTAATCTTGTTATCTATTCAAACCATACACGACGAAAGAGCGTGGATCATACCGTTGCGAAGACTCAACGCTGACCCTGTTTCGGTTGTCCATGACCGTGAGTAAGTGTAGCATATTGTTTCCCTTAATAATATTTTTAGCGTTTAGAAATTTCCTGTCAACTGTAAAATCTCTGTATTTTTTTTCTGAAATAGCGCGATAAAAATTTCCTTGAAGATTTATTGCCCACGCTCTATAGTGAACGGAACCCGTGTACGATTTGCATCCATTTATTAAATCGTTTCTCCCAACTTATGTAACACATAAGTATCCCCCCCGATTCCCAAAACCATTTATACGCGTGTTTTGACGGTATTACAAATTTTCTTTTCTTGCACGTTGATCAAAGGCTCCGAAATATGAGAGGTAAACCAGTCACGACCACCGCAGTCCGCCCCAACAACTATCAAACGCGGAAACAATCAATAAGTGTAAATCATTATCTTCTTACATTTGCTCTTACAGCAAAAACATTCCTATGCCGATAAATGCTGTGCCTAACGAAAAAGAGCTCCTGCTGAGAGTGGCCGACGGAGACAATGACGCCTTTGCAGAACTTTTTTATGGCTACCACCAGGGCTTGGGAGAATTTTTACTGAAGATCACCGGTTCCCTCGAGCTGGCCCAGGACATCGTCCAGGATACGTTCATCAAGGTCTGGCTCAACCGCAAGGATCTCCCCGCGATTCGAAGCTTTTCAGACTATCTCTTCATCATGTCACGCAACCGGATGATCAACGCGCTACGTAAAAAAGCGAATGAGCGCGTGCGCCACCTCCAATGGGTGAAGCAGTTTGATGCAGAAGATTTTCAACCCGAAGACGCGGACAACAACGAACTCTACCGGCGAATGCTCGCCGATGCAGTAGAGAAATTGCCTCCTCAGCAGCAGAAAGTCTACCGCATGAGCCGTCAGCAGCGACTCACCCATGATCAGATCGCGGAACAACTCGGGATTGCCACCTCCACTGTCAAAAGTCATGTCAAAGCGGCGCTGAAATCCATCCGCAACGAGCTCGAAACACAGATCGACCCGATGATTATCCTGGTATTGCTGACCCCGTTCGCGTTACAATAGGAGCCGAAAAATATTTCCCGCGCCGCTCCCCCCGGACGCAGTCGGCCGGTCTTTATCCGGAGAACCTTCAAAATTATGCTTACAGGGCGCACGAGAGAATTGTTTTCGCGGTGGCTGGACCGGTCGGTCCGCGGAACCGAATTGAGCGAACTGATGCACGGGCTGGCGGGGCTTTCGGAGGTGGATTTGAGTGCGTTGCTGGAGGAGTCCTTCCGGGGTTTTGCCGCAGGTGGGCCGGTTTTTTCTGAGGCGCAAACCAGCGCAATGCTGCAGGAAATCCGGGAGGCGACCGGGCGCAGTGAAGATGGTGCGACTAAATTCATAAGAAGAATCCCCTGGTGGAAACCGGCAGCAGTCGCCGCGGCAGTTGTCATTGGAATCAGTTTTGCCGGCTGGTTATATTTCGTACCAAAGCACACCAAACCTGTCGAAATTCAACAGACGGCGAAAACCGATATCGCTGCGCCTCAAATCACTAAAGCGACGGTTACACTCGCTGGCGGCCGGCGGATTTTTCTTGACAGCGTTAATCAGGGCACATTAGCCATGCAGGGAAATATCAAGGTCGTAAAAAATGAGAGCAATAGGATCTCTTACCTCGCATCCGCTACTGGCGCACCTTCGGTCGGGCTCGGTTACAACATCCTGACCAATCCACGCGGGAGCAAAGTGATCGACATCACCTTAAGTGATGGCTCACGGGTATGGCTAAACGCCGAATCATCTCTCCGGTACCCGGTTGCATTCAACGGCAATGAGCGCAAGGTGGAAATCGCCGGGGAAGCTTACTTCGAAGTAACGCACGATCAATCAAAGCCATTCAAAGTATCCAAAGGAAATGCGGAAGTCGAAGTGCTGGGCACACATTTCAATATAAATGCTTATGAAGAAAATATAAAAGTGACTTTACTCGAAGGCTCTGTAAAACTGAGTGTCAACCAGCATTCAGCTGTGCTCATTCCTGGCCAGCAGGCTTTCGTTGACCGGGAAATCATGATCAGAAAAAATATCGACGCAGATGAAATTCTCGCCTGGAAAAATAATCTCTTTGATTTTAGAAGAAAGACCGTGCGTGAAATTATGGCCGAGATCGTGAGATGGTATGACGTGGACGTGAGTTACGAAGGCACTCTTAGAGAGCAACATTATTCCGGGATCGTGAGCCGCTCTTCCAACGTTTCGCAGGTATTAAAGATCATGGAGCAGGCAGGAGTAGGTTTCAGGATCGAGGGCAACAAAATCATCGTTACACCTTAGACTATGCAATAACATTGGCCTGGCAAAAAACCGTCCCGTGGTTCAGACGAGACGGCGAATGGTCTGGGTCCAATCGTACAAATCGGTAAAGACTGCTTATTGTTCACCCAAACCAAATCAAAGTTATGGATTTTAAGGCTTCGGGGCCGCCTGCAATGGTGTGGCCGTTAACCAAAACATTTATCAGAGTGAGTAAGATTGTAGCGTTTATTATGCTCGCGTTCTGCATGCATCTGAGTGCAAAAACTTCGGCGCAGAAAATTACCCTCAATGAAAAAAATATTTCGTTGCAGCAGGTATTTGTGGAGTTGCACAAACAAACCGGGTTTCAATTTTTCTACAACGATGAATTACTCGACAAGGCGGGGAAGATAGATATTGAAGTGAAGGATGCGACGCTCGAAGAGACGCTGAATATCTGCTTCAAAAATCTTCCATATTCATACGAGATAGTGGAGAAGGCAGTAGTGGTGAAACAAAAACCTTTTCAAAGGCCTGGCCCGCCTTCAGGCGATATTCATGGTCGCATTACTAATGATAAGAATGAACCTCTTCAGGGGGTCAATATAGTGGTAAAGGGAACGAAGACCGGTACTACCACAGATGCCGATGGTGCTTTTGTTTTGCGAAATGTGGATCTGAATGCAACGATCATTATTACCTATATCGGATATGAACGACAGGAAATGAAATTAAGCGGTAAGACGGCAATTGTGGTCAGCCTGAAACAAGCCGCTGAATCCCTTCATGATGTCGTAGTAAATAAGGGTTATTACACAGAAAAACAAAGACTCTCTACCGGGAATGTCAGTATTGTAAAAGGAGAAGACATCCAAAAACAGCCGGTTCAGGATCCGATCATTGCCCTCGAGGGGCTTGTGCCGGGACTCTCCATTTCCCAGTCATCAGGAATCCCGGGAGCATACAGCACTGTTCACTTGCGTGGCCAGAACTTTTTATTGGGGGGGCCTAATCCCGCAATTTCTTTGAACGATCCGTTCTATTTGGTGGATGGAATTCCTTTTAGTTCCGAATCGCCCACCAATAGTTTTGTGGGTGGCGGAGCCTTGGGCACCCCTTATCCTGGAGAACTTAATCCTTATGGTCAAAATCCCACCCGGTCAGGACTAAGCCCTTTTGCAATTCTAAATCCTTCGGATATTGAAAGCATTGTCGTGTTGAAAGATGCTGATGCAACTGCGATCTATGGTGCAAGAGGAGCAAACGGAGTGATTTTGATAACAACAAAAAAAGGAAAGCCCGGTCCACTAAAGGTCGACGTTAATTTTTCCGCAGGATCAAGCCGGGTCGCAAGGAAGCTGGACTTGATGAACACCCAGCAATACCTTGAGATGCGAAGAGAGGCGCTTAAAAACGACGGTGTTGTTCCTGGTCTCTATGATTTTGATATCAATGGCGTGTGGGATACTACCAGGTATACGGACTGGCAAAGAGAACTTGTCGACCGGCCGGCTTCATTTTTGAATACGCAGGTGAATGTTTCAGGAGGAACTGGCAATACGCATTATTTGATAGGTGGGGGTTATAGCAGGCAGGGAACTACATTCCCGGGGGACTATTCCAATCAGAATACATCTTTTTTTGCAAATATTAATTCAGCTTCTGTTAACGAGCGATTTCATATAAATCTGAGTGCTAGCTACAATTACGGCCTTAACAATGTACCGGGAGATGGTGGACTGGCTTTTACGATGGGCCTTTCCCCTGATTCACCTCCTCTTTACGATGCTAACGGCAATATAAACTGGCAGCCCAAAGGCAGTTTTCGAAGAACTTGGACAAATCCTCTTGTGTTTACGTATTCCAGCGTTAAGTCAGTTAGTGATTATGTCAGCGGAAATCTAGGCTTAAGTTACCGGATCATTAAGGGATTGGAGATCTCTGCGAATTTGGGATATAATAAGACAGAAACCAATTCGCAATTAGTTTATTTGTCAAATTACTTTGCTCCGCCAAATAATATTCCTCTCAATAGCTCGATTTCAATGGGAACTGGCAAATCAAATGGGTGGATCATTGAGCCCAAACTCAGTTATCATAGGGAAATCGGCGCCGGCAATCTTGACTTTCTGGTTGGTACCACTTTCCAGGAAAGCTCAAGTAGTGCGATCGGTTATTATTTTGCGGGCTTCACCAGCGATCTTTTTATTACCAATCCGGCATCAGCCCAGGTTAAGAGTTTTTCCGGATACAATACAAGTGATTACAGGTACAATTCAATATACAGTAGACTTGGATATAACCTGAAGGAAAAATACCTTATTAACCTGACTGCACGACGTGATGGAAGCAGCCGGTTTGGATCAGGTGAACAATTTGGGAATTTTGGTTCAGCAGGCATTGGTTGGATTTTTTCAAAGGAAGGCTTTATCCAAAACGCTCTTCCCTGGCTCAGCTTTGGCAAGCTTAGGGCAAGTTATGGCTCAGTTGGAAGTGATGCGATCGGGGATTACCAGTTTGTCAGGACGTACAGCATAGGAACTACACAGACCTATCAGAACCTTGTGACCGTAAATCCCAACGGTCATGCAAACCCATATTACCAATGGGAGACAGATAAGAAACTGGAATTTGGAATGGAGCTCGGGTTTTTACGTGACCGGATAAATTTATCCATCAGCTATTACCGCAACCGCACATCCAACCAATTGACCTCTTACCCGCTTCCCGATTTTACCGGATCTCGCAGCGTGGTTGAGAATCTGCCGGCTACCATAGAAAACACTGGATGGGAGTTCACTGCAAATTCAGTCAATGTAAAAACCAGGGATTTCCGCTGGACAACTGTCTTCAACATATCTTTCCCACAAAATAAACTGGTGTCTTTTCCAGGCATAGAAAACACAAGTTATAGGAATACGTATTCGATAGGACGGTCAATGTCGTCAGCCCTGGTTTATCATTACCTGGGAGTTGATCCTCAAACAGGTGTCTACACTTATGGTACAAAAACCGGGACAGGTCTGCCGAATTATCCTGTTGATTTGGCAAACCAGGTCTGGTCCAAACCTATCACCCAACAACTTTTTGGAGGGTTTGATAATACATTTACTTACAAAGGATTTTCTATTGATATCCGTTTTCAGTTCGTGAGTCAGAACGAAATTTATGTGCCTGGGATGCAACTTCCGGGTCAATGGAGCCCAGGCGGTTACCTCGGAAACCAGCCGGTTTCACTGCTCAGCCGCTGGCAAAAGCCGGGTGATAAAACAAATATTCAATTGTTCACTTCTGGCAACAATGGCGCTGCGAATTCGGCTTTCCAATATTATCGACTCAGTGATGCTGCGATTGTTGATGGGTCATTCATACGGTTAAAAAATCTCGCTATTTCCTATTCATTGCCTGATAGCTGGCAGAAAAAAGCCCACCTGCAGGGACTTCGGGTGTATGTGCAATGCCAGAACCTTCTTACGATAACAAGCTATCCTGGCTGGGATCCGGAGACCGGGGGATATAATGTACCACCATACAAGACCGTCACAGCGGGTATTCAGATCACGCTTTAAAAAATTCAAATAAAAAATATTGAGATGAAAAATAAGTATAGATACAAATTCAGAGGACTGGGGGCAGTAAAGTTTATTTTCAATCCACCACTGCTTGCTCTGACAATTTCTCTGATCTTAGTTCAAGGCTGCAGGAAATTTGTTGAGATTGCTCCCCCGGTGACTATGCCGACCGCCGGAAGTGTATTCGACAATGCGACAACTGCAACGGGAGCACAGCTTGGAATATACCTGCAGATGTTTGGCGAATCTGTTGACAAGAGCGCAAAATTTGGCATGCTGGCAGATGAGCTGACGAGTTATTCGACGGATGGGTTTACCCGGCTTTTATATATCAATTCTCTGTCCCCGGCTTTCGCTTATGGTGGTTCATGGTCGCCAGCTTACAATTATATTTATCAGGCCAATTCTGTCATCGAAGGTCTTGCGGCGAGTAATTCGATTCCAGCCGCTATCAAAAAGCAATTAACAGGTGAGGCTTTGTTCCTTCGTTCATTTTGGAATTTATACCTGACATCATGGTATGGCGATATTCCACTTGTTAATTCAACGGATTATAAAGCGAATAATCTGTTGAAGCGAACGCCCAATCAACAGGTATGCCGGCAAATAATTTCAGATTTAAAGCAGGCAGAAACTTTGCTAAACAGTGAATATGTTGATCAGTCAGATACGGCCATCAGTACTGATCGCACCAGGCCGAACGCATCAGCTGCTGAAGCAGTTCTCGCGAGGGCATACCTATATTCAAAGGTTTATGACAGCGCAGAGATCGAGGCAACAAATGTTATTAATAATTCAATGTACACCCTCGAACCAAATCTGAATAATGTATTTCTTGCTGGCAGTCAGGAAGCAATCTGGCAACTACAAACGCCTCAACCTAACACTATGCAGGCAATCGATGGTAATCAGTTTATTCTCTTAGCAGCACCTGACCTTGGAGTCACGAATTGTTGGACTATCAGCCCACAACTCATGAGCAGCTTTGAACCGGGCGATGGCAGGATGACCAGCTGGATTGGAGTGTATACTGACAATACTGTAACCCCGGCAGTGAGTTATTATTACCCTTTCAAGTATCAGGTCCATGATGCCTCAAACAATCCGGGTGGAAGAACTGAATATCCCGTGGTATTAAGATTAGCGGAACAGTACCTGATCAGAGCGGAAGCAAGAGCGATGCAGAACAATAGTTCAGGAGCACTATCAGATCTGAATGCAATCCGGCATCGTGCCGGCCTTGGAGATTATGCTGGTGCGACAGACCAGGCATCACTGGTTGCAGCCATTCTTCATGAACGCCAGGTAGAACTGTTTACAGAATGGGGACACCGGTGGCTGGATCTGGTAAGAACAGGCAATGCAAATACTGTCATGTTAGTAGTCGCTCCACAAAAGGGAGGAACATGGAGCGCCGACGGGCATCAGCAGCTTTTGCCAATCCCCCAGGGTGAGTTAAGCCTTGATTACAACCTAACCCAAAATCCGGGATACTAAAACTTATAACCATAGTAAAATAATTATTCATATGCGACTACAACAAAAGCTGCTTTTTACAGTAGCCAGTCTATTAATCTTTTTTACAATTTCATGTACGAAGCAAACTGTTCCTTTGGGCCCAGGTCTCACAACGCTGACAATTGTCAATGCCGTTTCAGGGAGTTCGTCACTTATTGCGAATGTCAACGGGCAGCTTCCGAATTACATTAATCAACCGTCGATAGGTTATGCTAGTTATCTGCTGTACGATTTCTCAGGAGGAAACACGACGATATCATTCAGGGATAAAACAGATACTACCACAGCAATCATCACAACCGGTTCGATGAGCCTGCCCAATTATAGTATCCACTCCCTTTTTCTCAGTGGGACTTTATCGGCTCCAGATACTTTACTGGTAACAGATATTCTTCCTGTTCATGGACTCTCCGTTCATGATGTGTCGGACAGTACAGCGGGTATCCGGTTTGTGAATTTGTCTCCCGGGTCCGCTCCCATCAGTATTAATCTGCAGGGGAGTCCCAATGGCTCGGAAGTGTCCGATCTTACTTACAAACGAATCACTGATTTTATAAACTACAGCACCACCAGTGATGTCAGCAGTTACATCTTTGAGTTTCGGGATGCAGGCACTGGCAATTTACTCTCAACCTACACAATCGATGGAGTTAACAATGGAACCAATGGCAACACGTCAAAAAATAATGTAAGGTTTAGAAATCTGACAATTGTTTTTTATGGTTTGCCTGGAACCGAATCGACTTTTCTAGTCAATAATTATTAAGACTAAATAGGAACAACTACCGACAGTGCTAAACCTTTATGCTCATGAATTTACGGATATCCCGTACCGGTAGTTATTATGATTTATTAAAATTTGCGCTATGGTACAAAAGGCCGGATTCATCTACAATTAAACACTTATCAAAGGTGGGAGTGCTGGAACTGAATTTTTGCCACAAAGATATTTTTAATGTGATTGCTAATTTGAGATTTTGCTTCAGTAGATAGTTGCAGGTTTTTGTTGCAACTGTTAGTGTCCATGAAAACTCTTAAGTCGGTGGATTTTTGAATTATTTAACGAACAGGAATAGTCCTGGCAGATAAGCAAGGAGTCTTTATAGAAAACTTTATGAGGAATCCCTGCTTTTCTTTTTTCTCCGGTCCCCCCCAGGTTGCTTTTTTTTTCTTACTTTTTTATCACTTAACCTTAGTTGCTCAAAAACCTGCAATTGATACATTCGCCATAAATCACTGGTCGCATGTGGGCGGGGCAGAACTTAGTCCCGGTGGTAAATATGTTTTTTACAAGATTGTTGATTCAGCAAATGTGGAGCGTGGTTTTCTGCAGTCAATGACATCTGACTGGAAAAAAGAATTGCGTGGTCAATGCTGGTTTGCCTCGGGTGACAAGCTTCTTATCCGGTCTATAGATGATAGTCTGTTTGTCGGAGAAGTAACTGGTGATAAAACGAGCCTGGTTACTAATGCTTCAAATATTCAAATATTGAACAGGGGTGGAACCGATTGGCTTATTTATGGTTCATCCAATAAGTCTGTAAAAAGATTATGGATCTGCAATCTTTCCACTGGAAAAAAGATATCAATTGATAGTGTGTACAACTATTGGCCTTCGGGTAAAATGCCCTGGTTGGTCGTAAGTAAAATACCAACAGATAATTCATCAAAAAGTCAAACATTATTCTCAGTTGATCTATCAACAGGCCGAGTTTTAAAATTTTGGGAAGGAATTATTTCTGGGGGTCTTGAATTTGACAGACAATGTGAAAGGCTTGCTTTTTACGGGATAAAAAATGCAAAAGCTGACGGCAATGATTATTCGATCTGGGAATATCGGCATGATGACTCCGAAGCAAAAAAAGTGTTGGATAATCGGAATATTGAAAATTCTGATCTTGTAGTTGATGAAGAAGGTGGGTTAATCTATAATAGGGACAGCAGATTTTTGCTCTTTCGATTAAAGGATAGGTTTTCAGAGAGTCAACCTGCAGCGTCTAATGCAAGTACTAGGAAAAACATGTTCATCTGGAATTACAGCGATCAATCATTGCCTGTTGACCAGGACATGAACGTCAGTTCCTCGCCACGACAAAAGTCATATGCTGCTGCCATTAATACTACTACTTACAAGATAATCCGCATCGAAAATGAATCTGACAAAATTCTTGGCCGTACAATTGATGATTTTCATAACCGGTCATCATACATAATCGTGGATAGTGGAAGAACAGGACCCTTTAAGAAAGAAATCATCGGTACGTATGTGAAATCATTGGCGGATGGAACCAAGCATTTAGTAAGAAAGATGATGATTTATAACTATTATAACTATATTCTCTCACCTGGCGACACATATGCGCTGATTCATGATCCAAATGATAAGCAATTTTATAGCTTAGAAGTAGCGTCGCAAAAACAGCACCGGTTGTCAGTTCCAAATTGCTCAGTAATTGATATTGTTGGATGGCTTGACGCAAATCATACGGTAGTCCGAGATGATTATACAGATCTCTGGAAAGTTGATTTATCTGGGCAAGAAGAACCCCAAAATATCACTCAGGAATTTGCCAGGGCAAATCATATTTCATTTGAATTAATTGCAAACGGCGATGAGGATGAAAATTTCAGGCAAAGAATTTTAACTCAACCTAAGCTCCTGCTCTATGCTCTTGACAAAGAGAATAAGAAGAGTGGATTTTACCTTTTCGACCTTGGCAAAAAATCTATCCCTCAAATGCTTTACATGGGTAACTTCCATTTTGGTGATATTCACAAAGCCAGGTCGAGCGATATTTGGACTCTGAAAAAAGAAAGTGCAACTGAAGCACCAAATCTATACACAACCAGGGACTTCAAATCTTTTTCAAAAATCACAGAAGTTGAACCTCAAAGAAACTATAACTGGTTAGCTAATGAATTAGTCAGATGGAAATTAGATGATTCGACCGAACTCAAAGGAATGTTATATAAACCGGAAGATCTTAACCCATCAAAAAAATATCCAATAATATTTCACTATTATGAATCCAAATCTGATGAACTTAATATGTATCGAACTCCTGATATATCAAAAAGTGATATAAACATTCCGTGGTTCGTAAGCAGGGGATATGTCGTCTTTATCCCCGACATTCAATATACCGTTAGACAGGCAGGCAAGAGTGCACTAAACACTATGTTGTCAGCAGCAAATTACCTGAAGCGATATCCTTGGGTGGATACAAATAATATGGGTCTTCAGGGTCATAGTTTCGGTGCCTTTGAAACTAACTACATTATTTCGCACTCAAACATCTTTAAAGCGGCCGTTGAGTCTGCCGGAGTAACAGATTTGATAAGTATTTATTGTGGAATCAGGGACAGCGGGGCAGGTGACCAAATGAGTTATTATGAAAATGGCCAGGGACGCATGGGGGGAGCCACTCTTTGGGAGCAAAAACAAAGTTATATTGATGAATCTCCGGTATTTAATGCCGACAAAATAACAACTCCGGTACTCATGGTTCACAACAAGAAAGACCCTGCAGTACCATGGACCCAGGGCGTGGAATTATTTACAGCACTCTGGCGGCTGCAAAAGCCTGCCTGGATGCTGCAATATGACGGAAGCGATCAT
>Ga0268264_10002571_pt1 | contig 15904 bp, 7 predicted proteins | sample KBSSwiS32_FD_190357 | JGI IMG/M metagenome (GOLD analysis project Ga0268264, IMG submission 190357) | Switchgrass rhizosphere microbial communities from Kellogg Biological Station, Michigan, USA - KBS Switchgrass S3-2 (SPAdes) (version 2) | ecosystem: Host-associated > Plants > Roots >...
CCGCGAATGAACATCGGTGCCAGCACGCGTTCCAGCTCGAGCCCGACGCCGGTCTGCGGCAGATCCGCATCGGCCGCGGCCGACGTATCCGCCAGAATGTCGAGCAGATCGGCATCACGAAGCTGCGCCGGGTCCGGCAAGGCGTCATTCAACATTGTGGAAAATGCCGCATCGAGACGCCGGACTTTCGGCCAGGCGCTGCCCGGCTCTCCGTTGCTCAGCACGTGCACGCCGCGGTCGAATTGCCACGCCTGCTCGCGCGTGCTGCTGGCTCCGGCAGCCGAGCGGCGGTCGCCGACGATCAGATTGAACGGCCCGAACTGATCGCGGCGGGTGGTGACGCCGGCCGCGTAGTCGAGCGGTGTCTGCCCGCCGGCGAGGAATTGCGCCACCAGCTCACCGCGCGAGCGCGGACCGCTTTGCGCCTGACCGCTGCGCACATTGGTGACTGCGGCAAAGCGCCCATTTCGGTTCAGCGCGAGCCAGGTGCCGCCGGCCTGCAGGTCGCGGCCGCCGACGATGCCACCGGGGTCGGCCCAGACGTGTGCCGCGGCGGTCGGCCGGCCATGAAACTCGTCGCGATTGCCGAGCAGCAGCCACGGTCGCCCGGGGACGATATCCAATGCGAGCAGCAGCAGGCACATCGCCAGCGGGGCGCGAAGAAGGAGCGCTTCAACCGCCCGAGGGCGGCTGCGCTCCGGGCATCGCCTGGATCTTCTGCTCGATACCGGCAATCCGCGCATTGTTCGGCGTCAGCTCGCGGGCGCTCGCCAGCGCGCGCTCCGCTTCGGCGCGCAGTCCCTGCGTGACGCGCGCTTCGGCCTGGTCGAGATATGCGTCGGCCAGACGCTGGCGCAGCGGTCCGATCGAGGCGTTGCCGGGGTCGAGGTCGGCGATTGCGTCGACGTACCCGCGCGCCTTGTTCGGCGTGTTCGCCTTCAGCGCCTGCTCGAACAGTTCCTTGGCCCGTGCCGGAATGCGGCCGAGTCCGGCAAAGGCACGCGCATTGTTGCCGTCGAAGCGCAGCACGGCGCGATATTTGTCGTAGGCGCTGTCGCCCGGCGGCATCACCAGGTTGCCTTCGGCGGCCGCCTTGTCCGCGGCATCGAGCAGCTGTTCGACACGGGCCTGGTCGGCGGGCGAAATCTCGCTGCGCTTGCTGGCGATGTCGCGCTGTTCGCGTTCCTCGCGCAGCCGTGACTTGACCGCGCGCAGGTCGGGCAGGTCGGCGGCGATGCCGTCGGCTTGCTGCAGCAGCTTTTCGGCGTCGCCGATGTTGTTGTCGTCGAGTGCCGCGTTGGCCTGTGTGGCCAGACCGAGGGCGACGCGGCGCAGGCCGGCTTTGGCGCGCGCACTGGCCGGATCGCGCTTCAGGGCAGCCTGAAACAGGGCCAGGGCGCCATCCGTTCCGGTCATGTGCCCGGCGCGAAGCTGTGCCTCCGCCTTGGCCAGCTGCGGGTCGGCCTGCGGCACCGCCGGTGGAGTCGGTCCCGGCTGTGCCGGCTGTGGCGGCGGCTGGACCGGCTGCGGCGGTTGGCTCGCGGTTTCGCGCAGCTTGGCCAGCGCACCACGCAACTCGGGGATGGCCGGATGGTTCGGCGACAGCTGAGCCAGCTCGGCGACGCGCTGGTTGGCCTGCTCGGCATTGCCGGCGGCGATTGCGCTGCGGGCCAGAGTCGCCTGTGCTTCGGCAACCTTCTTCAGTCCGTTAAGGGCCAGCGCATTCGTGGCGTCGGCGTCCAGCACTTTCTGGTAGAGCGCGCTGGCGCTGTCCTGCCCGAGCAGTCGCCCCGCTGCGAGCGCGGCATCGGCGCGTCGAAGCAGTTCCTCGCCCGCGGTGTTGCGCGTCTCACCGGCGCGCAGGTCGGTCTTCAACTGCTCGATTTCCAGACCGCCGCCGAGTACTTCCTCGGCCGCGCCGAGCGTCGTGCGCGCTGCCGTGAAATCGTTGCGCGCGAGCGCGCTGCGTGCCTGCTCGATCAGCCGCGCACCGACGTCGTCGAGACCTTTCTTCGCCTGATTGTTGTCCGGATCGATCGAGCGTGCCTTCTGGAACAGCTCGCGTGCGCTATCGCCCTGCGCGCCGACCAGGCGGCCATCGGCAAGCGCCTTCTGGCCGCGCGAGATCAGCGAATTCAGCTCCGTGCTCGGCAGCAGCGCGCGCAGGCGATCCTGATAGAACCAAGCGGCGGCAGCCGCCAGCACCAGGGCCATGAGCAGGATCGGCACGACGATCCGGCTGCGCGATCTGTCCTCGTCGCGTGCACGCGACGCGTATGAGCGGCGCTGCGCCGCGGGAACAAAATCATCCATCCGCCCGAAGCTCGGCTCGGAGCGCTGCCGCAGCGCTGCGGAGGGCGTCGTGATGCGCGGCGGCGGCGGCGCGCCGGGAACGTCGCGGCGGTAGGCTTCGTCCGGGTCCTCGAGCTCGGCCAGATCGCCGTTGGCGATCGCCAGCTCGACCTGTTCGATCGCGTCGGCAAGCTGCTGGCCGTTCTGAAAGCGTTCGTCCGGCTGCTTGGCGAGCAGCCGGTTCAACAACGGCTGCAGCGGCGTGAGCGGCTCGGGCAGAATCGGCACCGGCTGGGTGATATGCATGATGCCGACGGCGAGCGAGTCGTCGGCGTGATACGGCACACGCCCGACCAGCAGTTCGTAGAGCACGATGCCGAGGCTGTACAGGTCGGCGCGCCCATCGATCGGCCGGCCGCGAGCCTGCTCCGGGCTCATGTAGTGCGGCGTGCCGATCACGGCGCCCGTACGGGTCATTCGCGTCGTCGAATCGTTGGCGCGGGCGATGCCGAAGTCGGTGAGCGCCGAACTGCCGTCCTCGCGCAGCAGGATGTTGTCCGGCTTGACGTCACGATGCACGAAACCCTTGGCGTGCGCATAGTGCAGCGCCGTGCCGACTTCGCGGGCCACGCGCAGCGCAAAACGCACCGGCCGCGGACCGGCATCGCGGGCCAGCACCGGGCCGCCGCCGAGATATTCCATGGCGATGTAGTTGTAGTCGCCGTTGCGGCCGACGTCGTGGATGCCGACGACGTGGCGATGATGCAGCTTGGCAGCGATCCGCGCCTCGCGCAGGAAACGCTCGCCGAAGTCCGGATCGGCCAGCAGCGTCGGAGACATGACCTTCAGCGCGACTTCGCGCTGCACCGATTCCTGCAGGGCCAGATAGACCGTGGCCATGCCGCCACGACCCAGTTGACGCAGGATGCGGTAACCCGGAATTTCGATCACGTTGCCTTGCTACCCCGCATGGCGGCGCCGGGCGCGATGCGCCCCTTCATCGCCGGAATTCAGCGGCGAAGCATAACATGCGCGTCGCGCTCCACCGCACGCGAGCGGCGCAAAAACCCTCAAAAACAAAGGGCTTGCGACCGCCGGCCCGCGCAAGGAGGTGATCCGTGCGGAACGCTCACATCGATCGCTGCGCCGGCGACGGCTGCCGCAGGCCCGCAGGCGCGCAATGCGAAGCCAAACGCCAGCTGACTGGGGCTGCCATCATGGCCGGAAATTCAGGAAATTTCGCGAAGCGTTCAGGTTTGCAGGATTATGGTTGCTTCATCGACGGTGCCCTCCCCTGCACTCGTCGATCACCAAGCCATGCGAGAGCATCGCGCCAAAGGATGGATGGCTAAGGAAGGCCCGGGCCGGGACGTCCGGATACACCGAACCCCGGCAATGTGAGGGCGGACTTCAAGTCCGCCTTTGCTGTTTCTGGGCTCGCGTTCTTTCGGCGAAGCTCATGTCTCGGCGCTCCCGCCGATCACGCCATGCGGCGCGCCTCGATCACGTTCGGCACGGCCGCCAGACGGCCGAGCAGCAAAGACAGCTGCTCGAAGTCGGCGACGCGCACGGCAAAGTTCATGGTCGCAATTCCGGTCGATGAATCGATGCGCGTATTCACCGCAAGCAGGTGCACGTTGGCCGAGGCGATGACCCCGGTGACGTCCTTGTGCAGCCATTTGCGATCGTAGCCTCGAACCAGAAGGTCGACTTCGTACGCCTGCGAGCGCGCGCCACCCCATTCGACCTCGATCGCCCGGCCGGGATCGCGCGCGCGCAGGCGCGCGAAGCTGGCGCAGTCGGCGCGGTGGATCGATACGCCGCGGCCACGCGTGATGAAGCCGACGATGGCGTCGCCCGGCAGCGGCTGGCAGCAGCGCGCCAGTGAAGTCAGCAGGTTGCCGACGCCTTCTATGACGACTGCATCCTTGTCGCGGCGCGGCGGCCGAGGTGCAGGCGCCGGGGCCTGGGCAGGCGCGTGCTCCTCGTGCAGGACACGCGCGATCTGGCCGGCGCTGACATCGCCGATCGCCAGCGCCACGGCAAGCTCATCGAGCGTCTTCAAATGGAATTTCGCCGGCAGCGTGTCGAGGTCGAGATGTGCCAGCGCGAGCCGCTTCAGCTCCTTTTCCAGCACTGCGCGGCCGGCCACCACGTTGGCGTCGTAATCGGCGCGCTTGAACCAGGTTCGCACCTTCTCACGCGCGCGATGCGTAGTGAGGAACGCATGGTGTGCGGAGATCCAGTCGCGCCGCGGCTCGGCATTCTTGCCGGTGAGAATCTCTACGCGATCGCCGCTCGCCGGCTGGAAACTCAGCGGCACGATGCGCCCGTTGACTTTCGCGCCGACGCAGCGGTGGCCGACGTCGGTGTGCACGTGATAGGCGAAATCGAGCACTGTCGCGCCGCGCGGCAGGTCCATGACCTGGCCTTGCGGGGTCAGCAGGTAAACGCGGTCCTCGAGGATATCGGTCTTGAACCCGGCCAGCAGCGCCGAGTCGTCCTCGTTGTCATCCTTGGTCTCGAGCAATTGGCGCATCCACGCGATTTTGCGTTCGAAGCTCTGGTCGGCGCCCCTGGAAAAGCCGGCCGCCGCAGGCGGCGGCGTGGCGGCGACAGTGCTTCCGGTTGCTTCCTTGTAGCGCCAGTGCGCGGCCACGCCGCGTTCGGCATGCGCGTGCATTTCGTGCGAGCGGATCTGCACTTCCAGCGTCTTGCCGCCCGGGCCGACGACGGCGGTGTGCAGCGATTGGTAATGATTGCCCTTCGGCCGCGCGATGTAGTCATCGAACTCGCTCGGCAAAGGCGGCCATAGCGTGTGCACGACACCGAGCGCGGCGTAGCAGGCGGCGACATCATCGACCAGCACGCGCAGCGCGCGGATGTCGTATAGCGCGGAAAAATCATCACCCTTGCGCTGCAGCTTCTTCCAGATCGAATAGATGTGCTTCGGCCGGCCGGCGATGTCCGCGGCAATTCCGGCGTCGGCCAGCGCGCGGCGCAGCGTGCCCATCGCGATTGCGATGAAACGCTCGCGGTCGGCGCGGCGCTCATCGAGCAGACTGGCGATGCGCCGGTAGGTGTCCGGCTGCGCATAGCGGAACGCCAGATCCTCGAGCTCCCACTTCAGCTGCCAGATGCCGAGCCGGTTGGCCAGCGGCGCGTGGATGTCGGCGGTCAGCTGCGCCAGCTCGCGGCGTTGCTCGGGCGCAGCGTTTCCGGCCGCGCGCATTCGCGCGAGCTGGCGCGCCAGCAGGATCAGCACGACACGCAGGTCGCGAATGATGGCGAGCAACAGACGACGCAGGCCCTCGGCGCTGCCGGGTCCGCTGCGCGCCGCGTACAGCGACCAGACCTTTTCCGCCGCCTGCTGGCCGTCGACCAGGTCGCGCAGGCCGTCCGCCAGGCGCTTGAACTCCGCTTCCGGCAGCGCGATGCCGCATTGTTGCAAAGTATGCAAAATGCACGCGGCCAGCATCTCGTTATCGGCTTCGAGACCATCGAGCAGCGCGAGCGTGGCGACGAGTTCGGACTCGATGCCGGCATGACCGTGGCCGGCTCGCAGCCAGGCGTCGCGCAGAAGTGCCGCCCGGCCGTCGAGAACCCGGTCGAATTCGGGGCGCTGCAGGTGCAGCAGCAGCGATTGCGAGGAATCCGCGACGCGCTTCATGGCGCCATTGTAGTGGCGACGCGTCTTTTCCGAACCCCAGAAACAGAAACGCCAGCAAAAGCTGGCAGACGGGGAAGCTGAATTTTCGAGCCGCGTCGAGCGGCGGGACCTACGTCAGGGATTGATGACGACGCGGAAATGCTTGATCGCCGTCGTCGCACTCTGACCGTTCGGGAACGATCCGACATCGGTGATCGTCAAGCCGCACAAAGCAGAAACCGCCGAGGCCGGCGGTGTCGTGGAGAGGACGAAGTTGACGTCGTAGAGGGTTCCCGTCCCGCCGCTGGCCGCGACTATCGGCCCACCATCCGCTGCAAACAATGTTGCCGTCTGCTCCCGGTCGCACTGCACGTTGGTGTAGGAATCCGAGGCATCGTGGAACGGCACGACGGCAGTGGTCTGCGATGCGAGTTCGTCGAACGCCGCCGGCGGACCGGCGACCGCCGTCACCGAACCGGGTAGATCGACGACGATCACGCCGCGAACGGCGGCGCCGCAACCGCCCGCCGCCGAACCGAGGCCGACCGAACACGCGTAGGTCGGATACGACTGATTGTTGTTCGGATCGATCTGCTGCGCGAACGGACTTGCATAGGCGATGACCGGTGCGTTGTTCACGCTGCTGTGAACGTGGACCGGCACGTTCACGACCGGGCTCGCCTTGCCGAGCGCATCCTTCGCGACAATCTGCGCGCTGGCCGAGACACCGGCAGCATAGCTGCCGTTGGTCCCGTCGGTAGCCAGCGCGTTGAACAGGCCGTCATAGCTCGAAGCGACGCTGGCGTTCCACCAGTTCGCGTTGTTCAGCGGAATGTCCACGGTGCACTGTCGGGCAACCGCCGGCGGGGCCGGCTGCGATCCCGCCAGCACGCAGGTCGGCGTTACCGGCACGGAAATGTCGTTGACGAGCAACGTCACGGTCGCGTTCAGCGTGCCTCCGGTTTCGGCGGTATCGGAATCATAGATGTTGAACGTGAGCGCGCCGCTGTCGGTGTTCTCGGTCAGCGCGCTGATGCCGCTCAGGAACGTCGACCAGGTCGCGTCGTTGGTCACCACGCTGGCCGCCGCGTTGGCGATCTGGTTGTTGCCAGCCGCTACGTTGTCGTCGAGCTTGTTCTCTTCGAGGTCGGTCGGCGAGAACAGCGTGGCAATCACGACCGGGGCACCGGTCGCAGGCACGGAATTGACGTTGTTCTTCAGATATCGAAACGCGACGAAATGGAAGGTTTTGGCGGCGGCAGGCGCGACCGGCGCGGTGAGGGTCGGCAGGCCGCCAGCTCCGAAATTCGCATAGTTGACGTTGACGTTGCCACCGACCGGCTGCGTTCCGCCGCTCGGCGGAGGGAACGAGCAGCTTTGCGTGCCGGCCGGCGCCATGCACCACTGCCCCGCGAGGCCGCTCGTGGCGTTGCCTGCGCTGGTTGCAAATACCGACGAATCAAAACCCTCGACCAAGGCAAAATTACAATCGAGCCCCGCTGGACCGCAGCTGGTGCCTGCCGGCAGCGGCGGCAGAGTGACGTCGATCGTGTATGCGTAGTAGTCGGTGGGACTGGTCGGCACATGGAGCACGGACAGCACGATGGAGCTGTTGTATACGGCGCCATCCAATCCATCCTTGAAGACGTCCGGCGTCAACCGGCGGGCGCCGTTCTCATCGAGCCCGTAGCATACGAGAGATCCCAGCGCGTCGCCGCCGATCTGCATCGATCCGCCCTTCAGATTCATGCTGCTCGCGCCGAATGCTTGCGCGGAGACCGTCGGCGAGGCCGCAGACGCACCGAATACAAATGGCAACGGATTCGTTGCACCAAAGGCGTTCCCGCTGTAATAAACGGGGTTCACTGCCATCCCGGCCGAGATAGGCGCAGAGGTATTGGCACAAATGAGCGGCAGCGCGGTGACTGTCGTAGCGATAAGAGCGCCGCCCGCATACGCGTATTTCATCGGCGGAATGGTTTGCGCAACCGGCGAAACCAAGTTGGTAACCGGCTCTTCCAATGCCGAGAGAGTGACGGCATCCGCGGTGGGTGCCTGGGACAGGAGCATGAGCCCCGCGCAACTCAACAAACTATGCCAACGAAACTGCATGCCATCTGACTCCAAAAAGCTCATCGAAAAGGTGTTTTCCCCACCGTCGATCGCGTACCTCCGCATATGCGCACAGCCGCGCGATCGCGACGCGATCCGCAACTGCCGACATAAAGGCTGCTCGCCCCTCGGCTAGCAATATACAGCTGAACACAAGCTTTACGTGTTAAATTGCGGTTACTCGTAGGGTTTTTCCCGACGAGCCGCTGTTTTTGGCGCCTCGCTCCCTCTGCGTGGGCACCGGCGCGGCAAGCCGTTACAATGCCCGACCGATTCCGGATTTGAGGATTCTGAGGTAACTATGCCCAGGCTTACAGCGACGGCGCTCGCATTTCTACTGATCGGAGCCGCCGGCGCGGCGGAATTTTCCTCGCTCGAGGAACGCATGTCGCAGGATCAGTTTCATGCCTCCGGCCTCGACAAGCTGTCGCCGCAGGAGTTGAAGAACTTGAACGACTGGCTGCGCGGGCACGAAACCGTCACCACGCAGATCGTCACTCCGACCGGCCAGCCGGTATTTTACCCGAAGGAAGGGGACCGCGAAATCGTCGAGAGCCGCATCGATGGTCAGTTCGCCGGCTGGCGCGGCCACACCGTGTTCAAGCTCGAGAATGGGCAGGAGTGGACCCAGGCCGAATCCGGCAGCTTCACGAACGGCAAGTACGACCATCCCAAGGTGCGGGTCAAACCGATGGTCCTCGGCAGCTGGCTGATGTCGATCGAAGCTTGCGGCTGCAACGTTCGCGTGACGCGCACAAAGTGAAGTCAGGATGACTTCATCCCGTGCAGGCCACGGATGGCCGACGACACGGGATCCAGCTTCCTGGCCGACTTCATCCCGTGCAGGCCATGGATGGCCGATGACACGGGATCCAGCTTCCTGATCCTCAGAAAGATCAAATAAAACGGCCGCCTTCCGAGGAAGGCGGCCGTCGCGTGCAGCCGTCGAATCGAACGCCGGACCAGCTATCCCTATTCCTTGTCGTGCGGCCGAATGGCGATCGCAACGATTCCGACGGTAGACGAATCGCGCAGCAGTCGACAAGGGCACTCGGGACGCTTGACGCCCATCCAGGGGGTAAAGCGCGGCTAAGCGTCTTGGCGCGCCGACGAAGCGATGGCGTGGGGTCTAGACCTGCTTGCCCAGGCGCAATTCGCGCAGGAATCCGACCAGCATTTCTCGCGCACGCGGCGACAGCCTGCGGAAGCGTCGCAGCAACGTTTCCTCGGATTCGTCGAGTGCGAACAGATCGAGCTTGACCGCCGGCGTCTCGGTCGACTCGGCCTTGGCGCCCCGCAGCTGCGGACCGCGTCCGGTCGCCAGCCACTCGAAGTTGACCGCCGTCGCAGTAGCGATCGACTGGAGCCGGGACAATCCGGGTTTCGTGCCGTCCGGGTGCTCCCACTGCGCCGCGGCGCTCGAGGTGACCCCGACACGGGCTGCCAGTCCGCTCTGGGAAAGGCGCGCGCTGCGGCGCGCACGACGGATGCGGTCAGCCAGACCGGTGCGCGGATCTACAGCACCGCTTGGAATTTTCATACAGCGCCTCTTTCCATACAGCCATACTGTACACCGTCGTACCGCTCCAGATCGTCAGCAATTCGTCAGGTTCCAGACCGCGCACTGCGCCGGCGCCGATCAGTCGTCCAGTCGCTTGACCAGCGCGGCGAGTCGCTTCGGCGACACCGGCTCTGCGGTCTTCAATTCCTGGGCGAATAACGAGACGCGAAGTTCCTCGATCAGCCAGCGCAGTTCCTCGAGCGCGGAATCGCCGGCGCCGCCGGCTGCGGCACGGCGTTTCAGGTACTCGCGCCAGTAGGCGCGGACGGTCAGCATGCGCGCCTGGTCACGTGTCGCGTCGTGGCGCAGCCGTTCGGCCCGCAGACGCATCGCCTTGAGGTAGCGCGCAACATCGCGCAGGCGCGACCGTTCGATCTCGCGGACGAATCCGGGATGGACGAGCGCGTCGAGTTGTTCGCGCAGGTCTTCATAGTTCGCGCGCGCGTAACCCATCAGCGGCGGTTCGAGCCAGGGCGTGAGTTCGGCGTAGGCAGTCAGCACGTTCTCGACTACAGCCAGCCATTCGATCGCTGTCGGGAACACGTCGCGGGCCAGTTCTGCCTCGACTTCGCGAAACGCACTGCGCCGGCGGATATCGAGGTCGCGCGCCGCAACCAATTCCTGCAGTGCTGCTTCGACCAGGTCCTCGCGCAGCGATTCGACACTGGCAATGGCCGCGTACTTCAAGGCGAGGCGACGATCGATCGGCAGCTGGCGCCGGGCCTGCTTGATCGGATCGCGCAGCGCGCGGCGCAGCAGGCGCTCGACGCCGCGCGCATGTGCGGCTCGCGCCTCGTCGTTGCGCTCGAACACGCGCAGCGCAACGCTGTCGCCGAGATCGACCAGCGCGGGAAACGCGACGAGACCGGCGCCGCTGGCGATGCGCTCGGGAATGTCGTCGAAGTCGAACCCGGCAACGTCTTCGCGAGTCAATTCTGCATCGGCGTGGCGCGAAAACGCCGCGTTTGCAGCCCCGCCCCACTGGCCGCGCAGCGTTTCTATATCGCGGCCTTCGGCCAGCGTGGCGCCGTTTTCATCCTGGACGCAAAAGCGCATCAGCAGATGCGGCGGCAGGATCACCGAAGCAAAATCGGCCGCACTGACGGTTGCGCCGGTCACGCGGCGCAGGTAGGCCGCAAGCACCTCAGCCAGCGGTTCGTCGCGCGGCGGCTCGGCCGCGGCGAAAGCGCGCGCGAAATCGGGCGCCGGCACGAAGTTCCGGCGCAGCGACTTTGGCAGGCCGCGAATCAGCTCGGCGACTTTCTCGGTCACCAGTCCCGGCACGAGCCACTGGCTCAGTGCCGGCTGCACGGCATTGACGAACGCGAGCGGCACGCGCAACGTCACGCCGTCGGCCGGATCGCCCGGGATGAAGCGGTATTCGAGCTTCAGGCGGTGACCTGCGTACTCGACGTGGGTCGGAAAATCGCTGGCGCGCTCTCCCGGCTCGGCACCCAGTACGTCGTCGAGCGACCAGTGCAACGCCGCCTGCTCCGCCGCCGACGCCCTTCGATACCAGGCGTCGAACGCAGCCAGCGTGTGGATCGAGTCCGGCAGCTTGCCGGCGAAGAAGGCAGCGAGTTGATCTTCATCCCTGACCAGGCCGCTGCGGCGCCGCTGCGCCTCAATCTCGTGCGCCCGGGCGAGCACGCGCGCGTTGGCACGCACGACATCGGCGCGGCTGTCGATCTCGCAACGGGCGAGCGCCTCGCGCACGAAGATCGCGTGTGCCAGCGCTTCGTCCTGCGCACCGAAAGGGACCGTGCGCTTCTCTACCAGCGTCAGCCCGAACAGGGTGACCTGCTCGAATGCCAACACTGCGCCGCGCCGCCTCGACCAGTGCGCGTCGCGCCAGGTGCGCTTGACCAAGTGCGCGGCCTGCTGCTCGATCCATTCCGGCTCGATTTTCGCACACAGCATTCCGTATACTTTTTGCAGATCGAGGATTTGCCCGGCGAGAACCCACTGCGCCGTCTGCCGGCCATCCACGGCGCCCGGACTGCCCATCGCACTCGGGCTCCGGCCCGGCGATTGCTTGGCCAGGCCCGATCCCGGGAAGATCTGGAACTTCCGTTCGCGCGTGCTGCGATACTGGTTGCGCTCATCCCTGAGGCCGACCTGGGTCGGCCAGCCGGACAGCAGGCAGCGGTGGATGGCCTCATAGGAGAGGGGAGAGGGGAGAAGGGAGAGGGGAGAGGGGAGAAGGGAGAGGGGAGAAGGTTCGCATGCTTCCATTTCCGTGCGGCCGGGTGAAACCGAAGCAAAGGCCGCGGCATCGGCGCCCTGCCCTTCGCCCTCTCCCCGCTCCCCTCTCCCCTCTCCCAACAACAACAATTGCCGGTGCAGCTCGCGCCATTCGCGCATGCGCAGGTACGACAGGAAACGCTCGCGGCACCAGTCGCGCAGCTTCGACTGGGTCAGATCCTCATGGGCGAGCGCATGCGCGTGCCACAGGTTCAGCACCGAAACGAAATCGGACTTCGCGTCGGCAAACGCGGCATGCGCGGCGTCAGCCGCCGCGCGCGCATCGGCAGGCCGTTCGCGCGGATCCTGGATGCCGAGAAACGAGGTCAGGATCAGCAGTTCGCGCTGCACGCCGAGCCGCTTCGCTTCGATCAGCATGCGCGCCAGCGCGACATCGATCGGCAGGCGCGCCATCTGCCGGCCGGTTTCGGTCAGGTGCTTGTGCTCGTCGATCGCGCCGAGTTCGGCGAGGCGGCGATAGCCGTCGCCGATTGCCCGTGGGTTCGGCGGCTCGACGAACGGAAATTTGTCGACGTCGCCGAGCTTCAGCGCGAGCATGCGCAAGATCACGCCGGCGAGCGACGAACGCAGGATCTCCGGATCGGTGTAGCGCGGCCGTCCGTTGTAGTCCGCTTCGTCGTACAGACGCACACAAATGCCGGGACCGACGCGGCCGCAACGGCCCTTGCGTTGATCGGCGGCAGACTGCGAGACCGGCTCGATATGCAGGCGCTCGAGCTGGTTGCGTTGCGTATAGCGTTTGACGCGAGCGGTGCCGGTGTCGATGACATAGCGAATCCGCGGCACGGTCAGCGAAGTCTCGGCGACATTCGTCGCCAGCACGATGCGCCGCAGCGGCCCCGGCTTGAACACGCGATCCTGCTCGGCTGCCGACAGACGCGCGTACAACGGCAGGATCTCGGTCGCGCGATAGTTGCGCCGGGTCAGGGCCAGGTGCGCGTCGCGGATCTCGCGTTCGCCGGGCAGGAACACCAGCGCATCGCCACGCGGATCCTCGTGCGTGACCTCGTCGAGCGCGGCGACGATATGATCGGTCGGCGACACGTCGACACGCGCCGTCCTGCGCGCGTCCGCCGGCTTCCCGTCCCTGCCCCGGCCTGGCGCGGCGTCGCTCCGCTGCGCGTGGGCAGGAAATTCGCCGCGCCCTGCGGACGCGTACATTTCCATGGGGCGCCAACGCACTTCGACCGGATAGCTGCGGCCTTCGACTTCGACGATCGGCGCATCGTCGAAGTGCTTCGAGAATCGCGCCGTGTCGATCGTCGCCGACGTGACGATCAGCTTGAGGTCGCGGCGACGCGCCAGCAGGCGCTTGAGGTAGCCGAGCAGGAAGTCGATGTTCAGACTGCGCTCGTGCGCCTCGTCGAGGATGATCGTGTCGTAGGCGTTGAGCCACGGATCGGACTGGGTCTCGGCGAGCAGGATGCCGTCGGTCATGAACTTGATCAGCGATTGCACGCCGACCTGCTCGGTGAAGCGCACCTGGTAACCGACCAGGCCGCCGACCTGGGTACCGAGTTCCGCGGCGACGCGACGGGCGACGCTGCGCGCGGCGACGCGGCGCGGCTGGGTGCAGCCGATCAGTCCGGCGACGCCGCGTCCCGCGGCGAGGCATAATTTCGGCAATTGTGTACTTTTACCCGAGCCGGTCTCACCGGCCAGCACGATGACGCGCTGCTTGCGGATCAGCGCGACGATGTCCTCGCTGCGCGCAGCGATCGGCAGGTCGGCGGCGACGCGGATCTCCGGCACGCTGGCGGCACGCGCCGCATAAACCGCCCGCGCGCGCTCCGCTCGCCGCTGCCAGTCCGACAACACCTTGGCCGGCACGTCGCCGCCCGCTGCGAGACGATCGAGTGCGCGCGACAATGCACGCCGGTCGAGCAGCGTCGTCTCGCGCAGCCCGGCGCGCAATGCGGCGAGCCCTGCATTTTCTGGCGCGGAGTTCATGTGGGCTATAGCGGAAAGTGGTCGGTCAGCTCGGCGGCCCATATATGCGGCCTATAGCGACCATAGCAACAATTCATTTTCCGAATCGGTCACCGGGCATTATATTGATGACCAGCGTAGATCAATGGAGATCATCATGGCCAAGAACAAGAGCGTTGCGACTCGCATCGACATCAAGGGCAAGCTGCGCGACAGCATGATCGCATTGCTCAACCAGCAGCTTGCCGACACGGCCGATCTGTACAGCCAGGTCAAGCAGGCGCACTGGAATGTGAAGGGCGCGCACTTCATCGCGCTGCACGAACTGTTCGACAAGCTGGCCGAAGATCTCGAAGAACCGGTCGACGACCTCGCCGAGCGCGTGACGGCGCTGGGCGGCGTGGCGCGCGGTACCGCGCGTGTCGCAGCGCAGTCGTCGCGCCTGCCGGAATTTCCGATCGAGCGCGTCGAAGGCTTGAAGGCGGTCGCGCTGCTCGCCGATCGCTATGCCGCGCTTGCCGCGTCGAGCCGCGCAGCGATCGAGACGGCGGCCAAGGAAGGCGACGCCGATACATCGGACCTGTTCACCGGCATCTCACGCGGTCTCGACAAGGCGCTCTGGTTCCTCGAGGCGCATCTGGGGTAGAGCCGGTAGCCGGTAGCCGGAGATCATCGCGAACCGCACCGCTTCTTCAAGCGTTTCGCGTCGCCGCTTGCCTAGACACAAAAACGACCGCCACGAAGGCGGTCGTTGTTTTTTCGGTTATCGGCTCGCGGTTACTGGCTCACGGCTGTTCGCTCAATCGCGCTCGAACGGATTCTCGAAGCGATCCTTCTTCTTCTCGCCGCCGCTCTTCCCGGCATCGCCCGGCGCGCCGGCCGGCACATCGATCGGCTCGATCTGCTTGGCTTTCAACGTGGCGTTGAGCTTGGCCAGGTCGGTCTTCTCGAACGCAGCGAATTCCGCCTCGACGTCGCCCAGCTCGTGCTTCAGCGCGTCGGTGCGTTCGATCAGGTAATCGCCCGGCTTGCCCTCGTACGACATGATCGCGCCGTACAGGTCGTCGGTGTACTCGCGCAGCCGCTGCTCGCCGGTGATCGCACCGCCTTCCTTCGTCGCAACGATTTTCTTGCGGATCGTGTCGGCCTTGTCGCTGGTCGCTTCGAGCTGCTTGCGCGTGGCGTCTTTCTCCGGCAGCTTCGCGGCGCGCTCGCTGATGCCGCTGCGCACGGCGTTGATCTTGAATGCCAGATCGCTCATCTCGCCGAACATCGCGTGCACCTTCATCGCCGCGTCGAACTGCGCCTTGCGGTCGGCCACGGAGAACGTCGCACGCCGATCGAGGGCGACGTCGAGTTTGGTCTCGTAGGTCTTGTCGCCCTTGGTCAGCTTCACCGTGTAGGTGCCCGGCACGACGCGCGGCCCCTGGGTGCCGTTGAACGCCAGCTGCGCGGCGCGCGGCACGCGCGGCGGCTTGACCTGCATGTTCCATTCGATGCGATTCAGGCCGCGGCGTTCGCTGGCCGGCAGCGTGTCGACGAGCTTGCCGTCGGCATCGAAGATTTCGAGCTTGATCTTGCCGAACAGGTGGCGGGCACGCTGGTAGTAGGTGATCACGGCGCCGTTCGCCGGATTCGGTCCGGCGAACGCAGCGTCGCCCTCGGACCAGCCGCCGAACGCGCGCATGCGCTGGGTCTGCTGGCGCGCGGCGAGAAACGTGGCGTCGTTGGACAGCGTCTGGGCGCTGAGCTGGCGCAGCGGCGTGATGTCGTCGACGATCCAGATGCCGCGGCCATGAGTCGCGATGACCAGGTCGGAATCGCGCGCCTGCACGACCAGGTCGCGGACCGCGACCGACGGGAAATTGCCGCCCTTGAACTGCGCCCACTGCGCACCGCCGTCCGGCGAAATCCACAGGCCGAGTTCGGTGCCGACAAACAGCAAGTCCGGCTTGACGACATCTTCCTTCACGACGAACGCATAACCGCGCACGCCCTGGTCCGGCGCCACGATGCGCGTCCAGGACTTGCCGTAGTCGCTGGTCTTGTAGACGTACGGAGTCATGTCGCCGTAGGTGTGCCGGTCGAACGCGGCA
>Ga0268264_10002574_pt1 | contig 15901 bp, 12 predicted proteins | sample KBSSwiS32_FD_190357 | JGI IMG/M metagenome (GOLD analysis project Ga0268264, IMG submission 190357) | Switchgrass rhizosphere microbial communities from Kellogg Biological Station, Michigan, USA - KBS Switchgrass S3-2 (SPAdes) (version 2) | ecosystem: Host-associated > Plants > Roots >...
AAAGCCTCTTTCACAGGCATTTCAAGCCGTCGCCCGGTAATTACTCCCACACCTTCTCAAGTCATCCCTTCCTCTGCCTCCTACCAATGGCCCTTAACTCAAAATGTGTATACTCGGCAGGGCGTTGCCCCGGGCTGGTGTTGGGATGCCCCGTTGGGGCGGATGGGAGGGGCGGGGTTCAGCACACCCTGCGGATGCGAATTCTTGAATGGAGGCGGTTGACACAACGACGCTCTACATTATGTGGAATACCTGCTTACCACGCCTGCTCCACCCTAAGAGCCGAGCCAGACCAGGGCTCGTTGGGGCGGATCGTGCGTAAGCCAGCATGATTTTGTGCGATGCTTTTCGGATGGGACATAGGAGACCTATGTGACGAATGGGACATATGGGGGCCGGGGTTCGGCAGACGATGTGGATGCCACCTCCACACTATTTCGAGATCGGTTGACCTTCCCCGCTCCCCTGCCCTACGATGCGCGTCCTGCCCATGATCCGGAAAATCCGCGAGGAGGAGTTATCGAAGCTGCTGGAGCTTTACACGCATTTGCATGCGGGGGAGGCGGAGCTGGCGGTGGATGCGCGGGCCAATTAACGGAATTGCCCTGGGCATATTCTCATTGCCGTCTGGGTAGTTTTCCTTTTTAAAAAGGGGGTTATCACCTATTGCGCGGCGGAACCTACGGGGTCACCCTCAAGCTGCAATCCTGGAACCCGGGATCAGAAACCAGCGCTACAACGCAACTCATAATATGGAAACAATGCTTGTGTGGTTCTCCAACCTTATATCACATCATCACTTATTCACCCTGATCGTGATCACGATCCTCGCAGGTCTCCTTGGCGGGACGACGAATCATCTGATGGCGCTGGATGCGGATATAAAACCCGCGCCGGATGCGAATGCCAAGCCAGCACCGGATGTGGAGAAAATACCGAGCCGGCTGGGGCGCTGCATATTCATCGGCCTTACTGCTGCCTTCCTTGTGCCGCTGTTTCTGGGGACACTCTCCAGCAGCCTGATAAACTATACCGACAAGGATTTTATCAATCTGAACTATCTGAAGTTTGCCGGTTTCTGCCTGCTGGCGGCCATATCGTCCCGGGCGTTCATTGAAACCCTCTCGCAAAAGGTCCTGCGCCAGACCGAACAAGCGGTGAAAACCGCGAAGGAGGCAAAGAAAGACGCCACAGAAGCGAAGAATGAAGCGTCGGATGCGAAGCAGCAGGCTGAGACTGTGGCGGATACCTTGTCGGAACCCGGAAGTGATGAAACACCTCCAGGCAAAGGAATGGCTCCCCTGAAAGCGACGCAAAAAATAGAGATTAGCGACCCGGAGAAAAAGGTTCTCCAGGCAATCGTAAACAACCGCAAGTATGTTTACAGGACACTGTCTGGTATTGCGAAAGAAATAGAATGTAATCAGGCCGAGACCAAAGATACACTGGATAAGCTGATTGAACAGCGTCTTGTGGGCACGCGGGAACGCATCGGCAGTGTGAAATTTTACGCCACAGAGGCCGGTCGCAGACTAGTGGCGTAGGCATGTAAAACACCCCGGCAAGCAGCCACCACGAATATTATGAACCTAGAAAAAATAATCCGTATAGCAACGCTCTGCCTGTTGATCACCAGCCCATGTAGCGTCTTTGCCGCACCGGGAGATAACCCCGTCGCGGCGTACACTGGAGTCAAATGGGAATACTTGGTTATTAATGAAGATAATATAGGTCGCAAGGGACGGGAAGACGACAAGGACAATATCGCGAAAGGTTTTGACATGCTCGGGCAGGAAGGCTGGGAGCTTGTCACTGTTACGCCTGGCATAATAGATCCTGTTCCCTTGAATAATGCTCACCTAAGCTCGCGCGTGTACGGTCTCGCTCCCCCATTTTTTTATTTTAAACGTGTAAAAAAGTAACTCCACCCGGAGGCGTTATGAATCGCAAAAATGGGTATTTTTCCCTGCTGATTTGAGGGATTCCACCTATTGCGCTTATGGGAGAGGTAGACAAGGATGGCGGAAATCCAACGCATCATTCCAACCCTGAACATCCCAGCCACTTATGCCCAAAAATCCTAAAACCACCGCGTCTGCTCCCATTGCCCCTGTAGCCTGCATCCCGAAACGTCTGCCAACCCACCAATGGCATGACGCGGCACAGACCGCATGGTCGATCAACCCCGTGAACCAGGCTCCGTTGCGGCGGCTCGCGGGCGTGATCAAGGGCTATACGCCGACCCCGCAGCATATCGCGCTGGTGACCACAAAGTACTGGGGCGCCGGGGGTGTAAAACTGACGGTGGGATTTCTCGATAACCCGGAGACGGCGCTGCGCCAGCGCATCCTCCTGCACATGAACGCCTGGGCTAAATCGGCGAACGTACAGTTCGTGGAAACCAGCGGGCACGCGCAGGTGCGCATCGCGCGGGAGGGCGGGGATGCGGGCGGCTACTGGTCGTATGTCGGCACGGATATCCTGAGCATTCCGGCGGCGGAGCCGACGATGAATCTTCAGGAATTCACGATGAATACACTCGAGTCGGAGTATCATCGCGTGGTGCGGCATGAGACGGGTCACACGCTTGGCTTCCCGCACGAACATATGCGCAAGGCGCTGGTGGACTTGATCGACGTAAAAAAGGCGATCAAGTATTTCGGCGACACGCAGGGCTGGAGCCCGGCGGAGGTGAAGGCCCAGGTGCTCACGCCGCTGGAGGATTCATCGATCATGGGGACATTGCATGCCGACGAGGATTCCATCATGTGTTACCAAATCCCCGGGGAGATCACCAAGAGTGGCAAACCGATCCGCGGCGGCGTGGATATTGATCCCGAGGACTATGAGTTTGCCGCCAAGGTCTACCCGAAACCGGCGACGCCCGGGGGGACTGGAGGAGTCGGTGCGGCGCAGATGACAAACGCTACAGTGGCGGAAAACGCGGCTGTGATTGAGATTCTCCCCGATGTCACACGGGTAACCCTGCAAAGACCGGGAGGAAGTGGAGCGCCCGGAGGAACTGTATTAGTTCCAGCGGCAGATACTCCAATCCCGTGGAATCCGGGGCCTGGCATAGCATCGAGGGTCAAGAAGGTCCTCGTCCGTATCTCCGGAAGGAACGACATCTACCAGAACTCGACCATGTCCGATCTCGGGCTCGGCGCGGAGAAGGTGCAGACCGCGATGAACACTGAATTCTGGCCGGACGGGGAAAAAAGCCTCTCGGAGGAACAATGCGGGCCGGAGATGAACGGCCCCAGCATAGCCTTGGAAGTTGATGACCTGGGTATCTCCTGAATCTTGAACTTGAAACCCCACACTATGCAAACATTCACTTTTCCACGCTGGTTTACCTCGTTGCTCCGTACTTTGCTTCTGCTGCCAATCCTGCCGGTATTCATTCTCACCGCAGTCGCAGCGGGCGAAGCGGACAAGCCGCCCGTGATGCTGACTCAACAGGAGACCAGTAGTTACCTGGCCGTGCAGGCAAAAATCTCGGGAAATCCTAAAATCAACATCAAAAGGCTGGATGTTTCGACGGGACATGCCCCGGGAACAAAGTACCGGGCCGACGAAGTGGAACTTTTCATCGCCAATGAAACCATAGTGGAAAAAACGGCGACCGATGAGGATCTCCGCACAAAATCGGACGGGTACCAGGGCTCGCATACATTCCCCTGGCTGCGCCTGCGCCGCTCTTACAGCGATGTCCTGACGGCTGAGGATCCGAGCGTTATCAACGACAAAGCAAAGACGAAATTCGACGACCTCGACGCGGCGTTGTTTTCCTATTCACGCGACTTCCGCAGCCGCAAGGATACATGGACCTCACAGGCCGCATTGCTGGCGCCGTTTTCCTTCTACGCCGGTTATGATCCGCGCGAGGGCCAGGGCTTCGGGCTGTCTCGCTGGGGCTTTGTCCCGAGCGTATCCCTGAACCGTATCGCCACCAGTGGCAGCGCAAAGGGTGACCTGGACCAGTTGACCTATCGCGTGGGCGCTTTCGCGAAATTTCGCTCGGGCTACGACCCGCTGCTGGCAGTGACGGCGCGTGTCTATGCCACCTACCTGCACGACGACCTGCAGGATGAATCGGTTACCGCGGGGCAGTTTGACATTGAGCCCGTGTCCTATTTCAAGCCCGGCTTGCAGATCGGCTCGAGTGCGATCCTGATCCCCAAGACGGTCAAGCCTGACAGCAAGGATGTCGATGACACGGCATGGCTGGGATACCAGTTGCGCACGATCCTGCATGGTGAATTCGGCCAGCTCAACAAGGACGGCAACGCGTTCACGGGCAAGGAGTATAACTTCTTCCGCCTCGGGCCCGTGGTGCAGCTCGACCTCAAACCGGTGATTTTCAAGGAACTCAGCATCAGCCTGAAATACCAGTACCTGCCCGCCCTCTCCGGTGAAAACCCGAATGACACCCTGTTCACCGCCGACGCGGAGTGGGCAATCTATACCGACAAGAAAAACCTGGAAAAACTTGCCTTGAAGATCAGCTATATCGACGGAGGCGTCGATCTCACCAAAGAAAAGGTGAGGACGATCCTCGTAGGTCTTGGCGCCGCATTTTAGGCGCCTCTCGCAATTTTAAATGTAAAAGGAGCCGGTCCCGGGAATGGAGGCGGCCGACGCAGCCGCGTCCACCATTATTTCCAGGGCGGCAACCGGTTGACCTTCCACGCTCCCCTGCCCTACGATGCGCGTCCTGCCCATGATCCGGAAAATCCACGAGGAGGAGTTATCGAAGCTGCTGGAGCTTTACACGCATTTGCATGCGGGGGAGGCGGAGCTGGCGGTGGATGCGCGGGTGGCGGAGCTGTGGCGGCGGATTTTTCATGATCCGCAGTTGCATTACTTCGTGGCGGAGGAGGATGGCAGGCTGGTGGCGAGCTGCACGCTGGCGGTGATTTCGAACCTGACGCGCGGGGCGAGGCCCTATGGGGTGGTGGAGAATGTGGTGACGCATCCGGATTTCCGCAGGCGGGGGATCGGCGCGCGGCTGCTGCGGGAGACGCTGCAGGAGGCGTGGGCGCTGGGGTGCTACAAGGTGATGCTGATGACGGGGCGGGACGGGCTGGAGCCGTTCTATGAGAAGGCGGGGTTCAAGGCGGGGGTAAAGACAGCGTTTGTGGCGAAACCGGGGGAGTTGTAAAACCCAATTTTAACCCCGAGTGATAAAGGATCATTGCTTGTCATTAGCCGCCAACTTGCGACTATTCCGAATGAACGTGGCATAAGAAAATCCGATGGTTAGCAAGCCTTACAAAAATACCGGGAAGGTTCCAAATGCGCGGCGGAACCATCAAGGACATATACACTCACCATCATAAATACGATGCCACCAGCCCATCCGAGAATACTTGAAAAAATGGCGTGTTTCATCGCGAATGCTTGATACCAGTGAATTACCTACCTCGCAAGGCGTCAATAAGGCTTTAGTAAACTCTCTGACATAAGAACGGCGATGGCGAAGGCGCTGTGTGCTTGCAGGATGGGGATTCGCTGATATTAATTTGAAGCGGGCGGTGATTGTGGGCGTCCCTGGATGACGTCGTGATTGGCAAAAGCAGCACCCCAACTAAATCTTGAATCCCGAATGTCCTCCAAGCGCCCCATTATCCTCTCCTACAGTTCGTTGGTGATCGGCGTGGGCGTTTTTCTTTATGCAACGCATGTGAGCTTCCAGCCGTATCTTTTCGTTTGCGGTGCGGTGATGCTCGGCCTGGGTGTCAGCCTTCTTTACGGGCAGGCCGGCATGTTCCTGAACACCCGGAAAACCCATGGCAAGCTCGTTGGATGGAGTGAAAACAACGCCTCACCGAATCCCAATTACGCCAAAATCTACTACTACGCGGACGTGGTTTTCGAGGACAACGAGGGCGTGGAACACCATGTGAGAAGCGCGACAGGGAGCAGGCCGAAACCAAAAACGCCCATCGGCCACAGGATGCCGGTGCGATACGATCCCTCCAACCCGGAGAACGCGCGACTGGACACTATCTTCGATTTCTGGGGGCCTTCCTGCATCATCACGCTTTTCGGCGCCGTTCTCCTTTTCCTTGCGTTCAAGGTGGCACACTGAACAGCGCTCCCGATAAAAATACGATCGGCCTTAATCGCAATAAGGAAGGAAAAATGTCATCGCGGATTTCGCGCGGATGAAGCATGTTATTCCGCAACGTGAAAACACCGCCATGAAACGACCTCTCTTCTACCTGCTGCTTTTTCTCTCCATCTCGCCGTGCTTCGGCGGTGATCGTGGCGGGGATGCGGACAAAGCACCCACCAGCAAGAGGCAGATGCGGGCGGTGTTCCACAGTTTCCGCGAGGTGCAGAATCCCGAAACGAAACAGCAGGAGCTGGTGTTTGACGTCAATTTTCCCGATCTCGCGACTCCGAAGCAACCGGTGGCGCTGCGGCGGGGTGACAAGTTTGCGGGTTATCTCGTCGGGGAATTCAGGAGGCGCAGCCCGCCCTCGTGGATGAAGGATGGCACGAAGGACGCGTTTTCAGAGCTGGATTTGATCGATATTGAAACGGGCGAAACGCACACGCTGGTGCTGGACAAGATTTGCTATCTTATCCGCCACGATTGAGGGGTGATTCCGCCCCGGGCATCAGTCCACGCGCGGGACGATGCCCCGCAGCGACGATTCCTTGATCTCCACTTTTGCGGAGGCGCACAGGGCATCCAGTTTCTTTTCCGCCGCCCTGGTGGCAAGGTATGTCACGATCCCGTTCCGCATCTCCTCCAAAGGTTTGCCCTTGAACGTCGCCTTGCGCTCTTCGTAGCATTCCCTGATTTCGCTTTCGGGGACCTTCGATTCAAGTTCCTTCGCAACAGCCTGTGTTACTTTGTAAGCCAGATCCCCGAACAGGATGTAGTAATACGGGGTCATCCCGTATTGCCGCGGGCCATAGACCACCTGGCCCAGCCGTTTCGCCTCGAGTCTCCGGGTGTTTTCACGCTCGAATTCCGACAGGAAATTCGCGAAGGACGTATCCTTGATCAATCCCCTCGCCTTCCCCTCGCCCTGGTAAACTTTAATGCGGACCAGTTCGTCCCGCACCATCTCCCTGAGCTTTGCAAGCGGGCTGTCCGGCTTCGAATTTTCCGCCCAGTAACCGGGATGATCCTCGAGATTGTAGTGAACGCTCATGTAGCTGAACGCCTCGGACGCCTTGCGTTCCATGATGAGCCGGTACTCGCCCGCGGATACGGACTCGCTGTTGATGGTCCCGACGATCTGATCCGCAAGCGCGGGCGCGGTTTTGGATTCCCCGCCGTAGCTCACCCGACAAGCTGACAGGGCGACGACCCCGGCGATAACCACCGGCAGGGATTTTTGGAAAAAATATTTCAAGTCCATAAGATCAAGCGAACCCCCTCCCGGGTCAGGGAGGGGGCTCGCCGATTGTTTTTCAAACACCACTCACTTGCTACTTACTGAATCTGCAATTGCGGCCGGTTTGCCACCACGTCCTCCTTGGAACCGAATGTGACCTGCTTTAAGCTGCCTAGGTTATTCGAGCGAATGCGGAGGGAAATCACCCCATCCCCGGCGGCTTCCGTCTTCACCTGGTTGGTAATGTCGATATTCACGGGGACGCCCAATTGTATCGCCGTTCCCGACAATGTGGCGAGGACCACGCCCGATCCCGCCGGCTTGGTGTTCCAGGTGATGCCGCCTTCCGTCCACGTGTCAGTGGACACAAGCTCCACCGTGTAGGTTACGGCGGTATCACTACCCACGTAGGTGGGCATGAGTTTCAATATTGCGCTGCCTGCATTCGCATACCCGCTGACGTTGAACTTGAGGAATGACTCCCGCTGATAACCTGTCGCGTCCAATTTTACAACCAGCGACGGGTCCGTGCCGTAGTTCGTGGTCGCGTAAGTGCCATCGCGGACATAGGCATCGGCGACCGGCGTTAACGTCGCGGGTGCCGGCCCGCCCCCGGTAAACGGCTGGAACAGATCAACCGCCACGGTATTTCCGCTGGAGGCGGGATCCTTGGTGGCGACCGTGGCTGTAAGCGTGTGCGTGCCGGAGGTCAAGCCGCTGATTTCATAGAGCTTCACCATGTAATCGGTAACAGTGGGCTGGTAGCAGTTCACCAGCGTCGGCGCGCCGCCATCGACCGCCACGTTCATTTTTCCATAGCTCCCGGCCTTGATCCCGTAAAGCCTCACCCCGTTGCCCGCAAAGGTGAGGTTTACATAATCGCCCACGTTGGCCGACTGGTGGGTCGTCCCGAAGTAGCACCTGGCATTACCCGTGCCGGAAGTCCATGTGCCGCTGTAAGCCACGGATGCGCTCGCAACGTCATCCACATTGGTGACCAATGGGTAGGACGGCGGGGTGCCCGGCACCTGCTGGAAAGAATCGATGGTAATCGTGTTCCATGATGCGCCGGAGGACTTGGCCGCGGTAGTGACCTTGATGGAATGCGTGCCGGAGGCAAGGCCGGTAACTTGATACAAAGGCATCCGCCGAAGTTCGACGTAAGGCCAGTAACAATTCACCAGGGTAGGCGCCCCGTTATCCACGCTGACATTGATCTGGGCAAACCCGGGGCTCATCCCGCCGAAAACGCCCACGTTTGTGCCATTGAAATTAAATTGCACGCTATCACCCAACGTATTGGAGGTGGACTTTGTGGAATTGTAATAGAGGGCGTCGCTGGAGTGCGTCCATGTACCCGTAAAGCTCCCGGAGGTGCCCAGCGCGGCATCATCCGTGATTGTTACAGCGGTGGGCGGGGGGCGGGTGCCGCCGACCACTTCATGGGCGCCGATGTCCGCATAGGTCCCGGAATAGAGCGTGTTTCCAAACAAATCCTGACCGCCGTTGCTCGCGATGGTCAAGCCAGCGTTGACACAGGGCGAGGTGGACTGGATCTGGAACGGGTTCAGATTCGCCGTCGTATAGCCGTCGCTTCCCGTGGTGGTGGGCAGCGGACCGACAAACTGGGGATCAACCGTCACCGCGTAGGTGTCATTGAGACACGGCGTGTGCCCGAAGTAGCAGTTGTTCGACAAGACAGACAGGGTGGGATAGATCGCCGAGGGCATGTCGAAGATGTTATTGTAATAGTAAATCCCTTCAATATCCCACAACTTGTAACCCTCCTGGCGGGTCGAGTAAAACACGTTGTTATAGATATGTGCGGAATTGACCGTGTAATTCACACCAAGGCTGATCTGGGTGCCAGTCCATGTATTCCGGGCGTCGTTGACGCTCAGGTTATAACGGTAGATGATGTCCCTTACCGCGCTGTTGTTGTAACTCGCCTCGATGACGCCGCCCTCGTTGTCGTGGGTGTAATTATACTGGAAGACGTAAGTGCCGGACGTTCCGAGATCCACATCGAAGGCCTGCGAATCGCCGCCGCCGCCGTTGATATACTCGCTGTTGTGCGTGCGGGCGACTTCGTTGGATTGAAAAGTGCCGCCCAGGGTGTAAAAAGCGGGCCACATGCTGGCGATGGACATGCCCGAGGGGTGGGTCATCAGGCTGCCCAGGCCGGCATCATACGAGGCATTGCCATCAATGAGAGGCGCATTCGCCCCGTTGATGACAAAATTGTCGCCCCCCTGGTTCTGGAAGATGTTATCGAGAATCTGGACGCCAGTCGCCCATATCTCGGGGTGCGACCCATAGATCGAGGGAGCCAGCATGTAGAAGCCCTCGCACCGGTTGTCGTGAATGTAATTTCCCTGCACCAGAAGATTCTGGACAGTCACCTGGCTTGTGCCCGATTGCTGCAGTTCCACAAAGAGACCGCCCGTGCTGTAGACATTATTCGCGGTGGTGTACCCGCGGACGTTGTGGATTTCGTTGTTGAGAATATTAATGTTTGTAAAGGTCCTGAGCATGTCTTTAGGGGCCGAAAAATTAATGCGGATGCCGCACCGGGCGTCGTCGTAGCTGCCATCATTGGTCACTGTGAAATTCTGGAACGTGAAGTATTTCGGACTCCAGAGCAACACGGCGGCCCCCGGGCCTGTGCCGGAAATCAAAGGATTCGCGCCCGTGGCAGGATAGGCGCCAAAAACGATCGGAGCCGTGGTGGTGCCCTGGCAGGTATAAGGTGTCAGGTTTCCCGACCATGACGATCCTCTTTTGAACAGGATGGTATCGCCCGGCACATCGGTGTAGGCATTTACCTTGGCAAGCGATTTCCATGGCGCGGCTGTCGAGGTTCCGCTGTTGGTGTCAAGGCCCGCGACGGAGTCAACATAGTAAGTGGCGGGGGCAGCCATGGCGCCGGAGAACGGCAGCGCCACGAGCAAGGCCAGGGCCAGGAAATATTTCCAGGCAAGGCGCAGGCGGGTTGAACGGGGATAACTTTGACGGGGTGTTTTTGGGGGCATATGGGTTACTTTCTTTTTGTTGTTTGCATGCTGTTATAACTTAACGGCTGGCATTGGAGAGTGGGCGCTGGGGGAACGCGTGGGGGGTTGGGGAAGACGGCGCATCCTTGCCCCTGAACAATATTTCCACAAGCGCGGCGGAATGTTTCTGTAACATTCGCCGGGCCAAACTGGCTCCGGATGGAAAGACAAACCTGGGGATGACTCTGCAAGTCATCTTATGCACGTCATCCCGAGAGGAGCGAGGGATCTCTCAAGCGACGACTGGGGTGATTTGCGAGATTCCTCGCTCCGCTCGGAATGACGCGCTATTTATGAGATGAATTCTATGACAAAAGCCAGTTATGCCGGATTTTCGGAGCCACGCCTGCGGGGGATATTTCCATCGACCCAATGGCCTTCGATCATGACGGTATGTGGAAACGGGGGGACTCCCTTTTCATTGCGATGGTGCTGCCCTATCACCATATCGGTGGCTGTCTCCCCGATGAGATCATATCTCTGGTCAATGCCCGCCATGGTTGACTCGGCGCAGTCCAGGTCGGAAAAGACAAGGCCGATGTCTTCCGGATTCCGGTATCCCGCCCTGGTCAATATTTCCCGGATCCGCCTGTCATGGGTGAGAATGCTGTCTGGGCGTTCCTCCTTCAACCAGCGTGGAATCCCTTTGATGGAAAACTCGGCCTGGATCAACGGTTTCACCCGGTTTTTTTTCGGGGACCGGAAATGATAATAGGCCATCGCCTCCAGCCAGCTGTTATTATGCCGGGCATTCACGTCCCTGGTGAGGAGGAGGCCGATGCGCCGGTATCCCCGGCGATATAGCTGGCGGATTGCTTCGCGCGCGGCGTGCTGGTGATGGCTGCCCACGCGGTGCATGCGCGGAAAGATCATCGAATAACCAATGGCGACCGCGCTGAATTTGTCCCAGTCCATGGTGAGGTGTCCCCCACCCTTCGGGATTGGGGCGAGGATGAGGCATTCGATCCCGCGCTGGTAAAGAATCCGGCTGAGTTTCTTTCCAGTCATCCCGGGCTGCCTGAGCCGGAATTCCTCCAGGCGAAATCCCAGCTTCTGCGCCCGCGCCGCGGCCCCCAGATACATGGAATAAAACGGCATCTGCCCCCTCCAGGGCACGGATTCATTCCATGGGTTGATCCATGCGATCACCTGCCCGTCGCTCCGGCGGTGGATCTGCGCCAGGTGCGAGGTCAGCCGCTGGATCAGCGGATCGGGTTTGTATCCGAGGGAAATGGCCAGGGCTTGAATACGGGCCGCAGTGGCCTTGGTAACCTTGGGCGAATTGCGAAGCGCCCGTGACACCGTCATGCGCGAGACGCCGGCCTTGTCCGCAATTTGCTGCAGGGTCACGGGAGGAACCATGAAGCGTGATTAACTAACAAGCGTGAATCAGGAATCAATCCTTAATTTCTCACACTCTTCACGCGCCCGGCCCTGCGGAAACCTGCCAGCGCAAGCAATGCGCCACCTGCCGCGAGCAGCGCCGGGGTGCCGGGCTCGGGGACTGTGTTTGTGATGAAAGCGGAGGTGCCGGAGATCGAGAAGTTATCGGCGTAGATGCCGTCGGTGGTGGGGATGTTTGCGCTTTGCGAGCTTGCGGTGAGGAGGAATGTGAATGTGTCGCCGGATGTCATGTTCCATGTGTCCGCGAGCGTGGGGTCGTAGGTGCTGAAGGCGGTCCAGACGTAGCCGCCGGTCGCGCCGTTTTCGTCGAATGCGGCGGTGAGCGTGTGCGTGGAGGCCGACCATGTGAGAAGCAGCGAGCCGGTCTGCGTGAGGGTGTTGTAGCGGTCCATGGTGGTGTCGCCGCCGGCTTCCTTGTCGGTCTCCCAGCCGATGGATTGCGGGGTGCCGTCCGTGGCGTCGAGCCGGACGCTGTAGCCCTGGGTCTCGATGTTTGCGGTGTTGCGGACGCCGATGCCGATGTTGAAATATTGCGAATCGCCGATCGTGCGAAGGTTGGCGACATCCATCTGCATGCTCCAGTCGCTGGAAAACGGGGCCACGCCCACCTGCCAGAGCCAGACGGCGTTGCCATTGGCGGAGGTGGCCGTGGAGTAGCGCACCACACCGTCGCCCGTCTGCGTGAGGGCGGCGTCGCCATTCAGCGTGACGGAAACCCATTTGGAGGAATCCATGGCGCCCGCGTTGAAGTTATCCGTGCCGGTGAAAGCAGGCGGCGGGAAGGCCTGCGCCGCCATGGCGGAAAAAAGAAAAAGTGCGATGAGAGCCCCGAAGCGCATGAGATGTGGTATCGGACATGGAGACGTATGTCAATACAACGTGTAACGGGGAACCGTCCGCGACCGGCGGGGCGTCACATTCACGCGGATTTTCCGAGCCGCTGCACGAGCAGGCTGAGGAAGAGCCCGACGTCCGTGACGATGCCTATGGATTCCTTCGAGCCGCGGTCAGAAAGCTTCGTGACGACGGCGGGATTGATGTCCACGCAGACGAGTTTCACGCCCGCGGGTGTCATGTTCCCGACGCCGATGGAATGCAGCATCGTGGAAAGCATGAGGATCATGTCCGCGCCCTTGATGAGGCGGGCGTAGTCGGCCTGGGCCTTGATGAGGTCCATCTGCGTCTCAGGCAGCGGGCCGTCGTCGCGGATCGAGCCGGCAAGCGAAAACGGGACGCCGTGTTTCACGCATTCGTAAAAAATCCCGCGCGTGAGGATCCCCTGCTCCACGGCGGCGGCGATGCCCCCGCAGCCGCGGATGACGTTGATCGCGCGCACATGATGCCGGTGGCCCCCGCGCACGGAGACGCCGTGCTTCAAATCCACGCCCAGCGACGTGCCGAAGAGCGCCTGCTCGATGTCATGCACGGCGATCGCGTTACCGCCCAGCAGCGCCTGCACGCAACCTTCGCGCACCAGCATCGCAAGATGCTCCGCGCCGCCCGTGTGGATGACCACCGGGCCGGGCACGACGACGATCTTCCCGTGGCGCTCGCGGATGCGCCGCATCTCCCACGCGATCTGCTCCACCACCAGCTCGACCCGGCGCTCGCTCGATACCCCGGAGGCCATGAACCCGAATTCCTCCTCCGCCCCTGCGCCGCGCCGATCGCGCGCCTCCTGCTTGCGCACGGTGCGGATGCCTTTCACGCCGGTGACCACCTTTTCGCCGGGGACGAGGTCGCGCAGCAGCTTGCAGCGGACGCCGCCCTCCCCGATCACGAGCACGCCATCCATGCGCTGGTCGGCGGCCAGCACCCATTTGCCATGGACACGGACTTCCGTGGGATAAATCGTCGTCGAATAGAAATCATCGGGAGCCACTCCCGCGAGCGTCACCGGCTGCAATCCGGCATCGTCCGCGGCTTCGTCCGGCGGCGTCGCGCCGAGGTCGATGAGGCGGCTCACGATCTTGTCGAGCACTTCCGCGCAGGGCGCCGAAACCTTGATCTCCACATTGGAAGTGCTCTGTCGCTGCTTGCCGAGGCGGAATTGCAGGATGCGGAAACTGCCGCCGCCGTTCACGGTGGTTTCGAGGGCGCGGTCCAGCAGCCCCGAGTCGAGCAGGTGGCCTTCCATTTGCAAGACGCAGCTTTCAAAAAGCGTGCGGGGCTGCCCCTGCGGCGCCGGCTCGGTGAGGCGCAGCGCAAGGCATTTGGCGGAGCCGCCGGATTTCATGAATTCGCCCATGGGCGTTTCCACGACCTCAAAGCCTTCCCGGCGGAGGCGGTCTTTCAATTCACCGCTGGCCTTGTTCAAAATGATCGCCTTGCCGATGTTCACGGCGTTGCAGGCGAAATGCACAGCATCAGCCTCGCTCACGGCGATGCGCAGCGGCGCGGCGATGCGCTCCTCGATGACATGGTTCGAGTACGCATCGAAGGCCGCAGGATAGTAAAGCAGGAAGCCGCCCTCGAGCGGGCAGAAGCACGTGTCGAGATGGTAGAAGCGCTTGTCGATGAGCCGCAACGAGAGTACCTCGACCCCTAGCCAGTTTGCGATGAGCGGATGCGCCTCGAGCTCGGTGCGCTGGCCGTAGGCGGCCCACAGCCAGTCGTGCGCGCGGTCGAACAGCGCGTCCCCCGCCCCCTCGAACGGCAGATCGCGCGGCAGCGTGTGGAGCTTGTACCCGTGCGACTCGAACCATTCCCGGAAATACGGTTCCTCCTCCTGGCGCTCGCGATGCATGAAGTGGCTGAGCACCACTTCGCCGCCCGCCACCAGCCCCGCGTTTGCCGTGAACACCAGGTCGGGCAGACCCCGCCGGGGCACCATTTCTTGCAGCGCCGCGTGATTTTTCAGGAGTTCCGTGAACCCCTGCCACTCCTCCATCGCGCGCTCCCGCGACGAGCGGTGGAGGTTCCCCTCCATCCACGGATTGATGACGTAATCGACATCGTAAAAATCCGGGGGACACACCAGCGCCTCGACCTGTGCATTCATCGCAACTCAAATGTAGGTCGGTTGCGCGCATGCCGCAAACCGGGCTGTGAAGACGGCTTCGTAAAAAAGAGCTTCGCAACCAAAAAAAACGCCCTCCGGCTCCAATCCGGAGGGCGTTAATTACTGGTCGCGCCCCCAATCAGGTCCCCACCCGACGTCTGCGCAACCTTTGGATGCCGATGAGCATTCCAAATCCTGAAAGGATCATTCCCCATGTCCCCGGCTCGGGGATCACCGCAAATTCGCTCGTGCCATTCTGGAATCCACCGGAGCCATCGCTGATGCCTGTGTGGTCGAGCACTGCCCATGCAACTCCGTTGTAATAGCCGTATGCTCCCAACTGCTGGCTCAATGAACCGGGGCTGCTCGCGAGGTAATCCGCATACGATTCGTTCAATGCGTTCGTCCCGAATGGCGATGGCGCGTTGCCATTCAAACCACCCGTGTCGTTCCCCGCGATCGCGTTCACGAACTGGCTGCCGTTGTTCCACGCGATGTATTCCACTCCCGTGGCGCTCGTGTCATACGTGAGTTGCAGCACGTAGATGTCTGTGAGCGATACCTGGCCGTTTGAGGGGTTTGTTCCGTTCAACCCGGCCAATGTCAGGATGTCGCTGGTGCGGTTCGCATTTGTCACCCCGTTGGCCGCTGTCGTGTCGAGGCTCATCTTCACGGTGTTCCTCGCGCTCGCCACTCCGTTGATCAATGTCGCCGTGGTCGGGATTCCCGCGTTGCCGGTGCTTGTATGTGCTCCTGCCACCGTGCCGCTGATTGCCAGCCCGTAGCCGCTGCTGGTTCCGTCGTGGGCCGATGTGCCGCTGCTGGCCGCTGTGGTTCCATACGACTGGCCGGAAAGTACATCCGCGCTCGATACGTTCGTACGGCTGGTGCTGGTGTTGCCCGTGACTGTTGCCGTCAGGCTTGTGGTAGCCGAGTTCAGCACGTCGTTGGCGCTCGCTCCGCTGATTGTCTGGTCGTTCTGCGCGCTGACCACCAGTTTGCCCTGGTAGCTGCCGTTCAGCTTGCCCGTAGGCGTGAAGCTTGCCGCCACTGCGCTGCCGCTGGAAGCCATCGTTCCGCTCAAT
>Ga0268264_10002577_pt1 | contig 15869 bp, 10 predicted proteins | sample KBSSwiS32_FD_190357 | JGI IMG/M metagenome (GOLD analysis project Ga0268264, IMG submission 190357) | Switchgrass rhizosphere microbial communities from Kellogg Biological Station, Michigan, USA - KBS Switchgrass S3-2 (SPAdes) (version 2) | ecosystem: Host-associated > Plants > Roots >...
ATTGTTCTCGAGCAGTATTTCGTAATCGTAAACAAGTGCCGGTTGATTTCGGATAACGTCGGTTGTCAGCACGCTGAACTCCGTCTTGCTCTCCGGTTTGAAAAGACGTGCAAGGTCTTCGACAAATTCACCCCCGGTCGTGCTGCCTTCGAGATCGGCGTAATTGTTTCCGGTTTGGCTCTGAACTGGCGCACCATCCACCGCCAGAACGCGATATTGCTCTCCCTTTTCAGTGCTATAGCTGACGGCTATTATCACATTATCAAGCGGCTGCCAATTTCCGGTACCGGCATATGCCGCCGAACGCGCGATGATCTGCTTGACCACGAAATCGGGCATCGCGTCGAGCGCCAGTTGCGTTGCTTTTCGCGCTTTTTCCAAAACCTCGGCGGCCTCTTTTGCCGATGGCATTTCATAGGCGACGGGATCCTGCCGCCTCCGGTCAGCTTCTTCGAGTGCACGTTTTAATTCGTCATCATTGCGCCCCTTTGTCCGCGTCAAGCTGCGGATTCCATCCGTCAAGACAAAGCTTATGCCCCGTTTTCTGAGCGCGCTTATGACATCGTCCTTCGATGCAGGGCTCTTCTCGACTGCGTAGAGCATCTTGACGTACTCGGCTTGCGAAAGCGGCCCCGTCTGTGCCCTTATGAACTGTGAGGCGAATAGAATTATTGCAAGAAAAAGAAGCTTTTTCATTCGATTTAAAGATGCCCGCGACCCTGCTTTCGTTGGCTTGAGTATAACCCGCCAGTCAGGTAGCAGACATCACTGTCACGACTGCCCTTTCGACAAAACAAAAAAGCGGAGAAGAATCCCCGCTTCATATATTCACAATGAATTAAGACAAGAAAAATTAGTTAACCCATTCCTCTTCGTAATTTAATTGCCAATGCCTGGTCACCCATTTCTGCGCCGCTGTCAGAGCAGTCAGTTTCCATTTCTTCAAGTTTTCCAAAACGGTAAGTGCTGCCAAGGGCTTGCTCGGATCGCGTTCAACCCTTATAACACGAGTTGAAACTTCGATTATAGGTTTGTCTTCTTCCATGATCCTTAACTTGACCTGACTTCCGACCGGCGGCAGGGTTTCCAGATTGACCAGGGTGCTGTTTTCACCCAGATTCTCGGTCATCCCGTCGACCTTTACCGTTTTTCCACTTTCCGCGTCCACCCAGCTTGCCTGAACAGGCATATTCGCTAAAATGCGATGATGCAATGGCGATTTATATGATGATTCAGAATACTCTACGTGTGCCATTTTTAATGATATCCCCCTTTTTCGACCTTATTTTTACCCTTCAAACATCCTGCGGCCGACCTTTCAGCCGCAAGTAAGCCGCAAACTTAAACCATATTTACAAAAAAGTCAAGTATCAAAAAAGCCCGCAAGTCATTATTTTTCAATAATTTTTTGGAAGGCCGATGTTTATTGCATTTTGTAACATTTTTTCTTACAGATCCTGACGTCGCGCCCAACTTTTGCGGGAACAAATATGTTCTCGACGCTCGCCAAATTTGCTCTCCCGGCGGTTGGCAATCGGCAATTTTACGGCTATGATTTACCCGTAAATCAACGGACATTCGGGAACCTTTTTTTGGGATCATTATTGAGCTTAAAACTACAACGGTTAAGCTTCTGTTAAGTCGCTTAGAGTTCGGCTTTTCCAAAGCGCTCAAAGGGTTGAAAATAATCGATAAGGGAACTCAATTTGCTTGATTAATGTCAGTTCCTTTTCACCTTCGCAGCACAGCAGGATAACTATCGGCGAATACGCCACTCCGACAGTGCTAAAGGTCTGTTAAGGAAGTATTTAATGGATTGTTCGTAACGGTAATACCAATTCTGTTGTCGAAAACATCGTTTGCCGGGCCCATTACTCATCCGAAAAACGAGAGAAATATCCGAAATTCAAAAATGTTCTTATTAAAAACTCTCTTCGCAAAAAACTTTTGCAATTAAATTTCAATTAAAAAGTGTAAATGAGGTCAAGAAAACCTATGAGAAAGAATCTTTCATTTTCGATCCTGGCATCTGCCGCCCTTTGCCTCCTTTTCGGCATTGGCCAGGTATTCGCGCAATCCGCTGTTTCCGGTGCAATTATCGGTAAGGTGGTCGATCAACAAGGGGCGGTTGTACCGAATGCGGCAGTGACGGTGACGAACACTGCGACGAACACCGCTGTCACCGTAAATACTGGCAGCGACGGTACTTACCGTGTCACAAATCTTCCGCCTGGAACATATCGTCTTGAAACAGCCGTCTCCGGTTTCACGCCGGGTAAGGCCGAGAACGTCGTAGTCGAAGTTGGTCAATCTACTTCGGTAGACATTCCGCTTGCAGTTACTGGCCAAACTGCCGAGATCACGGTTACCGCAGACGCCCCGGTTGTTAATACAAACGATAATGCTAACGCGACCAACATCAACCAAACCTCGATCAGCGAACTTCCGATAAACGGTCGTCGCGCGTCTGATTTTGCGCGTTTGACTCCTGGCGTCAATCCGGATGGCGATTTCGGCCTGAATAGTTTCCGTGGCCTTTCGTCTTTGTTGAATAACAGTACTCTTGATGGAACGGATAACAACAACACTTTTTTTTCCGAGGAACGTGGCCGAACGCGTATCCAATATTCAGTCAGCCAGGCGGCCGTTCGCGAGTTTCAGGTAAACTCAACGAACTATTCCGCCGAATATGGCAGGGCTGCGGGCGGCGTGATCAACACCGTTACCAAAAGCGGCACGAACGAGTTTCATGGTGAAGCGTTTTTCTACGACCGGGACAATACCTGGGGTGCGAGGAATCCGTCGGCACTGTTGCCCGCTCCCGGCAATACCGTAGTTTCAATCAAACCGAAAGATCTTCGCGAACAGTTTGGCGGTGCGATCGGTGGCCCGATCATGAAAGATAGGCTGTTCTTTTTCTTCACCTACGACCAGCAGTATCGTAACTTTCCGGGCGTGGCAACACCTGCGAGTGCAACGGCACTTAATGACATCCCAGTCGGCCTTGTTGGCGCCCACACATGCGCCAGCAGCGGCTTGGCTCCCGGAGAAGTTCTTTTTTGTCGCGGCATAACCCAGCAGCAGACGAACGACCAGCTGACCTTTCTTAGATCGCTAACCGGGCAAGTCCCGAGAAAACAAAATCAGCGCATCATCTTTCCGAAAATAGACTGGATCCTGAACTCGAAAAACACCTTGGCCGCTTCGTATAATTATGTGCGGACGAAGGGCCCCAACGCCTTCCAGACGCCGAGCGTCGTTAACGTTGGAGCGTTTGATTTCGGTGATGACTTTGTTGACATAGATACCTTTAATACGCGACTTACGACAACCGTTAACGCAACCATGCTCAATGAGTTCCGTTTCCAGTTCGGTCGCGAATTTGCGCGGTCGTTCCTTGGAGCGCTGTCACCCGGTGAACAGGCCTTGGCCGCAAGATCGACGACACTTTTCAACGGCCTCCTTCCGTCAATCAGTATTTCGTCGCCGAATACTTTCCAGTTCGGTGTTAGCGCCAATTTCCAGCGCAACAAGTTTCCGAAAGAACGCACCATTCAATTCGCTGATATATTTACATCGGCCTGGGGTAATCATGGATTTAAGTTTGGAACTGACATTAAATTCACTCGCGACGACATTGATAATTTGAGGACCGGCGCTGGAGCGTTCTCTTACAGTAATGTTCAGGACCTTATAACGGACTTAGTCGCACCGGCGCAAAAACGGTACAACAATTACCAACAAGGATTCGGACTTGCCGCATATACGCTCAAAACGCCCGACTATGCCTTTTTTGTCCAGGACGATTGGCGTATCACGCCCCACCTGACGATTAACCTCGGTCTTCGTTATGACTATCAAAGCTTCGGTAGTCCCCAGTTCCCTAACGCGTCGGCTGCTGTGTTGGCGGCTGGAGAGACGAGATATACACAGGAACAGGCAAACGCGATCATTGCTCAGACGACCAAATTCCCAAGCGACAAAAACAACTTCGGCCCTCGCGTCGGGTTTGCGTGGGACATAACGGGTGACGGCAAGACTTCACTTCGCGGTGGTTACGGCATATATTATGCCCGCATTCCAAATACCTTCCTTACGAGCCCGCTTGTAAACACCGCGGCTCCAGGTTCTCAGTTGAGTACTGGTACCTTTACGCCTGGCACCACCCTTCGTGACGCCAATGGGAATATTGTACCGACGCCAACTCTTGCCAATACTCTAGCGACAGTACCTGTCCGTACCTTGGCAATTGTTGTCATGTCGCCTAATTTGCAAAACCCGATGATCCATGAGGGTGACATTGTATTTGAACGCGAGATCACGACCAATACGGCATTCTCGATCTCTTACTTGTTCAATATTGGCCGGGAGATCCCCCAATTCCCCGATCTCAACTTGCCGATTCCGACTACAACGAGAGGGTATTTGGTTTCCGGCGGCCCGCTTAACGGCGTGGGTTTCACGACACCGTTCTTCGGTAGTCCGGTCGGTGTCGCTGGCGCACCAACGGGAGCTTTTGGTCGACCGATCTCGAACTTCGGCTCCATCATACAGGTAGAGAGCACTTCCCGGTCGCGATACGATGGATTGGTCCTTCAACTTAATCGCCGGCTGACCCAAGGTTTGCAATTTCAGATGAATTACACATTTGCGCACGCAACTGATCAGGGGCAGCAGGCTGGTACATTCGCCCCGACCTTTCCGACGGTATCGAATCCCTTTGACAGGTCGATCGACCAGGGAAGATCGGACTTCGACATAAGGCATCACTTTGTGGTAAGTGCGGTTTGGGAGGTGGGCAATACTTTTGGGCTGAAGAAGTCCGCTGCCGGCAAAGCCATTTTTGGTGGCTTCCAAATAGCTCCGATTGTGAACATCTCTTCGGGTCGACCCGTGACTCCATTTCTCTCGGTCTCCCCAACGGGAGGAGTTAACAGTGGCCTGCTCGGTTCGGGTGGTCCGCAAAGGGCTTTTTTCCTCGACCGTGGTCTTGACAGCAGGCCGTCAACCGCGACCGTCGATCTGCGTCTTTCGAAACGTGTATACATTACGGAAAAGATGAATATCGAATTTCTTGCGGAGGCGTTCAACCTATTTAACCGCACGAATTTCACGGGCATCACCGATTCCTATTTTTCCTCGCTTACCCAGGCGACCTTGGCGAATCCAGTTGCCACGCTGGTTTTTAATCCGAATTATCTAACGCCGACAACGATCAACAATACGTTGAACTTTACACCGCGTCAGATCCAATTATCGGCACGATTCCACTTCTAGTTTTTCCCTCCGGGGAAGAACGATCTTAATCGCACGCCTCTTCGGGGGCGTGCTTTTTTGTTTGGGAGCCAAGGTGGTTGAAAGGGAAATGTATCGATTTGATGCGGCTAATTACTGGGCTTTGGGCAGATTATTGAATTCGTACCCAGCCTTGATCTAGCCGGCCTTCGCGAGGGAACCGAAAGCGGGCGATTCGTGCAAAGTCCAATAAAAACAAGGGTGATGTCCGGATTCGCGCGAGTCAAAGGCACTAAAAAGAAGACAAAAACAGTAAAAAAATTCATTTTTTCTATAAAAAAACTCAAGATTTCTATAGAAAAAGCCAAGATTTCTATAAAAAAACTCATTTTTTCTATAGAAAAACTCAATATTTTTATAGAAAAACTCAATGTTTCTATAGAAAAAGACAATATTTCTATAAAAAAACTCAAGATTTCTATAGAAAAAGCCAATATTTTTATAGAAAAACTCACTGTTTTTAGTGAAAAAGAGACAAAAAACTGAGTAGTGCGGGATTGTCTGATATAGAGAGGCTCTAAAGAATGATTGTTGAGCGCCGGCCATCTGGAGGGATAGGGATGGTCAAAGTTCTCAGAGGGCTTGGCTGCAGACCGCGGTGCAAAGTTGGGTTGACCGGCGCCCGATTAAGGTTAGAATCTAGGTTCGATGCGTATTCTCCAGATCTCCTCAGCAAGGACCTACGGCGGCGGCGAAAGGCACGTTCGTGATCTTTCGCACGGGCTGGTTGATCGCGGACACGACGTCTTTGCCGCGCTCAGGCCGACGAATATGTGGGAGGACCGCCTTGATTTTCTTCCGAAGGAGAACATCCTTCACACATCGATCCGCAATTCCTTTGGGATCCTGAGCTCCAAGCGTATCGCCGACTTCGTCAAGGAACGGTCCATCGACATCGTTCACGCCCATGTCGCCCGCGACTACATCCCAGCCAGCATTGCCTGCATCCTCGCGAAAAATGCGAGGTTTGTCCTGACCCGCCATGTACTTTTTGAACTAAAGGCGTTCAATCGTTTTGCTCTGAAAAACCTGTCGAAAGCAATAGCTGTTTCTTCGGGCGTTGAAGCGAACCTGCGGCGCGTGTTCCCCGCGGCCAAGATCGCACTCATCCCGAACGGCATCGAAATACAGCAGCGATCCGACGAAGAGAAGCTTGCACTTCGTAAGGAGTTTCGCATTTTCCACGGTATTCCGGCCGACGCTCCTCTTATCGGTACGGTTGGGGAATTGATAGAGCTTAAAGGCCAGCGTGAATTTGTTCTCGCCGCAAACGAGATCGCCAAAAAATTTCCGGAAGCTCATTTTGTCGTAGTTGGGAAAGACTATTCGATGGATCAACAATTCCGGCGCGATCTGCGACGGCTGGCAAAGGTTTTCAACCTTTACGATAGGTTTCTATGGCTCGATTGGATAGAGGATACTGCGCCGCTTCTTGCGGCTATCGATCTTTTTGTATCTGCCTCGCACACCGAAAGTTTCGGCCTTGCTATCCTTGAGGCAATGGCGAGCGGCACAACGGTGATCGCAACTGATACCGCGGGCGGCCGCGAAGTGCTTGGTAATGAAGAGCTACTTGTTCCGGTGAAAGACCCGGTTCGCCTGGCCGCATCAGTAAACGCAATGCTTCAGGATCCGGAAAAGAGCAAGCGCATCGGCGTAGCCCTTGCCGCCAGAGCCGCCGAAAACTTTTCCGCCGAACGAATGATCGATGCGACCGAGCGGCTTTATCTGGATATATTGAATTCACGCGATCAAAATTAATTCAAGGAATATCAAACAAAGGCGAAGTAATAAAGGAACGGATGATCAAGCTGGACAAAGATATCTGTACGGATTTTCGCGAGTCAACAAGACGCGAATGGCTCGAAACGAATGGAATTGGCGGTTTTGCGGGTGGTTCGATTTCCGGTGCAATGACACGGCGATATCACGGGTTGTTAACCGCCGCGACACAGCCGCCCCTTGGCCGGATCACAATGCTCTCAAAATTTGAGGAAACGCTTATCATTGACGGCTCTCCGTTCGAACTATCGACGAACGAATATCCGGGCAAGGTCTATCCGGAAGGATATAAATACATCACCAGTTTTCGCCTTGACCCTTTTCCTATCTGGACCTACGAGCTTGAGGGTGTTCTGCTCGAAAAAAAGATCTTTATGGTGCACGGCGAAAACACTACCGTCATCCGGTATTCGATAACGGGTAAATCGTCGAGTGATCTCAGGTTAGATCTGCGGCCCCTGCTATCGTTTGTCGATTATCACCACCTCCAGCACGAGAGCGCCGAGTTTAACGGCACTTACGTATCCGAGGAAGGAGTTGTTTTCTTGCAGCCGTACGAAAGTCTTCCGAAATTGTTTTTTGGACACAATGCGACGTCGTTCGATGCGAGTGGTTACTGGTATCACAATTTTGAGGACGAGATCGAACGTGAACGCGGCTTTGATTTTACGGAGGACCTGTTTCAACCGTTCGTAATGGTCTTTGATCAACCGAGCGAAGCCGTGGTGATCGTCTCAACTGAACCGCGCAATGCTGCCGATGCCTCGCGATTCGAGAAAAGTGAGAGAAAGAGGCGAGCAGCTCTGATCAAGACCGCAAAAGCAGGCGACGAATTTACCCGACAGCTCGTGCTCGCCGCCGACCAGTTCATCGTAAATCGCGGTGACGGTGAGACTGTGATCGCCGGTTATCCCTGGTTTTCCGATTGGGGACGCGACACGATGATCGCTTTGCCCGGACTAACTCTTTCGACCAACCGCCCGGAGATAGCCAAAGGAATTCTTCTCGAATTCTCAAAACATATTTCACAAGGGATGCTGCCGAACCGCTTTGCCGACGCTGGAGGTGAAGCAGAATACAACACGGTGGATGCATCGCTCTGGTATTTCGAAGCGATCCGCGTGTATGCCGAGAAAACCGGTGACTACGACTTTATCGAACAAAACCTCTACGAATCGCTTGCCGAAATGATCGCATGGCACATGCGCGGCACGCGTTACAACATTCATGTCGACACTGACGGACTGCTCTATGCCGGCGAAGAAGGCGTCCAGCTTACGTGGATGGACGCGAAAATCGGAGACAAAGTAGTCACGCCGCGCACCGGAAAACCTGTCGAGATACAAGCCCTCTGGTATAACGCGCTAATGATCATGGCCGATCTTGCAGAGCGCTTCGGCGACGGCGCAGATCAAAAGCTTTATTTGTCGATGGCCGAAATGTGTAAGCAAAGTTTTAATGGAGTCTTTTGGAACGTTGACGAAGACTGTTTATACGACGTAGTAGTCAACGGAAGCCGCGACGGCTCAATAAGACCAAACCAGATCTTTGCAGCATCGCTGCATTATTCAATGCTTGATGAGGAGAAGGCGCGCAAGGTCGTTGAAAAGGTCGAATCGGAACTGCTGACACCCGTAGGTCTTCGGTCATTAAGCCCGAGCGACAGCCGTTATGTGCCTGTTTATGTCGGCTCACCCGAAGAGCGCGATTCCGCCTATCACCAGGGAACGGTTTGGGCATGGCTGATCGGGGGATTTGTGGACGCGTACCGGCGCGTCTTTCCTGCTAGGGAAACTTACGTGCAGGATCTGCTTGCGGGTTTTCAAGCTCACTTAACCGAAGGGGCAATGGGCCAGGTCGCCGAGATATTTGATGCCGATCCGCCGCACCTGCCCCGCGGATGCTTTGCTCAGGCGTGGAGCGTGGCTGAAGTCCTACGGGTTATCAGGACGACCTGAAACGGTGGATGGCCGCAGGCGATTATCTCTCTGTCATATTTGAAGTTAAGCGAAAAAGCAGTTTATTCTAATGTGGCATGAGATCAGCCCCGCTCATTCTTTCACTACTATTGATATTCCCGATGACAATTTTGACGCAGACGGCGGCCGAGTTTGCCGATATCTGGGATAAACAGCACGTCACGCGATTGATGCCCTCGGATGTTCGGCATAAGGACCTTCAGAAATATCTTGACAGTTTAAAAAAGATCGGCGTTAAGGTCGAGGAGGTAGGCCGCAGCTACCAGAATCGCGAGATCTATCAAGCCGAATTCGGCAAGGGCCCGCTAAAAGTCTTTATGTGGTCGCAAATGCACGGCGACGAACCAACCGCTACTTCGGCCTTGATCGACGTTTTCACATTTTTGCAAAACAATCGCCAGGTCCCGTGGGTAAAAAAGATCGATGAGACGATGACGTTCCGTGCCGTTCCGATGCTGAATCCTGACGGAGCGGAACTCTACCAGCGACGAAGCGTGCAGGACATCGATATCAACCGGGACGCACTCGATCTAAAAACACCGGAAGCTCAACTCCTGAAAAAACTTCGTGACGACTGGTCACCGAGTATAGGCTTTAATCTTCACGATCAAAATGCGCTGACCACTGCCGGTAACACGAATAAGCAAGCCGCGATCTCACTGCTCGTGGTCTATGGCGACGCGGCCAAGACCACCAGCGATGGGCTTGAGAGAAACAGACGCATCTGCTCATTGATCGTGCAGGCGCTGCAAAACTATATCCCTGGCCAGATCGCACGATACGAGGACGGCTTCACTCCAACTGCTTTTGGCGACAATTTCTCCGCGTGGGGGACTCCGGTGATATTGGTAGAAACCGGCGGACTTCACGGCAAGGACCAAATGTTTCTAGTCAAAATGAACTTCATCGCGTTTATGACGGCGCTAAATTCGTTAGCCGATCAAAGCGAAAAGAATGCCAATACGGCGGCCTACGACCTGCTTCCGCACAATACATCAGGGCGCATCTACACCTACATTTTCCGAAATGCGTCGATCATCGATCGGCAGGATCCGAACCAGATCGTGATTGCCAGCATAGGTGCCATCAGCGAACGCCGCCGTGCGAGCTTTACACCGCAAATTTCTATCGCCGCTGTAAATACCCTCGGAGGAATGAGCGGCCTCGAAGAATACGACTCGAGCAATTTCTATGTGGTCCAAAAATTTGGCCGGCTGAAAGCGGGAGAGAGCGCCGAGCTGCTATTTTTCAAAAAAGACAGGCAGATTGAATGGAAATCCGAGAATTTCGATAAGGACTTTCCGCCCGATGCGATCTTTTCGTTAGGGAAATTCATAAAAGGAGCTGAACTTTTCCCCCCGCGATGATTTTTGGTTCCTCGTGCTCCCAGCGTGATTCTGCTAAGAATTTTTCTATGTTAATCTGGCGATACAAAACTTATCCCGGCTTTCTATGCTCAGCCTCCTTAAGATAAAACACATCGCCCTGATCGAAGAAGCCGAGATCGAATTTGGCCGGGGCCTCAATCTATTGACAGGCGAAACGGGTTCGGGAAAGTCGATCATTGTAGATTCGCTCGGAGCACTCACGGGCGATCGCATTTCGTCCGATCTGATCAAGGAGGGCGAGGATTCCGCGCAGATCGAAGGGCTTTTTGTGCTTGAGCGAACGCCCGAACTTGAGCGCTCGTTCGATGAAGCAGGCATTGAGATAGAAGCAGGCGATGAGTTTGAGATCATTGTCCGCCGCGATCTCTCGCTGGCCGGACGCAACCGCGTTTTTATCAACAACCAGCTCGTCACTCAGTCATTCCTCAAACAGATCGGCACGCACCTGGTAGACATTCATGGACAGGGCGAGCAGGCAGCTCTATACGACACCTCCACACATATCGATATGCTGGACGAATCCGGCTCGCTCGGCGGCTTGCGGCAAAAGGTCGCGGAAGCATTCAAACATTGGTCGCTTACAAAGACCGAGCTCGGAATGCTTGAGCAAAATGAATCAGAAAAGCTAAAGATGCTCGATATTCTGCGGTTCCAGGTAAGCGAGATCGAAAAAGCGAATTTACAGACGAATGAGGAACAAGAATTAGACGCCGAGAAGCTTCGGCTAAATAATATTGAAAAACTGTCGAGGCTCAGTGAAGAGGCATTCGCACTTCTTTACGAGAACGATGCATCGAGCCTAAGCACGTTGGATAAAGCGGTAAGGGATGTTGCGGAACTCGGTGGGTATGACAACGCGTTTCATGATCACGCGGAGGCGCTCGCGGGTGCTCGAGCTTCGATCGAGGACGTTGCCTTTTTTTTAAGAGACTTTCGCGGCCGGTTGGAGTTTTCACCCGAACGGCTTGAAGAGATCGAAAACCGCCTCGCTGAGATCTCTCGCGTGAAACGAAAATATGGGGACACCGTCGAAGCGGTCCTGCACCACCTGGCGGAATCGAGAGAGCGGATCGAAAATATTGAAACCGCAGAATTTCGTGAGGACGAACTCAAAAATAGACTCGTCACTCTTCGGAGCGAATATGTGGGGTTAGCCGATGAGCTGCATTTGAAACGGATAGCGGCTGCCCGTAAATTTGAAAAAGAGGTTGAGCGTGAGCTAAAGGCCGTCGCTTTGGAAAAAGCTAAATTTGAAGTGAGAGTCGACTCGCCGGAAAACGATGAGACTGAATTGCGGTTCACCGCAAAAGGTTCTGACCGGGTGGAGTTTTACTTTTCCGCGAACCCCGGTGAATCGCCAAAACCACTTGCGAGGATAGCGTCAGGCGGCGAGGCTTCCCGACTGATGTTGATCCTCAAGACCGCGGCTAAATCTCGTGATCGTGAGAAAACAGCCGTCTTTGACGAGATCGACGTCGGCATCGGTGGCCGTGTTGCCGAAGCCGTCGGGTTAAAGCTGAAAGCTCTTTCCGCTTCGCAACAGGTTCTGTGCGTGACGCATCAGCCGCAGATAGCTTCTCTTGCCGATAAGCATTTTGTTGTAGAGAAGACAATGGCGAAAAATAAGACATCTATAGCCGCCCGCGAATTGAATGAGACCGAAAGAGTCGAAGAGATCGCCCGTATGCTCGCCGGTGAGAAAATTTCCGAAACGGCGCGCGAACACGCCCGCGAGCTTCTAGCTGTGACAAATTAAAATACCCTCTGTGACACAAGGGAGCTAAGATCTTGGATTTGCGAATGATCTTTCTGCGTCTCCGGGGCGTTTCGGTAAAGGCACTTTATGAGTTCTGAAATTTTGGCAAATGTCATCCGCGGCGCTACCGTCGAGTCGATCCATCGCGGCCATTTTATCGTCCTCGACGGCGAGGGGAATACGATCGCCTCCGCAGGCGATCCGGATACTGTTACGTTCTACCGCTCTTCATGCAAGATCTTTCAAGCGATTCCCCTGATCACAAGCGGCGCAGCAGATGCGTTCGGGTTTGACGAGAGTGAGATCGCACTGGCCTGCGCCTCCCATTCCGGACAGAAGCGACATGTCGAAGTAGCGGCATCGATGCTCGATAAACTTGGTCTTGATGAGACGGCTCTTCACTGCGGGATTCACACGCCCTTCTATCGGCCGGAAGCAGAAAAACTGATCCGCGAAGGGGAAAGTCCAAGCACGCTTCAAAACAATTGCTCGGGCAAGCATTCTGGAATGCTTGCAGTCGCCAGAAAGATCGGTGCCGATATCGAAACTTACGAAAATCTCGAAAACCCGGTCCAGCAGCAGATACTCGACATCATTTCGAGATTCGCCGAGATAGCAAAAGATGATATTGCCGTTGCATCTGACGGCTGCTGCGTTCCAAATTTTGCAGTTCCGGTGCGCGCGATGGCAAGGAGTTTGGTGAATCTGATCTCGCGCGCGGACAGCTTCGGCGAGGACATCAGCGATGCCTCGAAACGGCTCATTCAGGCGTCTCTAAACCATCCTGAATTGATCGGCGGCACGGACCGCCTTGATACCCAGATCATGCAGGCAGCACCCGACAAAGTCTTTTCCAAAGTTGGAGCGGATGGAGTTTGGCTCGGCGGCGTGATGCCATCAGAACGCTGGCCCTCGGGGCTCGGCATCGCGCTAAAGATCGAAGACGGCGACGACAACCGCGGCCGCCCGGTTGTCGCAGTTGAGTTATTGCGGCAGCTAGGAGTTTTGCGTAAAGAAGATCTACCGGACATTTCACCGATGCCGGTGAGTAATCGGAGTGGAACCACAGTGGGACGGGTTGAACCTGTTATAGACCCTATTTAGAGTACCTTATTTTTCCAGCTGCGCATTCATTCCCTGGCCATGCTGACCGTTAAATGAATCTGCTCAGTTTCCAACCCCACGGGCGCGAGATCTCGGACACAATCGTTTCTTACGATCCCGATACGCTTGAGCGCCATTCCGTGCTGAAATCCGAGGTCCTGCGCGAGTTTGTGGCTGTAGGTAATCGGCGTGCCATTTCCATCGTTGAAAGAATTCCCGAACGTGATGATGTTCTTGATCCTGCCGTGGTTGATGATCTGCTTGTCCGAACTCATTGCGAAATGCAGCGCATCTCGGAGGAGTTTCAACATGGAATGCGCGTTGCAGAACTATTAAAACCCCTGCTACAGGCGTTGCGTGATAAAGACATTGAGAAACCGATGCGGATCGTGGATATCGGATGCGGAACTGGCTATGTTCTTCGATGGCTTGCGAACACTCGAGCCCTGGGGGAGGATGTTGAGCTGATAGGTGCCGACCTAAATGTCGCTTTGATCAGGGAAGCGCAGCGGCTAGCCGCGGCGGAAAAACTTGATTGCAAGTTTATTATTGCTAATGCTTTTCGGTTGGACCATGCCGCCCATATTTACATTTCTACTGGGATCCTGCATCACTTCCGGGATGCGGCACTTAGCGAACTTCTAGAGCAGCACGATCGCCCCGACACGTGTGCCTTTGTCCACTTCGATTTTCACCCGTCGCGGTTTGCGCCGTTTGGCTCCTGGCTTTTCCATGCGGTGCGGATGCGTGAGCCACTGGCGAAACATGACGGTGTTCTTTCGGCGGTGCGGGCCCACAATAGTCGTTTACTGCTGGAGGCCGCGCGTTCGGCCGCGCCGGATTTCGTTTCGGCCATCTACGGAACCCGGCTTTGGGGTCTGCCCATTCCTCGCGTTTTTCATTCGCTTGTTGGCGTTCGGGCGAAGTATCGTGATAGGTTTCTTCAAAACATGGGCGGCAGGATCGCTTCGCTTGGTTGCATAGAATGACAACGTTTTTTCTGCTATGGATCCTGGCTACAGTTGACGCGGCCTTTATCGGCTATCGCGAAGCGGCCGGCCGTAATGCTTTGATCGATAAAGGTCGGTATTATCGATGGGCAATGGTCAGGGGAGCTCTCTTGGGGCAAATCGCTGTCGGCGTGGTTGGAGCTTTTGCCATCGTGATTCTTGCTTTCTCTGCGGATCGATCCTCGCTTATCGGCCAGTTCGAAGACATGGGAACACGAATGTTAACAGTTTTTGTACCTTATGCACTGATCCTGTTTCTCGCATTCCTTGTTCGCCTCATGCCGTCGGTTGATCTGCGGAGTATCACGAGCGTCATCATTTTCGGTCCCTTCACGCTGATCCGGCCCGTTGTGGTTATCGCCGGAATTATTTGGGGCCTTCTCTACGGTCCGAACTGGATCACTATTCTACTCGCTGCCCTGATCCTTTTCCTCATGCTCGGATTCGAGTGGGCGATCGGAAAACGGAGGCTCTTAGACTGATCTGTTGCCCTTCAATTTCATGCGTCGGGGCAGCCATTATCGGTCGCTACGCGGGCTAGCTGACCACAGATACTTCCGGCCCCTTTCTCAAGCCTTCTCCGGCTCCGGCGAACGCTTTATCCAGCCACAGATTCGTCAGTTTTTCCTGAATGCTATTGGCACGGAGGCGCTCGTTTAGATTCTTGAAATCTACGAAATCAAGATGCTGGTCCTGGTTGAAGCAGGAGAACACCCAAAACTCTTCGCCAGTATGCGGGTTGACGTGCCGCTGTAAGCACTGGGCGCAGACCTCCTTCATCATGCACTGCATTGGGCTGTTGATCGAGCCGATGGCCGTATGATCATCTTTTAAATATGGCTTTAGCGTCGTGTGACGGGCCTCGCGGACGCCGTTCATCATTCGGTCGGAGCCGATGGCTATGATCCGGTCGACCGAGCCAAGGTTTACCGATTGCGCACCCAATCGTCCCTCGGCATACGCAGTCATCGCCTGGACAATGTTGCCGCGAAAATGCGCGTCCTGTTGGCGATGCGGCGGTATCTCATCGCCAAAATCCGTCGCCCAGATGACCTGATCCGTCGCCTTTTCGATCTCTTCGCGTTTGAATAGGTCAGAGCCATTTTTGTAGCCGGCGAAATAGATCACTTTATTATTCTTCGCGCGCAGGGCCCTGGCGATCGAAAACAGCACCGCATTACCGAGGCCGCCGCCCGCAAGCAGAACATTCTCATTTTCGGGTATCTCGGTCGGTGTTCCGGTCGGGCCCATTACGAGGACCTCTTCACCTTCTTTCAACAAAGAACAGAGACGCGATGAGGTTCCCATTTCGAGCACGATCATCGAGAGCAATCCTTTTTCCTCATCCACCCACGCGCCTGTTAGCGCGAGACCTTCCATTACAAGGCGCGCTCCGTCGATCACCGGAGCGGCCGTCTCGAAATTCTGCAGGCGGTAAAACTGACCCGGCTCGAATTTCCGTGCTTGCAGCGGAGCTTTTACAATGACATCGACAATTGTTGGGGTCAGCCGCTCGACCCTTACAACGTAGGCACGGAGCTGCTCGTCGAGGGTT
>Ga0268264_10002578_pt1 | contig 15868 bp, 20 predicted proteins | sample KBSSwiS32_FD_190357 | JGI IMG/M metagenome (GOLD analysis project Ga0268264, IMG submission 190357) | Switchgrass rhizosphere microbial communities from Kellogg Biological Station, Michigan, USA - KBS Switchgrass S3-2 (SPAdes) (version 2) | ecosystem: Host-associated > Plants > Roots >...
TCGGGCATGGTGTTGCTGGTCGACGATGAGGATTTAGTGCGGGGCGCGACTGCACAGATGCTCCAGGACCTGGGCTATCAAGTGGTGGAGGCGAATAGCGGCGAAGGTGCGCTGCAGATGGTCCGAAACGGTCTGCGCCCCGATTACCTGGTGTCCGACCACCTGATGCCCGGGATGACCGGTACGGAACTCGCGCGGGCAGTCCGCACGATCGCGCCGGAAGTGGGCGTGCTCATCGTTTCCGGGTACGCTGACGTGGAGGCGCTTTCGCCTGACCTTGCGCACTTGTCCAAACCTTTCCGCCAGGCTGATCTGGCCGATGCTCTCGCTGGCGAGAAGGTGTTCCAAGGGATCGTGGTAGGATTGGTCGTTCAGGACGATCAACGGTAGCTACACGACGGGACGCAACAGCCGCACCAATGCCTCGGCTCCCGCCTCTACCGGGCTTCCCCATAAATGAACGTCGAGCAAGACTGCCGGTGCATTCTCATTGGGATGCTGAAACAGAAATTGAGACCTTAGGCTTTTACCAGCGTCTAAACTGCTTCAAACCGTCTCTTCTCGTAGGAGAAGGCTACGTTTTCGTTAGCCGCTAGGTGGGGCTGCATTGGCCAGCTGATTAATACCACCTGCCAATGTCTCAAGATTGTAAGGCTTGCGCAGAATTGGAAATTTCCGGCTGTCCCGAGGTATGAACTGTTTGCTGCTGTAGCCGCTCGCAAGCAGAACCGGGATATCAAAGCCGGCATCTCTGATCTGCGTCGCTAGTTCCAGACCGCTCATCCCGGGCATAACAATATCCGAAAACACGAGATCGAAATCGAATGTCTCGATAAGGTTTAAAGCCTCCTCACCGCTCGGCGCCTCCCTCACCGTGCAGCCGAGATCTCCGAGAAGCTGCCGGGCAAAGTACCGCACATGTTCGCTGTCTTCTACCAACAGGACCCTTAGGCCTGCTGGTATCATCGCTTGCAGCTGTGGAATCGCTTGGCCGGCCGGCCGTTTGTCAGTGCGAGGGAGCCAAAGCTCAACCCGGGTCCCGTTGCCGACCTCGGACTTGATCGTAGCTGAGCCGCCCGACTGAACAGCATAACCATGGATTTGCGAGAGGCCGAGACCTGTGCCCTTGCCTATGGGCTTAGTCGTGAAGAACGGCTCGAAAACGCGGGCGAGCGTATCAGGGGGAATGCCCGGGCCCGTATCCTGGATCGATAGCAGGACTCCGTCGCCCTCCGCGCGGCTCACATTCCGGGTCGAGATGCTGATTTGCCCGCCATTCGGCATGGCGTCACGCGCATTGATGACTGCGTTGAGCACTGCCGTTTCGAGCCCCGTTGGATCGATATCGACCAGCCATAACGCCGGGGCGAGATCGAGACGGAGATCGTAGAGGCTTCCCAGCGTGCGTTCGAGCATTTCCCCCAGGGCGTCAAGCCGCACGCTCAGGTCGATGACTTCCGGCTCGAGCGGTTGGCGCCGGGCGAAGGCAAGCAATTGCGAGGTCAGGCTGGCTGCTCGCTCTGCCGTCTCAAGCATGATGTTTAGATAGCGGTTGCGTTTCTCGATCGGCATTTCGGGCTGTCGTAGCATGAAGTCGGCCGACCCTCGCATCACGGTCATCAGATTATTGAAATCGTGCGCGATGCCTCCCGCGAGCTCGCCCAGTGCCTGAAGCTTTTGCGACTGTAGCAGCGCCTCTTGGGTTTGCCGAAGTTCGTCATCAGCACGCCTCTTCTCGCTGACGTCCCGTGTGACCTTCGCAAAGCCGACATGCTCGCCAGCTTCATTGTAGATGGGGTCGATCACTACGTGCGCCCAGAAGAGCGAGCCGTCCTTACGCACCCGCTGCGCCTCAGCTTCGAACTTGCCCTTCGTTAGGGCAGTCTTCAGTGCCGTTTCAGGCATTCCGCGCGAGCGATCCTCCTCAGTATAGAAGAGCGAAAAGTGCTTTCCAAGGACCTCATTCTCCTCATACCCCTTAATCGTCTGTGCGCCTGCGTTCCAACTTGTGATCTTGCCACTGGTATCCAGCATGTAGATCGCATAATCGCGGACACTTCGGACCAGCATTCGAAGCTGCAGGGCGCTTTCGTATGTCGCCTGCTCAAGCTGTCGCTTCTCAGTGATATCCCGCGTGACCTTGGCAAAGCCAACGACTGATCCATCTTCACCGCGTATCGCATCGAGGATCGCATGCGCCCAGAAGCGGCTTCCGTCCTTTCGGACACGCCACCCCTCCGATTCGAAACGACCCTCCCGAGCTGCCGTTTGCAACGCGCGAGCGGGCAATCCAGCATCACGATCCTCCGGGACGAAAAAGCGGGAGAAATGCTCGCCGATGATCTCCTCCGGAGAATAGCCCTTGAACCGTTCGGCACCGACATTCCAGGTGACGATGCGCCCTTCGGGGTCGAGCATGTAGAGCGCGTAATCGGTTACGGCGTCGACGAGGAGTTGGAAGATTTCTGGAGGCTGTTTCCGGGATTCGAGTGAGTGCAAGGCCTGATCCTGTGCTAGCCCCCCCGGCTCGCCACTATGGCCTAAAGTCCATAGCCACTGGCCACTGATGTGCAACACGATTCTCGCATCGCGATTAGCGGCAGCACAGGTCTAAAAGCCGGCTTCGATCGCCAGGCGGATCGCTTCTGCGCTGTGGGAAAGGCCAAGTCTTTTGACCAGCCCGCTGCGATGCATCTTGATGGTCTTCTCGGTCAGCCCCATCACTTCTGCAATCTGTCGATTTCGGAGGCCGCGCGCCATCAAGCGGAGGACTGCCTGCTGTTGTGCTGTGAGTTTGTTCAGCCGGGCTGCGGCCGAAGCAAGCCGCGGGTCACGTTGGTTAGGGCCCACCTCCATCTGACTTCCGACGAAGAATGCGGGCTCTCCCCTGTTGTCCAAGACAGGCGCGATCATGACCGCATTCAGAAACTTAGTACCGTCCTTCCGATAGTTGATCAGCTCGACAACCGCCGGGCTTGCAGTGGTAATGGCGTGGCGCAACACTGCGGATCCCGCAGCTTCCGTGCCGGAGCCGGCGAGGATACGGCAGTTCCTGCCGATAAGCTCGTTCTCCTCGTAACCGGTCAGCCGTTCGAACGCTTGGTTCACAGCGATAATCGGATTGTCGGGGGCGCGGGCATCGGTGACGATAGCGGCAATCGGCGACGACCGAATGGATCGGATGAGGGCACCCCGATCGCGATCAAGCCTTGCCAATTTCATCGTTCCAATCCGCCATCACGCGTCCTCATCTCTCGAACGACCAGATAGGCCATGCTGAACCCGCTGCCGCTTATGTATGGGCGTAAACGCTTCCGATCGTTCCAGCCAAGTTGTAAAGCGACTTTGTACAGGGGCTCGAAGAAGTTCGATGCTACCGCTTGATCGAACCGGCCGGTCCAAGCAATTAGATGAACATAGGCCCTTTAGACCCTCCAGGACGCGTCTGAACGGCGATGACTCGGGCCTCAGCTTCCCATCCGTGCGCGCAAGCGGCGAACGGCAGTTACCGAGATGCCTTCGCCGACGATTGTTCCGTCCCTGACGATCACCGCGCCGGACGGCGGTCCCGAACCCTGAGAAATTGCCTCTTGAGAAAGGGCAATAGCTCTCGCCGTCGCCTCCTCGGGCAGAACAGGATTAGCCATATCTTCTCCAATCGCGCCATGGCCCAGGCTTGTCGCTGACATTCTCTTATGCTCAGATAGTCGACGTTCAGCCCCATCTCAATTAGGAACGGCGCGCTAGACGGCCGGGGCATTCTCGTTGGGATCGAGTTTTGGGAATCGATTATGACAGAGCTGTCGCCGCCACTCTCTCCAGAACTTGGACTAGCGCCTCGATTTCGGCCGCGGTATTGAATGTATGGGGCGCAATCCGGATCACACTTGTCAGGCCCCCCGCATCCATGTCCAGCGGCGCATAGGCGCGACCTGGACTGCTGACGGAGATGCCCTCACGCGCCAGCTCGGCGACGGTTCTCGCCACATCCAGGCCAGTCAGGGTCACGAAACCTGCCAGGTCCGAACCCTGCTCAACGATCACCGCGCCTGGCAACGCCCGGATGCGTGTGCGGAGGGCTCCTGCCATCTCGGTGAGCTGGCGTGCGATAACATCCACCCCAAGCGTCCGCGCGGCGCGGAGCGCGACAGCCAAGCCGACACGCCGGCCACGTTCGCTTCACCTGTTTCATAGCGTCGTGCATCGGTTCTGCCCTGGCCAAACTGGTCAGGCATGAAGGGCCGGGTACCCGCGAGATAATCTTGTGATGCGTACAGCAGCGCGGTCCCCCGTGGCCCTCTCAGCCACTTGCGTCCGCTGGCAGCAAGGCCGTGGCAGCGCAGATCGCGGACGTTGATCGGGCGTTGGCCAGCCACCTGGCAGGCATCGACAATGTAGAAGGCCCTAAGATCCTCGGCGAGTACGCCTGCCGCCAATCGCAGGATTGAAGAATCCGCATGTCGCAGGGCACCAGGTCAGCACGATGAGTTTGGTCGCGGGATGAGCCTGCGACCTGGCTGCATCCACATCGACCCGGCCATGTTGATCCACCGGCATCACGTCAATGATGACGCCGGGATAGCTGGACAACATCTGGAGCGTGCCACCCCAGCATGTACGATCGACCAGAACGTGATCGCCCGGTTTGAGAGCGGCAGATTGGATCAACGCGGCAAGCGCCCGGTTTCCGCTTTCAACGAAGGCGACTTCAGCCACGTCGGCTCCGACCAACTCGGCTGCGGCGGCATAGCCTGCCGCCAAAAGGTCGGACGCTTCGGCCGCCGCCGGAACTGCGCCGATAGCAGCTTCGCGCCGCAGGTGCCCTATGGTAGCCTCGACGACTTCAGGAAGCATCAAGCCGGCTGCGGCATTCGCGAAGTACAATGTCGCCTGCGACTGCAATGATAGATCGTCAGTCACGCTCTCGCTCCCTACTCGTTTGGCGAGACGACACGTGACACGGTCCGTTTTGTTGCCGGCTCGGCCACATCCTCCTTACGGAGAGCCACCTTGCCCGGATTGGCAGGTTGGCGTTGGGCGTCGTCCCAACTCTTGATGCAGGCTCCTTCTACGTCGCGATGGTTCGGCTCGCAAGGCTTGGAAAGGGCGCTACCTGCGGTTATCGCGTTCCCAGCAGGGATCGAATTTTGGGAATGAGCCTACCCGTTCACCGACCTATAGATATCAGCGCTGAATGGCACTGCCTGTCAGCGGTAATGGCACGCTAGGTTGCCGCCACGGCGAAGCTCGATCCCGAAGGCGATCGCCGGCCTTGCCGCCTTATGCCTGGGCGTCACCAACCTGTTCATCTGAGCACCTCAGCCCTGGCCAGAACTGCAAATCGCAAAGGTGGACGTTCCAATCCGGATTGCTTACATTGGCGCTATGGCAACGATCATGACCATCGACGAACAACGCCGTGCTGGTGCCGCTGCACGCAAGGTCGGCGGGTACACGGAGCTCATTCGGTTAGAAACCGAAAGACGCGCTGCAAAAGGCAAGGGTCAGGTCGTCCGCGACGCCGCCAACGGCCGCTACTCGTTCGCTCCTGCCGATCCCAAACCGAAGAAGTAGGCCATGCCGCTTACGCTGGGTTTTCTCGCCAGCGTCCTCATCCTTCTACCCGGCCTGGTCGCCCTCGCGGCCTTCAACTTCCGAGTGGGCCGCGCCGGTGCCCGACGCCCCGAACAGCAACTGACCGCCATCAGCGCGATTGTCGTGGCCGTGATTATATCGGTGATGACTCATTACCTCGGTTGGCTCGTATCCGAGGGCGCGATCGACGCTGCTGTCGCGATCCATGACGCCTTCCCGACGATCCACTGGGGTGAAGCCCCCGCAAACCCGCTCGTCACAGTCTACAACGTCCTCACGGGCGGTAAACCAGTCCCTGCGGGCGAGGCCGTTGCCCCAGCTGCCCTGCTTGCGCTGGAAATATTCGCAATCCTTGGGTTTCTCGCCAGCGATAGTTTCGATCTCTTTTTGGAGCGCTTGGACTGGAGCGGCCAAGGCTGGGTCTTCCAGCACATCACGCGACCCGCTGAGAACGGATATGCGCCGATAGGCCATGTCTTCACTTCGACGATGAGTGGCTCATACGGCGTTGCATACAAGGGAGTCGTTATCGACACACGGCAAGGGGCGAACGGAGAAGTGCTGTCTATCGCCCTCGCGCGCCCTGAGCGATTCCTTTACGAGATCGGCCACTCTGAAGGGCAACCGGCGGGCGGCGATCAGGCGACCGGTGTGACAACTCACGCAAAGGATTATGTCGGCGGCGTGGTGCAACTAGATAGCCGAATCATCACCAACATAGTCGTACACAGCATTGCGCAAAGTCTGCTCGAAGAGATCGTTCCCGACGAAGAGCAAGAGGAGCCAATCTCGTGAACTGGACCTTCGCGGGTACGGCTCTTGTTCAAACCGTAGGGTTGGTTTTGTCCGGGGTTGTGTTTCTGGTGGCATTTTGGCCGCTTCGAGGCATAGTAAAAGACATTTGGCAACTACCCTGCGTGATCTCATTGCAACCCCGGTCTCGCTCTTTGGCCGTACTCCTTCCGGGGCTTTTCCTATTTTTCGTCCTAACCCTCGTGCTCGGGCCGGATCACTTCTACGGGCGGGCCTTCTTAGTTGCTGTCCTGACACCAACACTTGCACTCCTGCTCATCCGCCACTTGGCCTGGCGCTCGGCCGACCCTGAGGAACGAACGGCGGCGGCAGAAATTCGCAACGAATTGGCAGGGCGTCTCCACGAACCGCTTGTTACACCACTAAAGTCATGGCCTCAGTTCGTATTCGACCTCGAACGGGTACGTCGCCGGGCCGAGTACCAGCCACCACCAATCTGACCCGGCCTTCCCGCTCTTACGGTGGGCTTGCCACTGCGTGGCTCCTGTCGTTGAGATAGCAGATCGTGTAAGGTGCCCCCCGAGGCAGGTGTCGGTTTACAGACCGCGAGAAGCGCGCGCCGAGTTTCAGGGGCCTCCGGCCTATGGCGGACGCCCTGAGGTGTGCCGCTTCGATCAGGCCCGCCTTGCCAACCCCGAGACTGCTTTATTGTAGTGTCCGTGCGAGTGGCTGGCCGAGAGTGAGCGCCAGCATGATGCGGGTCGAACGGACTGCGCAGGCGAGCGTGGTGTCGACGTTGTGCGCGCAGGTGAGACATTGGCGCGGCTTGGAGCCGTCCACCAGGCCGAGCAACAGATGCTCATCGTCAGACAAAGTGGACGCATCACCGACCGTCATCGGCCGCTGGAGCGCTGCTTCGTAGAACAGGCAGAGACTCTCGAGCACCGGCGCGAGCATGGTGCAATCATGCCGATCGAGTGTCCGGGAGAGGCAGAGCTGGACCGCTCGCCCGCTATCGCGCGCTTCTCGCCAGCACCGCGCGGCGTCGATCAAGATCGCCGCCACGGCGCTTGCCTCAGGCGTTGGTGGCGTAAAATGACGACTCATGCTCGGCCTTTCGTGCGCTAGCCCCCATCGTTATTGCGACTTATTCGCAATTAGTAGCGCAGGATCGTGACAGCAGCAAGTCGGACCGACCGGCTTGTCGCGGCAGAAAGGCCCCTCAGCGAAAGCCTTGATCTCTTAGCAGAACGATCAGCACAATATCCGAGCAGCGCTGGAGATCGAGCATCGCGCGATATGGATCACCATTGAGGCCAAGCACGGTAGCAAATGCCGGCTCGGTCTTCATGCCATGGCACACTGCGCCATCACTGCAATCCGTAAGGCGTCGCCACCGAACGCCAACAGCCTTTGTTCCACAAGGAAATGCCGCCATCCGCTCTGATCGGATATTGGGACTGCTTGACCGAAAATCTCGATAATCCAACCGGCATCGGCTAAATTGCCGACGATCGGTCTATCTAGCCCGACTTCTGCCAGATGCGAAACTCCGGCCGTGTGCCGAAGGCCTTCCAGACTGCGCAGGCGAAGGTGCCTGCGTCAGGAGCGAAGCGGAATAGAGCCACTGTCCCGGCTTTAGCCGGGAGATGGCGTGTTTGTGCTTATGCTACTGTCAGGCGGCCCCGATGATAAAGGACACCAAAAGCAAGGTCGAGGACAGCATCTTCGAGGTCAGCGCTCATTCTGTCGAGTTTCTCAATAGCATCCACATATGAAATAGATGTCTCCTCGCCGGCCTGCTCCTGCTGCGCGCGCTGAAGCTCAACTTCGTCTCGGAGATCTCTCAGGGCAGCGGATAGCGCAGACGCTTTTTGCTTCATGCGCCCGGCATCGGCTTGCACGGACTGGTCGGGAGTATGATCGTTCGACATATAAACCTCCGTTGAGGTTGTGCCTCGGCGCGCGGGATGGCGTCAAAATCGTCTTGGTTCTGCGTCGATCCGTGCTGTCATCATGCGGGTTTTCGGATCGCGAGAATGATGGTTCGGCAGCGTCCTTCTCAAGGATATCTTCAAAGCCCTAGCAGAGCGCTTACTTTGGCGCGTACTTCATCAATTACGGCCTTTCTGACGGTGCCGGCATGAGTCGCTCCCCGTGCCTTCCAATCCACGCTCTTGATCTGATCGGACAGCACGACACTTGCGGGCGATTGCGAAACGATGACCTCGAAGGGATAGCCCTTGGTCTGGCTCGTCATAGGGCAACAGATCATCATGCCCCGCATCTTGTTGTAGGCCTTGGGCGAGAGCACGAGGGCAGGGCGATGCCCCGCTTGCTCGTGCCCTGCCTGGGGATTGAACTGCAACCATACGATATCACCAGAATCAGGCACATACCGGCTGACCATTAAAGCACCTCATTTCCAACCGGAGGGCCGAAATCGACCATATCGTGGAACGTCTCCGGCTTCATGCCAGCAAGCAACGCGTCCAGCGTGTAGACCGGCTTGGAAACAGGCTCGATAATGAGCTTGCCGTCTTCTTCACGAACTTCGACTTCCTGCCCGACACTAAGCGCTGCTGCTGCCATAATTGCGGAGGGAATGCGGATCGCTGCGCTGTTCCCCCATTTCCTGACCTGAACACCCATCTGCAACTCCTGTGTATCTACAATAGTGATACACTATCAGGGTTGCAGCATGTGTCAACAAATGTATCTACGTGCGTCAATATTCGTAAGCCCGAAAGGGGCGCGAGACACCGCCGAGAGTGGAAGCCTTGCGCTGGGAGGCCAGCAGAAGGACGCGCTGGTGCATATTACTGGCAAGAACGCCCTGGCAATCGTCGTCGGCTATGCCGGCACCGGCAAATCGACCATGCTGGGCGTGGCGCGCGAGGAATGGGGGCGGGGCGGCTATCAAGTGCGTGGCGCCGCCTTATTGCGGGCCAGATTTCACATGTTGGCTGTATCATTCACCGCGATCATGAGGTGATTGAGCTGCCGCGATGCTTTCGTCCAGAAGGTCGCATGGCCGCACGTTGAGCGCCTGGGCGATCTCCCACAGCATGAGGAGGGTGACGTTCTGCACGCCGCGTTCAACCGCGCTGATGTAAGCGCGATCCACGCCCATGCGGCCAGCCACCGCTTCCTGGCTTAACCGGGCCACGAGACGATGATGGCGGAGGTTCGCCCCAAGAAGATTGCGGATGTCCATCCGCAGCTTAGACAAGATTCGCGTATTAACGCGCTACGTATTATAATACGCGGATCGTGCGATGGAGCGGACGACTTCATGGACACCTGATGTGCCATGAAACGCGGTCTGGCCCCTGAACGGGAACCGGATCAGCCATGATGGCGCTTTTATGCGGTTGATCCACACGAAAGGGGCACCATCTATGTCGATGATTCGCAAAGATCACACACCTTCATTATTCGATCTCTGCGCAAATTAATGCGCGGTCGTAGCGCATGAATAACCCTCTACCTGTCGGGCGACTGGCCGAGCATCTTGAATCCTTGTCGAGAGAACGCGCCTGGTTCGCGATCGTCGCTGCGACGACAGTGATTGCGGCCGCGAATTTCTTCTTTCCGGCGATCGGGTTTGCCCCACTTTACATGCCGGTGATTTGTGGAGCCTGCTGGGCACTGGGAGCGCGCGAGGGCTATTTTGTCGCGATCGTCACGGCGTTCCTGACAGCCGTTCCGGCGCTGCACGCACCGCCCGACCTTTCCCTCGCGCTGCTGGCGCTGCGCGTCGCGGTCCGCGTGGCTCCCTTCCTGTCCATTGCCGCGATCGTCACCAGCTTTCGCCGCTCCTATGACCGCGAGCTGTTTCACGCGCAGCGCGACCGCATGACCGGCACGCTCAACAAGGAGGTGTTTCATCGCCGCTGCGCGCAGGCGATCGAGGATGCGAGACATACACGCCGAACGCTCCTGCTCGTGCTTCTCGACCTGGACGATTTCAAGACGGCGAACGACCGCGCTGGCCACCTTGCCGGCGATGAAATCTTGCGAGCTTTCGCAAAGGGAGTGTCCGCGATCATGCGCCGGGAAGATTTGATTGGCCGCATCGGCGGCGATGAATTTGCGTTGTTGGTGCGCGTGCCGTCAATCGCGGAGGGCCAGGGCATCGCCCGTGACTTTCATGCCCGCTTGTCGGCTGTGCTGGCAACATCGCCACATCCGGTGACATGCAGCATGGGGGCGTTGCTGATTCCGCCCGACGCGCCGCGCACCATAAGCGAGCTGATCCACGCGGCCGACCAGACCATGTATCGCGCCAAGCGCGGTGGCAAAAACGCGGTCGAAATCGATAAGGCCGGCGAATCAGAGGCAGCCGCGATCGCGCCCATTACCGCACAGCGCTTGGAGGGGTGTGCATGATGGGCAGCGCTCCGGTGCGTGAACGGGCAATCCGTCTCATGAGCGAGGCGTTGAAGTTGCTGGATGAAGCGGGTGAGGATGCGGCCGCCGTTTATCTGCAAAGGGCGCACGACATCGCCGCGCGCGTGCCGCCCATGGAAACCCGGCGATGAAATTGATAAAGTCGGCCGCCTCTCGCCCCTATGGTCTTCGCGACTTTTGAAAGCGCATGGGATGTCTGAAATGGAGCAAAGCGGAACACATGGCGGCGATCCTGAATCCCCTCCGATAGCGGCGGACCCCGCCTTGGTGCGGGCAATCGGCGGGGCGTTGACGGTGTTCGCTACGTTGATGGCGCGAAAGGGAATCGAACCCCTTGAGGAAACCGCCAATTTTCTTGGCATTTATGCGGTGTTGACTGCCGAAACCGCGCCCGCCGAGGGCCGGATACTCGGCTGCTGGGCGGGCATCCTGCGCGACGCGGCGCAAGGAATAAGCGGCGAGTGGACCAACAAGGAAGGAGATCAGCAGGGAGATCAAGCGCAATGATCGCAGGCCCGACACGATCATGGATATTCTGCGCGCTGGAGCGGAGCAGGGCTGCCAAGTCACGGAATGCACCAAGGCGGAGGTCATGGAGGGCTTGGGACTATTCCGGTTGTAACCGTCGCGCAGGATCCTTCCCGAGAACGAAGAAGGGATGCCGAGACGGGTAGGGCGGTTCCGATTGGGATCGAGTTTTGAGAATGTCGTGGTTTGGTGGATTCCTGCCCTGACCGCTTTTGGGCAGCCAAGAGCAATAGCGGACCCTCATCGCCACGTTCCGCAGTGCCGACAATCGACCAACCTAGGTCATTCTTCCGCCAGTCCGCTTATGACCGATTCTGACAAGACCCGCCATTTCAAGCTCGCCAGACCATGTGCAGGCGATGCGTTCCTGGCTGGCTCTCGCTTTTGGTCAGTAGAGATTGTCCTTGTAGTCCTTTTCCAGCCCCTGCTTGAGCAGCCCGGTCATACCGGGCACCGAGAGGCTCGCCCGCACGAGCATAGGGCCGACGCCTCCGCTCTTATTGAGCCTGATATGGTCCGTGAATAGCTTGGCTGGGTCGATGTCGCTGGTCCGGTGCACAGGCCAGGGCGACGCCCGCTCCAGCGCAGGGCTGATATCGAGCGAAATCGCTTCGATGTTTAGCTCAATCGCCAACAGCGGCGTCTTGCCATGCGTGGTGAAGCGCTCGCGGATCACCGCATCGGTCGTCAGGCGTGCCGGCCCCCGTGCCGTCAACGCATGGGTGGCGCCGGGCACGAGCAGGACGACCCCGGTGTGCGCCTGGTCCACGATGTTGCGGAAGCTGTCGATGCGACGGTTGCCCGGCCTATCGGCAAACCATAGCCGGTCGCCGTTGAGCATAGCCATGCAGCCGGCCGGGTCGCCCTTCGGGCTGGCATCGGCCTGGCCGCCTGCACCGACCGTGGCCAGCGCGAGGAAGCGGCTCGCTGCGACAAAGTTCTCCGGGTCCGAAGGTGCGTTGCGCGGTTGCGCCGACCACAGGTCGGAACGGATGATGGCTTTCCCACAATGGCCGTAGCATTCCTCCACGACGACATGCATCAGGTCTGCGTCTACCGCTTCCACGCGGCCATTGATGCGCAATGCCTCTCTTATGCCGGGGATGAGGAATAAAGATCCGAACGACGCGCCAACCGCCAAGGGTTCGGCATTGTCCAGCGACGCCAGCGGGATGCTCAACCGCCGAGCATCGCTCGACGCAAAGCCTGGTAGTCCACCACCGATGGTCGCGATGACAGAGCGGGTCTTCACGTCCGGACCGTCGCCAAGGCTGGCGAACATTAGTGGCGATTGGGCAAGCCATCGCAAAGCGCCCTCGTCCAGATGGTCGATGACCTTGAGATGCATGGCGGGCGGTGTGCGGCCCGTCACCGCCTCCAGCTTGGCTATGCTGTCGATCATGTCGGCGCCAGACACGTTTCCGGTCATTGGGAGACGGCCGGCATCGGCCGCAAGACAGCCCTACGCGTCAGCCATAACAGCACGCCGCCACACGCAAGCAAACTGATATCGACCGACCAGATAACTGGATCAGCGGGGGCGAAGCGCAGCATATGGATCAGCGCCGTGGCGATTAGCACCACGCCGGCAGCGCGTCTCAGCCATAGCGATAAAGCCGTCGCCTCCACCCGCAAGGCGGAGAACAGTACGATTAGCGTCACGACTGCCCATATCATGATCAGCGCCTGCTTGCTGATCCCGCCAAGCGCCACCGCCGTTGTAAGCGCCGTGGTCGCAAGAGCGACCGGTTGGCTCCAGACCGTCGCGGCCCATAGCCGTTCGAGACCAGGCGCGGGATTGCGCTTGTCGCGCCGCCGGGCGAGCCAGATGGTCACGCCGCCTGCCGCCAGATAGGTGAGGCCAAGGCCAAGGAGCGCATAGGCGATCTTGACCGCACCGCCGCCGAACCAGCCGAAATGCAGCTTGCCGATGGATCCCAATATCCGCTCGCCCAGATTATTCTCCGATGACCGGGCTCGGTGATACAACTTACCCGTACGATCGAAGGCATAAGCGTCGTAGTTGGAAAGATGCGTGTCTTCCCGCTGCACGTTGAATATCGCCGCGCCGCCCATTTCGGCGGGATGCTCCAGCAGGATGAGGTCGGTGAGCCCGCCCGGTGCCACACGATCGACGACAGGGAACATCGGCCGCAGATCGATGATCGGCGCGGGACGCGGATCCTCCTTGGGGGCCTGCGGGATGAACAGCGCATAGACCTTGGCCGTGTCCCCCTGAAACAGCGCCATGCCCAGCACGCCCACGATGATGGTGGTGAGGCCCAGCAGCGCCCCCGTCAATGACACGATGACATGGAAGGGCAGCGCCCAGATGCCGATGCGGTTGTGCAGGTCCGCCTCCTGCAAGCGCCGCGAGCCTCCCAGGCGCAGGTGGAAGGCGTCCCGAAAGATCCGGGGATGGGCGAGCAGGCCGGAAATGAGCGAGGACAGCAGGGCAACGCCGGTCAAGCCGACGATGAAGGTGCCCCAACTGCCTGGAATGTGCAGGTTGATGTGTAGCCGTGTCAAGAATTCGCTGAATGGCGCATCGCCGGGCGCGACCAGATTGCCGGCGGCATCGAAAATCCAGCTATGCTGCACATGGTCCTTCTCGACACTGATCCTGGCCTGCGGCAGATCGGGCGTGGGCAGGTTGATATAGGCATGCTCCACGCCGCCGCCTACCCGCGCGATCGCCGCCGCCAGCGCGCGCTGGAGGGCCTCCGGCGATACGGTGGTCAGGCGTGGCGCGCCAGCCGACTCCCAGCGCTGGAACTCATGGGCAAAGACGGCGATGCTGCCGGTCAGGCAGACCAGATAGATTATCGCTGCGAAGGCAAGTCCGAGCGAACTATGGCCCTTCAGCACCGCGCGGACGAAGTCGGCGGGCACCCGCGACAGTAGCGGCTTGCGCCTGGCGGTCGCAGTCATGCGAACCCCTTCAATATGGCAAGGCCAAAGCCGCTGAGCGCGGTGCCGACGAGTACCGCCGTCGCTCGGATGATGCGGTTGTCCGCCAAGGTCCAGGCCATGGCCCCGCCCCAGACGACCGGGACGATCAATCCACCGATGAGCAGGCGTGTCTGCGGCTCGCCGGGCACCCAGACGGCATAGCATACGCCTACCGCCATGGCCGCGATCATGCCGATGGGTCCCGCGAGCAGCCAGCGTAGGATGCTGCGCCAGCGGGTCGTCGGTCGGTCGAGCGGCTCGGGCGCCAGACTGTCCGATACCCGTCCGGCTCGGACCGACTTACCAGCTCTCGCTACCCGGACGGTCGCGCCCGTCGCCACCACGACCAGCGCCGCCACCGACACCATAGCGAGCGCGATGAGAGGCCCGCGCGTGTCGCCCAGCAGGAACGCCGGCCAGACCAGCGTCGCGATGATCGCCGCCCAGCCCAATGCCCGATAGCCCGCTCCATTTTCAGGCGGAGAGCGCCAAGCCCGGCGCAACGCCCAGGCGCCCAACGCACCGCCGGCCAGCATCAGGAAAGAAGCGGCAAGCGTTATCATTACCAGCGGGTTTCCAGCGAAATGCCCAACACGCGGGGATTGCCCAATACGCCGCGACCCAGGCCTTCGACCGTATATTGAAAGTAATGTTCGTTGAAGAGATTGGAGGCAAAGGCCGAGACCGTCCAATGATCGGCTTCATAGGCGATGCGAGCATTCACCAAAGTGCGGCCGCCGAGCCGCGTCTCGGATTGCGGGATACTGATTTCGGAGAAGACGGCGCTGCGGTGGCTGGCGTTGATGTTCAGGCTGACATGTTCGACCGGGCGGGCATTGATGCCGCCTGATAGGGTCCAGTGCGGCGCATGAGCGAATTCCAGCCCAGCATAGTCAGTCACGCTGCCCATCGTCGTCGAAAATTCATCGAACTTAGTCTTGGTATATCCGACGGAGGCATACCAGTCGAATGCCGGGCTGAAACGATGGGCGGCTTCCACCTCGAATCCGTAGAGATGCGACTTACCGGCGTTGACGACATTGGTGTCATAGACGTTGAGGCCGAAATTGGCCGACACCTGCTGGTCCTTCCAGTCGACATAGAAGGCATTGGCGTTGAGCGTCAGGGCACCGTCCAGCCACGCCGAACGGAAGGACAGTTCATAGTTCCAGGTGAATTCCGGATCATAGGCGAAGGTCGCCGACCGGGCCAGGTTGCTGCTCGACCCGCCGGACCGATAGCCGCGTTGAGCGATGAAGGCGGTCTTGATGTCCGGGGTCCACGCCATCTCGATCCCCGCCTTGGGCAGGAAAGCCTCGAAGGTGCGATTGATCGCAACAGCGCCGCCGGTCGCAGCGGACACGATGCCTTCGACCCCCGCATTGATGCCCATGACAGCAAACCAGAGAGGCGATCCCGCCGGGCCAAAGGTAAGCGGGTCAGGATAGGTGCCGGCAAATTCCGTCTGCTGCGCAACAGCGATACTATTGGTTTCGCGATCATAGCGGAAGCCGCCGAGCAACGAGAGCCGGTCGGTCAGCTTGAACCGGGCATCGCCGAACAGAGCGTAGGTACGCACCCTGCCTGCGCCCTGCGACGCGAAATCGACGGGAATCTCTGGCAGGGC
>Ga0268264_10002584_pt1 | contig 15841 bp, 12 predicted proteins | sample KBSSwiS32_FD_190357 | JGI IMG/M metagenome (GOLD analysis project Ga0268264, IMG submission 190357) | Switchgrass rhizosphere microbial communities from Kellogg Biological Station, Michigan, USA - KBS Switchgrass S3-2 (SPAdes) (version 2) | ecosystem: Host-associated > Plants > Roots >...
ACTCCACGTTGATGCAGACCCATTGCCTGGTGGACGATTGCGTCCGTGTCAGTAATACCGATATTTGCAAGTCCATCGGTTAAGAGGAGTACGCGATTGATGCCCTGATCGAACAGGTGTTCGCTGATGGTTAAGCCACCGCGTACCCAGGCCTCGTGCAAAGCCGTCGACCCACGCGCCGAAACGCGAGCGATCATGTCTTTGAGTAATGGCTTGTTCGTGACGAGTTCACTGGGAAACAAAACATCGATGCGATCATCGAAGATCACTAGACTTAGACGATCGGTTGATAACATCTGGTCCACGCAAAACATTGCTGCTTCGCGTGCGCGAATCATCTTCTCGCCCTCCATCGAGCCAGAGCGATCGAGAACTAGACTCAGGTTTAGATCAGGACGACCTTTCCAATTTGGATGTCGACTTAGGTCTACGTCAGGCGCCGGTGGAGTAATGCGAATCAGAACATCGACAGTTTGCTCGCGACCTGCCTTCAACTTTTCTCGTCTGGTAAAAAATTCAACCTTTGGGTGTTGCTGGGTCATGCGTGTATCTCCTTCTAACCTACTTCCATCGACTAATTAATGAACGAATCCTCTCCGCCAGTGTCTTGCTTTTCGCACTCGTGGTTGGTGGTGTGTAATCCGAACGAATGTGCAACTCCAACCCCGGTTCAATTTCCACTCGCTGCCACGACTGCTCTGTGGCTTCGCCGGCCATGTCTACGTCGGGTGCGTGCTGTTGGCTTGGTCTCGCGGCTGCGGTAAATCGGGGTGCGGCAGGCGCCAACAACGATTCGAGGTAATCCTTTGCGTCACTCTCGCGGGACTTTTTCCGTGACGCACCACTGACGCCAAGTAGAGTCTCAAGTTCCTCTTCGCTTTTTCCGTCTACCAACTCGCGAATTTTGCGAATCGGCAAATGTTCCGCCTGCAGTTTCTTTACTGTCAGAAGCTGTAGCAGATTCAGGTAACCAAATACTGAGGCGGTCCCTTGTTTTTCCTCCGGTGCCTGGATCAGTCCCTCAGCGAGATAAAAGCGAATGGTGCGTTCATCGGGAACAGTGGTAACAGTTCCGCGGTGTTGTTCCAGATCCATCTCCGCCAGTATTTGGGCTCCGATACGCGCAAACTCCGGCAACCCGACGTATCTCTTGCCTCTTTCATTCAATACCCTCTGCGTCATGGTGCGGGATACTACTCTAGACAGTAATTACTGTCAACAGTAAATAGCGTCAGAAGGTTTGATGTGATTGGAAGCCGGAACCCGGCTTCGCCGCTTGATGTGAGGCGACGGCTGCGCCTCGCCGAAAGGTCGAGCATTTTAAAGATTTGGGGCTGTGCCCCTTAAGGGCAGAGCCCGAACCGCCGGCTTAGCCCGCAAGAGTTCACTGGATGCTTGCGGCGAGGCATAGCCTCGCCTCACATCGGGCGGCAAAGCCGTTTACTTGGAGCAGCGCTTGCCGCAATTAGTTACCCGAACCTGCCTACCGAAGTAAGGTTTACATCAATCACGCTCGAAGCGATATATTGCGATCAGCGTTACTCCACAGACAGGAGGCCATGCGTGAGGATTACCCATCTATAGCAATTGGTGCTCAAGCCGTAACGCTCGATAAAAACGGCTGCACCGCGAGTCGATGCAGCCGCAAGCTTGTCCACTAAAATTCGATGACTACTCAGCCGGTGGGATTACGAGCTGCTGACCTACCTGAAGTTTATCCGGATCCTTAAGTGTGTCGCGGTTTGCGTAGAAGATCCGCATGTACTCGTTTGGATCTCCGTAAAAGTGCTTGCTGATTTTTGAAAGGTTGTCGCCACCTTTGACTTCATAAGTTTGACCCTGTGAACCTTGTCCTCCTCCCGCAGCAGCGCCGACTGCACGACTCGTATCGACCGAGATATCGGCCGTGATGTCATCTGCGTTTGGATTGACTAACTTGACCTGGTCCCAAAACTTATTCTTTGCTTCGTCGGAAGGAGCAATGCCACGGATGAAGAGTTTGTTGTCTTGAACGTGTAGGTTTTGGAATTGAATACGTTCGTTGTCAGCAGTAGTCAATACGGTCTGATATTTTTGCTTTAGCTCATTGAAGCGCTGTTGAGCGCCCTGCTGCTGTTCTGCTTCTGAAGCACCACGTCCAAACATTTTGTCAAAGAGTCCCATGATTGTTTCCTTTCGATAATTCGGCTCTTTCGCCACGTGAGCACGCGTCACAATTGCGGCGAAGTTTTTAGTTGAACTGCGGGGGAAGATAGAGAATTCGCCCGATGACAATTCCTGGGGGCTGAAAATCAGAGTTGCGGGTGAATGGACGCATCATACTCTAATCGCGCGTTAAAAACACTCGTGCAAGATGACGATCGTGCTCAAGTACCGACGAGTCATTTCAGTTCACGGCTTTGCGCAACTATCTCTGATTGGGTCAAATAGTAGAGTGATCGTTCTGCTGTCAAAACATTTGCGTGCTAACTGAGAAGTTCGCGAAGAAGTGCCTCGACGTGAATACGAGAGGTGTCGAGCAAGGGCATGCCATTGTGAAAAGCATCGCGCAACAACAGTGGTAATTCAGTGCCGCCGAGAATTATCGCCTGAACATTTTCACGTTCTTTCAGTCGATCTGTGATGGCGAGAAGTTGAGTTCGTGTGTCGGGCAGGAACTGGTTATTGAGAAGTTCATTCATATATTTGTCGTGAATGAACTCCTGTTCATCGATGGTTGGAACCACCAACTTAATACCCGCTTTGCCGAAGACTGTTGGATAAAATGAAGCTTGCATCGTAAAGCGAGTGCCTAACAATCCGCAGGTTGTTAGACCAAGCGTTTGAACTTCCTCACAAGTCGCCTCAACGATACTGATTAGGGGTAGGTTTGTTCGTGCGCGAATTTGATCGAAAACAATATGAGGTGTATTTGAGCAGATCGCGGCGAAATCGGCTCCAGCGAGTTGCAGCTTATCGATTTCGGCGCAGCAATAATCGACGACCTTTTCTAACTCACCAGCAGTAATCCAGCGGATTAACCGGCTCAGGTCGACACTATTTATGATGATCGGTGGATATACGCCGCTCGCCTTTTCGCGATAACCCTCGATGAGCAAACGGTAGTACTCGATTGTGGACTCAGGTCCAATACCGCCGATGAGACCTAGGGTTTTCATGGGAACGTTTGTAATCGGCAATCTCTCACCGTCATTCTTTCTTCGCCGTACTCGTCGTGTCGTTCACCTCATATTCCGGTTTGGCGACACCCATCAACCATTTATCAAACCAACCAACAATGTGCTGCAGTCGTTCGATACGATGCCAGGGTTGACCTGAACGAGAGAGTTCGTGTGTCTCGTTGGGAAAACGGACCATGACTGTCGGGATCTTACGGTACTTAAGCGCTCGAAATAGTTGTTCACCTCCGCTGCCGGTTGGAGTGCGATAGTCAGTTTCGCCGAGGATCAACATAAGTGGTGTTTGAATCTTGGTGACGTAGGTGATTGGTGAACGTGCCTTGTAGTCCTCGGGATCTTCAAACGGCGGCGCTTTGAACCATGATGGTTGGAACAGCGTGAAGTCGGCCGTATACCACCAATCTGCCCAATCAGAAATATCACGCTGAGATACTGCAGCCGCGAATCGCGTGGTTTGGGTAACTGTCCAGTTGGTCAGTAATCCACCGCCGCTACCTCCAGTTACACCAAGACGTTTTTCGTCTATGTAGCCACGCTTAACTACTTCATCTACGCCTGCCATCAAGTCTTTGTAGTCGTCGCCGGGGTAGTGATACTGAATGATGTTGCCAAACTCCTGGCCGTAGCTCGTACTGCCACGCGGATTGGGGTAGAGCACCACGTAGCCTTTCGCCGCCATCCACTGAAACTCGTGGTCGAAAATAAAACCGTATGCAGCGTGTGGACCACCATGAATATTCAGAATGAGTGGATACTTCTTGTTCGGATCGAAGTCGGGTGGTTTCTGAACCCAGGTTTGCACTTTCTTGCCGTCGAAACTTGTGTACCAAACTTCTTCAGGTTCGGTCAGGTTCAACTTGGAGAACAGTTCATCATTGACGTGTGTCAGTTGTTTTGGTGTTCCCGAAGTGCCATCGAGCCAATAGAGATCTCCGACTCGAGTCGGTGTTGAGATCAAGAGAGCGAACTTACTGGCATCGGGAACAGCGCGGAAATTGACGACCGCTTGATTGCCGGTCGTGACATCCGTTTCTCTGCCGGTAGTAGCGTCGAACGCGCCGACGTTTGCTTTTCCCTCCTTCGCAAAGGTCGCGTAGATCTTGCGACCGTCCGGAGACCAAATCGGAGGATTACCTCCAGGCGATCGCGGGCTCGTGTTGTCGCCGCCCACACCTGAACCCAAATCAGAATTGAAATCCTTCGTTAGGTTTTTTGGTTGAGCGTTTGGAGCGATGTCCATCACCCAGAGATCAGGTTCCGTGTACGACTGCACAGGCTTGTTTGTAGAAGCATAGAACGCGAAACGTTTTCCATCCGGACTGACTGAAAGTGCGCCAGTGCCCATGTCAACGGTGTTGAGTTTCTTTATTTCACCACCTGACACTGAAACGGTATAGATATCTGTGCTCGGCAGTTCGTAGTAGGGCTCGTCCGTGTGATCGGAGACGAAGTAAAGTTTAGAACTATCTTTCGCCCAGGAGATGTTGCCATCGTCGTAACGTCCGCTGGTCAATTGTTTCGGCGTCACTTTTTCATCGCCGGTGCGTGGCGCCTGGACCACCCAAATATGTGTGGGATGTTTTGTGTCGAGATAGCCGGCACCGTTCGCACGATAAACCGCGCGGGTAACTACGCGAACATCTGATTCACGTTCTTCCGGTTTAGGACTGGCGCTCGGACTTGCTGCCGGGCTTGCCGTCGGACTTGGGGAACTCTTGGCAGCTGCCTTTGCCAACTCTTCTGGTGTAGCACTGTTGAAGAAGGAGATCGTTTTGCCGTCGGGCGACCATTGTGGACCACCCGCGCCCCGCGGGAGGGAAGTGAATTGAAAGGCCTCGCCACCTGCCATTGACAACATGAAGAGCTGCGGTTGATCCGGTCGACCATCTTTTTCCGGGACACGCACGAAACATAGATACTGGCCATCGGGTGACCAACGTGGTGTAGAGTCGCGAATCCCACTAGTTAATTGTCGCGTTTCGCCCGACTCTGTTGAAACGGTCCAGATCGAAGTGTTGTAACCATCTTTGCGATCGTTAACCGTGACGCGCACATAAGCAATTCGGGAGCCGTCTGGAGAAACCTGTGGGTCGCCGATCCAGACAAAGCTGAAGAGATCCTTTTCAGTGATGTTGCGTTTTTGGGCAAGCGCGGGAGCGGTTACAAAGACAAAGAGAACCAGAAGGAGCGAGACGCGGATTCGCATGGAGAATTCCTTTCGGTAAAAGCGGGTTGGCAATGGCTGGCCGTATTCTAGCTGAGAGATCAGAAAGTTTCGAGTTTTGAGTTTCTAGGGCCGCCGTGCAGTCATCAGCCACCACCAAACGTTTGGCTGTGGCCCACACTACGCTGTTAGAAATAAAACCCAATCTACTTTTTGTAAACGTAATAGACGATGCCAGCTTTGTCATCCGTCAATAAGAACGCATCCCGACCGTAACTGAAGATGTCGCACGGGCGGCCGTTCACCAGTCCATTAACCAGGAAACCGGTGATGAAGTCGTCACTTTGCGACGACCGCTCTGCTGCCTTCACCACTCGATAACCACGAGCAATTCGTTTGTTAGTAGAACCATGAAGGGCCACGAGGAACGATTTACTCAGTGTCGATGTGTTGTCAGCGTCGAAAAACTCCAGCCCCAGCGGCGCGGTATGTGCCGCAAACGCAACTCTTAACGGCGTAGTCTTTGAACAATCAAACTTGGCGCTGCCAGGATTGAGTTTTTGATCGACAAAGACCTTTCCGCCTGATTGAAAGCAGTAAGGCCAGCCGTAATTACTATTGTCTTTGATAGAACCCATTGTATCGGCAGGACGATCCAGTCCGAGGTGATCTGCACCCATGTTTGTTACAAACAACTGACCGTCAACCCATCGCATGCCGACGGCGTTTCTCAGTCCACGAGCAAAGTGGCGTTGGTTTTTTCCGTCAGGATCCATCTCAATGATGCTGGCACGGACCTCTTCTTTTTCTTCGCAGGCATTACAACTGCTGCCAACGGAAATGTAGATCTTGTTGTTTGGTCCAACCGCGATTGTGCGTGTTAAATGCCACCCACCATATTTGTATGACAGTCCATAGTCAGGAAACGTCGCCAGCACTTGCGGATCGCCCGTTGGTTTCAGTGACCCGGCTTCATATCGATAGCGTACGAGTCGATCAGTAAGCGCAAGATAGAACCAATCTGTTCCATTGTGATCTTTATAGAAGGCGACACTGTTGGGATTACGCAGCCCACTCATAAACTGCGTGACTTTCTTGAAGCGCCTTGTGGTTTGATCAAACTCATCAAGGATGTAGACCACGCCTCTGCGATTGTCGGCGAGGCTATACATGTCAGTAACGAAGATACGATTGTCGGGACTCCTGGCCATGAAGCGTACGCGCTTCAACCCCTCGACGGCAGGCGTGATCTCAAATTCGGCGGGAAGATTCAGCGTAAAAGATTTGCCGTTGGCGAGAGTTATTTTGTGTGCAGTAAGTTTGACGCCGCGCTGAGTTTGAGCGTTGAGGCCGGAGACAAGGGTGCATAATGTGATCGCCAGTAACAGATGTCTCATGAGGCGCAAACGTAACATATAAAGATTGATCTACCTTGGGACGTGAACATTCACACATTCCATTCACACACTGCCGCGCGTGATATTCACACACCCACCAATCGTCGGCGAAATAATTATTTTCCGGAGTACATGGCGATGATGTTTTCGATCGCGCGGCGACAAACTTTGCAGAAGTGATCTGTACGCGAAAACATTATGCAGTCGACCTCAGGACGGTAGTAGCCTTTCGCTTCGTACATTGCGCCTTCAAATGCACCCACCTGCCCGAAATGTTTCTCGGCCTTGAACATCTCCTGTTCGTGAGCAAGTTCTTCTTTGAACAGCGCTTCCATCTCTTCCTCAGGTCGCTTGTCTTTGCGTAGTTGTACGCGTCGCGCCTGAATCTCCATTGAATACTTCTCAAATGCTTCCTTGTTCCAGGGAGTTGGTACAGGAGTGACGTTAGCAAAAGGGGTAACCAGAGTACGCCATTTCAGGTTGCTGATATCAAGCAGGGCTGTGACATTTGGTTCCCACGGTTCGACTCTTTCCGTAGTTGGCCCATAAGCCACTGCTGACGTGTAGTACTCGTCCGCAAGGCCCGCAAAGTGATGACCAAACTCATGTACGAAAACGTAGTTTGAGAAAGCGTTGTCGGAAGCGACCGTGCTGTACAAATTGAAAATGCCACCGCCACCATACGTGCGATTGTTGGCGAGGACTTCGATAAATTCATAGGGCGCAAAAGAAGCGGCTCGACGGAGCGCGTGATTATCAAAAGTCAGTACATACCTTTCCGAACCAAAGGCGTCGTAAGTTGCTCCGACGGGATTGTCGCGATACTGACCGGTAGACGGTCTGGAAATTCCCGACTCCGCTGCCGGTGGACAGATGGCCCACACATTGAATTTCCGGCGGTTCTCTTTGAAAGGCGAGGTTGAAAACAACACTTCGGTCAAGCGGCGCGCATCAAGTTCGAACTTTTTTGCTTCTGCGGCTGTGTACCCATCACCCAGAATTAGAAAATCAACCTTGTTTTCCGGATCACCCATCTTTTGAATCGTGATTACTGGCGACGGCGGTTGAAGTTTTGCCCTGTCGATAAACTGATCAGCGGGATCAATCCTTGTGGTCCAGATCTCCTGAAAACCATTTTTCGCGTCGCGCTTCTTCAACACGATCTCTACAGGTGAAGTCGGCGCAGGGAACCGAAGCGATTCCTGGAATGTACGGTTAGTATCTTTCGCTTCGTCAGTCGTTTCCCACTCACCGTAGATCGATGCGAAACCTCTTGAGTAGATGATCTGTTTACTTTTTTGATCGCGAACCTCGAAGAAGTACTTTCCGAGATTACTCTTATCGATTGCCTGCGACATATCACCGGGCCAGGGCAGTGGTTCGATACTGATTCGATCCACACTGAAGACTTCACGTGACGAGTTGCCAGTGTGGTAGTAGTCGAGCCGCATCGTCTGGGTGGCGGCGAAAGTTGCTGACGTAATAAAGACAAGGAGCGCAATAGATGAAAGGAGTTTTGTCATAGAGCGGATTTTGCAGTTTGTCCGCCGTCTGAAGCAAGAGGCCAACCTGTTGATTGCTGCAGTATCCGAAGCGCCATGGTAATTGGGCGCAGTGGTCGCAACCAACGATCTTGATTAGCCATGTAGAAGTGTTAACGGTAGATGACAAGGGCACAGGTTCCTGAGAAGTTCTCAAAGGCAAATGGCCTCATCCTGAACTCCCCTCGCTTTCCCAACGCCTGCTAACAGCAAGTCTCGCACTCCTCCTGTGCTATACTTTTCGACCTAATCAGACCTGCAATTGTTCAGATCAAGGTCAGAAGGTTCCCCGGAGAGTCGAGTAAAAGCCCAAGGTGAGTAGTGTTCTCGAGATCATTCCGCTCGGCGGTATCGGCGAGTTTGGAATGAATTGTATGGCTGTGCGTTACGGCGAAGAGATGTTGATTCTCGACGCCGGCATGGGCTTTCCGGAGGAGACTGCTTACGGTGTCGACGTGTCGATCCCGAATTTCGCTTTTCTGGAAGAGTATCGAGACAACATCACAGCCATAATCCTCACGCATGGTCACGAAGATCATCTGGGGGCTCTTCCTTACCTGCTCAAAAAATTCAACGTTCCTGTTTATTGTTCCCACTTCACGGCCGGCTTAGCCGAAAGCAAACTTGAAGAGCACGATTTGCTCGGCGATGTTTTACTCCATCGAGTTGAACCGCGTGACGTTATAGAGCTGGGCTCATTCGTGATCGAGTTTATTCGCGTTTCGCATTCGCTCGTCGACTGTTTCTCGCTCGCCATAAAGTCTCCAGTTGGGACCATCATTCATACTGGCGACTACAAAGTCGACGAAACTCCCGTCATCGGCGAGCCGATCGATCTGCGCTCCTTTCGCCGTTATGGTCAGGAGGGAGTGCTCGCGCTTTTATCAGATTCAACAAACGCGACTGTCCCGGGCCGCACGCCGTCCGAACGTGCTGTGATCCCGGCCTTTGAAGAGATCTTTGCAGAAGCAAAAGGGCGCATCATCGTTGCTGCATTTGCCTCGTCAATTCACCGGCTACAAATTGTTTTGGATGTTGCTCAGCAATTTGACCGGCGTGTCTGTGTGCTCGGCCGATCGATGCAGAAGAATGTCGACGTCGCCGATCGACTTGGTTATCTTGATATTCCTGACGGGCTACTCGTTTCGCTCAATCAAACAAAAGATATGAGTGACGACGAGATAGTTTTTCTGGTGACTGGTTCCCAGGGCGAGTCGCGCGCCGCACTCTCGCAAATGGCCATGCAGAGCTACAAAGGACTGATGATCGAGGAAGGCGATACGGTCGTACTTTCAGCGCGCATCATCCCGGGTAACGAGCGCTTGATCTCAAGGATGATCGGGTTCATTTACAAACGTGGCGCCAACATCATTGAAGAGAAGCGCCGCCTTGTTCACGTAAGTGGCCACGCGTCACAGGAAGACATACGCATCATGACAGAAGCGGTGCGACCGAAGTTTGTCGTGCCCGTGCATGGTGAGTATCGAATGCTGTTTCGACACAAGGAGTTTGTTAAGAACCATCTCGGCTACTCAGAAGACAATATTATCCTGATTGAAAACGGTGACGTTCTTGAACTCGATGGCGAACGGGCTGCAGTGATCGACAAGCGTGAGATTGGTCGCACATTCATTGACGATTCAGGATTCGAGGAGATCGATAGCGAAACGGTAAGACAACGTAAACAGCTCGCTTACGAGGGCGCGGTCACGGTTGTAGTCACGGTCGACGAAGAGACAGGCGAATTGTTAGACGACCCGCAGATAGTCGCGCGTGGTGTACGTGGTCTGGCGACGACCAACGGTTTTGCTCCAGCGGGAAGTGCGGTCGCGGCGCCTGTGGGCAGTAATTATCTGCTCAGTGATGCGCGACGGGTGATAGGCGCAGCGATAACTGGTGCCTCACGGCAGACACTCGCTGACGATTCGTTGTTGAAAGAACACTTGCGCGTCGAGTTAAAAAGATTCATACAAAAGCGCACGGGTGCTAAGCCTGTGATCACGTTTGTTGTTGTTCGCACCTGATCGAATCTTTTCGAATTAGAAATCCCTTGTTCAACTGGAAAGACAGAGTTGTGATGATTACCGGTGCGTCATCCGGCATTGGTAAAGCTTTGGCTATTGCTTTGGCAAGGCGAGGGGCAAAAGTCGGCCTAGTAGCGCGACGTACTGAGTTGCTCTCCGAGATAGTGGGCGAGATCGAATCGTTCGGAGGTCGCGCTGTTGCGTTTTCAGTTGACGTTAACGACGCTAAGTCGTTGCGCAAGGAAGTTGAAAGATTAGAAGTCGAACTCGGTCCGATCGATATTTTAATTGCGAATGCCGGCATTGGCGGAACTGCCCACGCAGTTCAGTTGCAAGCAGAGCAAGTGGCCAACGTCATAAACGTTAATGTGCTAGGGGCGGTTAACAGTGTGACAGCGGTGTTGCCGCAGATGGCCAGACGTGGTTCAGGACAACTGGTGGCGATCTCCAGTTTGTCGGCTTACAGAGGTTTGCCTAAATCCGCTGCTTACTGCGCCAGCAAGGCGGCGCTCAGTTGTTTCTTTGAAAGCTTACGAATCGATTTACGTAATTCAGGTGTGAAAATAACAATCATTCATCCAGGCTTCATCAAGACTCCGCTAACTTCGGGAAGGCAGGCGAAGATGCCTTACTTAATGGAGTTGGATGATGCAGTGACGAAGATTGTCCGCGCAATTGAAAAAGGAAAACAGACTTACGCATTCCCGTGGCAACTCGCAAGTATCGTCAGGTTGGCAATGATAATGCCGAATTTTATGTACGACAGAATTGCATCGAGAAATTCTTTCAGGGAATGAGCAGAGGACTTTGGACACCGTGAACTCGAGGTCCAACCAAAACTTGAAGACCTAAAGCCAAATACCACAGACCACATACAACAATGACTCTTATTCAAGCCATCATTCTTGGTCTCGTCCAGGGACTCACTGAATTCATTCCCGTTAGCTCAACTGCTCATCTGGTTTTTGCGGCGCGTGCTGTCAGTCTTTATGACGGCATGGATAAAACCCTACAGGCACAGCAGACAACTGCGACGATCGCGGTCGTGCAATTGGGAACACTGTTAGCGGTGTTGGTCTATTTTGCCAACGACATCATCAAAATTCTCCGCGCCTTCATTAGCGATCACCTGGCAATGTTGAGTGGAGCAAAACGAGCTGATGGGTCGCGGCTATCGCACGATGCGTGGTTGGGATGGTTAGTGATCATCGGCTCGCTGCCGGTGGGGACCGTTGGTCTGCTATTGAAGAAACATATTGAAGGGACGTTCACCAAAAATCTTTGGGTGATTGCAACGATGATGATCGTGGTTGCAGTGTTACTCGCCATTGCGGAGTTGGTGGGTAAGCGACTGCGTGGAATGCAGCAGTTGGGAATCGGGGACGCGTTAGCAGTGGGGTCAGCTCAGGTGCTCGCTTTGATTCCGGGTTCGAGCCGATCGGGTTCAACGATCATGGCAGGTCTATTTGCGGGAGAGACAAGGGAAACAGCGGCACGGTTTTCGTTTTTACTGTCGATCCCAGCGATTGCGGCAAGTGGTCTACTCGAACTAAAAGAAGCGGTACATAAGATTCCGAGTGATAGTTATGCTTCCCTTGCAGTGGCGACCATCATTTCCGGGATTGTTGGTTATGCGTCGATCTGGTTCTTATTGAGATTTTTGAGGACGCATTCGACGGGAGTATTCATCGTCTATCGAATCATCGTTGGTGCTTTGATACTGGTGGCGCTATCGGCAGGGTATTTCTCTGCGAATATTTAACAACTCGTGCGGGAGCGCAGGCGTCCCCGGCTACTGCCTTACCAACACAAATGGCAGACTGACTTGAAGTGGCAGGCGGAGGCGCTGAGAGCCCGATTTTAATTGGTATCGCGATGGCCCACATAAAAATATCCGTGGACCAGCGCTTCGCGATGCTGACAATTCCGTCCCGCTTCCGCTAAACTAAATCGACCCCGACCCTCTCCGGCGCCGAGCATGGCTCGCCCGACTCGAAAGCCACATAAGGCGGTGATTTGAATGAACGAGAATGATTCTCGACGAGATATTGTTTCCTCACAACGACCGAGAAGCCCGCGAGTCCCTGTTGAGTTCGCCCTCGATGTCGAAGGAAACGATCGCAGCGGACAAGCTTTTCAAACTAAGGCGACCGCTACAAAGATTAGTCGTGGCGGCGCTACCCTCTTAATTGATGTAGACATCGCAGTCGGCTCAATCCTTAAACTAACGCCTCCATTCGGAGGAACTCTCGAGGCCGAAGTTAACGGCTCATGGACTGACGAAATAGATGGCAATCGACGAATCGGTGTTAAGCTACTCGACGCCGACGGCTGGTTTGCCGAATAACTGAAAGACTAATGACTATTAAATGAAAGCCAAACGCTGGATCGTGCGTAGGCAAGACTCCTCACAGGCAGCCTCGCTCGCACGCGTTCTGGGTGTCTCACCAATCCTGGCTGCACTCCTTATTTCCCGTGGATACAAAACTGAAGTGTCCGCGCGGGACTTTATCACTCCACGACCCAATCAGATTCACGATCCTTACCTCATGTTGGGAATGACGGAAGCAGTTGGTCGACTGCAGAGAGCTATCGATCTTCAAGAGCCAATTCTTATTTACGGCGATTACGATGTTGATGGCACCACAGGTACGGCTGTTCTGCTGCGCGCTCTGAAGATGTTGGGTGCGAAGACCGGCTATCACGTTCCGCATCGATTTACGGAAGGCTACGGCATTCAACAGCCAGCGTTGGAGAAAGCTTTCAACGAGGGCTACAAACTCGTCGTCAGCGTTGATTGTGGTATTCGTGCCCACGAACCGCTGTACTGGGCTCGCGACAACGGGTTGGACGTGATCATCACAGATCATCATCTTCCGGATGAAGATGAGGGGGCTCCGCCTGCGTACGCGGTCTTGAATCCAAACCAGGCAGGCTGCCCGTATCCTGACAAGAATCTTGCCGGTGTAGGAGTCGCATTTAAACTCGTTCACGCATTATTCAGGGAGCGGGGAAGAGAGTCGCAAGTTGAGTCGTTCATGAAGGTTGTGGCCATCGGCACGGTTGCTGATGTGGCAAAGTTGGTCGGTGAAAACCGCGCGTTAGTTTCGTTAGGATTGAGGGACTTAGCCAAGGCAAGAAACCCAGGTTTGCGTGCACTTATCGAGGTGGCTGGTTGCGGAGATGGCAAGGGCATGACAGCATACGATCTCGGGTTCAGGCTTGGGCCCAGGATCAATGCGGCTGGCCGAATGGATGCAGCGAAAGCCGTAGTAGAGTTGTTTGATACCAGAGATGATGCGGTGGCTCGTCACCTGGCATTGCATCTCGATGCACGCAACGAGGAGCGCAAGGCCGTTCAACAACAGATCATTGATCTAGCGGTGACGGAGTTAGCGGACGCGAGTAAACCGACGTCGCACGTCGCGGTGATTGCCGGTCAAGGTTGGCATCGAGGTGTTATTGGAATCGCGGCCTCGAAGATTGCCGAGCGAATCAACCGTCCTTGTGTTGTTTTCTCAATTGATGGCGAAATGGCACATGGCTCGGGTCGCAGCATTGAGGCTTATCATTTGCTGGATGGGTTGACATCGTGCGCCGACCTCTTCGAGAAGTTTGGCGGCCACTCGCACGCAGCCGGGATCACGATTAAGCCTGACCGCATTGATCAGTTTCGTGATCGTCTGAATGCGCACGCGGCGTCGCGTTTAAGTGACGATGACCTTGAACATTCTGTGACGATTGATATGGAGTTGAAACCTGAAGAGATTACGTTTCAGCTGACGCGAGAGTTGGAGTTATTGGAACCGTATGGCGCCGGTAATCCACGTCCAGTTTTTCTGACGCGTAATCTACGCAGTCTTTCCGAACCGGTTGTCATGAAGGAGCGTCACTTGAAGATGCGACTTGCAGGCCCCAACAATAAACCTACAGAGGCAGTGTGGTGGCACTGTCTTGAACCGGGCGAGCGAACTCCGGAGCTGAACGGCGGCATCGAACTGGCCTATACAATTGAGACGAGTGTTTGGAACAGTGAGATTAAAGTGCAGTTGAATGTGGCGGATTTGCGGGAAACGATGGGTTAGGAAGCTTATGCAAGAAATAACCAGACGACGTTCATTCGGGATTGGATTACGAGCGAGATTTCCACTCGTGGCCCGTATCGTCGCGCTCGTTTTACTTGCGGCCGGTATTGGGTTCGTAGGAGTCTCCTATTACAAGCTTCGGAAGAACGAGGCCTTCAAAATGATTCCCAAGACAGCGGAGCTGTCCAAGGAAGTCACCGGAATTATCGAGGGTTACGAGCGCCGCGAGACCAAGGATGGACGACTGTTTCTACTTGTCAAAGCTTCGCGCGACATCACCTATTCCGACAGTCATCATGAACTCGAAAATGTAAGCATCGACGTCTATCCGGCAACCGGAGAAGTACCAGACAAAATCAGCGCCCAAAGGTCTATCTATCAACCGAGCACTTCGGTCATCTCTTTTCTGGGCAACGTGAAGATCGAGACCAAGGACCGTTTGAAGGTAAACACGGAAGCCCTTTCATTCGATACGAGCAGCGAGACTGCAGAAACTGATAGTCCAGTCTCTTTTCAGCGTGACAATGTTTCTGGAACGTCAAATGGCGCTATCGTCGAACAGAAAGCTCACAAGCTCGAGTTGAAACGGAACGTTGAAATTACGGTTTTGCCAGGTGAGGGAGGGGACATTAATGCGAAACCTTCTCCCCGATCGAAACCGATAAAAATCAAGTCGGGTAGTGCTGTCTTTGAACAGGACAGCCTCAAACTCTCGTTTGTCAACGGAGTAACCGCTGAACAAGAAACAAGCGTAATGAGTGGCGACGCTCTCTACACGCAACTCACAAAAGAGAAACGTGTCGAGAAGTGCGAGTTGCGTGGTCACTCCTACCTGAGAACCATGGAGCCTGGTCACGCAGCTGAGGTTAGTTCGGTCCACATGGATTTTATGTTTGATAAGGACCAGGTGCTTGAGCGTGCGGTAGCGATGGAGTCGGTGACGGCGAAATCTCTGGATGGCGACTCGGATGTAGTGTTGACGGGTGCGAATAATGTCGACGTTAAGTTTCAACCTCAGGACAATCGCAGTCTATTGCGCCAACTTGAGACCACTGGTCGTTCAGTCGTTACTTTGTCAGCACCCAAATCAAAAGCTAATGATAAACGAGCGGCAAATAAACGCCTGACGGCGGACCAGGTAAAACTCTTCTGGCGCACCTCCGGTCGAGATCTGGAAAAGGCTGAAGCAAATGGAAACGCAGAACTCATCGTGGATCCTGTGGACAGAAGTGCTGCAAGTGATCGGAAAACTTTAACGGCGCCTTCTCTTGCTTGTGATTTCTATGACACAGGTAATCTCACCAAAGTGTGTAACGCGGGAACTGGCAGCAAAGCAGTGCTCGAACCGGTCCAGGCGACTCCGCAAAGGGGAACACGTACGCTGACTTCGCAGACGATGACAGCAATATTTCTTCCCAACACGCAAGACATCGAACGGTTCGATGCGCAGG
>Ga0268264_10002586_pt1 | contig 15829 bp, 12 predicted proteins | sample KBSSwiS32_FD_190357 | JGI IMG/M metagenome (GOLD analysis project Ga0268264, IMG submission 190357) | Switchgrass rhizosphere microbial communities from Kellogg Biological Station, Michigan, USA - KBS Switchgrass S3-2 (SPAdes) (version 2) | ecosystem: Host-associated > Plants > Roots >...
ATGCACGCCGCGACACGCGAGATCACCGAACAATATTCGCTCGGGCCGCGCGGCGCGTGGATCCTGGTGCTGATCGACAATGGTCACGTCTATCCGCTCGACATCACCAACGTCTTCCGCATCGGCCGGAGCCTGATCTCGGCCGAACTCGCGCGGCTGACCGACGCCAGGCTGATCGATGCGGTCAAGAGTCCGGACGACGGGCGCCGCACCCAGCTGGCGCTGACGCCGCTCGGCGCGGAAACCTGCCGCCGGGTGCGCGATCAGTTGCGCACGCTCGTCGCGCGCCGACTGGCCGGCTATTCGCACGAGGAACTGATGCTGTGCGCGCGCATGCTCAGCGACTTTCTCGATCCCGCCGTCGATTAGCCTGCTACCGCCGCGCTTGCTCCACCCCGGCGCGGCAGGTCGTTTCTCCGAGACCGGCGGCCCAGGCGATGCCTTGTTCCAATAGCGTCAGGCTCTGCGGCTGGCTGTAGCTCTCCGGCCGATGGCCGATCGCGGAATAGAAGGACCGCCCGTCGCCGATGCAGCGCGTCCAGGCCAGCGGGTGATCGCCCATGTGCAGGTCCTGCGTGCCGAAACCGCGCGGCTTGTAGCTCGCCTCGTCGAGCGTCACCAATATGTGTGCGCCGGTCGTCCGGGGGCTGCTGGCGAACGAATACCATTCCTCCGTCATCTTCCATTCGTCGCCCAGACCGCGCGTGATCGCGCTCGTCCTGTCGTCGACGACGACCCGGCCTTCCTGGAATTGCGGCCCCATCGGATGGCCGATGAAGCGCGCGCCAATCAAAGTGTCGGCATACCAGTCCCAGATATAATGCGGGTCGCCGGCGGATCCGTGGAAGCCTGCGAAGCCGCCGCCTTTCGCCAGATAGGCCTTGAACGCGGCGCGTTGCGGCACGGTCAGCGCATCGCCGCTGACGTTGTTCCAGACCACCGCGTCGAACCGCGCGAGATCGCGGGCATTGAACACCGCGCCATTGTCGCTGAACACCATCGTCCAGCCGCGCCGCGCCGCCATCGCCTTCAGCGCGACCGCGGCAGCATCGACCGATGGCGAATCGCGGAACCCGGTGATCTTGTCGAACACCAGGATCGCGGGATGTCCGATCCTGGCGGGAAGTTTCGGCCGAACCTGATCGTAGCGCGCGCACCGTGCGCGGATCGCCTGTCGGGTCAGCGGCACCGCCTTTACCGCCGCGTCGATTCGCGCCAGCGCTGCGGCGCCGTCCTTCCGGCCGACCATGCCGAGCAACTCCCTCGCCGTCACGATGGTCGCGAAGCTGGGCGGGGTGGCGGACATGAAGCCCGCGGGCATATGCGCCAGCGCGCCGCCGAGCTCGCGGTCGAGAATGGCCTTGGTCCGCGGATCGATCAGCAGGTCGATCAGCGGCGTCTCGGCGGAATAGGGCGTGCGGGCCAGCGGGCAGTCGGTTCCGGCTGCCTGTGCGGGCAACGGTGCCAGGGCGCAGCCGACTGCCGCCAGCGCGAGGGCGAGCGTTGATCTCATGAGCGCCATCGAAACTCTCCCCTGACCATGATCGGCGTCGAGCGGCTTAACCGGTCATGGATCGCCGCGTTCAGGGCTCTCGTACCCGATCTGCGCAGGGCGGACATCATTTTTGGCACGAATAGCGCCGCAGCGATGGCGTTCAGGATGTAGTTCGGAGAATGAACTATTTCGTTGCCGCGGGACGGTCTGTCCGCTATGGGCGCGATGAGAGGATGGCCGGGCGGACAGCGATCATATTGCTTCGTCATGTCGGGAAGGCGCCGTTCATCCCGACGGACCTTATGCAATCCCGGTCGATATCCGGTGTCTGGTGAAAGATGATTTTCGATGCGTGCTCTGACCGCTGCTGCCCTCATTCTGCTGTCCACGGCACCTGTCGCCGCGTTCGCGCAAACCGCGCCGGCCGCTGCGCCTGCGGCGACGGGGTACAGCGTCGAGGATACCGAGATCGGCACATTGCTCGACGATCCGGCCGCCAAGGCCCTGCTCGACAAGCACATGCCCGGCTTTTCCGCCAACGAACAGATCGACATGGCGCGGTCGATGACGCTGAAGATGGTGCAGCAATATGCGCCCGACACACTCACCGACAAGGCGCTGGCCGACCTGCAGGCCGATCTCGCCGCTCTGCCGGTCAGGAAATAGGTTTTAGCCGGCGGCGTATCGCTACCGCGGTATGGTTTCAACGCCGGGTTCTGGCGCAAATCGCGTTGCGCCGCCCGGCGCTTTTTTTGGTTTGATCGTTCATATCTTGAACTATATGGATGTTCGGTCGGCGCCGCGCGCGAGCGGTCGTGCGACGAATGAGAATCGGGATGCGCAATGACCGGTAATGATACGCTCGATCTGTGGCTGGCGTCGTTCGCCGTCGTCGGCATCGCCGCCGGCATCTGGTCGGGCTTCTTCAAGGCGCGCAAGATTCAGCCGCGTGGCTTCAAGTGGACGATCTTCCGCAACGAGATCATCTTCGGAATCGTCAATGTCGCGGTCTCGGGGACGATCATCGGATTCGTCACCCGCACCCTCACCGCGCAGGGCATCATCGCCACGCACCATGGACCCACCGTCTGGTGGGTGATCGCGCTGGAATATGCCGCCTATTTCTTCGCGTTCGACACATGGTTCTACTGGCTGCACCGCGGGATGCACAAGGAACCGTTCTACAGTCTGATTCACAAGCTCCACCTGATTCACAAGCTCCACCACCGATCGACATCGCCCAATCTGGTGACGACGATCTCGGTCAATCCGCTCGAATCGCTGATCAACGGCGGCTTCGTGCCGATCTTCCTGGCGGCGCTGACGGTGCACGAGGCGACGCTGGCGCTGATCCTGCCCACCAACATCATCATGGGCCTTTACGTCCATTCGGGGTATGAATTCCTGCCGCGCTGGTGGAACCGCAGCTGGGCGACGAAATGGTTCATCACCACCACGTTCCACGACCAGCACCACAAATATTTCAATTTCAATTTCGGCGGCTACACGACGATCTGGGACTGGCTGTGCGGCACGGTCAGGCCGAAATTCGTCGCCGATTTCGAAAAGCCGCGCGCGGCGGCGGACAAAATGCGTGCAGCCAGCCATCCGTCGACGACGGAGGCGTGAGTTCGGCAGCGTCACCGTTGCTGCCGATCACGTCACCCGTCAGGTCCGCAACAGTCGCTTCACCTCCGCGTTGACGGCCACATCGGTCAATTCGTTGAATCTCTTGACATTCTGGTCGATCTTGCGCGGATCGTAGAGATAGTTGACCATCAGGCCGTGAGCCGACCGCAAGCCGCGCGGAGACGTGTCGCCAAGCCAGTTGATGCGTTCCAGCTGTGCGCCGTTGCCGAGATGGAAACGCGCCACCGAATTGACGACCTTGCCGTGCGCCGTCCGTGCTTCGATGAAATAGCGTGCGGCCGCGACGATCATCGCGTCGCGTTCCGCAGTCGTCGCCGTTGCCGCCGTCCATCCGTCGGCGTCGATGCCGGCGAGCGCGGCACGTTCGGCGGGCGGGAGCACGGATTGGTCGTCGCTCATCTGCGTCTTGAGCCACGGCGCGAACGCCGGAACCGGCGACAGCGTCACGAACGTCTTGAGCATCGGCAGTTCATGGCTCAGCAACTCCACGACGCGCTTGATCAGGACATTGCCGAACGGGATGCCGCGCAGGCCTTCCTGGCAATTGGAGATCGAATAAAATACCGCCGTGGTCGCGCCGCGGGCGGTGGTCGGCTGGCGATGCTCGTCCAGCAGCGAGGCGATCGACGACGGGATCTCGCGGGTGAGCGCGACCTCGACGAAGATCAAAGGCTCTTCGGGCATGCGGGGGTGGAAAAAGGCATAGCAGCGCCGGTCGTCGGGTTCGACCCGCCGCCGCAGATCGTCCCAGCCATGAACCTCGTGCACCGCTTCATAGGCGATGATCTTGTGCAGCACCTTCGCCGGTGAATCCCACGCCATCTGGCGCAGATCGAGGAAGCCGATGTTGAACCATGGCGTGAAGACATGGCTGAAATCGGCATCCAGGCTCTCGAAATTGCGAATTTCACTCTGCGCGCGCAGCGCATCCTCGCGCATCCGGATCAGCGCCAGCGTGCCATTGTCGGCAAGGTTGATCCGCCGGATCAATTGCTGGCACCGCGAGTCGGTGGCGGTCCGCAGCGCGGCGATCGAGCGTCCGCTCGGCGCGTCGCGATAGGCCTCGATCGCGCGGTCGATCGCCGCCTGATCGGGGCCATAGCTGTCGGCGAGCAGATTGAGGAACGCGATCCGGTCCGACAGCGAAAGCCCGTCATAGAGCGCGAGCAGGTCCCTCGCGATCGTCGACCCGCCGGTTTCGCCCCGCGGCGAAAGCAGTTCGACGGCCAGTTCGCCGATCGCTCTCAGCGGCGTGCCGGCGTCGCTCGCGCCCCGGATCAGCGTCAGCATCGATCGGCCCCGCGCAGCGAAGCTCTGCAATATGCCCTTCGGCCTTCCCTCTTCGACCTTCGATGCGCGTTTGGCCATCTGCTCGCTCCCGTTCAAAATCGCCTTGCCGGATCCGGCGCCCCCTCGATGCCGCGCGATGCCGGAATTGCCGTTCGCGGGTCCTTCCCGCGCCCCATATTGCCTCACGATGTCGCCGATAAGTTGGAAATGATCATGACATTTTGACCTCCCGCCAGGATTATCGTGGGCGCGATATGCACGGCCGTCGTCCGGCCCTGCGCGTTTTCGACCGAGCCGGGCTTGCTCGGCGCATGATCGTCGTGCTTTGGCGTGATACGCTCTCGAAAAGGACCTGCCATGCTGGGCTACGCCACCGTCGGTACCAATGACATCGCCAAAGCTGAGCCCTTCTTCACCGCATTGCTCGCCCCACAGGGCGTCACCAAGCTGTTCGATCATCCGCGCGGCGGCGTGATCTTCGGCAAGGATGGCAAGCTGGTGCTGGGCGTCCTGACGCCCTTCGATGGCGCCGCTGCCACCGTCGGCAACGGCACGATGATTGCGCTCGATCTGCCCAGCCGCGAAGCGGTCGATGAATTTCATGCCGCGGCCGTGACCCTCGGCGCTGTCGATGAAGGCGCTCCGGGTGAGCGCGGACCCGGCTTCTACATGTCTTATTTCCGTGACCTCGACGGTAACAAGTTCTGCGCCTGCCGGATCGGCTGAACGGCCGCGGGGCGGTGCCTGCTCAGCCCGGCATCGCCTCCAGTTCGCGCCCGCGTGTTTCCGTGACCATGGCACGGACGAACAACAGCGACAGTGCCGCGAAGACGGCATAGCCCAGATAGGTGACGGGTAGGCCGGGCGATACCACCAGCGACGGGAAGCTGACCGAGACCGCGGCATTCGCCATCCACTGGGCGAACCCCGAGACCGCGAGGCCCGACCCGCGGATCTGGGTGGGGAACATCTCGCCGAGCATCACCCACATCACCGGACCCCAGCTCAGGTTGAAGAAGACGACGTAGAGATTCGCCGCGACCAGAGCGAGGATGCCGTTGCTGCCGGGCAGCGATACCGCGCCATCGGCGCCGGTGATCGCGGTCGAGAAGGCATAGGCGACCGTCGCAAGCGTGATCGTCATGCCGGCCGAGCCAATCAGCAGCAGCGGCTTGCGCCCGATCCTGTCCACCAGTGCCATCGCCAGCAGGCAGGCGCCGATCGACAGCGCGCCCGACAATATGTTGGTCAACAGCGCGTCATTCTCGGAGAAGCCGACCGCCTCCCACAAGGTCGCGCCATAATAGAAGACCACGTTGATGCCGACGAGTTGCTGGAACACGGCAAGCCCGATTCCGGTCCACACGATCGGGCGAATGCGCCTTGATCGACTGTCGATCAGATCGGACAATTTGGGCTTGTGATGATCGGCGGCGAGGCTCGCCTGGATTTCGGCGACCTTGCGGCCCGCTTCATCGGCGCCGAACAGGCGCGTCAGCACGGCATGGGCGGCAGCATCCTTGCCCTTGACCACCAGATATCGCGGCGATTCCGGAATCGCGAACAGCGCCAGCAGATAGATCGCGGCCGGAATCGCCTGCAGCCAGAACATCCAGCGCCACGCCGGATAGCCCGCCCAGAACGTCGCGGTCGATCCGCCGGCGTAAGTCGCGATCAGGTAATTGGCGAGGAAGGCGCCGGTCAGCCCGGTGATGATCATCACCTGCTGGACGCTCGACAGCCGCCCCCGCACCGCCGCCGGCGTCACTTCCGAAATATAGACCGGCGACGTCACGCTCGCGGCGCCGACGCCGAGGCCGCCGAGGATGCGCGCCACGATGAACACCGCCGAACTTTCGGCCGCACCGGCGAGGAGCGCGCTGACCAGGAACAGGACGGCGGCCACGATCATCACGCCGCGCCGGCCGATCCGATCGGACAGGCGGCCCGCGCCGAAGGCGCCGAGCGCAGATCCGACCAGGATCGCGCCGACATTGATGCCGATGCCGAGCCGGCCGAGCGAGAACGCGGCCTCGAGGCCTTTTTGCGTGCCGTTGATCACGCCCGAATCATAACCGAACATGAATCCGCCGATCGTCGCGACGCACACGATCGCGGCGATGAATCCATAGGATGCGCCGGTCTGCGCGCCGTTCGTTGGTCCTGCCGACATGCCGTCCTCCCGTTTGCGATCATCTTGGCCGCCACCGTCGGGCATCGACCACGTCTTCCGCTTTGCTCGCGCAGAGCATGATTCCATCCGGCTGTCACGGTCCTTCGCAGCGACAAAAGCCGGGGCGGCGAAGGTGGGCGCTGCAAAGTCTCGAAACCTCGCCCGGACTTTTACCCCGCTTACATGGCCAGCATCTCTCCAACAGATTCGCGCTCGACGAGGCTGTGCTGGAACAGGCGCCTTTCGCCCCCGGCCGGTTGGCCCGATCGACGCCGGCGCGCTGCGGAGGCCAGTATTTCGACCGCCGCTTGCGCCATTGCCGCCACCGGCTGGCGCACGGTCGTGAGCTCGGGCGAGATGCTCGTCGCGAGCGCCGTGTCGTCGAAACCGCAGACGCTGAGCTGATGGGGCACGTCGAGATGGCGCCGGTGCGCCGCCGCGACGACGGCGGCGGCCATGTCGTCATTGCTCGCGAAAATCGCGGTCGGCGGCATGGCGAGCGCAAGCAGCAACTCGGCGGCGGCCAGGCCCGAGCGGTAGGAGAAGTCGCCCTGCGCGATCAGCGCCGGTTCGGTCGGCAAGCCGGCGTCGCGCAAGGCCTGAACATAGCCGTGCCGGCGCCGCGCACTCGAGGAGGCGCCGGGATCGCCCGCAATGAAGCCGATGCGGCGGTGGCCGCGCGCGATCAGATAGCGCGTCATGTCCGCCGCGGCGCCGGCATCGTCGATCGCGACCGCGAAGTCGTGCGCGTCCGGCTGCCCGGTCGCGAGCGCCACGGTCGGCACCCCCGCCGCGCGCATCAGCGCGGCGATGCCCGCATCGTCGCACATCGGCGCGGGCAGGATCACGCCGTCGATGCCGCTGGCGGCGAGCCGCCGCGCGCCCGCCTCCGCCCCGCAATCGCTCCATTGTTCCAGCAGCAGCTGAACGTCGCTGTGCCCGGCCTCGGCCAGACAGCCGACGAGCACTTCGCTCAGATAGGCGGAGCTGGGATTGACATAGATCAGCGCGATCCGGGTCCGCGCCGCGCCCGCCAGCACCCGCGCGGCGCTATTGGGCGCATAGTTGAGCGCTGAGATCGCGCTCATCACCCGTTCGCGCGTTTCCGCCCTGACGGCGCCATCCTTGTTGATCACGCGCGACACCGTCATCGGCGACACGCCGGCTGCCCTGGCGACATCGCTCAACGTCGGCGCGGTGCCCGCACGGCGCGAACCCTTGACCTGCAATCCAGTCATCCTCCGTCGCAATCGTCCTTCGCCTAACGCCCCGACGGGCGATCGCCAATGCCCGGTGCATTTTCCGTTTGCTGCGCGACGCGTTTATGGTAGCGCCAATTGATAGCGCTACCATAAAGCATGATCGGAGAGATGGCCATGATTGTTTGCGCGCGGCCGCCAGCGGCCTGAACGATGTTTCTCGGCATCGATATCGGCACGTCGGGCGTCAAGGCGATCGTCATCGACGAGGCGGGAACGCTCCTCGGCCAGGGCGTTGCGCCCTTGTCGGTTTCGCGTCCGCTGCCCTTGTGGTCCGAACAGGACCCCGAAGACTGGTGGGTCGCCGCCGGCGCTGCCGTACAGGCGATCGATCCCGGCCTGCGCCGCGCGGTGCGGGCAATCGGCCTGGCCGGGCAGATGCATGGGGCCACGCTGCTGGGGGCCGACGATCGGCCGCTTCGCCCCGCAATCCTCTGGAACGACGGCCGCAGCTTCGCCGAATGCGCCGAACTGGAAGCGGCACTGCCGGATCTGCATGCTGTCGCCGGCAATCTCGCAATGCCCGGCTTCACCGCGCCCAAATTGCTATGGGTGCGTGGCCAGGAGCCGCAGATATTCGCCGCCGTTCGCACCGTGTTGCTGCCGAAGGACTATGTCCGCCTGCGGATGACGGGCGACGCCGCATCCGACATGTCCGACAGCGCCGGCACCCTGTGGCTCGATGTCGGCCGGCGTCGCTGGAGCGAGGCGATCCTCGCGGCATGCGGGCTTTCGGTCGCTCATATGCCGGCTCTGCATGAGGGCACCGCGGTGACCGGCACGCTGCGCCATGACGTGGCAGCGGCGTGGGGGATGGGCCGCGTGCCCGTCGTCGCCGGCGGCGGCGACAATGCCGCCGGCGCTGTCGGCGTCGGTGTCGTCCGCGATGGCGACGCCTTGCTGTCGCTCGGCACGTCGGGCGTCATCTTCGTCGCCACCGATCGCTTTCGCCCCAACCCCGCCGGCGCCGTCCACGCGTTCTGCCACTGCCTGCCGGCGATGTGGCACCAGATGTCGGTCCACCTCAGCGCGGCGTCCTGCATCGACTGGGCCGCGCGGCTGACCGGCATAGCGACACCGGCCGCCTTCTTCGCGCGCGCGGAAGCGAGCGGGCCGGGGCAGGGCGCCGAACTGTTCCTCCCCTATCTGTCGGGCGAGCGCACGCCGCACAACGATCCGCATGTCCGCGGCGCCTTTTTGGGGCTCGATCATGAGACCGACACCGGCCGGCTGGCGCAGGCGGTGCTCGAAGGCGTCGCCTTCGCGCTCGCCGACGGGCTCGCGGTGCTGCGTGACGCGGGCAGTTCGATCGCCCGGCTGTCGGTGATCGGCGGCGGCGCGCGGTCCAGCTATTGGGGCCGAATCCTTGCCGCTGTGCTCGATCTGCCTCTGGTGTATCTGCGGGGCGGCGAAGTCGGGCCGGCGCTCGGCGCTGCGCAGCTCGCGCGGATCGCCACGCTCCGCGGCCAGCCGTCGGACCTGTGCGGACCACCGCCGGTCGACCACATCATCGAACCCGAAGCGGCGATCCGCGATCGGCTCGTCGACAAGCAACGCCAGTTTCGCGTCGCCTATCCGCGGCTCGCCTCGAAGGATTCATCATCATGAGCACGGACTTCTTCTCCGACATCCCCACGATCCGCTACGAAGGGCCGGACACGACGACCGAGCTGGCCTATCGCCATTACGACAAGGACCGGATCGTCCTCGGCAAGCGCATGGAAGACCATCTGCGCTTCGCGGTCTGCTTCTGGCACAGCTTCTGCTGGCCGGGCAGCGACGTGTTCGGCGCCGGCACGTTCGGCCGCCCCTGGCATGTCGGCGCCAACGACAGCGCCGCCGCTGCCGCCAAGCGCGCCGCCGCGTTCAGCTTCTTCGAAAAGCTCGACGTCCCGTTCTACACCTTCCACGATGTCGACGTCATGGCCGAAGCGCAGGATGCGGCGAGCCATCGCCGCCTGTTCGCCGAGGCGGTCGACGATCTCGAGCGGCTGCAGGCGCGCCACGGCCGCCGGCTGCTGTGGGGCACCGCCAATCTGTTCAGCCACCCGCGCTATGCCGCGGGTGCGGCGACCAATCCGGACCCCGAAGTCTTCGCATGGGCGGCACTGCAGGTGCGCGACGCGCTCGAGGCCACGCACCGGCTCGGCGGCGCCAATTATGTGCTGTGGGGCGGGCGCGAGGGCTATGACACCTTGCTCAACACCGACGTGCGCCGCGAGCTCGACAATTTCGGCCGTTTCCTGGCGATGGTCGTCGAACACAAGCATCGGATCGGCTTTACCGGCACGATCCTGATCGAACCCAAGCCGCACGAGCCGACCAAGCATCAATACGACTTCGATACCGCGACCGTTTACGGCTTCCTCAAGCGTTACGGGCTGGAAAAGGAGGTCAAGGTCAACATCGAGGCGAACCACGCCACCCTGTCGGGCCACACCTTCGAACATGAGATCGCGATGGCCGCCGCGTTCGACATCTTCGGTTCGATCGATGCCAATCGCGGCGATCCGCAGAACGGCTGGGACACCGATCAATTCCCGGTCTCGGTCGAGGAACTGACCTTGGCGATGATCGAGATATTGCGCGCTGGCGGCTATACCACGGGCGGCTTCAATTTCGACGCCAAGGTCCGCCGCCAGAGCATGGACCCGGTCGATCTGTTCCACGGCCATGTCGGCGCGATCGACGTCGTCGCGCGCGGCCTGCTGCGCGCCGCCGCGATCATCGAGGACGGCCGGCTCGATGCCCACAAGGCCGATCGCTACGCCGGCTTCGACGGACCGCTCGGCGGAACGCTGCTGGGCGAGGGCGCGACCCTGGCCTCGATCGCCGACCTCGTGATCGATCGCAACCTCGCGCCGCGGCCACGTTCGGGCCGGCAGGAGATGCTCGAAAACCTCGTCAATCGCTTCTGACGCGCAGCGGTCCGATGCCCACGTTGCGCGCCGGCGACCATCTGCTCGAACTGACGCCCGAAGCCGGTGGCGCGATCGCGCGCTTCACATGGCGCGGCGAGCCGCTGATGCGGGCGTCGTGCGGTCCTTCGATTCTCGACACCGCCTGCTTCCCGCTCGTGCCCTTCTCGAACCGCATCGCTTCCGGGCGGTTCGAGGCGGACGGGCGGGAGGTGGTGCTGCCGCCCAATTTTCCAGGCACCGACCATCCGCACCCGCTGCACGGCTCCGGCTGGCAGGCGGCATGGTCGGTGATCGAACGGCATCCGGCGCGCGCGATCCTGCGTCACCACCACGCGCCCGACGCATGGCCGTGGCGCTACGAGGCGGAGCAGAGTTTCGAACTGTCGCCCGACGGACTCAGCCATGGTCTGTCGGTCCGCAATCTCGGCGACTCCGCCATGCCTGCGGGCCTGGGCTTCCGCCCCTATTTCCCCCGCACCGACTGGACGGTTTATGCAGGCCGCCATCGCGGCGAATTGGCAGACGTCCGCCGACGGCTTGCCCGTCCGCCTCGATCTTGCATCGTCGGCGATCGACTGGTGGCATGACGCGCTCGCGCGATCGCGGACGGTCGATACGGTCTATACCGGCCGCGAGGGGCCGCTGCGGATCGATTGGCGCGAACGCAATCTCCACCTGCGGATCGAACTTTCGGCATCGCTGACTTTCACCGTGGTCTACACCCCGGCCGGGCAGGATTATTTCTGCGTCGAACCCGTCAGCCACATGACCGATGCCGTCAACCGGCCCGAGGGACGCGGGGATATCCGCCGGCTCGCCCCAGGCCACACCCGAACATCCTCCCGCCAGATGATCGCGCGGAATCGTTCCAGCGCATCGCCCAGACCAGGAGACTGCCGCGCGACAATCACTGACGCCCGGCATCGACCGCCGGCGTCAGACTCCCAGTTCCGCCGACTGGAAACAGCCATTTCCCCGCTATGGTCAGCTGCAGGAGTGAAGACAAGTTCGCTGCTGGATTTCAGCAGGTTCGCGCGGGCGGCAAAAAGGCAGCGAACCCGCGATGAATCAAGCAATGATGATGTCTATTCCAGCTTGCTTCGCCATCGATCGATGCTGGTCGGTTATGCCGGCATCGGTGACGATGATGTCGATATCGGCCAGATCGCAGACGACGTTGCCCGACAGCGACAGAAATTTGCTGCTGTCGACCAGGACGATGATCTGGTCGGCGCGCTCGATCAGTCGGCGCTCGGCGGCAACGAGGACGACATCGGCCTGCATCAGGCCTTGCGGGCCGATCGCAGCCGCGCCCATGAACAATTTGGGTGCGTGAAAGCGCGGCATGCTCTCTTCGCCGGCGGCCGCCAAAATGATGTTCTGCTCGCGGAAGACCGAACCCGACGGCACGAGGATGCGTGTCCCCGCCTGGGGCAGCAAGGCGCTGACGATGTGGAGCGAATTGGTGAGAACCTGCAGCGCCTTGCCGGCGAGATGCGGGCACATCTGCAAGGTCGTCGAACCGCCATCGATCATGATGCCTTCGCCCGGCACGCACAACGCGGCCGCGGCTTGTCCGATCGCTTCCTTCTGCTGACGATTACGCCCGATATTCTCGTGGAAAGGAACGCCCTGGAGATGCATCGGCACCGGATCCGGCGCGCCGGTCTCGGCCGTCAGCCGGGCGCCGCCGCGGACCCGCTCGATCCGGCCGATGCCGGCGAGCCGTTCGAGATCGCGACGGATCGTCGCCGGCGAGGCGTCGAGCCGCTGTTCGAGGCTGCGAAACGAGATGAAGCCCGACGCGCCGATCAGGTCCAGTATCAGTTCTTCGCGTTCGGCGGCGTGCATGATTGCCCTTCATTGTCGCCAGGCAGCAATTTCGCACTCATCATCAGTTTTCAAGCATTTTCGCTCAAATTGCGTGTGGCTGATCACACGATGCCGGCACCGAGCCCCACCGGCGTGCGCTCCTGAGCCTTGCGCGCGCGCCAGCCGCTGGCGCGATAGGCATCGAGCACGTCGATCGCGCCGCCCTTTTCGACCCGTGCCATCGCCAGGATCGGCGATACGTCGGTCTTGTAGGCGCGCCGCAGCGCCTGGAACGCCATCATCGTGTCGTTCGCCTCCTGCGCGGCGTGCAGCGCCGCGCGATCGACGATCACCGCCTTGGCAAAAGCGGCACCGATCGCCTCTGCCGACGACAGCATCGATTCGATCGGATCGGTCACATTGTGCGACTGATCGATCATATAGGCGGGGTTGAAGCCGTGGCGCGGATGGAGTTCGGCTTCGACCAGTTCGTTGAACACGAGGAAGAGCTGGTGCGGATTGATCGATCCGCTGTCGAGATCGTCGTCGCCATATTTGCTGTCGTTGAAGTGGAAGCCGCCGAGCTTGCCGAACGCATGGAGCCGAGCGACGATCTGTTCGATGTTCACGTTCGGCGCATGATGGCCGAGATCGACGAGGCATTTGCACTTGTCGCCCAGCGTCTGCGCCGCGAGGATCGAGCTGCCCCAGTCCGAGATCACCGAGGAATAGAAAGCGGGTTCGTACATCTTGTGTTCGAGCAGCATCCGCCAGTCCTCGGGCAGCGCGGCATAGACCTGCGCCGCCGCATCGAGATAGCGGTCGAGCGAACGCCCGAGATCCTGCTGGCCGGGGAAGTTGGTGCCGTCGCCGACCCAGACCGTCAGGTCGGTCGATCCCAGCGCGCGGCCGATCTCGATACACTCGATATTGTGGGCGATCGCCTGGTCGCGGGTCGCGGCGTCGGTGCTGGCGAGCGAGCCGGTGGCATAGCTGTGCGCCTGGCCCTGCTGGTCCTGGAAGGTGTTGCTGTTGACCGCGTCGAAGCCAAGCCCCAGATCGTCGGCTTCCTCGCGCAGCGCGGCATAGTCGCTCACCTTGTCCCACGGGAAATGCGGGGACACGCGCGGCGTCATCGTCGAGAGCTGGTTGACCACCGCGCAGTCGGCGAGCTTCTCGTGGATATTGGTCGGCTCCCCGGCGATCGGGAATTTGGCGAAGCGGGTGCCGCCGCGCCCGGCGCCCCAGCTCGGCACGGCGACGGTGAAGCCGGCGACCCTGGTCTTGACGGCATCGATGTCGATCCCGCGCCGCGAGAGCTGACGGCCGAGGCTGGCATAATCATCCTCGAGCGCCGCCATCGCCGGCGCGTTGAGACTGGCAATATGGTCGGCGGACAGCGGCAGGTTGCGGGTCATCGAATCGTCTCCTGTTTTTCTTCTCGTTAGCCGGCGGCTGCCGGATTCAGCGCGTGAAGGCCTGGGCGTTGCCAGCGTCCACGTTGATCATGTTGCCGGTCGACTTGGCCGAGGCGTCGGATGCCAGGAAGAACACGGCTTCGGCGATATCCTCGGGCAGCACGTCGCGCTTGAGCATCGAGCGCTGGCGATAATGCGCCTCCAGCGCCTCGCCGGCATCGATGCCGTGGGCACCGGCACGCTCCTGCCGCCAGTCGCCGTCCCAGATGCGCGATCCGCGGATCACGGCGTCGGGATTGACGGTGTTGACGCGAATGCCGTGCGGCGCGCCCTCCAGCGCGAGGCAGCGCGCGAGGTGCAGCGACGCGGCCTTGGCCGACGCATAGGCCGAGGCGTTGGTCGCGGCCGCGATGCCGTTCTTGGAACCGATGAAGACGATCGCACCGCCGTTGTTCTGCTTCATCAGCGGGAAGGCAGCGCGCGCGGTGAGGAAATAGCCCTCGGCCAGCACGTCGTAATTCTTGCGCCACAACGCGACCGTGGTCTCTTCGATCGGCGCCGACGAGGCGATGCCGGCATTGGCGACGAGGATATCGAGGCCGCCAAATTCGCGCGCGCAGACGTCGAACGCGGCCTGGACCTGCGTCTCGTCGGTCACGTCGCAGACGGCGCCGCGGATGACGTCCTTGCCGAACCGGCCGACGAAGCCGGCGCGGACCCGATCGAGTACATCGGCATCGCGATCGACCAGCAGCACACAGGCGCCGTCGGCGAGCATGCGCGCCGCGGTCGCTGCGCCGATCCCGCCGGCGCCGCCGGTGATCAGGGCGATCTTGCCGGCCAGCGGTCGGGGCTTGGGCATGCGCTGCAGCTTCGCTTCCTCGAGCGCCCAATATTCGATGCCGAATGCTTCCCGCTCGGGCAGGCCGACATAGCCGCCGAGCGCTTCGGCGCCGCGCATCACATTGATCGCATTGCCATAGAATTCGCCGGCGATCCGCGCCGTCGCCTTGTCGGCGGCGAAGGTGATGCGACCGACGCCGGGGACGAGGATGACGACGGGGTTGGGATCGCGCATCGCCGGGTCGCCGGCCACCGCGCAACGATCATAATAGGCTTGGTAACCGGCGCGATAGGCATCGAGCCGTTCGCCGAGCCAGGCGGTGTCGTCGAGCCGTGCCGGATCGAGCGTCAGCGGGGCGATCTTGGTGCGCAGGAAATGATCGGGGCACGAGGTGCCGATCGCGGCCAGTCGTTCGAAATCGACCGAGCCGACGAATTCGAGCGCCTCGTCATCGTCGGAGAAATGGCCGACCTTGGACTGGGCGCCGGTCATCAGTCCGCGCAGCCGCGGCATCAGCTTCGCCGCGGTCGCCGCGCGGTCGGCGGCAGGCAAGGGCGCGACCGTCCGGCCGCCGAACGCCGGACCACGCGCGAGTTCGGCGTTCAGATGCGCCGCGGCGTCGGCGATCAGCGCGATCGTCTGTTCGTAGCAGTCGCGCGACGTGTCCGCCCAGCAGATGATGCCGTGACCGGCGAGCATCACCCCCACGCACTCGGGATGGGCGGCGGCGAATTCGCGAACCTGGATGCCGAGTTCGAAACCGGGGCGCTTCCACGGCAGCCAGCCGATCCGGCCACCCCAGATCGCCCGGGTCGCCGCCTCGCCATCGGCCGCGGCCGCCAGCGCGATGATCGCGTCGGGATGGACATGGTCGACATGGGCGAATGGCAGCAGGCCGTGCAGCGGCGTATCGATCGAGGCCGGGCGCGGATTGAGGGCGAACGTGCAGTGCGGCAGATAATCGACC
>Ga0268264_10002593_pt1 | contig 15807 bp, 20 predicted proteins | sample KBSSwiS32_FD_190357 | JGI IMG/M metagenome (GOLD analysis project Ga0268264, IMG submission 190357) | Switchgrass rhizosphere microbial communities from Kellogg Biological Station, Michigan, USA - KBS Switchgrass S3-2 (SPAdes) (version 2) | ecosystem: Host-associated > Plants > Roots >...
TCCAGCAAACTCTATCACCTGGGCATTCGCGGACCAGTATCGAGATCCACGCTGGCCGATGCCAACGAGCGGCGCGACTGGCGGGTTTACGCAGACCTGGCACAAGCCCTCATCGCCATCGCACGCCCGCTGTACGCCGATGAGCCGTTCGGCGTCGACCTTGAGGAGTCCGTCTACGCCTTGGACGCCACCACCATTGATGTGTGCTTATCGCTTTGTCCCTGGGCTCCGTTTCAACGCTCGCGGGGAGCGGTGAAGATGCACACATTGCTGGATCTGCGAGGCAGTATCCCCACCTTTATCGACATCACGCACGGCCGCTCGAATGATGTGGCGGTGTTGGATCGACTGGCGTTTGAAGCGGGCGCGTTCTATGTCATGGATCGTGGTTACCTGCACTTCCAAAGGTTGTTCCGGCTCAGTCAAGCCGGCGCCTACTTCGTCACGCGGAAAATACGCAATACCGGCGGCAGTACTCACGATCCGTGGACTCGCAAACCGGGCTACGCGCGGACCAGACCATTCGCCTGACCGGCCAGACCACTCAGCACACTTATCCTACTGCTCTTCGCTGTGTTCGTTATTACGATGCTCTTACCGCCAAACGCTTTACGTTCCTCACCAACAACTTCCTGCTGCCGGCGCTCACCATCGCGCAGTTGTACCAGAGCCGTTGGACCATCGAGGTGTTCTTCAAGTGGATCAAGCAGCACCTGCGCATCAAGACCTTTTATGGCTACTCGGAAAATGCCATCAAGACCCAAATCTGGATTGCAGTGAGTGTCTACGTACTGGTAGCGATCGCCAAAAAGGAACTCCGCGCCCAGGTTAGTCTCTACACTTTCCTGCAAGTCATCGGCGTCACCGTCTTTGAAAAAAACCCCATTTTACAAGTCTTCGATAACTCCAGCCCCGACCTTCAAATTACCGATTACGCTAATCAACTGAGCCTATTCGAGATCTAACCGGACAGCTGTGGCTCCGTCCCTATTTTTTGCGGCGCTTGAAGAATACGCTCGACGCTTGTCCGGAAGTCGTTACCACCACCACGAACAAGACCAGCAGCGAAACCAGCGTGGCCACCGAGCCGATGATCATATAGTCGGCGTCTTTGAGCGGCGCGGGCATCACCTTCAGCATGATCACGGCGACCGCCGCGAAAACCAGAACCATTGCCAGCGCCAGTGAAAGTGTGCGTCCCATCAGTCGTATTTCTCGTAACGGATCTGCTTGCGGTCGAATCCCATCCCCTTCAGGATCTGCCGAACGTCGTCCACCATAGGTCGCAACCCACACAGATAGATGTCGATTTCCGTGCGGCCTCCAATCGCTTCAGCCAAATGCGCCTGCACTCGACCGGTGCGGCCAGTCCACGCCTCTCCCGGCCGCGTCAATGTCGGCCAGAAACGAAACTGCGGAAAGTCCCGCGCCATCTCTTCGAATTCCTGACGATACAGCAAATGCGATTCATGCCGCACCCCGAATAACAGCGTGAACCCCGGCGAGCCGGCCTTGAGTTCAGCTTGCAGCATGGAACGAAATGGCGCGATGCCGGTTCCCGTAGCCACCAGCAATGAATCCCGCAACGGCCGGCGCAGCGTGAAGGCGCCGAGAGGCGGCGGCATGTCCATCACGTCCCCTGGCGAAAGCTCAAACAAATGCGGCGTGAAAGCGCCGCCATCCACGCGATTCAAACACAGCTCAAAGCGATTCCCGTCGCCGGGAGCCGAAGCAATCGAATACGCCCGCGTGATCGACCGGCCCGCTATCGAATCCGTGAGCGAAACGAATTGGCCCGGCACGAAATCCAGCCGCCGCAGTTCCGGCGTCTCGAAAACAAAGTGCCGCACCCCGGGAGCGATTTCCACCCACTCAATCAGTTTCGCTTGCACCCGGAGTCCCCTCAGCCGCTTCACGGGCACGGCCCACCAACGCATCGATTAGCGCCGGATGCCCGTCGAGCGGCGCCGTCACCTGAATCTCCATCCCTGGATGCGCCGCGCGCAGCGCCTCCACCAGGCGAGGCAGGTCCCGCTTAAGGTGCATCCCCAGCGTCAGAAAATAAGGAATGACGATCACATGCTGAATTCCGCAGCCTGCCAAAATCTCCACCGCGCCCCGCAAGTCGGGCTGTCCGGCTTCGAGAAACGCCGTCTCGACCGCCTCGTAACCGCCGCGGCGAGCCAACTCGGCGGCCATCGCTCTCACCGCATCGTTGGCCGATTCCACGGTCGACCCATGGCCAAATACAACGTAACCAGTATGTTTCAAACCAGCACCGCCGGCGCCGGAGCTTCCGGCAAATACCCGGTGAGAAAATCGTGAAACGCCCGCCCCCGCCGCCGTCCGTTGTTGTATTGCATCTCCAGCCGCTGGATAAACACCAACACGCCCAGAACATCGGCATCGCGCAGCGTGTGCATGCCCTTCTGCTCCGACAATTCCTTGCGCAACTCTTCCACCGCTTCCCGCAGCTTTTGTTGTATCGCCGCCGCGTAAGGATTCGGCGGCCGGGAATCGTAAATCAAGCCCGATTGCAAGGTGCGATACGTCCGGATTTCGGCGTCCAACGCCTCGCGCGCATCGAAATCAACCGCGCGGCCTGTCTCCATGGCGCGTTTCAGCGCCAGGGCTATGGTAAACACCAACGGCTCCATCTCGCGCAGAAATTTTTCACTCAAGCGAATGTCTTGATTCGGAACCTGGTCGTCGGGAATCGCCGGCGGCTGCTCGTGAAAACGCGCTTCCCGCAGATACTCACAAGACGACGGGCAATCGATCGAGTTCTCGCGTTCCGCACCGCAGCACTGCGCGCAAATCTCACCGTCGACGCCCGGACAATGCCTGCGCGCACGCCGTTTTTCACATAATTTGCAGGGGATATTCACCGCTCGATACCCCTATCGTATCATCGGAAAATGGCGCGGACTCATGTTTACCTGAAAGTTGAATTGGACTTGCCGGAGTCACAGAAAGACAAAGAACGGCCCGAGCGCGTGGCGGCCGAAATTTGCCGGGTGATCCGCCGCGTCTACGGCGTACGCAACGCCGAGGTATCCAGCATCATGGAGAAGGAAACCTGAAACCGGGTCTCCGGATCTGGCATCATTGTTAAAGTACAATCCACCAACGGAGGCTGTTCCATGAAAATGAAAATGTTTGCCGCGCTGATCGCCGGGGCCACTCTACTCTCCTTGACGGTTTCCGCCGCTTCCGACGTCGACAAGCGTCTGCAAAGCGCCGCGCAGGCTTTCAAGGAAGTAATGGACATGCCCGACAAGGCCATTCCGCAAGACCTCCTCAACAGGGCTGAATGCATTGTCATCGTCCCCGATCTGAAGAAGGGTGCCTTCATCGTCGGCGGCAAGTACGGCAAGGGCTTCGTTACCTGCCGCAAGAAGGACAACGTGGGCTGGACAGCTCCGGGCGCCATTCGCATCGAGGGCGGCAGCGTGGGCTTCCAGATCGGTGGTTCGGAAATGGACGTCTTCATGTTGGTGATGAACGATAAAGGCATGGATCGCCTGTTGGGCGACAAATTCACCCTGGGTGGAGACGCCACCGTTGCGGCCGGCCCGGTGGGTCGCGTAGCGCAGGCCGAAACCGACGCGCGCATGACGGCTGAAATTCTCGCCTATTCCCGCGCGCGCGGATTGTTTGCCGGTATCGCCCTGAATGGCGCGACCTTGCGCGAGGACTCAGATTGGAACATCGACATGTACGGCAAGGCGCTCAAGAACCGCGAAATCATCGACGGCTCCGTCGCCCCGCCCAAGGCCGCAGCCACACTGTTGAACGAACTCGACCGTTACTCCAGCCGCAAGTAGTGAGCATGATGCAAGTCCGCTTGCTAGCGCGCGCGGTTCCATGCTGCCGTCTGCAGCCGTTCGCACAGAACCGCGACCGAAGGAAGCGGCACCGTGCCTGATTCCGAGCTGCCAGATTCAAATATTGACTCCAGTTATTACGTCGCCTTCGGGCGCCGCAGCCAGAGCGACGCGGAGTTCCTGGCGGCTGCCACCGGAGTCATCAATGACCTGGAAGCAGAGCTCCGCCGTCTGAAAGCGGAGGAGCGCGGCAGCGCGCGGGCTCTCGAAATCGGCTGCGGCTCCGGCCGTTTGATGCGGCCCATGAGCCGCCGCTTTCTGGAAATCCATGGCGTTGATGTTTCGAGTGAGCTAATCCAGGAAGCGCGCGAAGGTTTGCGCGATCTACCGAACGCACGCCCGCAGCAGATTCGCGGTACCAGCCTGGAAGACTTCGCGGACCAGTCGTTCGATTTCGTCTACTCCTTTGATCTGTTCCCGCACATTCCCAGCCAACAACTGGTGATCGCATTCCTGCGCGAGATCCACCGCGTGCTGCGGCCTGGTGGTTTAGCGCGTTTGCAATTCAACGGCTCGGCCGGCAGCCAGGGGTTCGATCAGTGGACCGGCGCCCGCTTCACCCTGCATGAGCTCATGGATTTCGCGCAAACGCACGATTTTCAGGTGCTCGCGCTGGACGGCGTTTCCACCCCATCCATGTGGACCACCTGGCGCAAACAGCCGGCGGGCTGGTCTGCCGCCCTCGAAAAAGAGGTCGCCTCATGGGGCGAGACGCTGCCGGTGACGATTCACAAAATCACAAATGCCAGCAGCTTTGAGCCGGTGGCTCCCTGCCGCGGACGTTTCGCCGCTATCTCCATCCGCGCCGGGAATCTTCCGCCGGACGCGGGCCTGAATCACTTACGCGCCACCATCGGTAGTTCGCTCGGCACCATCACTTCGATAAGCGCACCCGACCGCGACGGTTGGCAGCGCATTCGTGTCGACCTGCCGGAACTGGAAGCCACCGGCCTGCTTCCGGTTCAACTCTTGTGGCTGGATCGCCCGCTCTCCCCGCCCGCGACCTTGCGCGTGATTCCGCCAGGACCTCCCATTCCGCGCGTCGCCACAACCCCGCGGCGAATCGAGAATCGCATCGTCAGGTTGACGCTGGAGGAAATCGCACGTCCCTGGGAGATCGAAATTTGGGTGGAAGGTCAACCCGTCGAGGATCTTGAAAAAACGTGTACCGACCCACGCCCGCAGCGCTACCAAGTAAACTTCCGCTTGCCTGAGCAAGTAGGCCCGGGATTGCACCACCTCAAAATAAACATCGGCCACCGCAAATTACCGTCTGTGCCCATCGAAGTGGTAGTTTAGAGGGTCGGCGAGTCGTTGCCGAGCATCGCCTTGCGCACGATCTTGATCGGCGGGAAACCTTGCTTCAGGAAGTTGTCATGAAACTCCTGAAGGGAGAACTGGCTGCCGCGCATCTTCTTGTAGTCTTCCCGCAGCTTCAGAATTTGCAGCTTACCAAGCGTGTAATAGAGATAGGTTGCATTTGACGTGCCGCGCTTGGTTTCAACCATAGCAGTCTCATGCGTCTGGTAGCCCTCTTTTTCAAAGAACTGGACAGCCTGGTCGAAGGTGCGCTTGCCAGTATGCATCTCGATGCCGACGATATAGCGGGCATCCCGCAAGAGCGCGTCTTGGAGTTGGCCCAAACGCATCTTGGGATCGGTCGAGTAGCCTTCGTCAAGCATCATTTGCTCACAGTAGTGCGCCCAGCCTTCGGCGTTGGAACTGGCGCCCAGCAGCTTTCGTACGCGCGATTGGATGTGCGGGACCCACAGAAATTGCACATAGTGCCCCGGGTAAGCTTCATGCACCGCAGTGGATAGTATGGTGCCGCGGTTAAACTGACCCATAAAGCTCTCGACGCGTTCCGGCGCCCAGTTCTTTTCCGGAAGCGTGACATTGAAAAACGCTTCCTTCGCGACCGTCTCGAATGGACCCGGCGTGTCCATCGACGCGAACGTAGTCGCCCGCATAAACGGCGGCGTTTCTTCAAGCATCGGCAGCACAGGAGAGGGGATTGTCACCAGCTTGTGAGTGTTAATGAAATCCCGCAAGCCTCCCAGCGTGTTGCGAAACTCACCCAGCAGCTTGTCCGGCGCCGGATGATCCTTCTGCGCCTCCGCCAGAATCTGCTGAGGAGTTTTAGTTTTGTCGACCAGCATCCCGGTTTCGCGATACTTCTTTTGATTCGCGCGCAGGTCGGCGTACCCGATGGCCAACAGCCGGTCGAGCGGAATGTCCACCATTTCTTCGTACAGCAGTTTCTTCGTATAAATATCTGCCCCCAGGCGGAAATCGCCGTTGGAACGCGGCAGGACATCGGTCTTCAGATAGTTCTCGTAAGCCTCCAACGCCTGGATCACAGCGTCGTTGGTCGTTCGGAATTCCGCGAGCAGCTTCGCGTCCGTGACACTCTTGAACGCCAGCGGGACATCCTTCTGGAAGAAGCTGACAATGCCGGGTACTTGCTGGATCGCAATCTCAGTGTAAATTTTTGGCGGATTCTTCAAGTTCGCTCGCGCCGCAGCCAACACCTGCGGCATCTTCCGTTCGCGTTCGATCAGCGAACGCAACCGCACCTCAGGCGGGGCGAACGTCCGGCTCATGATGACGAAAGCGCTGCTCGACATGCCGCTCGAATAAATATCCGGATTGCGCTCCCAACTGCGCACGGTTTCGAGTTCCAGCAAATTTGCATGGATCGAATTGAGCACTAAGTCGCGGTCGGGCTCCGCTGGTAGTTTGGCGAACTCAACTTCGAATTGCTTGAGCTTGGCGATGCTCGCGTCCACCCCGGCTCGGGAATAATCCTCTAGCTGACCGTCATATTTATGGATGCCCGCGGCAGTGGCCGACGTCGGATTGAACGGGAAATAGTATTCGTCGAAGAAACGGTCGGTAAGCGACTGCGCGGAAGCGAGGGGAATCAGCAAACTCATGAGGTAGATCGCCTTCATGTTTACAATTGTAAAGTGTCCTTTGCTCCCGTTCCCGAACAGTTGGCGTATCTCCGAAAAGGCTTCTCGGAAATCATCCGCGAAGAGGATCTGCAGGCGCGTCTAACCGAAGCAGCCAAGACCGGCCGCCCTCTGCGCGTGAAAGCCGGCTTCGACCCCACGGCCCCCGATCTGCACCTGGGCCACACCGTACTTTTGCGCAAGATGAAACATTTTCAGGACCTGGGCCACACCGTCATTTTTCTGATCGGCGATGGAACCGGAATGATCGGCGACCCCAGCGGCCGCAACATCACGCGCCCACCGATGACCCGCGCCGATATAGACCGCAATGCCGAGACTTACAAAGCGCAAGTCTTCAAAATTCTGGACGCGAACAAAACCGAGATCCGCTTCAACAGCGAATGGCTCGACCAGTTGACGTTCGAGGACATGCTGCGTTTATGCTCGAAATACACGGTGGCGCGCATTCTGGAGCGCGACGACTTTACGAAACGCTTGAAAGACGGCACGCCGATTTCCATGCACGAACTCCTGTATCCGCTAGTGCAGGGCTACGATTCGGTGATGCTCCGCTGCGACGTGGAACTCGGCGGCACGGATCAGAGGTTCAATCTGCTGGTAGGCCGCGAGCTACAGCGCGACTTCGACCAGCAACCGCAGGTTGTCGCGACCACGCCGCTGCTCGAAGGCACCGACGGCGTGGAGAAGATGTCGAAATCCAAAAACAACTACATCGGCATCACCGAGCCGCCGAAAGTGATGTTCCGCAAAGTCATGGGCGTCAGCGATCAACTCATGTGGCGCTATTGGGAACTGCTGACAGATTTGTCGCTGCCGGAGATCGCCGCGCTCAAGCAGCGTGAGCCCATGGGCGTGAAGATGGATCTCGCCGGACGCATCGTCGCGGATTTCCACTCGCAGTCGGACGCCGTTCAAGCGCAAGAAGATTTCAATCGCGAAGTCCGCCAAGGCGCGGAGCCAGGCGACATCGAAACTGTCGATTATGGCGAAGCCGGCGACATTCGTGTTCCCCAGATGCTGCAAGCCACCGGCCTGGCGCCCACCCGCACCGAAGCCGAGCGTCTCATCAAATCCGGCGCCGTAGAAATCGATGGCGTTCGATCTGGCATAGTATTCCACGCCGAACCCGGAACCCACACCGTCCGCGCAGGCAAAAAGTGGAAACGCATCACCGTCAAAAAGAGGGACGGAGCCTGATTTTTGCCCCAAAATGGAAATTCCCAATACGGAACAATAATCAGGCTCCGTCCCTCTTTTAGCGTGACAAACTAAAGATCACCTCGATCGGCGCGATCACCTCCACCGGCTTGCTGTTCAACATCGTCGGCCGGTAAACCCACTGACGCACCGCATCCACCGCAGCTTGCACCAACAGCGGCGGACCGCTGATCACCTGGAGCTGCTCGATCATCCCGTCCTTCCCAATCGTTCCGATCAAATGAACCTTCCCCGAAACCCGCGCTATGATCGCGAACTGCGGATAGACAGGGATCACTTTTCGCAGCAGCTTCGCCGATTGGATGTCGCTGGTGACCGTGATCGGCTTGCTAGGCGCGGGTTCGATCACCGGTGGAAGAGGCGGCGGCGGAATCACTTGCGTAAAGATAACGCTCGGACCCAAAGGCACAATCGGCCCGGCATCGATCCGTCCCAGCGGCTCTGGCGCGTTATCGATGGGTTCGGGTTGCGTGTTGAGCGGCGGGATGCGTGTCGGCGCCGTAAATATATTGCCGGCTCGAACCCTAGCGTTCGTCCGCACGATAGGTTCTGGATCGGGAGGAGGCGGCGGCGGCGCCGGCAGGAACGTCGGGATTTGCAACTGCACGAACGGCAACTGATCCGTATAGAGCAAGGGAATCAGCAGCAGCGTACCCACGGCAAGGGTCTGCGCGCTCAGCGAAACCGCCAGCGCTCCGGCTTTTTTGCCAGGCGCGGAAGAGAGCAGTATGGATTGCTCGAACATGCCCTCATAGACACCGCGCCCAAGGAAATGTTCCCGATTACTCCACCACTCGCCCGTCCCGCATCTTCACCGTGCGGTGCGCATAAGCCGCCGCTTCCGGGTTGTGCGTGATCATCAGGATGGTCTGGCCCAGGCGCGTATTCAAATCGCGCAACAACCCCAGCACCGCTTCCGAATTTTCGGTGTCCAAGTTGCCAGTGGGTTCATCGGCCAGCAGAATCGCTGGATGATTGACGATCGCACGCGCAATCGCCACGCGCTGCTGCTCCCCACCCGACAACGCGCGGGGTTTGTGATGCAAACGCCCCTTGAGCCCCAGCAGCCCCAGAATCTCGTCGAACTGGGGATCGGGAGGCCCGTTCTTGCCCGCGATATCGCGAGCAATCTCGATGTTATCGGCCGCCGTCAAGGTCGGCAGCAAATTGTATTTCTGGAACACGAACCCGACGCCAGTCTTACGCAGATTCGTGCGCTCGGCCTCAGTCATGGCCAGTAGATCGCGGCCGTCGATATGAATCGTGCCGGAAGTCGGCGGCGTGAGGCCGCCCAGAATATGAAACAGCGTTGATTTACCGGACCCGCTGGGACCCACCACCGCCAGGAACTCGCCGCGCTCGACCGATAAATTCACGCCGCGCAACGCATGCACGTCGATCTCGCCGACGTGATAAGTCTTCTTCAGGTCCCGAATTTCAATCATGAAAACTCAATCGTAGGCCAGCGCTTCGATAGCGTCCTGCCGCGCGGCCTTGAGGCCCGGGTAAATCGCGCCGATCATCGAACCCGTCAGTGCGATCAATGCCGACCACGGCCACCAGGCGTGCGCAATCAGCATCGGCATGGTGGGCACCGCAACGCGCAGGATCGCCTGCGTGCCATAACTCATCAAAATGCCGGCGATTGCACCGGCCACCGCGAGCATAAAGGTTTCGCGCAGCAGGATCGTCATGATATAGCCGGGCGAGGCGCCCAGAGCTTTCAGGATGCCGATTTCACGCGTGCGCTCCAGTACCGCGGTGTACATGGAGAGAAACACAACCAGGAAACCCACCACCACCGCCAGTCCGATCACCACGCGGGTGAAGCGTTTGAGAATCGGGATGCTGTCAACGGAAATGAGGGACACGAATTCGTCCAACGAGAAAACTTTGTAATCCGTCAGCTTGCTTTTCAGCGAATCGATGACAGCCGCCATGTTTTTCTGGTCGTCAATCTTCACGTAGACCACGCTGACCTTGTCCTTGGCGGAATATTTATCCTGCAGCGAGTCCAACTGCACGAACATGTGCGAGAGCTTGCCGGACTTCACCACTCCCGCGACGCGCCATTTCAGACCTAGGTCAACGGTATCGCCGGCGTGCAATTTGTGGGCGCCCGCGTAGACCTCATCTACCAGCATGTCGTCTGGGCCGCTGAAGGGTCCACCTTCGAGGTACCGCATCCCTCCACTCATCCGAGTAAACTCGTCCAAGTTGATGCCAGTGATGGAATCGAAATTGCCGACCGACTGCACCTTGGTGCCGGTAGCCTGCACCACGTGCGGCTCTTTGCGGACCAGTCCCACGATGCCTTGCGGCATGTCGCCCGAAAACGCCAGTACGGAACTGCCGGGAGGACGCACCAGGATATCGGCGCCGGTGCCCCGCGAATTCGCGGCGATGTCCCCCAGCACACCCTCGCTCACACCCACCAGCGTCAGGATCATGGTGACCTGAACACCAATAGCCACGGCGCTAAGCAGAGTTCGCACCGGACGGTGCTTGAGATTTTCTAAAACCAGGCGGTGAATCAATGTCCCAGTGTAGCAACCTCAGACGGTAACCACGCCGCGGACACCACCGCGAGCGCGGCCAGCGCCGCCGTCTCGGCACGCAGAATCGAGGGGCCCAGCGACACCGGAGCCCATCCCGCCGCGATGAATTCGGAGCGTTCCTCCTCCGCCCACCCGCCTTCAGGACCAATCAGCAGCGCCACAGAATCATCCGGGCGCCGTTCAGCCGGAAACGCAGTAGGCAACGGGCGAGTCGTATTTTCATCCAACGCATAACGATACGCTGCCGCGATACCCAGCGCATCCCGCCACGCCGCCGGCTCATCGATCTCCGGAAGATGCGCGCGCCGCGATTGCTGACTGGCTTCGAGCCCAATCCGACGCCAACGTTCCAGGCGTTTGGGAGCGGCTTTATCCAAACCTCTCTCGGTGCGAACGCTGACCATCGGCACGATCCGCGTCACCCCCAACTCGGTAGCCTTCTCGATCATCCATTCGAAGTGGTCGAACTTCACAATCGCCGCGCACAGGATCATCTGTACCGGGGGTTCAATCACCGGCAGCTTCTCCAGCGTGCGGAAGATCACGTGTTCTCTCCGCGCCGTCTCAATCTCGGCCAGGTAGACGCCGCGGTTGTCAGAAATCTCGTAACGTTGCCCCACCTCTACGCGCAGCACACGCGTCAGGTGCCGCGCCTCCTCGCCAGCAATCTCCGCGTGCCCATTCCGCACTTGATCCACAAAAAAGCGCCTGCGCATTTACGATTTCGTATCCTAGGTTCTAATGATCTCGCATCTGCGTGGCACACTTCTCGAAAAGCATCCCAATCAGATCGTCATCGACGTGCACGGAGTAGGTTACGAGGTCACCATCCCGGTCTCAGCCTATTCCTCGCTACCCGAGCAAGGCGCGCCGGTGCGCCTGCACATCTATCAGCATGTGCGCGAAGACATCCTGGCGCTCTACGGCTTCCTGACCAAAGACGATAAGACGCTGTTCGAAAAGCTGATCGCAGTGAGCGGCATCGGGCCCAAACTCGCCATCACGGCGCTCAGCGGACTGACCACTGATGATCTAGTCGCCGCGATCCGCTCCGGCGCGGTGGAGTCGCTGGTGCGTATCCCCGGAGTGGGCAAGAAAACCGCCGAGCGCATGGTCCTGGAACTGCGCGACAAACTGGGACCAGCCGGAACTTCGTTGGCGGGAATCAGCGGCGCGCCCAAAGGCGCCTTCAGCACCAACGAAGAGGATGTGATCTCCGCCCTTATGAATTTCGGCGCCACCCGCGCCTCCGCCGAAGCCGCCGTCAACAAAGCCCGCTCTGCAGACGAGTCCAACGAATTCGATGTTTTATTCCGGCGCGCACTGAAATTAGTGAGATAGCTCTAGGCAGGCGCCGATTCTCCCGGCGAACGCCTTTCCCCTTTCGAATGGCGCGTTCTATGCGGTTCCACTACACTGAAGCTTCATGCAGGAAAAGGGCATCGTTTCCGCGTCGCTGCGCGAGGAAGAACGGCAGTTTGAAACCGCGCTGCGCCCGTTGCGGCTGGCGGATTTCGCAGGCCAGAGCAAGCTCAAGGAACAACTCTCGATCGCTATCGAAGCCGCGCGCCAACGCGGTGAAGCCATGGACCACGTGCTGCTCTACGGCCCACCCGGACTGGGGAAAACCACACTCGCTGGCATCATCGCTGCTGAACTGGGCGTGGGCATACAACAAACCTCAGGTCCGGTATTACAGAAGAAGCTGGACCTGGTGGGAATCTTAAGTAACGTAGCCGAACGCGAAGTTTTCTTCATCGATGAAATCCACCGCCTGCAGCCCGACGTCGAAGAGATGATCTACTCGGCCCTCGAAGACTTCCGTATGGACATCCTGATCGGCACTGGCCCCGGCGCGCGCACCGTGGCCATGGATATCAAGCCCTTCACCGCCATCGGCGCCACCACTCGGCAAGGAATCATCAGCGCGCCGCTGCGCGGACGCTTCGGCCTGGTGCTGCGCCTGAATCCCTACGAAGTGGAGGAACTCGCGCACATCGTGCGCCGCTCGGCAAACCTGCTGGGTGTCGAGATCGACGTAGCCGGCGCCGAAGAAATCGCCCGCCGCAGCCGCGGCACTCCGCGCATCGCCAATCGCCTGCTGCGCCGCGTCCGCGATTACGCGCAAGTGCGCGCCGACGGGCACGTAGATGCCGGCGTCGCCGAGAAAGCACTGAACCTGCTCGAAGTGGACCGCTTCGGCCTGGATGAGATAGACCAGAAGATCATGCTGACGGTGCTCGAAAAATACGGAGGCGGCCCGGTGGGGTTGAGCACCATTGCCGCGTCCATCGATGAAGAGCAAGGCACCATCGAAGAGGTCTACGAGCCTTACCTGATGCAATTGGGTTTTCTTGACCGGACACAACGCGGCCGCGTCGGCACGGAGCGCGGCTTCGAATACTTCGGCATCGCGCGGCGGCGCGGCGGCTCGCAAGGCGCGCTCTTTTAACACGCCGTGAAAACCGTCTACATCGCGCTCGGTTCGAACCTGGGGGATCGTGTCGAGAACCTGCTGCTCGCACGCGAGCGCATCGCCTCCCCGCACGTCCGTCTCACCCGCGCCTCGTCAATCTACGAAACCGCCCCGCGCGAGATCGTCGATCAGCCTTGGTTCCTGAATCAGGTCGTTATAGCCGAAACCACGCTGTTCCCCCGCCAGCTACTAGCGCGCTTGCTCCGAATCGAACACGAAATGGGACGCCAGCGCACTATAGAAAAGGGCCCCCGGGTGATCGATCTCGACATCCTGCTCTTCGGTGACGCCGTGATCCACACAGCTGGCCTAGAAATCCCACATCCGCGCATGGCGGAGCGCCGGTTCGTGCTCGAACCTCTGGCCGAGCTCGCACCCGCGCTCCGTCCACCGCGCAGTAACCACACAGTGCAGGAGATGCTGACGAAAGTAATGGATCAGCCCTTGCGGCGGATCTGATTAATGGCGGTCCGGGCGGCCGTCACCGTCACGGTCCTGGTAATCGCGACGATTGCGGTCGCGATCCCAGCGGTGATCGTGCCCCATTTCCCGGTTATTGCCGTTCCAGTAGCCTTGGTAGTACATCCCGCCCTCATAGCGCGGCGCAGTCCACTGCGAACCTTCATACGGGGGACGGGTCCAATAACCTTGATGCCACGTATAGCGGTTCCCCACTGGATACCAATAGCCATCCACGTAGGAATAACCCACACCCGGCGACACCGGGCGCACGCGCACCACACGCGGCCGCGGCGGCTCACCGATATGAATCCCCACCGAAAATTGAGCCGCGATACCGAGTCCCGCGGTCAACATCATCGCTGCAAGCAGCTGTTTCATTTGTGTCTCTCCTCGTTAGTACTGCAAGTCTGCAGGAGCTATGTGCACGCAGCCCTCCAAGTGCATAAACGAGGTTATTGGGGCAAAAACGCCCTACGGGAGAAGAATACATTGACGGCGGGCGGTCATTAAAGCGCCAAATGGTAACTGCGGAAGATTTCGTCACGACGCCAGCCGTGAGCTTCGTAGAGCGCTTGAGCCGCGGTATTGGCATGAGCCGTCGAGAGCGTGAGCCTGATCGCGCCTGCGCTACGGCCGAAATCGGCAGCGGCGTCGAGCAGCCTCTGCCCCACTCCTCTGCGCCGCACCCCCGGATCGACAAACAAATCATTCAAGATGAATATTCGCTGCGCGCGGGCCGACGAAAAGCTCGGATAGAGTTGCGTGAACCCGACGGCCGATCCATCCGAGCGCAGCGCCAGGAAGATCACAGACTGATCTTGCTCCAGCCGCTCGCGCAGAAACGTGCGCGCCAGCGCCAGATCCGGCGTCTGTTCGTAGAACTCGCGATAGGCGTCGAACAACGGAGCGACCAAATCCACATCGGCCAGCGACGCCCGCCGCACGAAAATGTTCTGCGTCTCCATCCAGGCTGATATTCTGACAGTGTAGCGGATGGCATTGCTTACGATTTCGGGCGATCCGGCGTCGCGCTGGGAAGAAGTGGCGCGCGGAGCCGCACAGCTCCTGGACTTCGAGCTGGTCACGGAAACGCGCTTGGCGCAGTGGATGGTCGAAGAATTCGGCGAGACGCCCATCCCCGCGCGCGCCTGGGCCTCGGCCGCGGTCGCGGTGCTCGCGCGACTCGCGCGCGAGCATCCTTTACTCATCGCCCTCGATGGCTCCGAACACTTGTTTCGTCCGGCGCCGTGGCTGCTGCGCGCACGTGTCACCACCCTCGACGCGCACCGCGCTGGCAACCTGATGCTGGATCTGCGGCTCGAAAAACCGGACGCTCTCGCGCGCCTTCGCGAGCTCGACGCCGAACACAAGCGTCTGCGCAAAGCCCGCTTCAGCCGCGCCTCGGCCGACTCCGCTGCGTTCGATCTCTCGCTCAATCTTGCGCACATCGACGCCGTGCAAGCCGCCGAAATGCTGGCCGCCGCTGCCGCGAAGCGCCTCGGCGAGCAAGGCCTGCTCTCTCCCAACGCCGCCGACGAAATCGAATTCGAAACGCGCCTGGAGCTCGCCAAGCGTGGCATCGTTCCCGCCCGCCGCGCTCGTGTAACCAGCGCCAGCTTCGGCCACCCCAGCGAAGAAATGTTCGCCAATTTGCTGGACTTCTACCGCATCCAGTGGGAATATGAGCCGCGCAGCTTCCCGCTGCAATGGGACAAAGACGGCCACGTCACCGAAGCCTTCACGCCCGACTTCTACCTGCCCGAATTCGATCTCTACGTGGAACTGACCACCATGAAGCAATCGCTGGTCACCAAGAAAAACCGTAAAGTGAAGCTACTGCGCGCCATCTATCCGCATATCAACATCCAAGTGTTCTACCAAAAAGATTTTCAGGATCTGGTCTTTAAATACGGGCTGCGAATGGTGGCCTCTTCGTGACCCCCGCGCCCGAAAACATCGAGCGGATTTTGTTTACCGAAGAGCAAGTCTCCGCGCGCATCGGCGAAGTCGCCGCCGAGATCAGCGAAAAATATCGCGGACGCGACCTCAAGCTGATCGCCGTCCTCAAAGGCTCAGTCTTTTTTCTGACAGCGCTGGCGCGCGCCCTCACCATCCCCGTCAAAATCGATTTCCTGGCGATCTCCAGCTTCGGCGGCCCTTCGAACGGCCCCACACCGGGCTTGGTGCGCATCGCTAAAGATCTCGACGAACCTATCCTCGGCGAAGAC
>Ga0268264_10002595_pt1 | contig 15797 bp, 14 predicted proteins | sample KBSSwiS32_FD_190357 | JGI IMG/M metagenome (GOLD analysis project Ga0268264, IMG submission 190357) | Switchgrass rhizosphere microbial communities from Kellogg Biological Station, Michigan, USA - KBS Switchgrass S3-2 (SPAdes) (version 2) | ecosystem: Host-associated > Plants > Roots >...
ATCACGATCAGCGAACATAAAAAAAAAATGACATTCAGCACCGATGATCTGCAACTTGGATACATCTCGATTCCGCTGCCTGAGTTCGCTGAAGCAATCCAGAAGGTGCAAAGCGCGATCGATCCTGCTGACTTGATCAAGACTGAGAATGATCATCATATCACGTTGCTTTATGGTTGTGGCGCTGACAGCTTCGATGACAGCGTGAAGCTCTGCGCTAGCATTGCACCAATCAAGATGACTTTTGGCGGCACATTCACACTGTCGCCAAAAGATGCGGACCATGACGTTCTGGCGTTCAAAGTCTATGGCGATGCTCTTGAGAAAGCAAACTACAGTCTCGCCAGCGGGTTAGAAGTCAAGCAAGACTACGATACCTTCCAGCCCCACGTCAAAATAGGGCGGCTCAAACAAGGGGCAGGGTCAAAATATACTTCACCATCATTTGCGGGCTTCTCAGCATTGCTGGGCGATTCCAAGGTGGCTGAGTCTGCTCAGTTCAAGGTAAAGGGTGGTGAAGCGTTAAGCCTCCCTTTTGCCGCAGTGTCTGATTTACCAGTTCTGAAGTTCTCAGAAGAGCCAGCAAGCGATGAAGTTGCCAAGCCGGGTAAAGATGGCGACAAAGCAGATAAGCTGCTACAGAACGTCAAGGAAGACGGTACAGCGATCCTGGCTCGACTTTGCAAAATGGCATATCGCCGCATGCTTGATAATGGCGTTGGTGGCAGTCAGCTATTCACGATGCAAGAGAGGAACGAACTCACCGAAGCATTCTTGGGCTGTGTGATCAATGCCAATCTGCTTGGTCGATCATCCACCATCAGCAAGTTCCTGAGAGACCAAGATGAATCGAGAGTTGATCGATTCGCTGATGAAACGCCATTCGATGCGTTTTCATCTGCCCTTGATCCTTTGCGCCCTGAGCTAGCGATTGATTATTTCAAGAATCTGTTCCCGATGATTGGTGTTGATCCAGTGGCGTACATTCCGCAGATGAGGCGATATGCCTTCACGCTGGCGGTTGCAACCGAGACAACTCTTCTTGGTAAGGTTCACGATCTACTGACTGATGCACTACACGAAGGAACGCTTGACACTCAATTCAAGATCGATGATCTACTAAAGAAGACTGGCGTGGCTCCTGAAAATCCTCAGTATAGTGAGATGGTTTTCAGAACGAACATGATGGACGCCTACACGACAGGCACGACAGATCAGGCAAAAGACCCGACCATTGCTGAAGCGTATCCGGTGTGGCGATACGATGGCATCGACGACGAACGCGCTGGGAAAGATCACCGCCCGAAGTTCGGAAAGTATTATCCATCGTCGGCTGGCTTTGCTGATGTTCGTGGCGCGCGCGTGTTCAATTGTCGTTGTGCGCCTTCGCTCATCTACAAGACGACGTGGCAGCAGTTGCAGGATCAAGGCAAGCGTGTTGAGGTAAGTTGGTAACTGGTCATTGACAAGAGTGTTCCTACTATGAAGACAACGCAACATGGCCCGGAGTTGCTGAAACGTGTCGAGGTAAGTTGGTAGCTTGGAGGCAAATGATGCAAGCCTTACCGCCCCCGGACAATGACACATTCACCACTCTCTTGAGGGCATTAACTGCTGGTGTGCTGGGTATGATAGGTGCGAGCTTCTCTTCCTTAGATCGAGCAGTGAAGGGGAAAGAAATGTTCTGGCACCTGGGCTTGTCACTGTTTCTCTCTGGACTTACTTTTTGCACGTTGGTATCTATCTGGCCAGGTATTTATTGGATTGTGTGGCTACTTCCTTCGTTCGTGCTTGGCTTCTGTGTCTACGGCATTGCAGTTGCATTGAAAAAGAACAGCAAGTCAGCCGAAGACTTTGACGTTACGAAAGTCATCAAAAAGAAAACTGGCATAGAAGGAGATTAAGCTCATGTTCGTGATTCTTGGACTTCTCGATAACATCGGAACCGCGCTCACCGTTGTAGCGGCACTGATCATCTTCACGGTCGTTTGTGTGCCGATGAGTCACCGACCGCTCATCGAAAGATTGTTTGGCCTATTCATTGGTATTTCAACGTTGGGGGCAGCGCTTGATCGTTTTGCGCAGGTCATGGCTCAGTATGATGTTGATGGGAGCGTCCGTTGTGTGGCTATGCTCATTTTCGACGTTGCCAAAATGGGTATCGTCATTACAGGTGGCATGCTGCTCTATCGGTATTTCATGCTGAAGAGAATGAATTGCGCTAGCGCTGATCGATATGTAAAAGGTTTGTCTGACCCCAAGACTCCATTTTTTGCGGTGTCTCATTAAGCAGTGATCGTGCCAGTGGTTTTTACCACTGGCACGAATTACGAAAGGTAGAAGTTGATGCGAACTATTACACAGTCAATTGTGCGCAGGAGAGCGCAAAGCGCGATTCTAGGTCAACGTGGCTCCCTCACGCCACCCTTCTATGTCGGTGCTGTTTCTATCGCACCGCCATTGTCGTCAAGTTATCTTGCCTACTACGAAGGTTCATTGGGCGTCCTCGACGGTAGTGGCAATGCTCAAACGACTGCTTTTGGTGTCGTTGGCACGTGGCGAGATCAAGGGCCAAATGGTTATCATCGTGTACAGTCCAATAACGCTCTTCGTCCGTTTTACCGCTCGTCCAGCACGCCTGGGCTGAAAGTTGTCCCGAGCGTTTTTCCATTCGCTGATATTTCAATCGGGGCGCTTCCTAGTAACGCCCCGATTGATCGGCAAAGCACATCATTCTTTGCGATAGCGGACTACACCAGATTAGGCACAAGGTCAGTAGCATTGTCGTCAGTTCTCTGGGAAATAGCAGATGGCTCTGGCATTCTGCGCTACGACATTGCTACTTCATCGGTCGGAAAACTAGTTTGGGTTGATGGTGCGGGCACACATGATACCGGACTGCGTATTTCATCTGGATGGAATCTGATCGGTGTTGTCCTCTCGGACAGCGCCGTCACGATCTGGGTAAATGATCAGAGCGTAAGCTACGCAGCATTGAGTGCTGGCACTTCCACCGGCGATATTATCGGCAACAACGTAGCGAACACGGCCCACTGGAATGGAAGTTACCAGACTGTCGTGCTTTATAACACGCCCATTGCCGGCACCGACAAAACAGTGTTGGTAGACAACTGGGCTAAGAGTCGTCGCGTCAACTACACAACGTCCACCAATCCAAAGATCATTGTGATTGGATCATCTACAGCGGAAGGATCGGTGGCGGAAGACTGGCAGGGATGGGCTTGGCAGGCCGACTACGGTAGTGCTGTTTTTTTTGACGTTGCTTTTGCCGGTCAAACGTGGACGGGCATTCCTGATCCACTGAATTATGGCGGAACGAACTTTTACGACATTACCAAGCTGTGCATTGTCCCTTCGCATTGCGGACAGAACGATCTTATCGCTGGCCAGACAGCAGCAACCGTATTGGCCAACCGAAACACCGTACTGGGCCGGCTTCGGGCAGCAGGCTGCATGGCAATCGATCTCACAATCACACCATCGGCATCCATCGACGGCGCTGGACTCGGTGCTAATCGGACTGCTTACAATGCGGCAATTCTGGCGTCAGACACAAGACGATATGCCAATTATGTGATCCAATATCCTGCTGATCTTTCGGATTATACTCAACAGCCACCATTTTCTAGTGACGGTCATCATCTAGTCAGAAGTGGGCATGCGCTATGGGTGCCACAGGTACAGCCTGCTGTCGATGCGATACTTGCTCTCCAAAGCCAGGTCACAACCAAGCAGGCGGAATGGTACTTCAACGGCGACTATAACGATTCGACGATTTATCAAAGAGACTTAAGGACAATCGCAGGCTCACCTTCGTTCTCTGCCGGACTTGGGGGGCAACAGCGCCTAACACTCGTCAAGGCATCCAGCCAAAGCGCTTCCTTTGATGTTGCGAGTGCCGGCAGCAATCCGGGAGTATTCGACTGGTACCCGATGACGATTGTTGGGTGGCTTACCACCACCGAGACGGCAGGCGGCAACTTAATAGCTAATAGCGATAATGCTGGCCTTGGCTTCAACATTTATCTCGACACCAATGGAAAGATCCATGCCGACGTGGGCCGTCAAGGCGGGGTGGGCAGTATTGGATCAGGCGCATCGACTGTCGCTGTAAATGACGGTGTGACGAGAACGCTCGCTGTTGTCGTTGATGCAGCGGGAATACGACTTTACATTTCGCCCAACTCCAACGCTGCCTTGCTGGCTCTTGACAAGTCAGTTGCCTGGACCGGCACGGCTGGGAAGTTTGTGCCGAGCAGCAAGCCACTACGTTTTGGCGTTGATAGCACCGGTGCCATTTTCACCAGCGCCTCCTATCAAGCATGGCGTTTTTACGGCAATGAAGCCAGAACGCTGCCTCAGTTGCAAGCGCTGCAGGCCATTGAAGGAACTGCTGCCCCAGAAGCTCCTGTCCTGGCCCTGGGAAGTTACACCACTGGCAGCATGCCAGTCACTTGTGACGTGTCGTTGAACAATGGCAGTGCGATCACGCTTTGGAATTTTTACATAGCTGGTCATGCAAGCGGTGGGCATTCCGACGATTTTATTTTGGCTGGAACTTCCGCCACTCCCAGCTTCACTTATGCCGTAACTGATGGTCTTGCATACCACATTAAATGTACGGCAGTGAATGATATTGGCGAAAGTGCCTACAGCAACGAAATCACTTTCATCGCCACAACAACGATGTTGAGCGACACCTTCACTGGGGCCAATGGCACTTCCATCGATGCCCGTTCGCCGGAGATTGGCGGCCCCTGGACCGTGACGGGCGGATTCCAGATTCAAGGCAACAAAGCGAAGAAGTCATCAGTAGCCGCTACCCGCAACTTCGCGTGGGCAACTACTCCCGTAACAAGTGCTGACAACTCGTTCTCTGCGGATATCACTGGCGCCGATCTCGGGATCATCACCAACGTGCAGGACGTGGATCATTGCTGGCAGATCTGGTACAGCAATATCGGCACTGTCTACATCTACGAGCAGACGGCCAAAGAAACATTCGTTAACCGGGGATCGTTCGGCGGCGTCAGTGCAGGGTTCAATTTGAAAGTCATCACCGCCGGCGACACGATCAATTTGTACGTCAACGGCGTTCTCCGAGTCACCTACACCGTCGCCAACAGGCCGTACAAGACTAATGCCAAAGTGGGATTGGCGACCTACACCGGTTCCACCGGCGATCAAGATAACGCGCTGTGCGTGCCATAATGCCAGTAGCTCAACAGGCAGAGCTAGCTCTGACCATCGGTGCCCATGGGGATAGTGGGCCGGAGTTCGCAGACATCGAATGTCAGGTATTATGACAGAGTGCTGACCGATGAGGAAGTTGCACACTGGGAATCCTATATGATGGAGAAGTTCTCCATCTAGGCTTTTCAAAACGGAAAGGTTTAACTCATGCGTTCTATCATCATGACGCTACTGCTTTTCAGCAGTAGCGTTTTCGCTCAGTCGCCGGTCGCGCTTTCTACCAGCGATCCAAAGTTTACACCACACTCTGAAATCATCCCCAAGCCGACAGCAGCACTGGCATTTGGCACGAGAGGCCCAGGCTATGCCAATGGCTCACGTCCTGCTGGACGATTCGACATTGCGTATGCTCTCGTTGATGAACAAAGCAAGCTGTCGTCACTGTCGAAGACAGTGACAGTGACAGCATCAGCATCTGATTGGGATGTTGTAGTATCGACGCCGGGACTTGATCTGTGGACACGCGCGATCGGAACTATGTGGGTCTACAGGGCGACAGGGACAACCGAATGGAAGTCTCTTGGTTGCAATCGTAACTGTGTAGTGCCATGGGCAGCGACTCGACCATTTATGCCGCTTGTAGGTTGGGATCATTCGTTGGGTGGCTTTCAACTATTCTCAACGCAAGACTTCTGGCCGACGTTCAGTGATTCTTACTGGAAACAATCCTCGACACTGGCACAACCGCCAGTGCCAGCAGTTCGTTTGCTTTCATGTCCGAACATTGCTTTAGAAGTTGCCTATTCGTGGGCATGCAATGAGGGAGAGACGCCGTTATCAGACGTGACAAGCATCGCCGCTGTAGCTGGAAATCTTGCTACGGTTCATGCACCGTGTCAGATGTACCGCAACATCATACCACCACAAGGCGCTCTTGGTTCTTACGTCTACTTGAGAGTACCGGGCGGTCTGTGGCATCGTCAAAAGTCCCATCAGTCAGCAGACAGTTATCTATGGCCGATTGACTCGAATCAGTTCCCAATCAATGAGTATGTTGAAACAGGCGTCAAGCCCAGCGGCATCGTCGGCAAGTCATGGCTTAGTTCAATCCATCTGGCGATGCGTGATTGGCGACGAGACGTGATCATTGACACCGATCAGACTATTTGCTGCCCGGTAATTTCAGCTTATGATGGGCCAAGTTGGGTATATGACCCACGCAATCAGCAGATCGCTTTTGGTGTGAATGCTTTTGCTTACCCCAACGAAGGATGGACTCTATCAATTGATGGTGTCACAAGCGGCTACCTTCGCCCTACATCCGGCTGGCAAACTTGGCAGCAAGTCGCTGATACTGCATTTGGTCCTGGTAATGTTGAGCTTCGATATGGTAGTGGCTTTGGTGGAGTGGTGATCGTTTTCACTGGCAAGTATGCAGCGACAGACATGACGAATCGCATCAAGACTGATTTCACGAAACTTTACCAGATCAACAACAACGATGCTAGCAAGCCGCTAATGGATACATCAGTACCGCCAAAGCCGATTCCTTTTGCAGTCCCTACAGTCGATGCCTATACTCAGTCAGCGCGTAGTTGGTACATGTCAGCAGGTGGCCAGAAGTTCAATCGAACGATTGCTACAGGAAATGGCGGTGGGTGGATTCTCAGTGACATAGCGACGACGCCAGAAGGTAAGTCGAGCTATCCCGGTGACTGGCCTTTGTGGGTAGAGAACAGCCAGCGAACTCGACTGATCGGTTGCAAGATGACACGGAACCAGTCCAATTGTGGAATAGCTTTTGTAGATCATTCAGGCGGCGGTGCTTTTTCCTTCACAGCAAAAGATTGTGCTTGCTCTGCTGGCGTAGGAAATAATGGCAACACTTATGGAGTTCGGTGTACCTGGACAAGCAGAGGGCCAGCTTGGAACAATCATTCAGCATCGGAGCCCTATTTTGAAAACTGTTCGTTTCAGGCCAAACATTGCATCGTTTGCGAAGGTGGTCAGTCAGTCAACTGGTTATTCAACACCACCTACGGCGCTGGTGATGGCACCATTGAATCTTCAATCGTCACACAAGCCAATTCAGGAGCTATATCTTTCAAAGGTAGAACAAATGTCGATAACTCACGCACCATCGGCGCTATGACATGGGCAGGAAAGATTGACATTGAAGGAATTTGGCTCGATCAGGGTGTACCGTGTTGGTTTACGATCACCGGCAACACGTTCCCAGCCATGTCGATCAATGGTACCAAGATCAATCAGTGGCGTGATTGGCTGCATGTCATCGAAGCGCCGACAGGCAGCATAGGCTATCAAGTCAATTTGACGTTGAGCAATCTCGATTCTCAGTTCAATGGCCAGCCAGTAACAATGCTTGCATCGACTCGTGATATGCTCATCGTTACACAGAAAGACCCGGTAAACTTACTTAATAATTTGACGAAAGTTGGGCTTGTAGCAGTACCTATTCCTGTTGCGAGACCAACGCAAAGAAGAAGGTGAGACTATATATGTGTTGTTGCAAAAATAGTTGATGATTGTATCATGTCTGCAACACAGTCCACTTTTCTTTTTCGGGAGAGACACATGAAGTGGTTATTTGGCTGTCTTATGACGGTCATCTGCTTTTTGCTTGTCGGCGCTGATGCTGAGGCATCTCGTCGGCATCGAAGTAAGAATCAATGCAACGGCGAGGCGTGTTCTTCGCCTGTAGCTGCTCAATGCAGCAAGCCAGCGCAGGCAGTCAAGAAAGATTGCCAGTGCGATAACTGCAAATGCCAGCAGTGTGAATGCGACAGGAAGTCGAAAAAGAAGTAAGCCACTCTGAGAGGTGCGCTATGTCGATTGTTGTCAAGGTCATCGTGGAAGGGTGTAACTGTGATTGCAAACCTGCAACACCACCTGTCCCGAAAATCGGTAAGGGAGATTCAGTTACCATGGAAAAGATGAAATACCCCATCTATGCCATTCCTGATAAGACAAAAGAGGATGTGACCAAGATCACATTCAACTATCAATCAGATGGCGAGCCTCAGCAAACTCTTGAACTTGCTGGGCTAGTTGCAACTCCTGAAGCCCCTCAGTTCTTCTATGTCACTCCGAATGTTCCCGGTAAATGCTGGTGGACAGAGCGTGACAAGAGCGGGCTAGAATCTTTGCCCAGCCCAACTGCCGATTACACTGGCACCGATGAAACACCACCTCCAGCAGTTGCAGGAGCGCCAAGCATCGGTAAAGGTGATACGGTCGAACTGCCTGATCCACCGCCGCCACCTGAACCGCCAGTATAAATGAGTATGGTTCAAACGAACCAAACGCCGTACACTTCTCAAGGTGTACGGCGTTTTTCCATGTAGACTGCTGATGATTTATCGATTGATCGTGATTCTACTGGCTAGTTTTGGTTTCTCTATCATTACTTCTTTTTTTTGGTTTCATTTCGCTACTTTGCATATCTACACCCAACATGGCCCGATCTTCATTCTGGTTCAAGATCAAAAAGCAGTGCTGATCATTGGCGGCATCGCTTTCATCATAGGACTGGTACTGTTTGGAAGAATAGATAAACTCAAACGGTAACTACAATGGAACTTCTCAACAAAGCTGTGAACGCCTTCGTCCTGATGCTTTTCGGGTTCATGTCAGGCGTTCTGTTGGGACCATTCGTCATTCAGTGGATCAAGGGATACTTCATCTCTGTAGATGCTGCTGATTTAATTCTTTCAATCGAAGGTGTGAATATGTTCAATCAAATGAAGATCGGGACTCCTGGTCGGATCAACTTGAAGCCAGTCGATGCCATCGGCACTCTACTTGCATCGCCGCCGCCGATCACTTTTGACACAGCGCCGTCGTGGACGTGTCTACCTGCTGAGCAAGCGAAACTTGTTCCAAGTCCAGATGGGTTATCATGCTCTATCGTACCATCGGGACTGGGTGATCTTCAGATTGGTGTTGCCTTCAAGCTGACTGGCAAAACCGCTGCAACAAAGCAAGTCACTATCACGATCACGCCGGGCGATGTTGCCGATCTGTCGCCAGTGTTTGAAGCCAACTAGGTTCTGAGTTGGTAGAATTGATTCAACTTGCCAGGAGAGAGACATGACTTCCCAGCTACAACGTCCGATCATTTCTACCAAACTCCTGCTGCAAGTAGCCGCCGTTGGTGGCACATTACCTCAGACTTTCAAATCGTCTCTATACCCTTCGCTCTTTGCCATGGCGAAGGGTGCAGTAGCGAACATCACTGATAACAGTTCTAATTTCTGGGCAGTTCGATTGTGGGAACGTGAGAAAGTATCCTCATTGCGCTGGCTGGCGATTGAAGGCGTTACCCCTGGCGCTGGCACTATCGGCATTGCTATTGCTTTGGTGCCTCGAATCACGCCGACTCACGGCATTGCTGCTGCTGATGCTGCTGATTCCAAAGCAGTCACTGGGTCAGGCAGATCGCTGGCTCGAATTGCACGAGCCACTTTAACTGTCGATTCAGCATTGATTATTCCTTCCGATTCGTATGAACCATTTACAGGTGCAACTCTCTTGGGTTCGCCGCCGAGAGCTTTACGGCCATTCTCAGGCATCACATGGGCAAGGCGTGATTCTTCTATCCAGTTTGCCGATGATGGCTTTGCCGCTGGAAACATCGGACAAATCAATCTCGATCTGAGCTATACCGAGTTCGTTTGCGTTTCAGTTGAAGCCATCTCTTCAGGCACTCCGATTGGTGGCGTTGCTTGCGGCATCGACATTGAATCACAGTAGCAGGTGAGAACATGCCATCGGTTTTGGACAACGAAAAAATAAAAAATCAGGAAATTGTCAAGCCCTCAAAGATGTACCGGGTTGAGCGTGTTCGTCTGTTTGAATCAGGCAACCACAAAGGCATCATCTACGAAAAAAAAGACATCGATGATGCTGTGAATAATTTCAATGCTTTCAGCACACCGGAAGTACACAAGCTGGAAGTTCCAATTGTTCTTGGACATGAGGAAGCTCAAGTTCTTCTGGATATGACCGGTCACCCTGCGGCGGGATGGATCGAATCAGTTTGGGCCGAATTAGAGGGCATTGAAGAGCCTTTCATTGATGACAATGGCAACGTGAAATGGCGTCAACGTGAAGCCTATTTCTTATACGGGAACTTTTACAAAGTCCCTGAAGATGTAGCGCAATGGATCGTGGATGGGGCATATAGATATTTATCTTGCGAGTTCAGCAAACGAGAGAAGCCACCGGCTGGCGTCCCGGCGATTGGCCCTATGCTGTTGCGAGTTGCGATCCTTGGCGCTACACAGCCTCACGTCAAAAGTTTAGGGCCGCTGCCCTCCCCGATTCCTGATTACTCTGTAAACTTGTTTTCAGACAGTGATTCAGCAGCCTGTGACATTGTAACTTTGCTACTCCCCATCAAGGGAGCAACTTGCTTCAGTGAGGATAAAGCCATGAACGATGCGATGATGAACGCTCTTGCTGCTCAAGGTATCCCTCCTGAAGCCTGTAAAGTTTTGGCTTCTATCGATCCCACCAAGTATGCTTCAGTCGGCAAGGCTTTCTCTGAAGCTGGCAATCCTCAACCGCCTCAACCCGGTGGTCAGGCTGGCTCTTTTGATCGTGCTGCTACGATTGAAAAGCTCAGCGCATTGCCCAACGCTGATCGTGACGCCATCGGCAAGATGAGTGATGATGAACTCAAGTCGATGTACAGCAAGTCCAAGTTTGCTGATGGCGGTGGCAACAATGCTCCTGGCAACAATGACGTTGCCAATCCTGGCACCGGTGGCAATGGCACTCAGAAGCCATCTTTTGCCGCTGATGACAAGAAGGACGATCAGAAGTTTTCAGTGATCAACCAAAAGACCAAGGAACTCGAAAGCGAAATGATCGAGTTCCGGAAGTGGCGTCAAAGCACTGAGGGCAAGTTGAACGCTGAAGCGAAACAACGTGCTGATGCCGAATACGCTGCAACGTGCAAAGAGATTGATAAGTTTTGCACCGATCAAGTTGCTGCTTTCCGCATTACTGCTCGTGAGGCTCCGCTTCACGCTAATGCAATGAAGGAGATGGCAAAACTGCCAACCTTCAAGACGGATGTGGTCAAGTTCAGCGACGACAAGGGCAAAGAAGTTACTGGTAATCCTGTTGAGGCGTACAAGGCGACAATTCTTGCCCGTAGTGTGATGAAGTTTTCTCAAGATCGAATTGTCTCACCTGCCCCAGGTGGCAAGGAACTCACCCGCGCTCAACGCATGATCGCCGGTTCACGAATCGGCAAAGATATTGCCGAGATGAACCGTAAGAAGGCAGCGACTGCTACCAAGTAAAAAAACGAATCGGTTCTCAGATGCCCAACGGTGGGCATCTTCTCTGGTAAAACAAGGCATCTTGATTCGGAGAAACGCAAATGGCAACTTCAGCACTCAAAACATTCAGCCCCCGAATCACCCCAGCTTGGCCCGCTGGCAAGGTGCCTGTCGCCACACAGCCTGTTAAACTTGCTGCCAGCACTTCATACACTGCGGGTGCGATTCTTGGCGAATTGCTCGGCACGAATGAAGTGCAAATCCTGACTCCTGGCGGCACGATTTCAGGTGGAACCTGGACGATCACCTATAGCGGTCAAACGACTTCCGCTTTGGCTTACAACGCAACAGCAGCCACCATCCAGACAGCCCTTGAAGCACTGTCGAATGTTGGTGCTGGCAACATTGCTGTTACCGGTGGGCCTATCTCTTCTGGTGTTGTCACTCTGACATTCCAGAACGATCTGGGTTATCAGAACGTGGCAGCAGTGACCGTGGGTACTGGCTCACTCACTGGATCATCGCCAACTCTCACGCCTTCGACGACTACCCAAGGCGCTACGGGTACAGATGGCGGCTACGATACTTACAGTGCTTCATCTGTGACTGGCCTTCAAACTCCGAAGGCGATCTTGGCTGACACTGTGACCACTGACTCTAACGGCAAGGTCATCAATGATGACGGAACCACGTCAACGCATGCAACAGCATACTTGACTGGCTCTTTCAGGTCTGATGACGTGCCGACGATCACCGATGCGATCTTGACTGCCAAGGGTGGCCGATGGCTTGTCGGCAACTCTGCTGGCGGCATCTTCCAGTGGTAAGAGAAATCAACGCTGTACCTGTGCTGTAACGAAAAGTTGCAGCACTCAACTTTGGAACTGAATTGAGGAGAACGGCACATGGCATACGACATTCCCGATCTGGTAGCGTTGCAGGAAGTCGAGCAAGAAATCCTGCCCGTTCTCACGATGAATGATCCTTTGTTTGATCTGTTCCCTATCGACAGCGAAAATGCTTCGATGATCGAATGGGAACAGAAGGACAACTTTGCTGGCCTGATGGCTGTCCGTGGCATCAATGGCAACCCTGGCCGAGTCCAGAAAGTGGGTTCAAAGACCTACTCAATGGAACCCGGCTACTACGGTGGCTTCACTCCGCTTGACGAGAAGGAACTCACCAAGCGAAGATCGCTCGGCACGTTTGATGAGCCGATCAACATTGATGATCTGATCACAGAAGCTCTTGAGCATCTGATGACTCAGCAGATCAACCGACAGCGGAAGATCATCGCTGATCTGATCACCACTGGCACGTTCAGCGTCACGAACGAATTGACTGGCTCAATCGATCACACTGACAGCTTCACGCTGCCAGCTTCGACCGCTTCGATTCCTTGGACGACTGTTGCAACTGCAACTCCTTTGCTCAACATTCGTGCTGCCATTGCTACCCGCATTGGTTACAGCTACGATTTTGGCAAAGAAGCCATCATGTTGATGAATCAGAACACCTACAACAATTTCATCAACAACGCCAACAGCGCTGATCTTGCTGGCAAGCGGGCTTCGTATGGTCAGACTTATCAGAGTGTCGGTAATCTCAACGACTTGCTGGCGGCTGACAACCTGCCTCAGATTCTGGTCTATAACGAATCTTACTTGGCTACCCCAAGCTCAACGCCTACGCTGTTGATTCCTGATGGTAAGGTTGTGATCTGCGGCAAGCGAAAGACTGGGCGCTCTCTCGGTAACTTCACAGTGACGAGGAACGCCAATCACCCTGACATGGCGGCTGCACCTTACTTGTGGATCGTTGACCCGTTCCAAGCTGCCTCTGGCAACATCCTTCCTTCGTCTGGGTCGATTCCTCGAACCATCGAAGTTCACCGGGGCTTCAATGGTGGCGTCAAGTTGCCCTTCCCTGGTGGCATCTATGTCTTGACCGCCTACTAATCTGATCACTCTCTAATACACTGTACAGCGGATTGGTGATCATCATCAATCCGCTTTCTCTTTTCAAGGAACTGTGTCATGGCTTCAGCAACAGCGCCCGTAGCATCCCAAAAGAAGTTGGTAGCCATTCAGGATATCAATGGGGCCAGAATGATTTTCAAGGATGCTTTATTCTCAATGAATGAGCTTCCGGAAGGATCGAGCGAAGATCACTTGATTGCCAGCGGTGCTGCTCGTGTCGCCAGCTTAGCAGAGCTTCACGCTGGCCGGGCGAATGTCGCCAATTCTGACATGATCACTGAGCTTGATGGACTGAGAGCGCAGGTAAACGCTCAGAAAGCGATTATAGCGACTCAGAGCGCCGACCTCGCAAAGATGCGAAGCCTCGGTAATAATGTCTCTCCTGAGCTTCAGGCAGCGAATAAGGCCGATGCCGAGAGACTTCAGAAGATGATCACAGAACTGCAAAACAAGCTCAACACGAGCGAACAACAGAGATTTACGCTCCAAGCTCAATTCAATGATCAAGAGACTCGACTCAAGAAGATCAGAGATGAGCATGCGAAAATGCAGGAAGAGAATGGACACCTACAGCAAGCGCTTGACGAGGCGACGAGTGACAAGCCAGCAGAGACAAAGACTGGCGGGAAGTAGGGCGATCAAGTAAACTATCGAAGAACAGCAGCCCGGCTGGATCAGCCGGGCTTTCTTTTTTATGGTGATGATCATGGCGACTTATGTTGATGACGTTGTTCTAAAAACGCTATGCGCCAACCTGTACAGTAAAGCAACTTCAGCCGATCTTGCTCCTCATCAAGTCGCCCAGGTTCTTGAGGCGAACTTGCAAGCATACTCTCAGATCAATCAGTTCCTGAATGATCGTGGCTTCACTGATGCCCAAATATCGACTTGGCGTGATGTTGCTCAGTGCAACAAAGAACTCGGTGCCTATTGCTTCATCTTGCTTGCGAACATCGGCAAGCGATTAGCGCGCAGTCAGCTTGATCACTTGGGGCGATGGGTAAAGGTTCCAGAGAACTCGCCGGTCAAGCAACCAATGCTGGTAACAATCAGTCTCTATGACAGCGGTGGCAATAGGATCGAGCCAGAGAATAAAAAGGACGCCAAGTATTACGGTGAGATTTCATTCGACCCGCCTTCATCAAGTAGCTGTGGATATGTGATGAGTCCCGACAAGGAATGGTAACATGCAAATTGGCGGCACTATCGATCTGAACAATCTGGTGCCATACTTGAAGAAAGAGCTTGGCGCTGTCTTCACTCTCGACACGACAGCGATCTGGAAGAAAGTGGCAGTCGCCTTAGAGACGGGGGCGAAGAACTCTTTTAACTCATCGACGAGTCCAGACGGGGCGCCCTGGACGCCATTGAAGCATAGGCGAATCAGGGGCGGTGATAAGCCTCTATTAGATCGTGGGCTGTTGCGGGCCAGTCTCACGAGCAATGCACCTTTCCACATTGTGCGCGCTATCGGCAACACGCTCGAATGGGGTACTAACCTCATCAGCGCTGCTGTACATAACTTCGGTGCTGTGCTTCGTCCGAAAACTGGTAAGTGGTTGTGCATTCCAGCCAGTATTGATGCTTTGCAAGTAGGGAGCCCGACGAGGTTCCCAGACGCCAAGAATCGTCTCAGATGGGCGATGGGTAAAACCAGCGGCATTGTCTATGAAGACTTAAACAAAACGCCGAAGCGCGTCAAAGGATTCAAACGCAAGAAGCACAAAGCAGATAAGATGATCGGGAAGAACATTATCATCCACTACTATTTGACAAAGCAAGTAACTATTCCTGCTCGTCGTTTCATCGGCATCAGCGCCCAGACGAATGAAGAAATAAGGCATATCATTCAAGAGGAAGTATTCAAAGCACTCAAGGTGAAGCTCTTGTAGAGTTTTCTGGGAGTATGATCGATGCCAGCAACGCCTACCTTGACTGTGACGAATAACAGCGACGGAACTGCCACGTTTGAAATAGCTGACAGTTCTGGCGGTAGCAGCAATGCAATCTATTGGTCAAGAATCGAGCTTCCTGAAGCGGGCTGGACGCTGGTAACAACGATTACTGGCGATGGCTTGGCAACTGTTGCAGTGCAAGCAGGTCTCAAGTGGTTCTACTGTGCATCGACACTGACAGGCAGCGTGGCGGCTTGCCCGCCTGTTCCTGCTGTGATCACAACAAATGTTCTGGCGGTGTACGAACGCTTGTTGCAAGCAGTCGGCACGACGATTCAAGGCGCTGTGGTTGCCGGTAGCATCGACCTCATCGATTCTGCTGATCGAGTGCAACGCAT
>Ga0268264_10002596_pt1 | contig 15792 bp, 17 predicted proteins | sample KBSSwiS32_FD_190357 | JGI IMG/M metagenome (GOLD analysis project Ga0268264, IMG submission 190357) | Switchgrass rhizosphere microbial communities from Kellogg Biological Station, Michigan, USA - KBS Switchgrass S3-2 (SPAdes) (version 2) | ecosystem: Host-associated > Plants > Roots >...
TCGCATCGAACGCGCGCAGCGCGTATTCGTCGTACGCGGTGACAAAAACAACGGCGGGCATCTTTTTCGGATTCAGCGCGTACAGCACATCGAAGCCGTTCATGCCCGGCATCTGGATGTCGAGAAACAGGACGTCGGGCTTGAGCATGCGCACGGCGGCGACCGCGGAGGGGCCGTCCCCGCACTCGTCGATCTGGCCGATGCCCGGCTCGGCCTCGAGCAGGGTGCGGAGCCTTTCCCGGCCGAGGGGCTCGTCATCCACGAGGAGCACGCGAAGGTTCATGAGGTCTGGAACGGCATGGTGAGAGCGACGGTGAATCCGTCGTCCGCGCGGATTTCGACGCTTGCGCGGTCGCCGTGGAGTTCGCGGAGCCGCGCGCGGGTGTTGGCGAGGCCGATCCCCTCGGAAGGCTGGGCGCCGGGCGTCCCCGGCCCGTCGTCGTGGACGGCGATGTGCAGCAGGCCGCCCCCGCGATGCGCGCGCACGGTGATCCGCACGCCCGGCACACGGGCCAGGGCGTGGCGCACGGCATTCTCCACCAGGGGCTGCAGGATGAGCATCGGCACAAGGGCATTCAGGATATCCGGGGCGGCCTCGGTTTCAAATTGCAACCGGTCGTCAAAGCGCACCTGCTCGATCGCCACGTACCGCCGCACGAACTCCAGCTCCTCGATCAGCGTCACCTCCCTGCGCTCCGAGCTCGCCAGCGTGAAGCGCAGAAACTCGCTCAGCGCGCCGATCATCTGGTCCGCGGCCTCGGCGTCCTTGTGGACGAGGGCGGCGATGCTGTTCAGGGCGTTGAACAAAAAGTGCGGCTGGATCTGCATCTTCAGCGCGTCGAAGCGCGCCCGCGCAAGCCCCGCGGAAAGCTCCAGCGCCTGCCGCTCCCGCTCCTGCGCGCGATGGGAGAAATGCAGCGCGTGCGCCGCCGCCATGATCACGAGCAGGGCCGGCAGGTGCATCGGCAGGCCGAACCGGAAAATCCAGTCGCCACGCTGCGGCCCGAAGGGGGGACGCCCGCCGGCCGGGGCGAATCCCTGGAGCACAAACATCCCCTTGGGAGGAATGGGACCCGGGGCCGCGTCGGCGCCCGGTGGCTGCATATCGGGCGGCATCTTCAATATCATGGGCGATTGCGGCCCGGCGAGGCTTTGCGTGAGATTCACCAGCGCCAGCGCGGCCACGCCGGCGGCGAGATGCGCGGGCACCGAGACGCGCCATGTCTTCTTCGCAAGCGGCAGCCGGGACGTCAGCAAGTAGAGCAATGGCGCGGCGATCGCCCACCCGAGCCATGCGCCGCCGGTCACCCGCAGCGCGTCCGGCCAGCCCATGGAGGTCATGCGCGCCAGTTGCAGCGAGAGCGCCGCCGTCACCCCCGCCCAGCAGAGCAGGCAGAGGCACCAGTTGCGAAGCAGGGTCCGCCACGTATTTCCGGTCACCATCCTCACAGCATGAAATGACACCCTGCCCGTTGCAAGCAGCCTGCGTGTGTCACAGTTTCACCGCTTTCCATCCGTCGGCCTCGAAATGGCTCTGCGTATAGGAGGGCCAGCAGGCCTTGTCCCACGCCATGTCGGCCGACTCTGACCTTGTCCCCGGGACGATCTTTCCATCCGGCATTTGTATCGCCCACCGGGCCGGGACGGCCCGCCGGGTCTCATTTCGCGGGACCGTTCGGAAGAAGGTTCCCAGGTTCCGGACCGCGTTTGAGGCGGGCATCTGTTCGCCGGACTTGCTTGAAAACCGGAGGAGGTGCCGGAAAAACTCACTGGCCGGGACTTTTGCCGCGCAATCTTTCATGAGCCGAAAGTGCAGGAACAAAAGCGCTTGCGCCACCGATTTGGGACGAACCCGGCTTTATTTGTGACGAAGCTGCCTCCGGGTAATGTATGAGGCCCGACGGTTCGGGGCACATTACCGATGCTAGTGTTCCGTAACTGACACTTCTTTACAATGGTCGGCCTCGTTTAGGGTAAAAAGGGGTCAGGCTTCATATCTTGACAGACTTCCGGTGTTTTGCTAATCCCGTCTGATGGCACGGAGCATCCGCATCGAATATCCCGGGGCGTATTATCATGTCATGGCGCGTGGCAACCGGCGTGAGGCGATCTACCGCGACGCCGACGACCGGCGGTTCTTCCTGCAAACGCTCTCGGAGGCATGCGCAATGACCGGCTGGCGGGTCCACGCCTGGGTGTTGATGGGCAACCACTACCACCTGTTCATCGAGACGCCGGAAGCGAACCTCGTGGCGGGCATGCAATGGCTGCAAAACACCTGCACCCGGCGCTTCAACACACGCCACAAGCAATGGGGCCGGCTCTTCGGCGACCGCTACAAGGCCGTGCTGGTGGAAGGCGCGGGGTATTATTACCAGACGCTGCTGGATTACATCCACCTGAACCCCGTGCGCGCCGGGTTGGTCCGCGCATCCTCGGGAAAAAGCGTGCTGGACTATCCCTGGAGCAGCCTTGCGGGAGGCTACGCGCTGGCCCCCGGCAAACGCGCCCCGTGGCTCGCCGCCGCCGACGGCCTCGCGGAATCCGGTTGCGCGGATACCGCCGCCGGGAGGAGAAAATTCGTCGAGCGGCTCGACCGCCGCGCCGTGGAGGAAGGCGCCCGGCAGGCAGGCGTGCCGGTCACGGCGGCGAACGTGGACGCGCGGTGCAGCAATCTGCGCCGGGGATGGTACTGGGGCAGCCAGTCATTCGCGGAAAAAATGCTCGATCTCGGGAAAAAGGTGATGGGGAGGCAAGGGAGCCGCGTCTATCGTTCATCGGCGCAGCGGCGCGCGCACGGCGAGTCACAGGCGCAGCGGATGCTGGAGGAGGGGTTGAAGGCCGCGGGCCTTGCAAAAAAGGAACTCCCATCCCTGCGCGGAAGCGACCCCCGGAAAGTCGCGCTTGCGAGGTTGATCTGGGAACGGACTACAATCCCCCAGACATGGCTTGCGACGCATCTGCACATGAAAAGCGCCGCCAACGTCAGCCAGCAGATCAAAAGGGCGAAAAGCAGGCCGCCGGCAAAAAACCTGCCCGCACCATTGAAGAATTACATCAACAACCTGTCAAAAGATGAAGCCTGACCCCATTTACCCGAACCGAATGCGGATATCCCAATCAAGGAAATATGGCGAGATACAGGTGCGGGATATGTTAAAATTTATCCATAAATAATATGAGTTCTAAACTAGCTGTAAAAAATGGCTTAAATCGCGTCTATGCGGAACGCGTATCTCGTATTCCAAAGATGACGCTGATGGTTTTTGCGCACGATGATATTGGACTTCTGAAACAAGCTCTGAAAGAATGGGAAAAACAAGGAACGATTAAAATCCTGTTGGATATCTCCTTGGCCGACGATGATCAGGAATGCGTGGAATTACTTTCATTTATTTCATAATTGGGCCTCGCAATAGAGATAACACCCAGATCTATATTCTACACGTTGCAATATGTTTAACTTTTTTAAGAAAACTAAAGCATCTCCAGGAGCCGAAAAAGAGACTTCCACGCCGCCTGCTGCTTCGCCTGATCGACCTGGTATCAACGAATTTCATCAGAATGAAGAGCTTATCCCCGAAACGGAGCTCGAGAGTATTTTACTCGATGCAAAACTTCAGAAGGTAAGCTTTGAGGATGCAATGAACTACTTTATCCGTGCCGATGCTTCCATTCTCGATACGGAATTCAAACCTGATGAACCTGGGAAACTGCACAATCCATTGATGCAGTACGGTCCGAATGATGTGCCGCTGCTTGCCCTCTTTTCTTCCGCTAAAAGAGCGCAGCCTCACGGCAAGCGGCGGCCCGAATACCGTTATCTAAAGGTGCTCCCCGTAGCTTCGCTCATTCGCGCAATGGCCCCCGGGGTTGGCTTGGTGCTTAATCCGGGATGGAAAGTCGGTCTCCAATTGCCGCCGGAGGAACTGGATCGCATCCGGAGTTATATCAAGTAGCCCGTTGTCCGTCGATAAGGAGGGAAAGGGGCCGGTCCTTAGTAACGACACAAAATCAGAAAATGGAGCCCGTTCATCAAATCCTGACCGGCCTGCCAGCGACCGCCAAAGCCTCCAAATTCCCTTGACTTTCACCCCCGCGGCACCAACGACCATGGGGCATGAAAGTATTAGCTAACCACACCATGTGTCCCGCAAGGTCCCGAACCTGTAGTGGGGCCGAAGGTCCCGGGCTTGCTGGAAGTCCTGAGCTTGTCGAAGAGGTCGAGAGACCCTGTACCGTTTTTCACCTGCCAGTATGGCAAAACCGAGCGCAGCGAGATACTCGAGACTTTGAGAGGCCGAGGGGCGAGGGCGGCAACGCCGTGGGCGGAGGTGGGCGGCTTAACTTGTTCCCCGGAACCGGCAAAAACATCCCCATTTTTGACACTTTTCGCATCGATCCACTGCCCGATAATGTCCCATTTGTCGCAACATCTCTATACAGTTCGCGACAAACCGGCATCCTCGCAAAAAAATCCGGCAAAGTAGGTGAAAACAACCCCGCTGCCAGGGTATCCCCGTATAAGTCCCCCTCCCCGATGTTCCCATTATCCCCGGCGCATAGATCCGATCTTCCGTTTTTTTTCCGGTCGTCCTGGTGGAATTGGCCTGTTTGTTTTTGGTTTTCGCATTACCTGGCGCGGAAGACAATTTCCCAAGTCAGGGCGCTCTCCTTTTGTTTGACCCACGGGATGGAAAATCGCACCCTGCACCCATGAGACCCCCCATTTTTTTTCTCGCTGCCCTGCTGTTTTCCGCGACTGCGTTTGGCGCGGTGGAGTTCGTGGCGGTGCCGACTCCGGGCAACGGGAAACTCTCCGATGCGCTCACGGATGAGGCCGGCGCAATCCATCTCGTTTATCAAAAAGGGGCGGATGTTTTTTATGCAAAATCGTCCGACGATGGCGCGACGTTTTCGACTCCGCTGCGCGTCAACTCCGCGACGGGCCCGGCGGCCGGTGGCATGTTCCGCGGGCCGGCGCTGGCGCTCGGGAAAGGCGGGACGGTGCATGTGATCTGGTATCCCGACCAGGCGAAGCTCCCGGCAAAGGCGGACTGGGGCGTGCGCTACGCGCGGCTCGATGCCGGGGCGACTGCGTTCACCGCGGAGCAAAACATCGGCAGGCGGCCCAGCGACAATTACTCCCTGGCCGCCGACGCCTCGGGCAATGTGGCGGTGGTCTGGACTGCGGGGGCGCTCACGATCGCCCGCTCGCGGGACAACGGCGCGACATTCCAGCCCGCGGAGAACATCCCGGGCGCTGACCCGTGCGAATGCTGCGCGACGCGGGCGGTGTTCACGGCGCAGGGCCGGCTCTCGGTCCTCTACCGCGACAAGAAAGACAACGACCGCGTGATGTCGATCGCGGACGTCCCCGCGACCGGCACGGCATCGCATTGGAAATTGAGCGACCAGACCTGGCCGATAAAAGCCTGCCCGATGACGGGGTCGTTCATCACGAGGGCAGCCACCGGCCTGCTCGCCGCGTGGGAGAACACGGGCAATGTTTATTTCGGATTGGTGAAAACGGGCAGCCCGGCGACCGCGACCATGGTCGGACGTGGAAAATACCCCGTCGCCCTCCCCGCTTCCGCAACCGGAACCGGCATCGCGTGGAAGACCGGCAGGACATTGAACTGGAAATCCTTCGACACAAACGGGGCCTCCACTTCCGGCTCGATGGAAACGCCGAACGCGGACCGCTTCGGAGCAGTGGTGACGAAAAGCGGCAAGGTGCTTTTATTTGAATAACGCCGTCCGCCCGCAACTGGCGTGGCCTGTCTTTCAGAATGGTGCTATCGCGTGTTAGCCTTCGCATCCGCGACGCCGTCGTGTGGCCCCGAGAGCGCGTTCCTGATCACCCGCCCCAGCGGGCTGAGGTGGAACGGCAGCATCGGGATGATTCCCGGCTCCCGCACGAGGTATCCCCGCGCCTCGAGGTTCAGGAGGACCTCCAGGAAAATCTCCACGTCCGGCGCGGGATGTTTCGGAAACGGGATGCGCCCGTCGTCATCCGCATGCGTCAACGCGATCTTTTCCAGCGCCGTAAAATAGAGGCTCACACCCCTGATACGGACGCTAGGGGGCGGGTGGTTGTTTTACACCGCGAGAAATTGTTTCCCCGCGGTTCGCGAATTGCGCCTTGAGCGCGATCCCCTGCTCCGTGAGATGGAACGGGCGGTAATATGCGTCGCCGGGTTTGCGTGAGACGAGCCCACGCCGCTCCAGTTTCCGCATTACCTTCACGAAGGCGTCGATCTCCATGGCGGTGCCGCAGGGGGCGTTGATCTGGCCCGATTCACTGGCGGAAAGCAGGGCGGATATTTCGGGGCGTGTGAGTGGTTGTTTCAAGGCGGGGGATGTGTTTAACAAAATCGGGATCATACACGGGCGGTGATGCAGCGGTATGGGGCCAACTACGTATATTTGCATCCGTAATCATACCTATCGCATGTCCGGTTCGGCACCACATGGATGGCGCAGCCCCATCCATGCGCCGCCGGGGCACGATTAAGGGGTATGAAATACTCCCCGCAAATACTCGTCGCGGACGACGATGCACAGATCAGAGAGCTGATAGTGGCCTTGGTGCAACGGACGCTGCCGGATGCGCGGATCACGGCGGTGGAAGACGGCAGGAAGGGGCTGGACCATTACAAGGCTCACGGCGCCGACCTGGTGATCTCAAATTTTCTCATGCCGGGGATGGATGGCCCCGAGTTCGTGGCGTGCCTGCGCGAAATGCACGAGTGTGTGCCGGTCATCATGGTATCCGGCAGCCCCGAGGCGGAGCAGCGTGGCCGCGAGGCGGGGATCGACGAGTTCGTGGACAAGCTCAATCTCAAGCGCCTGCCGGGCGTGATGAAGAGGTTGCTGGAGGCGGCATGCCCGGGGCATTCCCGGGCGGCGTAGAGGGGTGTTTTACGTATCTAATTTCCGAACGGTCACGTCTTCCCGCGACGTAAATGTCCGTTGCGCATCCGCCGTGAGCTCGCGGATCAATTCCCCGCCCGAGCCGCCGGAATAGGTGCGCCCTTCACGCCGGACGCAATGGGAGCGACGCCAATGAAGTTTCTCACGGGCACCTGCACCGGATCATCCACAACCACGCCCTTGAAGCCGTACCAAAATCCACCCGATGTTGCCCCATCCAAAACCAACACTTCGGAAACCTCGATAGTTTGGGCGAGCGACCGGGAAACCAACGCTCCGGCGATTTCGAAAAGGGTTGCCCGCGAAGAGAAACCAATTGCAAATATACCTGACTTTCCCTGGACCAGGAACACCCGCCGCGTCCTTCGAACATCGTCCTTTTGAATCTCTTCCACTTTTCCATTACGAATCAGCCACGGGCTGGATTGAAGCGCGTCAGAAATTCCTTCTGCACTGGTAAATGCCTCACGCTGTATCAGGGAAGGTTGATTCCCCCGGACGACGAATACACCTTCCTGCCAGGTCTTGCTCTCGAATGGGGATACTTTTCGGCCTTGCGCAATCATGAGTCCGCATGGCGTGAAATCCTGCATGTCAAAAAACCCTCCATTGATACCGGCATAGCAGCCGTTCTGGCGCACTGCATCCTTGAGGCTGGCATAAGCGGGCCTGGCAAGGGAGGGACCATTATCGATCACTTTGAGGGTGTAATACGCGGTATCAAACACAACAAGATGCAAGGCACATCTGGCTGACGGAATATCGTACTTTTCATAACGAATGCCTTGCGGCCGTTCCACATCCCCACCTGCGGCAGGTCGCGGACAAGGAATGATTGCCGCGAGCATGACCGCGAATCGAAAGGTTCGGACCGGGAACATAGGTGACATGAACTACGCAGGGATCGTCATTCACAAGTAGTATGGTGTGCTGCGCGTGCATTGCAAGCAACGTAGATATCCGCCGGGGACCCCATTGGGATTCCTTCACATAAGTCCCATCCCCTGCCCTAAAATACAAACAGCCCCACCGCCGCGCCGAGCATGCAGAGCGTGGTGATGCTCACCACGATGATCGAAAGGCGCGAGCTGGGCTGGTTTTGCATGATGCGCTTGTCGCAGGCGACGAGGAGGATGCCCACGAGGAGGAAGGGGGCGAGCAGGCCATTGATGACGGCGGTCCAGAAGAGGGCCTTTACCGGATTCACGTTTGCGAAGTCGAGGGCGATGCCGACGGCGGTGGAGAGGATGACGACGGCGTAGAATGCGCGGGCATTTTTCAGTTTCTGGTCGAGGCCCTGTCTCCAGTGGAATGTCTCGGCGAAGGCGTATGCGGCCGATCCCGCGAGCGTGGGAATGGCGAGGAGGCCGGTGCCGATGAGACCAGCGGTGAAGAGCAGGTAGGCGAACTTCCCGGCGAGCGGCAGCAGGGCCTCGGCGGCCTGTTTCGAGGTATCGATCTGCGTGATGCCATTTTTATGCAGCGTGAGCGCGGTGCTGAGGATGATGAAATACATCACGAAGTTTGAAAAGAAGGTGCCGATGCCGACATCGAGCTTGCGGTTGATGATCTCCTTCCCGGTCGCGCCCTGCCGCTGCGGGAGCATCCGGCGGCCCATGGCCTTTTCCTCCTCGACCTCCTGCGACGACTGCCAGAAAAAAAGATACGGGCTGATGGTGGTGCCGAGGATCGCCACGAGCGTGGCCCAGGCGTCGTGCCCGTGCGGCCAGGAGGGGATGAATGTGTCGTGCGCGATCGCCCGCCAGTCGGGCTTCGTGAGGAACGCCGTGATGACATAGGCGAAGAGCGTAAGGGCGAGCCATTTCAGGATATTCGCGATCTGGTGGTAGCGGAACAGGATCGTCGCGCCCGCGATGGCGACGCCGAAGAGGACGACGTAGAAATGCGAGTTGATGCCCGTGAGCATCTCCGCCGCGTCGGCCATGCCGGAGAGGTCGGAGCCGATGTTCACGGTGTTCGCAAACAGCAGCGCGAGTGACGCGATCACGAGCAGCGGCATCGGAAATTTCTTGCGCAGCGCCCCGGCGAGCCCCTGGCCCGTGACCATGCCGATGCGCGCGCACATGAACTGCACGCAGCCCATGAGCGGCCATGTGATGAACGCCGTCCAGAGCATGGACGTGCCGAGCTGCGCGCCCGCCACGGAGTAGGTCGCCACGCCCGAGGGATCGTCATCCGCAGCCCCGGTGATCAACCCCGGCCCGAGGTTTGCAAAGAAATTTAGGACAACATTTTTCTTCGGCGCAGAACTCATTTTTCCTTTAAATGGAATATCGCGCAACAAGGCAATGGAATTCGCGCGGCGGGCTTGCAGATAATTTTCTCCTCCCCTCAATCTTCCCGTTTATGGCGCGCCGGGCGATCCCAACGCATCTTCCGGAACTGCCAGGCCGGATTGAAATCCGCTCCCACCCCGCTCCTGCGATATCAAACCGCTTTTACTTCTTCTTCTTGCTGGGCGCGATTTTCTTTGTGATGCACCCCGATGCCAATGAAGAACGCGCGACGGATCTCGCAGAGTGTGTCATCCATGTTTCCGACGGGAAACCGGTAAAGAACTGCCTGGCTTCACGCTCACCCGAGCTCATCCTGCTGCCGGGTCTTCTCGACGATGGCATCACGCTGCGGGTGGTTGCACAGGTGGTGGCAGCTTGGGACGAGCGGCTGGCGGTATTCGCAACCGGTGGGCGGCGGAGTGAAGCACTCCGCGTAATCCAGCGAGAATCCCAGGGCGGCGGCGCGGCAGGATACGAAAATCCCGGCGAGCGACTGGTTGGAATCAATCATAGGTTTTGGAGCTGGTTGTTTTGCCGGAGCTTGTTTCGCAAAAAGCGATAGGCGGTGCGGCAGCCCGCGCGCGTGAGACCGTCCCGCCGGGATACCACGAGGCGGCGAGGTGGCGTATCCAGCACGACGCCGTGGACTGTGCGGGACATGAGGCCGCCGGGCTCGGCCCACGGGTGTAACTCCGGCTTCGCGCTGTTTTGGGAATGAGACGCTTGGTTCATAAGATGGAGTCAGGCGACCAGCGCCACCGCATTGCGCAGGTCCGCGACATCAAAGGGTTTGTCCACAAAATGGCTGACTCCCATCTGCCGGTAGGAGGCGACCAGCTCGCCGGTGAGGTAGGCTGAGAGCACAAATATCCTGCCGTGGAAGTTCGTCTTGCCCAGCTTCTGCACGAGTTCCAGGCCGGATACTTTTTCCATCAAGTGGTCGGTGATCAGGAGCTGGTATTCGTCCGGCGATTTCTTCAGCAGCTCGAGAGCATCCCCGCCATCGTGAACCACATCCACGTGGTGCCCGGCTTTTTTGAGAACGAAGGAGACGGCGGTGGTGGTGGATGTCTCGTCATCAGCCAGCAGGATATGAAGCGGATTTGTAAGTTCTCCCATGTGCGCGGGTGCGAAGTGGTTTATCCTCGCACTGCCAACCTACAATCCCCGGCGCAAGCGCACTACACCCCCATTGTCATTCCATGGGCGGGGATTGCCGGGGAAAAAGTTAGAGATCCTTCGACTGCGTTCAGGATGACACCGTGGAATGAGGCGCTGTTTTCGATTTCCCGTTACCGGCTCCAGCTTGGTCACGGGGAAAAGTAATCACCCCATGCAATATAGAGAGCAACCGCGATTGCCAGAAAAGCCATCACCCACAAACAGAGGCGAACGATTGAACGCGACTTTTCCACATCTGCCGCAGCGAACCTGCCTTGACTGCCATAGACGATGTTCATACCGTCTTTAATCTATACCGCCTCCGGCGTGTCCAACCCAAGCGAATAAACCCTGGGCTCGAGCAGATCGGTGGTATTGATGACATAGGGAGCCCGCCACGGGTCGAGATATTCGCCGGGATGGTTCGTCTGACGATTGCGCTCTCGCCCAGCGGCTCTATCGTCGTCTTCGTCCACAGGTTGGACTCCACGGTCGCGTCCGGGGCATCGGTGTAACCGGATCCGCCGTCGCTCAGCACCACGCTCGCGATCGTGCCGTCCGCGGATGTCAGCGCATATCCCTGCGCCGTCTTCCCGCCTTCGCTGGTGCTGAATGTTACAACCGGGTTTCCGTAATAACCACTGCCACCCTCGTGCACGGTCACCGAGTTGACCGCACCTCCGGAGATATGCGCGACAAGGCTTGCTCCTTCGCCACTCACGGACTCCAGCGTCAGGATGTCGGCGCGGATGTTATGCCTTCTCCTGATGGTGAGGACCGCGCCGTCTGCATCGTGCTGCGTGATGGTGAACCACGGGCCCGGCAGCGTCTCGTAGGTCTGGCGGTAATCCTCGCCATCGTCATCGCCCTTGTCACTGTGCTGCGATGTTAGCAACGCGCCGGGGTATTCCTCATTCGGCGTCAGGAATTCGATCTCCGAGCCATCGGCATTCTTGCGTTTGTTCCCCTCCCGGGAGACCGTGGGAAACGCAAGATCGCCCTGCGGATATGAAACGGTTTTCTTTCCGAATTTCTGCGGCGCCCTGTCCCTGTAGTCATTTCTCGGCATAGGTTGGTGTCCTTGTAAAATTATCCCACGTAGGAAATGGTCCGTTGCGCGCCGCTGGTCACGGACGCTTTCTGGAGGATGCCCTCGGCGGTCTTGTATTGCTGCGCGATGCCGGCCTTCGCCGCCTCGTTGCGGAATGCGGGGAGCGACGTCATGCGCTGGAGCGCGTAGGGCAGCAGCACGCTTTCCACCCAGGAGTTGGGCACCGGGATCAACGTGTTCGGGTCGGCATAAGTCGTGTCTCCACTGGCGTAAATATCACCCGTCGAATAATGCGGAGGGCGGATCGCCACGCGGTAGCTCAGCGGGTACACCTGGTCCGGCATCGGGCCGACGCGGATGCGCTTCTGCTCCTGTGATTGCGCGGGGTCGAGATAGGATTCGCAGAACCATGCACGCGGGCGGGCGATCTGTTTCTGGTAATAGAAATAGAATGGAAACTGGTACGCCCAGCCGGACGGATCGGTCACCAACGGCACGCCGAGCCACTTGATGAAATCCATGCGGTCCCGCGCGGCGTAGAGCGGCGCCTGGTTCGGCAACTCGATCACCGGCAGCACATGGTCCACGTCATTGCCGAGGTTGATACAATCAAAATAAACGGTCGCGCTGATGCTGCCGCCCGTGCCGATGAATGGGCGTGCGAGCTGCGTGGCGCTCACAATTTCGTTATCCTGCGTGTCACCGGCGAGGCGGATCGTGCAACCCGCCATTGCCGCGGTGTAAGCGCCGAACGCGGAGATTGTCGCGCTGCCGTAGGTGGCGATGAGTGTGACGCCAAGCGGGGCCGCCAGCAATGCGCCACGAGGCTGCTCCCGCAACTCCGTGGGCGCGACATCGTACAGCTCCTGCATCGCGCCATTCAGGCAGGTGATGACATCGTCAAGGTCGCCGGGCTGGATGCTCTCGACATTGGAGGGCTGCGTTACGGGCGCAAGCTGCTGGATGCCGAAATACTTCAGCATCCGCAGGACTACGTATTGGACTGTGATTGGGGCGGGCATAAGTTTGGTGTGGGTTACGGTGTTTTTAGAAATGCGAGGAGTTCCGTGCGCTTGAGATTGCGCGTGTCGAGATCAAGTTTCCGCTCGCGCCGTTTCGTGGCTGCGAGCTTGCGCAGCTCCGACACCGGCAATTTGGCGAGGTCGGCAGGAGCCTCGGTTTCATGGGACATATGAGACACATGGGACGTATGGGACCCGGTTTCCTCGCCAGCGACATATGTCCCATTTGTCTCATGTGTCCTATCCGTCCCATCCCCCACCTTTACAAACAGCGGTATCCACCGCCGCATCGGCAGATGCCACGCTCCGGACACATCGCGTATGATTTCCGCGTACCGCTCCAGGGAGACCGGCTCCGCCTCGTGCCGTCCGTTGCGGTAGCGGCTCATGAGGTAACTCTTCCCGCTGATCCCGCATACGTGGCCGATGATCGCCCCGCGACCGAGATCAAAATTCACAAACTGCACTTTGTAGTTATTCATAAAATAAAAGGTAACTTCGCTCCGGGCTCGCTGGCTGGCGCAGGATGAATACCCCTTTTCCCTCCCTGCGCCAGCGATGCGAGCCAAGCCTGAGGGTGGCTGTGGCCCGGTTTGTCAGTTAACTGACAACGGGTAGTCCGTCGATCTGACGGGCCATAGTGTAGAGCACATAGTTGGGCGTTTTCGTATCGGGACGCTTGAACGGCGTGGAGCCGTAGCTGATCTCGATGCCGTTTGCGTAGGCCTGGCCGTGCGGCGCGATGTAATTCGTGCGCGACGCCATGCTTTTGCCGTTCGGCAGCTTGCCATAGCCGGCGACGAGCGCCATTTCGCCCATGCCGAGGCCGCGCACGAGCGGCACGCCGTTCGCGTTGGCCTCGAGGATGAGCGAGCCGCTGGCGATTGCGCCGTCGGTGATGCCCTGGAAGCCATTGCCGTCCGCAGCGGTCGTCCACACGCCGGTGTTCCACGTCACGTTGCCGATGGTGGTGGCGTAGTTACCCGAGGCGGTCGAGCCGAGACGGGTAAGTCCCGTGAGCTTCGGCCCGGTGTTACCCGTATAGCTGAAGAATGAGACCTGGCCGCTTGTTTTGTCGATGACCAGGAAGTAGCGCGTGCCGGTTCCCAGCGTGGCCGAGGACTGGTTGATATAAGTCCACGAGAACAGGCTGAAGAACTCGAAGTAATCGCGGTCCACCGCCGCAGCAGACGCGCTGCCGCCGCCGGTGATGCCCGCCGTGAGGTCGGTGCTGCTCGACCTGGCGACGATCGCCGTGCCTAGCAACGCTTCGGGCTGCAACACGGAGCCGATGGAACCCCAGCCGCCGTGGCGGACGTTGATCCATGGGTAGATCACGTTGTTATCCCAGTCCGAGTAATCGCCGGTGAAGAGGTTGTTCTTCTCGCCGCGCTCCTTCGCAAGGCGGATGCCCTCGAGATACGAGGACTCGGTCTTGATCGGGCGCGCGCCGACATCGGTGACGAATTGCAGGTAACGCGGGATCGGCGGCACGGAGTCGCCATTCCTGCGCTGGCTCGCCTTGCGCGCATCCATGGGGAGCGCGCCGAGATCCTTCAACTGACCGCCCGCCTTCACGATGAGGCTCGTGCCGAACACGTCGGACGATGTCAGCGTGTCGAGCGTCTTGCCATTCGGGTAGACGGTGTTGTCGGAATTGGCCGAGGAAACCAGCGAGACGAGGTTGTCGTCCGACTGCTTTTTCTGGAGGCGTTCCGCGAGCAGTGACTTGGAGATATTCTGCCAGTCCTTCCCGACCACCGTCTGCGCCAGCGCTGCATTGTCCATGCCGACGCCGAACCATCCGAGGCCGATCTGCAGGATGAAATCGCCCGCCTTGAGTTTTTCCTCGGAGCCGACGCGTACTCCCGCGCCGCTCACCATGCGGCCGCCGAGGCGGTCCACCACGGGGATGACGATCTGCTGCCCGGCCACCTTCGTGGTGTCGTTGCGGATGATGATCGGTTTGCCGGAGCCCGGCTTGCCGATCATGTTATCCGCAAAGGGGCTCGTCTGCGAGGCCATGCGGATCACGTCGTGTTCCCACAGGATTTCCTGCGCGTTCGGGCTGGTGGATGTGGTGTCGGATACCGACTGGGCATTGATGCCCGGGTAGGCCGCCACCCCCACGGCCATGCCGAACCAGGGGTTGATAAAGAGCGACAGCACGAATAGCGCAGCCGCCCAGGGGTTATGTTTGTAGTTAGTCATAGTTTGTTTTTTTGATTTTTGTCGGTTGTTAGTTTTTCCCAAGTTTTCGACTGGAAGATATATATGTCCCATTTGTCTCATATGTCCTGTCCGTCCCATAAGACATATGGGACCTATGAGACATATGCACCTGCCTCACACGAGCAGGTACGGCTTGTCGCCGGAGTTTCTCGAACGGCTGGTTGCGCCGTTCTCGATTGCCTCCAGTGTCGCTAATTCACTCGCCCGCAAGGCTTCCTGTGGTGAGAGCCTGGGTGGTTGCGGGGCGGTGCTTTTTGATCCCGATGCGGGACGCACCACTCTCCCCTGCTGCTCCTGGCTTACAAGCACCGGGTTTGTTGCTCCCGGTGCGCGCATGCCGAGATTCGCAGCGGCGATCTTGGCGATCAGCAGCGGCGCATTGTGGCTGTGCACGATGTCCGGGTGATGATCGGGGTGCGACGGATCGGTCGCAATGCGATAGGCCTCCTGCCACAACGCCGTGCCCGGGGCGGTAAGCTCCGGGTAGAGCTGCGAGGCCGTGCGCAAACTTTCCGAACGCGTATCCTCCACGATCTGCCGCTGGCGAGCCGCTTCCTGCGCGGCCCCGGCCTGCGCCGAGGCCAACTGCATTTCAAGATCGCGCTCCGTCTTCTGCAACTCACGGATCTGCGGCGTGAAAGCCGACTCATTTCTCGCCGCCTCGTCGAGCTGCGCCTGCACGTTCGCCAGCACCCCGGCCAACTCCTCCACCCGCTGCAACCCCGGCGCGGGTTCCCCCTGCGCCACGGCACCGTGGGTGATATCTATGTTATCGTAGTTATCCTGGTTTGCATCGCCCCGGATGATCTGCTCCGCCTCCGCCCACGACAAATCCGGCCGGGACTTGCGAAGCAGGGCCACAGCCATGTCTTCCTCCCCCAGCCGCACTTTCTTGGGCAGCGCCCTGCCATCCCCATCCCGCTCATCCGCTTCCGGTTGAGCTTCCGGGGCCGCAGTGTCAGTATTTGCACCGGCATTGGATTGAACATCCGCCTCCGCGCCAGCATTGGCGTTATCATTGTCATCGGCAAAAGCCTCCGCAATCGCCTCGGGCAACTGAAAGGAGCGGCGAGGTTTGAGGCTGCGCGCGGAT
>Ga0268264_10002598_pt1 | contig 15787 bp, 23 predicted proteins | sample KBSSwiS32_FD_190357 | JGI IMG/M metagenome (GOLD analysis project Ga0268264, IMG submission 190357) | Switchgrass rhizosphere microbial communities from Kellogg Biological Station, Michigan, USA - KBS Switchgrass S3-2 (SPAdes) (version 2) | ecosystem: Host-associated > Plants > Roots >...
CGACGGATGGGATGGTGTCAAGTCATGCTGAATGTCACCCGACGAGACGTTGCCGATGCGGCGATCATCGCGCAGATCCTCGGCGAGTATCACGCCGCGTTTCCATGCAGCGACGAGGACGTAGATCTGTGCTGCAAGGACGGCTCGACGTTCATGCATATCCCGGAAGGACACTGCGAGTCGTGCACGTGCGTGCGCTACGACTACGGAGATTGTGGGCACCGCGAAGGCGTATGGCAGTGCATTGCGACGGCGATCGGTGCGTCATCGGCTGCCGTCGCATTGTGGATGAGGCTGAGCAACATCATCAGCGACTTGGACCCGGGTGCGCGCGAGATCAACAAGAACAAGGATCCAGATGTCGTGCGTTGGCTTGCCGAGCAAGCTGGCGACGCACGTGGACGCAAACGCATCTGCGAGGATCTCGAGACTGCCGCGTTGCTCCGCGAAGGCACTTTGCCACCGGGCGTCGAAGTGGTGTCGGCCGCAGAAAAGCAGCGCGCGAAGAAGGAACGCGAGGCATGAGTCGCACGAAACATCGGCGCGAAGATCGACCGAACCACCGGCGCGCATCGTCACGCCTCACATACGGACAGTACGGTTGGTATCCGCCGAGCTCGGATGACGAGCCAGCGAACCGAGGACATCCTGGATCCTGGTCGGCATGGTTGCACAGCTTCAACGGGTACCAAAAGGACCGTCGTCGAAGAAGGGATCGTCGGATGATGAAGCGCATCGGACGGAAGAGAGCATTGCGTGTGAGCAAGCGCGACGAGGAACGATCATGACGAAGAAACGTGACCCGCTCGATCCGCACGTTCAGTTTGCGGCTGCGCTCAAGGCCAAGCGCGTCTGCAAATGGTGCAAGCCACACTTTCAGGCGCGTCTTGGTGGTCGCCCGTCAGATCACACGCGGTGCGACGACTTCGACTGTGGCTGCCACTGCCAGGACCGCCTGCGAGTCAACTGAGATGGCCAGACGTGGACAACTTGGGATCGCCCGCGGCGAGCGGCGCCCCGTCGTGTTTGCGGGACAACCGCACGCAGGGAAGCAACCGAGCGGTGGATGGTTCCTGCTGCTCGACTGCGGCCATATCGTACGCGTCAATGCGTCCGATCAGCCCAAGCACTGGCGGTGTCCTGAAGCGTGCATCGCACCCGACGAGGATCGTTGCGCCGAGTTTTGGCTAACGGGACGATGGCCCAATGTGACGACACCCAAAGCGTTGCCACCGTCGAAACAATCGCGCGCATTCAAGGCAGCCGCTCGAGGAAAACTACGATGAACGACCTGACGCACACGGAGAAAAACAGTGGGGAGTAACCCGAGCGCGAAGCTCTTCTATGGGATGTGGTTTTCCGAGACCCCGCAAGAGGTGATGGACTACTGCAAACTTCACAAACTCGGGCGCAACAACGATTACTTCGTGACCGATCATCTGCACGGTATTGATCCGGAACTGGATTTTCCGACGAGGAAACGGCTTCGCGAGGATCGAAACGTTGCGTGCTCGTGGATCGGATACGAGGCTGAAGAGTTTGTGATCTCCGGGGTGATGCTCCTTCGGTACGACTGGGGCACGTCGAAGATCGATCTACGGTTCCCAGAGTCAGGCGATGTCGACGCGGAAATCAGGGAGGCAGCAATGAAGTTGGGGATCCCTGATTGGAAGGACCGAGAAATTTCCTGGTTCCTGCACGCGAACTATTCGTGACGAGGTCATTCATGCCCGAAGACGAGCGCAGCATCCACATCGTGATCAACGGCGAAACGCATGACGTCGAAGCCGACCCAGGCACGTCGATACGCTCGGTCGTGCGCGCAGCGTTACTCGGGAGCAACAACTGGGCGAGACCGCCGAGTGATTGGGAGCTGCGCTACGAGAGCTGCGAGCTGATCGCCGACTGGAACGCCGAGGCGACCGGACTGCCCGGCAGACATCTCTACCTCACGCTGAACGTCGGCGCTGGCGGCGCCGGCTCGAAGCATCCGTGGGGATGTCCGTGCAACGGATGCGACTGGTACCGGGCCGAGTTCGGATCGTGACGACCGGGTGTGCGAGCACCCAGTGTCTCGAGAACCACGAAGAGAGACGGACGTATCCAGACCTGTGGGCATCGGTCACATAACTACGGCGACTTAGCCAGCCCTCAAGCTCGGCACGCCGGATGCTCTACCTCCGCGCATGACGACGAACACGACGACGACCGCACCCGATACCAACACCCCGGAAGGTCGCAAGGCGGCACGCAAGGCCGTTGCCACGGCTGGCCAGTTCTGGATCCCGACGCGCCCGTACACGCTCGTCGATGCCGTGAATCGCCGTGCGGCGGCTACCGGCAGCGTTCGGTATGCGCAGCTCTCGCGCAACGCGGACTACAACGGGCACTTCGTCACCGTCTCGTACAACGACTACCGAGGCTACTCGATCTGCGAGCACTACTACGGCGAGCGCGTCGTGCATGCGCGCGGCGATATGAAGACCGCGCTTCTCGCTGGCCGTCGCGAGTACGATCTCGGTCACCGCGGAACGTCGGTGGTCACGGACAACCTCACGCCTGACGAGGCCGCGTACGCTGCATCGCTCGGCTACGTGCCGTGGTCGAAGGAGACCCAAGAAGCGTGGCACGCGACCTGGGTCACCGACCTGTTCGCGTGCGTCAGCGTGGCGCTCAGCGATCGCGGCGGCCCCGACACGGTTCATCTCTTGCTCGCCTCGACGAACGTGGCCGATTACTACGAGCGGCGTGAACGTGCGCACGCCGATCAGATGTTCGGCACCGGCAAGTGGAAAGAGTGTCGCATCACCGGCCCGAAGGGCGAGCGCGGCATGGTGCTTAGCGGCAAGCACGCGCGCGACAACCGCGAGTACGCGGTGGTGACCATCGACGGCAAGCACCATCTCAGCGGGCCGACCGATTCGGCGCGCGTGTGGTGGAAGAACTGTCTCGCGGCAGGATGGACAGTGGCGCCGGAGAGCAAGTCGTGAGCGACGCGCCACGCTACAACCCGCGCTATCTGGCGTACTGCGCAGCGCATGGTCGCACCGTCGAAGAGATGCGTGCGCACGACGAGATCCAATGGCCGGGCGGTCGTGCATGCGGCTTCATGCTGTGGATCGGCGCCGCCTGGCAGACGTGGGATGCGTTCGCGTGTTGCGGTCGGCGACACGACCGAGACCATGCGCGTGGACCCAAAGAGCACGCGCGGTTCGATGCTTGGCTGCCAACATGCGGCATTACGCTCGACGTGGATGGTCGTGCAAATAAACCAACCCGAAAGAATCAAACGGTGCCATGATCATTCGCACGCACAACATTCCGCGACGACGACGAGGAATGCCGATGACGACGACAAAGAGTGAAGAACGGACCGCCGCGCTATCCGATGAGACGGTGCTCGATTCATCGAGCCCATTCGACCGGGAAATCGCGACGGCCCCGAGCCGCACACAGCTGACGTCGGATCCGCCGACCAAGCTCGTGCGGCGCGACAGCTTTCACGAGCTGTTGCCTGGCTCGATCGTCGGCGACAACTATGAGATCGATGCTCGGATCGGTGCCGGTGCGATGGGCGACGTCTACGCCGCCCACCACATGAAGCTCGGCAAGCGCGTCGCGATCAAGGTGATCGGCAAGCGGTTGTCGGAGGACGCGGCGGCGATGGAGCGCTTCGCGATGGAAGCCAAGACGCTCGCGCAGATCCAGCATCCGGCGATTGTCGCGGTCGAGCACATCGGAGAGCTCGCTGACGGTCGCGCCTATTTTGTAATGGAGTTCTTGCAGGGGCAGACCCTGTTCGACCGGCTCACGCTCGGTCGCGTCCCGTTCAACGAGGCGCTGCGCATCCTCGACCAGATGGCGCGAGGGCTCGAGGCCGCGCACGCCGAGGGCGTCGTCCACCGCGACCTCAAGCCGGAGAACACGTTCCTGGTCCATCTGCCCGGCGAGCTGCCGACGGTGAAGCTCGTGGACTTCGGGCTCGCCAAGCTGAGGGATGACCGCGCCGGCATCGACCAGCGCGCCGAGCGCACGCAATCGGGGGTCGCGATCGGCACGCCGATGTACATGTCGCCCGAGCAAGCGCGCGGCCCCGACGTCGACCATCGCACCGACGTTTACGCGCTCGGGTGCGTCGCCTACGAGCTGTTGCTCGGGGTGCCGCCGTTTGCACACGCGAAGACGACGCCAGAGCTATGGGCGGCGCACCTTAACGAGTCGCCGCCATTGCCGAGCTCGATCTGGCGCGAGGTGCCACCGCAGATCGACTTCGTGCTGTTCGCGATGCTCGCCAAGGATCCGGCGTATCGCCCCACGCTTGCGCAGCTCCGATCGGTGATCGCGAACCTGGGCCTGGATCCATCGAAGCAGGCCGCGACCGAGATCGTGGCCCCGCGAGCGATGCCGAAGAGCAAGTCGTCAAGTGGCGTCATCGTGGTGGCGGCGATCGCCGTCATTGCGCTCGTGTTGGGCATCACCATCGGCTCGCGGCTCTCGGCTTCGAAGCCAGACGCCGATCGGCACGAGGTGTCGACGCCGTTGATCGCGCCCCTCGTCGCCCCTGTGGATGCCGCCGTCCAGGTGCCGGCAACGCCGAGCGCGCAACCTCAAACGCCGCCGCTGCCCGCAGAACCCAAGTCGACGACGCAACCGATGCGACCGACCATCAAGCCCACGGCCGTGAAACAGCCGACACCGAGGACCGAACAGCCGGCGACCAACGTCTTCGCACCCCACGCATCTGAAGCCAAACCGGAAGAGTCACGTCAGCACGCGGAACCCGATGCAGCACCGAAGATCTACGCGATTGATCGAGACAAGACCGTCAACCCGTTCCTGAAGAAGAAGGCGAGTTCTCTATGACGACGACGGAAGACAACGCTGCCACCGCGCTGCGGCTGCCGACTTTCTTTGTCGTCACTGAACAGCCACAACGGCGCCGTTCAGAGGTGAGCAGTGTTGGCGCGTACGGCATTGGCGACATGATTCGCCTCGTCACCGCCGACATCGACGAGGCATTTGCGTTTGCCGACGAACTGTACGCAAAATTGGTGAGCGACGGCAACCGGGGAAGTATCGAGATCACCGAGATGTGTGGCGCACAGACCGCGCGCGAACTCAAGGAAGTGATGCTCGGACGCTGGTGGCGGGCGTTGGACAGCAACGACCAACGTATCTGGCGACGTTTCGTCAGGAGCCACCTTCCCGACGGTCCGCATTGGATGATCTACTCCCACAACAGCAACCCATCCCTGCGGCGCGACCGGCTTATCGAGGCCGCTGAGATCCTCATGACGCTCGCCGCTGCCGAGCAGAAAGCCTGAGCTGAGCAATGATGAAGACCAGTTCAGGGAGAACGGTGATCGCGGCAATGATTGTTGCCAGCGCCTCGTGGTCGCAGGCTGCCCCGCGACCGTCAGCGGTGGAGCTCTACAACGATGGGCAAGCGGCCTTCAACGACAAGGACTACGCCACGGCGATCACGAAGTGGCAGGCATCCTACGACCTGTCGCTCGAGAGCGAGTTGCTCTTCAACATCAGCCAGGCCAAGCGACTCGCTGGTGACTGTGTGGGCGCGCTCGCGATGTACCGCCGCTTCACCACGACGCCGGAGCCGTCAGCACAGAAGCAGCTCGCGGACTACTGGACCCGCGAGCTCGACGAGCAATGCGGCAAGCAAGCCGTTGTGACCGTACCGCACGCGATTCCGTCGAGTGGCCCACAAGTGCACGAAGACGCTCATCGTGACGGACATCCAGGCTTGCGGATCGCCGGACTCGCGACAGTCGGCGCGGGCACGCTGACACTCGTTGCCGGCCTCGCGCTGGGGCACCATGCGCAAACCATCGCCCAGGAAGCCTCCGCCGCATGCAAGCCGATGGCGCCGTGCGACTGGGAGATGTGGAAGAGCAAGGACGCTGCCGGCCGACGTGACGCCACCATGGGTCGTGTGCTCGACGTCGTGGGCCTCGCCGGCATCGCTGGTGGGGCGGTCATGTACTACCTCGGGGTGCGTGACAGCGTTGCCGTGTCGACGTCGCGCGAGAGCGCAATCGTTTCCGTGAAGGGGTCTTGGTGACATGTTGAAGATGGCCGTACTGACGTTGTTTCTCGGGTGCGCATCGTGCGCCTACAACACGAGCTTCGAAGACTGCGGCGCCACGTGCGCGAGCAACGCGGAGTGCCCGGATGACCTCACGTGTGGGAGCGAGGGCCTTTGCCGCACGCCTGGAGCGCCGGGCACGTGCGCCACGTTCGCGCATCCTGACAGCGGGACTCCTGATGCCAGCGATCCGGACGCGGCCATCCCGGACTCGAGCTCGCCGGATGCGCCGGATGCGCCGGCTACGCAGGCATCCGCGAGCTGCGTAGGTCTCGCGGCAACCTGCGGCCCGGCCAGCAATGAGAGCTGTTGCTCGACGGCTACGACGATCCCCGGCGGAACGTTCTACCGGAGCTACGACGTCGCCGCCGATGGTGCGTACCCGAGCATGGGGTACCCGGCGACGGTGAGCAGCTTCAAGCTCGACCGCTTTGAGGTCACGGTGGGTCGATTCCGCAAGTTCGTCGACGCCGGAATGGGAACGCAGACGAAACCACCATCGGAGGGCGCTGGATCGCGTCGGCTCAACGGGATGAATGGGCAGGCTGGGTGGAGCTCGAGCTGGAACGCGAACCTCGTCAGCAACGCGACAGCATTGAAGTCGGCGCTCAAGTGCAACGCGACGTACCAAACGTGGACCGACACACCGGGCTCCAACGAAACCATGCCGATCAACTGCCTCACCTGGTACGAGGCGATTGCTTTTTGCATCTGGGACGGTGGTTATCTGCCGACGGAAACGGAATGGAACTACGCTGCTTCGGGCGGTGGAGAACAGCGCGCGTATCCATGGTCGGCGCCCGCTTCTTCGACGAATGCGGACTGCTCATACGCTAACTTCAAGGAAACATCATACTGTGTGAATCCGCCGAATGGAGCGGCCAACCGTGTCGGAAGCGAATCGCCAAAGGGTGACGGCAGATGGTCTCATTCGGATCTGGCAGGAAATTCCCTGGAATGGACGCTGGACGTCGACGCACCATATGCGTCTTCGTGTACTGATTGCGTCGCATTCGGATCTGGGAGCAAGATCATCCGAGGAGGAAGCATGCTCTACGGAGCTTCGTTCATGCGCAGCTCGGAGAGGAAGGCCATCGCCGCCGACTTTCGTGGTGGAGACATCGGCCTGCGATGCGCACGGCCACAATGATCTGTATGATGTGCCGTGACCATCACAGTTCCCCCACGCGATACGAGAACCGATCGCGTAACCTATGTCTCGTCGTTGATCAAGCCAGGTGACGTCGGTGGCGAGATTGGATCCTGGGAAGGTTCATTTGCGTTCTACACGTTGCTCCAACGCCAGCCATCGAAGTTGTTTCTGATAGACCCGTGGGTCGGCGCTGCCTCTGATCCGGATGGCGGCGCCCAGACTGACGATGCGCAGAACGCACGCAACAACATCTATGCAAACGTTTGCAAAATATTCTCCCCATACCCTCACGTTGTAGTAATGCGACTGAAGTCAGAGGACGCATCCAGACACTTTCCGGATGCGTTCTTCGATTACGTTTACGTTGACGGAGACCACTCGTACGAGGGCGTGATGAGAGACCTCGGTAAGTTTTTTCCAAAGGTCAAGGTTGGCGGTCTGATCATCGGTGATGATTATGGATGGGGACGTGTATCCGATGCCGTGAACGACTTCGTCTCATCCCAGAAGAAGAACCTCCACTGGCTTGGCGATCCATGTGCCCATGGTCGTGAAGGACAGTTTGCATTTCGACGAACTCGATGAGCGATCAGCGGGCGTGACCTTCATACACGACGATGCCCGAGTCCTTCCAGAGCGTCCCCGGGAATGTCGCGTGTCGAATCTCATGCGACCTCAGCACAAAGTTGAAGCTGAGCTGATCGCGGCATGAGTGCCGGCAGAACTCGGACCACCACGCGTTGTTGAAGGCTTCGATCTGCTTGGTATGTCGCCTGAGAATCACACCGCATTCACTCAGGCCATGATGCAACGGGTGTGGCGAAACACGGTCGCTTCGGTATCGGTCCATCTGTTCGGCGATAACACGAACGTCGTCGAGGTTGCGTTGGGCACAAACCGCAGCCTCCTCGTAGATGCAATCGCGTTCGGCATGCGCAAACGTGGCAATGTCGGCATCCGCCAGAAATTCGTCGATGAGAGGACGCACAGGGACGAGCAGCCGCATAGAGCCGTCGAGCCATAGCGAGTAGTCGTAGTCGGCGAGGTACTGATGCGCGAGGATCTTGGGCGCGCGAGAGTTGCGACGCGGATCGGTAAAGAGACCGCATGCCGGACGGATATTCCAGTCGCTGTCTCGATCTCGATGTGGCCGGTCCGTGAAGAACACGAGATCGATCCCGTCGCGATGGGCCGGCGTCTTGAGCACGTCCTTGCCGCTCGTGATCGACGTATAGACCGCTATCTTCACAGTGTCTGCTTGCCCAGGAAGTTGCGGATCCGATCCGGAACAAGTTTGGGCAAGACGTGCTGATGCCAGCGATCGGTGTCTCGTGCGGCGATGTCCCAGACCTCGGGCGACTTGTTGATCGTTCCCCGCTCGACGTGCGTCATCGTGAGCTGTGGAAGGATCGCTTCACGACACCCGACACCTCGGCTGACATGGAAGATGAAGTCATCACCGCCCATGATGAGGAGCTCTTCAGGGATGGGCAGGCATGCGGAGATCGCGCGTTTCGTCATCGCGAAGAACGATCCGGACGAGCTGCGCTTCCGTTGTGCATCGAAGCCGAAGACGATCTGCTCGTTGGTGGCGGCGGCGAGATGCTCGCGTAGCTTGAGCGACCATCCCGGATCGAGCACGAGATCAGAGTTGGCGATGACCAGCGTCGCATATTGGCTTTGGCGCTCGAGCCAGTAACGCATCATCTGGTTCCACGCTGGGTTCACGTATTTGTTGCGCTCGTTGCGGAGGATGATTCCTTTCTCACGTATCGCTTGCTTGACGTCGGCATCGGAACCGTTGTCGACGACCAGGAGCTGCACACGCGGCTCGTTGAGCGACCGGAGGCAGCGCTCGACCATTTCGCCGTCGCGGTAACATGGGATGCCAACGAGAATGTCCGCATCGGGAACGACCACCTCTTCGATGACTTGTGTTTCCGACTTCTCGATGCGAAATCCGCGCGCTTCTCGATCGCGTCGAGACGCTGGGATGCTGGCGCCATTGATGATGCTGTCGTCGTACCAGTCACGGTACGTAAGCTTCGGATCTGGGATCGACCAAGGTTTTCCGGCCCTCATCTTGGCGCGCAGCTTCGTAAGATCCGGCGTGAGCTCGGTGTGCCTGCGGGTGGCGAAACGATCCATGATCGCATGGGACTTGTCTCGTGGTGAAACACCGCGATCGGCGCGAGGGAAATTTATCGGATGTATGAACGTGCCCATGCGATCTTGCTGCACTGACATCTCAGGGATGTAGTCGATGCGGTAACCAACGTTGCCGAGCATCTTGCCGAACACGCAATCTTCGAGGCCGACCGGATCGCAACCCTCTTCGCATCCGTTCACGGTGAGCGCGAATTGGAGAGGCATCCCGAAGTTGCCTCCGAAGAGCCATCCAGGCTCGCACCCCTTCACCGTTGAAGAGGCATGCTTTCGCCGGCTATCAAGCGAGTGGCCCCAGTCCTCGTGCTTATCGTATGGTCCACAGATCACAGATTTTCGCTTCCGCGCGTTGTGCCGCACGGTCTTGAGCCAGTTCTCATCGAGCTTGCAGCGATCATCGAGAAAGCAGATGTACGGTGCGTTCGCCAGGACGAGGGCCGTGTTGCGCGCGTTCGCGTTGGCGAAGAAATCATGCGCAGTCACGCGGTGCTTGCCCTGCCAGATGGTTGGCTTCGGCAGCGTCTCGATCAGGTTCGTGATCGGCTTGATCGGACGGAAGCCAATTTGCGCAGCAGACCGACCGAGTGCATCGACAACGATGAGCTCGATGCTATCCCCATCGCGAGCCTGTTGCTCGAGTCCGTCGATGAGCCATTCGAGGTGCGGCTCTTCGCGGGCAGTGATAAAACAGATCGAGAGATCCATCGCGGTGACATCATGCCGAAAAGTTAGGTAACGTGCACGCGCAGTGCGGTTAACCGTCGTATTCGTGACCGGCAGGACCGATCCCAAGTTGGGCTGGGTCGTCGAGGATCTCTGCGAACAGATGCGAGAAGGTGACTCGATCGACCTCGTGGTCATCGACGCCATGGATCGCAAGCTCTCGAAGCTTGTCGATCTGAAGGCGACGAAGACAGCAGGCAAGCTCAGGCGCGTCACGGTCTCCCCTCCCAAGCCAACCATCTGGCAGGGGCCATCGCGCATCACCTCGGTCGATTGGTGGGCCGCCTCGAATGCGCGCAACACGGCGATCGCGTTGTGCCGCACCGACTACGTGGCGTTCGTCGATGACCGCTGCCGGCTCGGGCCACAATGGCTATCGCGCGTCCGCATCGCAGAGCGCGAGCGCGACTCGGTGATCGCCGGCTCGTACGACAAGCAAGAGGGTCGCCGCATCACGCAATCCGACCATCGCCGAGCGCTCTACCCCGATGGCAAGCGAGACTGCGGCGGCGGCTGGCTGTACGGCTGCACGTTCGCCATGCCGTTCGCCTGGTGTCTCGAGGCGAACGGATTCGAAGAGGGATGCGACGGGCTATCCGGCGAGGACTGCATCTTCGGCTTCAACGTGGCGAACAACGGCCACCGCATCGACTTCGATCCGCTTCTGTACGTGATGCAGGACCGCCCGTCCGGCCAGGTGAACAAATACATGCGCGCGAACAAGGGCACACCACCCGAAGACAAGTGGCGTGCTGCGGTCGCACGCTTCGGGAAGCGCAAGCGCACCGAGTTCACGCCTGACCTGACGAAGCTCCGCGCAGAGCTCGCGAAGGGGAAACCGTTTCCGGCCATCGACCCGAAGGCTGACTACCGTGACTGGTTCGATGGAACGTCGATCCGGGATCTCAAGGATGGGTTGATCTGCGATACCGCCTCGTTCACGGCCGGCTTCTGAGATACGCTGCGCGCAACATGCAGGAAGCCGAGTTCATCGCCAAGATCAAAGACCTGCTCGCCGAAGAGCACGAGCGACCGTCCTCGTCGTTCGACAACCTCATCCCGCTGCTCAAGGCCGCGTACGCCAAGGAAGGCGCCGGCATCTCCAGCAGCGATCTGGAAGTCATCGTTCACGGCTCGGACAAAGACGACGTCATGGACCAGGTCGCCGAGAAGTATCCGTTGACCACGGATATCGTCGCCGACATCGACGACGATGATGACGATGACGATGACGACGATGACGACTGATGGTTGTCTTTGCCACCTCTCGTAGCTCACAAATGGGGCCGATATGCCGACGATTGTATCGCCATCACCGCGCGAGCTTGTCGCGCAGCTCAGCGACGAAGAGCGGGTCGCGGTCGACATCTTGCTTGGACAAGCGAGCGATCAGTACAAGCACGACATCACCGACCCGAAGCTTTGCGCGCTCGTGCCCGACGAACGCCGCCGCCAGCGCCTGAGCGGCATCGCGCGCCAGCTCTTCAGCCTCGGCATCACCGTCGAAGAGTCGAAGGATCTCGACAACGCCGTTGCACAGTGGACGCTCGTTGCCGAGCGGAATCGCCGCGAGCGCGAAGAACAGATGCGGCTGCGCGCCGAAGCCGAGGCGCGAGAGCAAGCACGACTCGCCGCGATGCCACCAGTCGTTCGCCGAGCCGTCCTTCGCAATCGCCGCCGTCGCCGGAATCAACAGCCGTGACGCTCACCGGGCGGGGATGCCGCAGTGCAGATCCCGGGGGCGACGATTCTGTAAAGCCTCGTTGACCGGGCGAATTCACTTCGGTACATCCGTTGGGCCTATGTTGGTCCCGGTGATCGCTGCTGCCACGCTGGTGCTCGCTGTCGAGCTGTGGTCCTGGCACATGCGACCAGCCGCGAAGCGCCTGCGTGCTCTACGTAAGATTGGCGGACGCCGGCCATGAGCGCGCAATCGATGCCGATGCCGGAGACGATCGAGGAGATCCACGCGACGTGGACCGAGAGACTCGCGAAGCTGCGCACAGCATACGAAGCGGATCGCGCCGCGCGCGACGGTGCCTCTCCGCCAACAGCGACCACGAATCGGTGCCGCTACTGCGGTCGTGGATGGCGGCGCCTCATGGGATCGAAGTTCGATGGTCACGTGACGTGCATCGTCTCGTCGAAGTTCATTGACGATGTTGTCGATGTACTCGACAGTGGCGTGACGTACGAGGCCGTTGCAGAGGCGCTCGGCATCAGTTCACAGGTCGTACGCGCGTGGTGGAATCACGCGAAAAATCCAGGGAGGAAATTTCGAACATGAGTTCAGTGTACAGAGCCCAGGTCACCAAGGAGCTTCAGAAGGCCGCGAGCTCGATGAGCAACGCGGTGAAGCTCATGTCATCGGCCGAGCACGAGAAGCGCGACGTCGCGATGGTGAAGCTGCTCAGGAACGAGCAACGCATCCTCGGTGAGATGATCGTCGCGCTCAATGGTGGTCCGGCAATCACCATCGACGAGATGAGGCGTTAACCATGTCCGATCTCAAACTGTCTGCGGCACTGCAAGCCCGCCTTCTCGGCGCTCTCCTCGAGAACCACCCGCTTCCGTGGAAGTTCCACTCCAAGCCCAACGAATGGATCTGCGAAGTCTTCGACGCGAAACGAGACCTCGTCGTGATCTGCATGAACGACGCGGAGGCCATCGAACTCGTCGAAGCGGCGATGATGCTTTCCAACGCGAACATGCGCAACGATCTTGAAGTCGACCGCGCCATGCGGGATGAAACAACGATGAGCACAAAACCGAAGAGCCCAAGCGAACTGTTCGACAACCTCTTGCCGCTCGCGCTCACCCGCAATGCGGTCAAGGCACGGGAGATCGGCGCGATCTACTGCTTCAAGGTCAGTGGCACTGCCCAGGACAGCGGAACGTGGGTGGTCGACTGCGCAGCGTTTGCGCCGACGTGCACGCGAAACGGTGACGCGTCGAAGGCAACGTGCACGATCACGTTGAGCGCCGACAACCTCATGAAGATCATCGCTGACCAGAACCAGGCGATGCAGCTCTACTTCACGGGGCAGCTACAAGTGGCCGGCGACCCGATGCAGGCGATGAAGCTCAAGGCACTGTTCGAGCTGATCCCGTAAACCTGGGCATGCCGCGCAAAGCCCCAAGGATCACGGTACGGTAGCATTGCTTGGCCACCAAACCTCGAAAGCGCCCACGTCGATCGCGTCCGCGATCGTATGTGATTAGCTACAAGCGGATGTCCGCCGAGGTAAAAAGGCAGTACGTCGACGACGATGAGCTACGTGACATGGTCGTCGAATTACCCGTCATCCGCCCTCAGGTGCGATCCGACTGCGAGCCGTGTGCGGTTTGCCAGGCGGTGCGAGACGGTAAGCTCGTGATGCTTTCCCCTCTGCCGTGTGGCCACAAGGACGACGAGGTCATTTGGCATTCGAGGCCGTGCGTCTTGGTCGGCTGCCGGCAGAACCTGTATCTCGACATCACCGACAACGGCTCGATCAAGATGACGCGCCCCGAGCTGGAGCCCGAAGAGATGCTTGAGGAGCGATCCTGCGTGATCGATGTGGCGAATAACGGGCCGCTCACGCTCGATGACACCGGGCACGTGCTGGACGTGAGCCGCGAGCGCATTCGCCAGCTCGAGGTCAAGGCGCTGCAACAGTTCAAGCAGAACGTCGAGGCTGCCGGCATCAGCGGCGAGGCGATCCACAACCTGGCATCGGGCGAACATCACATGGTTGACGACACGGTGGTCGTCGGGCGTCGAAAGTGACGCACCCAATCGACGATGAAGCGTTCCGCGTTGGCCTGCGAACGATCCGTGGTCTGCGTAGGTATCGCTTTCCTGAACAGGACAGGCGAGTGCAGGTCCCTCTACGCACAGGCTTCGCTGTTGCGCCAACAGACCAAGCACAAATGACCGTACGGTCAGATCGAACATTTCATCCGATGCGGATGATGATCTCGGGTGCTGGTACGGCAGGTGGAACCGCAGACTGGATCGTGAACGACATCGCGATCTCACACCGTTCCCAGTTCGTTCAGGACGGTGCCATCCCGGGTGACATGTTTGCGACAAATGCGATCGACACGTTCATTAGCTTCGAGCGGGTCCCTGCGTTTGCGGATATCACTGTCACAGTCACCTACATCGGCAACAACGATGCTGGCGCCGAATTCATGGCGATGTTGGTTGGCGAGGCGACCGGCGATCGCGAGGCGGTGGAGTTCGCGATCGACGACCACGTATTCCGCTTCATCTTCGATGATCGGTTTGTGGTGTCGCGCACCAAGACGAGCATCGACGAACTCGACAGCGACGATAACGAATGGATCCGCGAAGAGATCGTCGCCGAATTCAGACAACGGAATGACGACGAAATCTATGCCGTGGACGAGAAGACCGGCTTGGTCGTCTTGTCGATCTCGCTCAACTGGCACGAGTCATTCGAAGTCGAATGGGATCTCTACGGCTGGCGTCCGGACTGGCTCGAGCCTGTTGCGGACGGCGCTTAGGATCGCCTGCGTCGCGCTTTGGCGCGTTCGTAGATGGTTGGCGGCTTCTGTTCGAGCTCGCTCTCATCGCGAAGCTTGCAGATCACGCCGCGCACGCTCTTCGCCACACTGCACGCCAGCTCGGCTCTATTCTCCCACGCGTAGGCAGCCAGGATCTCGTTGTCGAAATAGAAGTCGACGTCGAATATGCGCGAGGCCTCATGAGGCAAGAGGCCGTCGGCATACAGGCGTGCCCGCATCGCGTCTTGATACGCGCGACGCACCTGCGGCGAAGCGAAGTAGAGGAGCGCGACCTTCACGGAAAGTCTGAGGTCCGTCGTTCCTTCGGCGACCAGTCGGTCCAGTCCGACAAGCTGATTGCCGGCGCAGCGAAGATCAGTTGCCCCAGCCCACCACCGGCCATCCCACCTAGGATGAATCCCCAGATCCGGTGGTCCTTCCACAACACCGCACCGGCGACCGACCCGATCGTTGATAGGCCGAGCGTGCGCTGTCGGCCTTCCGATATGGCGCCGACGGCGCTGTGCTGCTGAGCGATCGCTCTTGTTGCGACCGAGGTTCCATATTCACCGCGTGCCATCCCGTGAGGGTATCACGTGAGTTTGCGAACCCGAAATTGTCGACCGAGCTACGGGCGACGTCGGTGCTCTTATCGGCTTAGCACCTGAAGCTTTCGAAGTGCCTGCTCTCGCTCGGTCGGCGACATCGAATCCCATCTCGCATCGAGATGGGTTAGATCGGTTAGATCGGTACGCCACGCGTCTGTCTGGGATGGCAACGATTGGCGAGTCTCGTCGAGATTGCAGCTGGTCGTGGGTGCGAAGATCAGCTGCCCCACGCCACCACCGGCCATGCCGCCGAGGATGAATCCCCAGATACGATGATCTTTCCAAAGCACCGCACCGGCGACTGAACCGATCGCAGACAGCCCAAACGTGCGCTGGGCCGCCTTCTCTTGTGCTTCGGTTCGCTTTGGGAACAGGGATAACAGGTTGTATTCACCACGAGCCATGTGGCGACGGTATCACGCACCTGGCTTCGGTCCAAAATCACGTCGGAGGTCAGAGGATACGGTTACGACTCTCGCTTCGTCGGTATGGTCGCGTCGGTGCTGAGCTGTTCGCGCAGCG
>Ga0268264_10002601_pt1 | contig 15785 bp, 10 predicted proteins | sample KBSSwiS32_FD_190357 | JGI IMG/M metagenome (GOLD analysis project Ga0268264, IMG submission 190357) | Switchgrass rhizosphere microbial communities from Kellogg Biological Station, Michigan, USA - KBS Switchgrass S3-2 (SPAdes) (version 2) | ecosystem: Host-associated > Plants > Roots >...
GTGCAGCACTCCTCCGCCGCCGGGAAAACCGGTCACCTTGTTGGCGTAGAACGTCGAGTTGCGCACCGTGATCGGCGCTTGGGTCATCACCACGCTGCCGGTCGAAGAGGAGTTGCCGGTGAAGGTGCAGTTCTCGACGGTCCCCGAGCCGCCGGTCCCGACCAGAAGCAAGCCCGAAGGGCCGTCCTGAAGATCGACGTTGTCGCGAAACAGCGTCCTGCGCACGATCCACGGCCCGGGCGGGTAGAGGACGACCGCCGAACCCAGGTACTGGCCGAGGTTGTCGCTGAATTCCGAATCCTCGATCAGGGCGTCGCCGAAATGAAAGATCGCGCCGAAATCCGATTGGTTGAAGCGGACCAGGGTACGGCGCAGGACCAGCGATCCGTACGAGGTGATCGCCGCGCCGCGCGAGGCCCCTTCGAAAGGTACCGAATTCGCGAGGAGGACCGAATCCTCGATCACGATCGTCGTCGGGTTCGCCGGGACGGTTCCGCCGATCTCCATTCGAATGCCGCCCCCCTGGCCGTTCCAGCCGCCGGGCGCCGCGGAGCCCAGCCCGTTGCGGATCGTGACGCCGCGAACGGTCAAGAACGGCGGCCGGAGCAGATCGAGCACCAGTACCGACATCACCTTGCCGCCAGAGATCGAGAGCTGGCTCGCGCCCGGACCTTGGAGCGTGAGCGCCGGCTCGGTGAGCCGTAGCTCGCCCAAGGCGGGGTCGAGCCGCAGGGTCCCGGTGACGCCGGGAGCGAATCCGATCGTGTCGGCCGCGGGATCGAACAGGCCGCATTCGTTGCCCCCTTTCTGGCCGGAGGAGTTGTGCGCGAAGATCGCTTCGCGCAGCGAGCAACCGTCGCCGATGTCCCAACTATCCAGGAGATGCGCCACTTTGTAGTTGGCGGCGCTTGAAGGACCGGCACAAAGGGCGACAATGAGACCTGCCATGAATCGACGTTTTCCGAGCATGAGCCTCTCCAGTTCGAGGTGCGCTGTTTCTTCTGCCACCCCTAGAGGCGCAGAGGCCGGCGATTCGGGGCCACTCTTTCGTGGAACGTTTTAGATACGATCGGCGCCAGAATCGTAGGCACCTCAAATGCGGAGCTACTTTTGAGCGAACGCTCTTCCGGCCCATCCGGCGCGGAGCCCGACCCGCGCGAGATCACCGAGTTGCTCGCCGTCTGGAGAAGCGGCGACGACCAGGCGCTCGAACGGTTGGTTCCGGCGGTCTATCTGGAGCTGCGCCGGCTCGCCGACCGGCAGCTGCAGGGCGAACGTTCGGGGCATACCCTGCAGCCGACCGCGTTGGTGCACGAGGCGTTCTTGAAGCTGCGCGGCCTGCGTGACATCCAGTGGCACGACCGCACCCATTTCTTCGCCTTCTCCTCGCGGATCATGCGGCGAATTCTGGTGGACCACGCGCGGGGAAAAATGGCGGCGAAGCGCGGCGCCGAGACCCCGCACGTCTCGCTGTTGGATAGCGACGCGGGCGGTGTCGAATCGACGCTTTCGGCCGCCGAGCTGATCGATCTCGATCGCTCGCTCGACCGGCTGTCGACCGAAGAGCCGCGTTTGGCCCGGCTGGTCGAGGTGCGTTTCTTCGGCGGCCTGACGGTCGAGGAGGCGGCGGAGGTGTTGGAGTGCTCGCCCCGCACGGTGAAACGCGATTGGGCGTTCGCCCGCGCCTGGCTGCTCAAGGACCTCGGCGCCCTGGGCACCGAGGCGGCGCCGCGATGATCGGCGAGCCGCGGTTCAGCCGCCTGCGCGCGGCGTTCGACGAGATCCTCGAAGGGGACCCCGCCGGGCGCGACGAGGCGATCCGTCGCCTGAGCGGCGCGGACCTCGCGTTCGAAGCCGAGCTGCGCGCCCTGCTCGCCGCCGACGAGCGCTCGACCACGCCGCTCGACACGCCCCCTCTCCGCGCCCTGCGCGAAGCGAAGGGTCCCCCGCCGGAGGCGGGCGCGCCGGAGGGAGGCGCGCCGAAAGCCGACGCCTTGGAAACGATCCCCGGCTTCCGCCTGCTCGAGCCGATCGGCCGGGGCGGCAGCTCGACCGTCTACCTGGCCGAGCAGCAGGGAGAGGGCTTCACCCGTCCGGTGGCGCTCAAGGTTCTCGGCCGCTGGGTGGACGCTTCGCTGCTTCGCCGGTTCCGCGCCGAGCAGCGGATTCTCGCGGCGCTCGAACATCCGGGCATCGCCCGGCTGTACGACGCGGGAATCGGTCCCTCGGGGCGCCCCTATCTCGCGATGGAGCTGGTGCGCGGCACCACGCTGATCGAGCACTGCAAACGGATCGAGGCTTCGCTCCCCGACCGGATCGCGCTGTTCCTGTCGGTTCTCGCGGCGGTCGAGCATGCGCACGCCTCGTCGATCGTCCATCGCGACCTGAAGCCCGGCAACATCCTGGTCTCCGAGCGGGGCGAGCCGAAGCTGCTCGATTTCGGCATCGCCCGGCTGCTCGAAAGCGAGAGCGGCGAAGAGCCGGATGCGACGCAGACGCAGCACCGCGCGATGACCCCCGCCTACGCGAGCCCCGAGCAGGTGCGGGGCGAGCCCGTAGACCGCGCGTCCGACATCTATTCGCTCGGCGTCGTCCTCTACGAGCTGCTGACCGGCCGCCGCCCGTACAAGGTCGGCGATACCAGCCTCGAAGCGCTGGAGCGCGCGATCCGCGATCAGGATCCGGAGCCCCCGGGACTGGGCGGCGATCTGGACGCGATCCTGGCCAAGGCGCTGCGCAAAGAGCCCGCGGAACGCTACGCCTCGGCCGCCGACTTCGCCGCCGATCTGGAGCGCTATCGGGACGGCCGGTCCGTCCTCGCGCGGCGCGGCTCGGTGGCCTATCGGATCGGCAAAGAGGTCCGGCGACGGCGCGGGTTGTGGCTCAACGCCGCCCTGGCGGCCGCCCTGCTCGCCGGCGTCGTGGTCTGGCTGTCCGGGGGATTCTCCGGCTCGGCCGCGGGCTCGGTCGATCCCAACGCGTCGCCCTGGCTCGCCCTGCCGGTCGCCTCGCCGGCCCGGGCGAGCTACGCCCAGGGCCTCGACGCCCTGGCGCGGTCCGAGACGACGGTGGCGATCGCCAAGCTCCGAGAAGCTGCGGCGGCGGATCCCGACCAGCCGCTGGTCCATGCCGCCCTCGCCACCGCGAACGCCCGGGCAAGCCACGACCTGATCGCCCGGGCCGAGGGGCAGCAGGCGCTCCAGCTGGCGACGCACGCGCCGCGCGAGAGCCGGCTGTTGATCGAGGCCGTGGCGCTCCAGACCTCGGGCGACAAGCCCGAGGAGCTCAAGCGGCGCCGCTCGCTCTGGCTGCTCGCCCCCGGCAACTTCGAGGTCGGCCTGCTGCTCGCCAAAGCCCTAGTCGAAAGCGGCGCTCCGGAAGAGGCGCTGGACGTGGCGGCCAAGCTCCGCGCCTTCCCCCCGGGGAACAAACCGCCGTGGGCCGACCTGCGGATCGGGCTCGTCGAGGGCGAGGCGCTGAACGCGCTGGGGCGGCCGCTCGACGCCTCGAAGACCGCCCACGCGACCGTCGCTGGGGCCAAGGCGCGCGGTCTCCCGGTCGTCGCGGCCCTGGCGCTCGTGCAGGAGAGTCAGGCGCAGGACGGCCTGGGCCAGGCCGATCTCTCGGAAGCCCTGGCGGAGGAGGCCCGGCGCCTGTTCGAGCCGCGGCGCGAGAGCGGCGGGGTCGTCCGGGCGCTCAACATGGAGTGCATCGGAGCGGTCCGGCGGGCGCTCCACGAGAAGGCCGAGAGGGTGTGCGGCGAATGCGCGCGCCGGGCGGAACGGGTGGGCAGCGCGAGCGGCGTCGCCCGCGCCCTGGCCAACCTCGGGATGTCGCGGCGGCGCCAGGGCCTCGTCCTTCTCGCGCGGGAGGCGTTTGCCCGGGCGATCGAGATCGAGAAGCTGGGCATCCTCGGCGACCGCGTCAACCAGGCCCGCTATCTGCACAACCTGGCGAACCTCGACACCGATCTCGGACGCCTGCCCGAGGCGGAGGACGGTTATCGCCGGGCGATCATCATCCTGCGCGAATCCGGCAACCAGGCGAGCCTGTTGCGCTCGCTGGGATCGCTCGCGGTGCTCTTGATGTATCGCGGCGCGCTCGCCGAGGCCGAGACCGTTCTGGCGGAAACCGAACCCCTGGCGCGGCAGGCCGGCTCGCCCCGCGACCTCGGCAACACCCTTTGGCAGCGCGGAGATCTCGCGAAGCTCGAAGGAAAGATCGACGATGCCCGGCGCTGGTACGACCAGGCGGCCCTACCGCTCGCGAGCGTCTCGGGCGACATGGTCCCCCGGTTCCAGGCTTCGAGGAAGCAACTCGCGGAGCCCTCGGAGCGGGCCTGCCGCGATCTCGAATCGTCCGAGCGGGAGCTCTCCCGGCTCGGCGATCGGACCTCCGTCGAGATCGCCGTCGGCCTCTCGCGCTGCTGGAGCGAGGCGGGATTTCCGACCCAGGCCAAGCGCTGGCTCGACCGCTCCGAGCGGGAGGCGACCGCGTCGCAGCTGCCCTCGATCCGGGTCGAATTCGAGCTCGCCCGCGCCGCCGTGGCGCTCGGCGCCCGCCGCTGGTCCGAGGCGGACGAGGTGCTCCAAAACGCCGCCGCGGAATGCCGCCGCGTTTCGCTCGGCTATCACTTGATGGAGACCCGGTTGCTCGAAGCCCGGCTCGCGCTCGCCCGGGGCGATCATCCCGAGCGGGTGCGCACGCTCGCCGAAGAGCTGGAGCGGGACGCGCTCGCCGGGCGCTTCGGCAAGATCGCGCGCGAAGCGGGCGAGATCCTCCGCGCTCCGCGGCTCGCCCGCGGGTGAGGCGGCCGGACCGGAACGGCCGCGGATGACCAGCGAGCCTCTGTTCGGCCGGCTCCGCGCGGCGTTCGACCGGGTGCAGGACCTCGCCTGGTCCGAGCGCGACGAGGCGATCCGCCGTCTCTCGATCGACGATCCCGAATTCGAGGTCGAGCTGCGCGCCCTGCTCGCCGCCGCCGAACGCTCGACCACGCCGCTCGACACGCCGCCGCTGCGCGACCTGGGGGCCGCCGCGGAGTCGCCCGAGCCGATTCCCGGCTACCGGATTCTTCAGCCGATCGGCCGCGGCGGGAGCGCCACGGTCTACCTCGCCGAACAGCTCGGCGAGGGGTTCACGCGCCAGGTGGCGCTCAAGGTTCTCGGCCGCTGGGTCGACGCCTCCAGGCTGCGCCGGTTTCGCGCCGAGCAGAGCATCCTCGCCGCGCTCGAGCACCCCGGCATCGCCCGCCTCTACGACGCGGGGATCACCCCGTCCGGGCAGCCCTATCTCGCGATGGAGCTGGTGCGCGGCGCGACGCTGATCGAGCACTGCGAACGAATCGGGGCGAGCTGCCGCGAACGGCTCGGCCTGTTCCTGGAGGTCCTCCGCGCGGTCGAGCATGCGCATGCCTCGTCGGTGGTGCATCGCGATCTGAAGCCCGGCAACATTTTGGTTTCCGAACGCGGCGAGCCGAAGCTGCTCGACTTCGGCATCGCGCGGCTGCTCGAAAATGAGCTTGGCGAGGCGGCCGATGACACGGAAACCCAACACCGCGCGATGACCCCCGCCTACGCGAGCCCCGAGCAGGTGCGCGGCGAACCCGTCGAGCGCGCCTCGGACATCTACTCGCTCGGCGTCGTCCTCTACGAGCTGCTCACCGGCCGGCGGCCCTACCGGCTCGCCCAGACCGGGCCCGAGGCGCTCGACCGCGCGATCCGCGAGCAGGAGCCGGAGCCCGCCGGACTGGGCGGCGACCTGGATGCGATCCTCTCCAAGGCTCTGGAGAAGGAGCCTGCCGCGCGCTACGCCTCCGCCGCCGATTTCGCCGCGGATTTGAACCGCTACCTCGCAGGGCGGACCGTGCTCGCGCGGCGCGGCTCCTGGCTCTATCGGATCAGGAAAGAGATCCGCCGCAGGCGTTTGTTGTGGCTGAACGTGGCCCTCGTCGGAACGCTACTGGCCGTGGCAGCGCTGTGGATCTCGGGCGCCTTGCGGGGCAACTTTCCGCCCCTGGTCGACCCCAACGTCTCGCCTTGGCTCGCGATGCCGGTTGCCGCATCCGCCCGGGCGAGCTACGCCCAAGGGCTCGACGCGGCGGCGCGTTACGAAACGACCGCGGCGATCGCGAGCTTGCGCGCCGCGGCCTCCGCCGACCCTCGCCACCCTCTCGTCCACGCCGCCTTGGCCGACGCCCTGGCGCTGGGCGATCGAGACGAGGAAGCGCACCGCGAGGGGCAGAGAGCTTTGGCGCTCAGCGCGGACCTACCGCGCGAAAGCCAGCTCCTAGTCGCCTCGATCGCGTTCAAGACCTCCGGCCAGCGGAGCAAAGAGGCCGAGGTTCTGCGCTCGCTCTGGCTGCTCCGACCGAACCAGGTGGAGGTCGGCCTTCGGTTCGCCGAGAGCCTGGCGGCCGGCGGTAAACCCGCCGAAGTTTTGGAGCTCGTCGCCAATCTGCGGACCTTGATTGCGGCCGGTCCGGAGCGACCCGCGGCAGCCGATCTACGGTTGGGCGTAATCGAGCTCGAAGCCCTGGCGCCGCTGGGCCGCACGCGCGAGATCCAAGAGCGCGCCGAAAAGCTCTCCGCCGACGCCGCCCGGCGCGGTTTCCCTGCTCTCGCGGCTCGGGCATTGCTCTGTTTGGGCGGCGCACACGACGCGCTCGGCGCCAACGACGAAGCGCGTTCGGCGGCGACGCGTGCCCAGAGCCTGTTCCGCGCTCAGGGTGAAACCGGGGGCGTCGCCCGGTCCCTCCAGCTGCTCTGCACCTCGCTGATCCGCGACGCCAAGAACGACGAAGCCGAGCGCGCCTGCGAAGAGAGCTTGCGGCTGCGGCGGCAGTTGGGTAACCCGGCGGGCATCATGCGGGTGCTCAACAACCTCGGGATCTTGAAGCGTCATCGCGGTCTGGTGATCGAAGCCCGCGCGACGATCGCCGAAGCGTTGCAAATCGCGACCCGCGGCGCCGTCGGCGATCCGGCCGAGGAGGCACGATTCCGGTTCAACCTGGCGAACCTCGACGTCGACCTCGGCCACCTGACGGAGGCCGAGGCGAACGCGCAGAAGGCGCTCGACCTCTACCGCGAAGCGGGCAACGTGATCGGCACGAACCGCGTCCGCGCCGTGCTCGCGACCATCCTCCAACAGCGCGGCGAGCTCACAGAAGCCGAAGCGCTGCTGGTCGAAATCGAGGCCGTGGACCGGAAAGCCGGGGCGCAGCGCGACCTCGCCACCCTCTATTGGCTGCGGGCGGAATTTTCCGCCGTCTTGGGCCAAGACGCCCAAGCCCTCGAATGGTTCGATCGCGCCGCGGCGCTGTTTCCGGAGGCGGGCCGGGCGAGCGATCTGCCCGTGTTGCTCGCCTCGCGCCAACAGGTGGCCCAGCCATCCCCCTCGATCTGCCGCAACGAAGAAAAACTACTGCTGCCGCTCGAAGGAACTCTTCATTCGGCCGCCGAGCTGAACCGCATCCTGATCTCCCGCTGCTGGAGCGAAGCCGGATCGCTTCGGAAGGCGGCTTCCTGGGTCGAGCTTGCCGGCGCCTCGGCCCACTCGCAAAGGCTGGAGACCCGAGTTCAGTGGTGGCTCGCGGCGGCCGCCGTCGCTCGGAGTGCTCAACGCTGGACCGAGGCGGAGCGCCTTCTCGCCGCCGCCGAAGCCGAATGCCGCACGAACTCCCAAGGCACCCTGTTGATGGAAACCCGCTTGGAGCAAGTGCGGTTGGCCCTCGTTCGAGGCGATCACCCGGAACGCGTCCGCACGCTCGCCGAGCAGCTGGAGCGGGACGCGAAAGCGGGGCGCTTCGGCGAGATCGCCCGGCAAGCGGGAGAAATCCTCCGCGCCCCGCGTCTCGCGCGCGGGTAGGGATTTGTTTGCCTCCTCGCTCCTTCGGGCGCCTTCGGCAGCTTCCAGTCGCTGCGGGACAAACAAACCCACTACCCGGTGAGTGACGTCACCCGATCAGGGCGGTCCAAACGCGAACAGCACCGACTTCTCGGTCGTCTGAGCCACGACGTAGAGCCGCCCTTCCAGCGTCAAGGCCGGGGGCGACGTACGAAATTCATCATGGACCAGGGCGCGTGAGGCTCCGCAGATCGTGAGCCCAGATCCCGAGCTCCTGAAGGTTCGGGACCACCACTTCGTTCAAGCTCGCGGCCAAGCCGGTCGCCGAACCCAAGGTGTAATGGGGCTGCGCCCGCGCCGTCGGGGCCAGAGAATCGGTTCCGGGCTTGAGGAAATGGACCGCGTATTCGGACGGCACGATCCAGGTATCGGGCGCCAGGGCGGGCGGGTGCATCACCGTGTAGGTCGAGTCGAACGAGCACTTGAGCGACAGGGTATTGAGATCGTAGATCCGCACTCTGTAGCAGCTGGTGCCGAACACGATCAGCCCTTCGGGGGTGACGGCCGGGCTCGACATCTTCGTTCCTTCGGACTCGGTATCGGCGCCCCAGCGCTTGACCAAGCGCCCCGGCACCGTCGCCGCCGCGGGATCGAACTGGAGTACCTCCAGCCGCGGATGGCAACTGTGATCGGTGACCGCGACGAGCGGACTCCTGGGCGTCGAGAAGCCGTGCAGGGGCGAATCCATGATCGCCGGGGTCGAGTCCGGCCAGTCGGTGGTCACAGTGACCTGCGGAGCCAGTTCGGCCGGAGGCTCGGAGCCGCTTGAGCTCTTCGGCGGTTTGGCGTCCGCGCTGAACCAGCCGCCCCCGTGAAGCTCGATGCACGTGGAACCAACGGGGTGCCGGGCGAAGATCTGACCCCGCTCGTCGAAGACGACCAGCTCATGGAAGGACCACGGCGCCAAGGACAGATCCCAATTTGAAAAGAGCACGTGGACGAAAATGAACGGGTTGCCGTCGAGCGTCCAGATCTTGGCCGATCCGGAAGTAAAGCTGGGGTTTCCGAACATGGTCGGCAGGTCGACCTGCCAGACCACACTGCAATCGGGCGCCAGTCGCGCCAAGGCCGTCTGCTGCTTTTCCCCCGCGGGCCGGGTGACGAGGATCCCAATGTCGCCGTTGGGAAAGATCGCGGGAACCGACGAGATCTTCGACCCCTTGAAGATCCGTTGGCACTGGACGTTGCCGTCCGGCAAGAGCGCCCAGAACGTTCCGTTCGCCGTTCCGAGATAGATCGTGCCGCTCGCAGTATCGACCGCCGGCCCGCTCGTGCCCACCTCTCCATCCAGCGTGAACGACCAGTTCGGCACCACGGAAACGTTGGTCGTGGCATTGACGAAGCTGGTGTTCGACAGATTGCCGTACGCCTGATCCCAACCGCCCGCGGCCCGACCGGGCGCCGACGCGGCAAGCAGTCCCGCGAGAATTCCCAAACCGGCCGAGATCCGCCGGGCTCCTCCCCAACGTGTACGCATGGCTCTCTCCTTGGCTATCCGAAAGGTGATGCCAAGGAGAGGCGGGAACTCCGGAAAAAGGGGGCCAAGCTCAAGGCGGGCCGAACGCCATCAGCCACGACTTTTCGATCGTCTGCCCCACGACGTACAGCCGTCCTTCCGGCGTGAGCGCCGGGGTCGAGGTGCGGAACACGTCGTTGGTCCGAGCGTGCGTCAAGCTCACCAAGTCGTGGCTCCAGATCCCCAACTCGTCGAAATTCGGCACCACGACCTCGTTCAAGCTCGCGGCCAATCCGGCGAGCGAGCCCAAGATCGGGAAAGGCTGCGGCCGCGCCGTGCCGAGCAGACCGCCGGTCACGGGCTTGAGCAGATGGACCAAGCGGTCCGACGGGACAATCCAGGCATCGGGAGCGAGAGCGGGCGGATGCATCACCGGATAGGTCGTGTCGTACGACCAGCGGAGCGACCGGGAGAGAAGGTCGTACATCCGCACCCGATGGCCGCTGGTGCCGAACACGACCAACCCTTCGGGCGTCACGGTGGGGCTCGACAGGAGCGTCCCTCTGGATTCGACCTCGGTGCCCCACGTCTTGAGCAATCGATCTTCCGGCGCCGAATCGGGATCGAATTGGAAAACGTCCAGACTCACGGCGCAGTTGTGATCGGTGACCGCGACCAGCGGGCGCAAGGGGGTCGAATAGCCACGGATCGTCGAATCCATGATCGCGGGGGTGGAATCCGGCCAGCCGAAGGCCCGATAAAGCGGCGAAGCCACGTCGAGCGGAGGCCAGAAGGTCAGGAAGTTCCAAATGTCGCCGTAGATCGGATCGCCCGCGGCATTGGCGGAGAGGAATCCCCCGCCCCCGCTGACGGTGATGCACCAGTTCCCGGTTTGACGCCGAGCGAAGATCTTACCGGCTTCGTCGTAGACGAGCAGCTCGTGAAAGCTCTCGGGATCTGCCGTCGTCAGATCGACGTTGATCGTCTGGCGAGCATGCACGAAGAGGAACGGCACGCCGTTCCGGGTCCAGATCTTGACCGACCCCGTCGCGGTGCTCGGCAGGGTCGGTCTCCCCTGCGGCAACTGGACCTGCCAGACCACGGTGCAGGTGGAAGTGACGCGAGCGAGCGAAGTCTGTTTTCCGGTGGAGCCGGAGACCGCCTGGCTGAACAGGATCGCGAGATCCCCGTTCTTGAAAAACGCCGGAGTGGAGGTGATCGTCGATTCCTTGAAGCTCCGCGAGCAACGGACGCTCCCGTCTTGCTGGAACCCCCAGAGCGTCCCGTTCGCCGTGCCGACCCAAATCGTGCCGTCCTTGCCGTTCACCGAAGGGCCGCCCGCGCTCACCGAACCGTCCAACTGAAAGATCCACCGCGGCGAAACCGGAATGTGGGTCGTCGTGTTCACAAAGCCCGTGTTCGCAAGGTTCCCGTACGCCTGGTCCCAGCCCTGAGCCCCGCCGGGCGTGGCGGCAAGAAGCAGCCCTCCGAAGATCCCCAGACCAGCATAGGCGAGCCGGGTCCAACTCGATCGTGTACGCATCGCTCTCTCCTTTGGCCACACAATCCGTGGCGCGGAGAGAGGCGGGGATTGGGGAAAAAGGGGGCCAGGGTCTTGCCCTGAACACGGACCGGTGTAAGTGTTCTGTCATGAGATTCGAAGGCCGGATACACAAGAAGGGCCGACACTGGGCCATCGAAGTGCCCGTCCTCGGCGTCGTCACTCAGGGCCGGACGCGATCCAATGCCTACCTGATGGTCGCCGACGCGATCGAGGCGCTCGTCAACAAGGCCGGTTTTTCGGTTGAGGTGTTTCCTGGAGATGACGGGTACTTCGAAGTAGGCTCGTCCGACCTCGCGCCGCTGACGGCGCTGAAGCTCAAGCGGGAGATCGACGTCCAGTACGAGCGTGCTTATGCCAACGTCGACCAGCCGCTCGGTAAGGACTTCGAAGGGCGGGGGGACTAGGGCGTATCAGTGGCCGAACAGTTCGGCGAGGTCGATCTCCAGCCCGGGCAGGAGCAGCGTGGTTAGACGGTCGCCTGTTAGGGCGTAAAACTCCCCAACCTTGCGGTAGCCGTCGTCCGCCAGACGAAATACGCGCACGGCCTCGCGGAAAGAATCGAAGACCCAATACTCGGGGACACCGAATTTCGCGTAGAGGCGCAGTTTCGTCACCTCGTCGCGTTGGCGCGAGCCGTCGGAGAGAATCTCGATCACCAGATCGGGCGCTCCGTGAACGCAGGCCCTGACGATCCGATCGGAATGTTCCGTCGAGACGAATAGAAGATCGGGCTGCACCACGTTGGTGGGCGAAAGGTATAAGTCGGTCGGAGCGGCAAACAGCTCGCCGAGCCCCTCCCTTTCAACGAAGTAGCCAATACGGACGTGCAACCGGCTTGAAAGCCGCTGGTGCCCGATCAGAGGCGCGGGTGTCATCAGCAGCTCTCCCTCGATCAGCTCATAGCGCGGACCGTCCTCCGGCAGGAGGATATAGTCGTCGTAGGTGAACGGGGAACGAATCGGCTCGGCCATGGAAAGAGTATAAACCTCTCCGGATCGTCGGTTATCCTCTACTTCCCCGACCGCTTCTTGAACGACCAGGTGAAGGCGAAACGGGCCGCGACCGCGCCGTCCGGGAGACGGCCGATCGTCTCGACCCGCACGGTCTGCGGTTCGCCGGTCTCGATCGCGCGCAGTACCGTAGCCCCGATCGCCGGACCGGCCTCACAAGTAAATGTGAGCCGCGCCGCCGCCTTCTTCTCGAACGCCGCTTCGAGCCCGACGATCAAGAGCGCCACCGGAGCCCTCGATGCCTCGATCGCCGCCATCGCAAGCGCCCCGGTTGAAAGCTCCGCGGCCATCGCCTGCGCAGCGAAATAGATCGAACGGAACGGGTTGGTCGTCCGCCAGCCGTAGGGCAACGAGACCACGCAGCGCTCGGCGGTGATCTCGTCGATCCTCAATCCGGCGAAGAGGGCGAGCGGAAGCTTGCCCAGGAAAAACAGCCGCATGAGGAACCGGGAGCGGGCTTGGCGGAGGAACTTGGAGTCGTCGGGGGAGGCGGACATGATCGACGATATTACTAGTACCCGGCTACTCCTGCACGCGACAAGACCAGCACCACTGAATTGACCGTTTCGGGCCCATGCTGTGTTTTATTTATGACGATCCATCTTTTTGACACACAAAACTAAAGCTACTACGCTAGAAGCTAGAAGAGCGAGGCGAGGGACGGGACACAATCCCGACAACAAAATTTCTTCGTGGTTGCAGCTTACCAAAGGCAAAGTGGGAGGTCCTATGCAGTCCGCTGAAGATTCCAACGAAGACAAGACCCAAGCGGGCGAGGCCGTCCCAGATTTCCCAAAGTTAGGCGCTAAGCTGGACTCGATTGCCGCCATTTGGCTAGTTCTTTTCATTCTCGGAGGAGGCCTCCTGGCCCTCTACTATTCAGGGATTGGCTACTTCCCTGAAGTATCCTGGCAGGGTGCCCTTACCTACATGTCCTTAATGACAATCATTGGGGGAAGCCTTTTTATGGCATATGGGTTCCTCCTCTTTATACCCGGCGCCATATGGTCAGAGTTCCTAATTTTTGACAGCCACTTTGAAGAAATATTGTTAATGCAAAGCAGGAAATGGCAACCTTGCGTGTTGTCAGTCATCAAGAGAATCGTTTTTCCTTTCGTGGTCTTCATGTTTTTCTGTCATCTCCTACTCTTCTTGCAAGCCAGCAAAAGCCTCCCGGGCTTGTTCGTGACTCTCGGCGCCACAGCATCTCTGGCGGCTGTCTCAGCGCTCATAGGAAAAGATCTACGGCTCGAACTGGCCGCCTTGAGGAGTTCAGGCAGTCAAGGCTCAAGTGCCGACAGTGGAACAATCTGGCTACACAGGCTGCATGTCGGGGCCTCTCACGTTCCTCTTCTCGTGGCATTCATTGTGAGCACTAGGAAGGCGCAATTTGACCCGACTGTACTCTGGGTCACTGGAGTTCTCCCTCTTGCCAGCTTCATAGCACTATTGATCAGCGGGCTTAGGACCAGCCGCCAAATGAGACTTCACGACCCTTCATCGACTGACAACTGGAGTCTCCTCTGCCGTTCGATTGTGGCTTTTAGCAGCTCGGCACTGCTTAGCCTTGTTGCTCTCTGGTTCTTTCACCGAATCTACAGAGGAGCCACCGCAGGAGCCTCAGGCCAAGGGATTGAAGTTCCATGGAGCTTGCTTCTGCTCTGCATTTTTGTGGTGACTATAACAAACTTGGCGGTCTCAGTTCTCTTTCATTTGCACCGGCGCCGGGCGCTGACCGCGAGCTTCCTGGCAGCGCTTCTTCTTTTGGGAGCTGGCCACTTGTTGGGAGAAAAATCTAACGCTAGGCTACCAGCAAAAATCATGGAAAGATTTGGATTTGGAGGAAAGAGAGCCATGTTGGTGTTGACGGAGGAAGGGGGTCGGCTCCTGTGCCAGCACGCAGTCCCCGTGGAGTTTGAAAGGAAGGATCTACCGCAGTCCGACGCCCCCGGCACTGACCCCGGGAGCGGCACTGAGTCCACTGAAGGAAAAGAATTAGAATCAGACGGCACTACTGACTCGAGCCTACCAAAGATGCGCTACTTTGCGCGAGCCGTAGACTTGGAAGTCTTGTCGCGCCTTGGCGACGAGTACGTTCTTCGCCATAAGGGGCGGATGATCGTCTTGCCGAAGGGAGAAGTCGTGTCTTGGTCGGTAAGCCAGAGCGGCGAGGAAATAGAGATCAAAAACCTCTGCGCGCAGCAGGCCGCCACAGCGCTACCTACGCCCCGTCACTAGGAACACCGAGCCCGCTTGCGTCGCAGTTGTTTTGGTTTCGCCTACCGCTTGCTCACCAGGTAGGGGAATCGCGATCTTGATCGCGTCGCCGATGGTCGTGGCGGTCTTCGCGTCCCGATCGAGTCCTCGGTGGTTCAATCTTCGGTGATCATCGCGACGCTGAACTGGTGGCAGTCGCTCACACCGAAGTCCCAGTTCCAGGCAAGGTCGATCCAGCTCTTCACTTTGTATTTTCCGCCGTCATTGCCGCCCCGGGCCGGGAAGGCGCCGGTCGCGAAGGCGCGCTTCCCGCTCTTGGATTGGCGTGCGCCCTGCCGCCCTGTCCAGAAGTCTTGACGTCATCGCATCAGCGCACCTATCGTGATGGCATGCGTACAACTCTCCAGCTCGACGAAGACGTCTATCGGGCAGCCAAGAGCCTGGCGGATGTGGAGCAGAGGAGCCTCGGCGAAGTGATCTCACGCTTGGCCCGAAACTCGCTCGCGCCCGATCCTCGGATTACTGCGCGCAGTGGGTTCCCGGTGTTTTCCGAATCCCCCGGGGCAGGGCCGATAACGAACGAGATGGTCAAGGCAGCGCTGGAGGACGCCTGATTGGTAATCGCCTCCTCGACGTCAACCTCCTGGTTGCCCTCGCGTGGCCGAATACGTTCACCACCGCTCGATCGTGGAATTCCGTCTCTCCTTCCCCCGGAGCTTGCCGGTCCCGGTGGGGTCATTCTTGTTGGCGCTGTGCCTGAGTGAGAGCCCCGTGCCGAGCTGCGCGAGGCGGGCACCATTCCGCTCTTGCCCTCAGGAGAGCCGATGAGATCCCGGGAAGTGCCGAAACGCTCCTGAGACGAAGGACCGCCTCACGGCGCACCGGTGACCCGCGACGGCGCCCTGCTCCCGCGACGCAGAGTTCCCCGACTGCAACCCGAGAAACGGGTGACGCGGCAGGAAGAACCAACGTAGCGGAACGGGGCACCGGTGACGCACGACGAAGCACCGTTCTCGCGATACGGAGATCCCCTCTCGCACCACACCGAACAAGTGACGAGACAAGAAAAACAAGTGACGAGACACGGCGCACCGGTGCCGAGACACAATGCACCGTACTCGCAACACACGCGACCGGTGCGGAGCAACGAGATCGTGTTGCACCGGAGGACGGGAGCGACACCCCGCCTCTCGGCAGTCGTTCCCGCCCTCAAAAAAGAGGTGCCCGGATGCGCATCACCGGTTCCTGGCGTCGCATCCGGAGTTCGTAGCGTTGCATCCCGGGTGACGAGCTGCCGATAATCTCTCCCGTGTGTCGCAACAGCGGTGCATCGCGTGATTGCACCGGTGCATCGTGTCGCATCGCCTGTCACCCGCTCCGTTGCAGCGGTTCCCCCCGCCTCACGAAGAGAGCCCGCGGCGCTAGTCGTCGTCGCGCGGCTCAGTCCGGCGGTGCCGCGGCCGGCGCCTGGGGATTGCGGTAGCGCGTCGGAGAGCGCCCCTCTCCGCGCAGCTCGACCCGCAAGCGTCCGGCATCTGTCATCTCCTGAAGCACCCGAAACAGCGAGCTGCGGTCCGGCTCCCCGTCGAGCAGCGCCAGCAGATCGTTCCGGTCGAACCGCTCCGGAAGCCTC
>Ga0268264_10002603_pt1 | contig 15782 bp, 13 predicted proteins | sample KBSSwiS32_FD_190357 | JGI IMG/M metagenome (GOLD analysis project Ga0268264, IMG submission 190357) | Switchgrass rhizosphere microbial communities from Kellogg Biological Station, Michigan, USA - KBS Switchgrass S3-2 (SPAdes) (version 2) | ecosystem: Host-associated > Plants > Roots >...
TCGGGCGATTCGTTCACGACCGGGATCATGTCATAGGGGGAGTCCGTCGTCGGGAGTCGGTAGTCGGTAGCCGACTTCTCAATACAATTCCGAAACGTGAACAGGCTCCTCCCCTTCCTTCCCGCTTTGAGCGTCCTTCTGCTGATCGGCTGCGCGGCGGCGCCGAAGCCGACGGAGGAGATGCAACGCATCGACGGCAACCCGCGCGCGGTCGTCGAGGGGCGGGTCACCGACGCGGAGGGCCGGCCCGTGAGCGGCATCTCCGTACGCGGCATCCCGCGCGGCCGGGACATCCCCTGGCCCGCCTGGGTCGCGACACAGTGCGACGGAACCTATCGCCTCCCGCTCGCCGCCCCCGCGCACTACGCGTTCCAGCTCCTCTGGAAGGGCCGCTCCGTGATCACGGAGGATCCTCGCGATCCGGCGCGACTCGAGGTCGCCCTCCTGCCGGGCGAGCGTCGGACGGGCGTCGACCTCGTTTTCCTGCCCGCGCTGTGGCGAAAGGTCACGGGACCCGAAAAGGAGTCGGAACCGACGGCGGCGTCGGATTCGCGGCCGTGCCCCTGATCTGCCGCTCCGCGTCGGCGACGGCGCCGTCGAGGTGCTCGCTCCAGGTCCACTTCCGGAACGGCGCGAGCTGCGGCACGACTTCCTCCGCGAGCGCGGCCCCGGACTTGCCTTCCGCGAGCCCGCGCGCCACCGCGAGGCGCACCGTCACCAGGAAGTCGCGCAGGCCGCGGATGTCGAGCGGGCGCGCGACCCCTCCGTGGCCGGGGACGATCGTCGCCGTCGGGAACCGCGGCGCCAGCTCGTCCAGCGTGCGGATCCAGGCATCGATCCTCGCGTCCGCGAGGTTGGGGACCGTGCTCTTCTGGAAGAGATCGCCGCCGAACAAGACGTCGGCGTCGGGCACGGAGACGAGCGAGTCTCCGTTGGTGTGCCCGGGCTTCGTGAAGACGTCGACCCGGCGATCGCCCAGCCAGATCGACATCGCCTCGCGGTAGGTCACCGTGGGGAGAGCCGGAGCGCGTCTCGCGCGGTCCGTGGCGTCCTGGACGTCAGAGCTTTTCGCGCGCGCCTCCATCCCCGTGCGCGCGTTCTCCTGCGCGACGACGGTGGCGCCCGCCTTCGCGAACACGGAGTTGCCGCCCCAATGGTCGAGGTGATGGTGCGTGTCGATCAGCCAACGGATCGGGCGGGGCGTGGTCTTCCGGATCCGCGCCAATAGCCTCTCGGCCGCCGCCGGGGTCGCGAAGGAGTCGACGACGAGCACCGCGTCGGACCCGACGACGAACCCGGCGTTGCCGATCGTGGAATCGTCGCCGGGCCGCGCGATCGCCGCGTAGACGCCGGGCTTGACCTCCGTCAGATCGAAGCCGTCGGCATCCCCCGGCGCCGACCTCGCGGCGGCCGACGCCCCGATGAGGATCCCCGTCGACGCCGCCGCGGCCCACAGCGTTCTTGCGCGCACGGACGCGGATTGTAGCCGCCCGTACGCCCGTATAATCTCGACGATGTCGATGCCTGCAAACCCCAAGCGCGAGCGGCGCCGCGTGCGCTGCGTGATCAACGGCAAGGAGATCGACGTCTGGGAGGGATACCGACTCTGGGACGCGGCCCTCGACGCCGACGCGGGCCTCTGGAAATGGTGCGGCGGGGACGGCCTCTGCGCGACCTGCGCCGTGGTCCCGGTCTCCGGAGCCGAGAATCTCTCCCCCCCGACGAAGCTCGAGAAGTTCAGCCTGGCACTCTGGTTCCTGAAGCCGCTCGCGTTCGTGCGCAAGCGCTGGAAGGAGAAGCCCGTGAGGCTGGCGTGCCAGTCGTACGTGCAGGGTCCGGTCGAGGCCGTCGGCGTCCTCGGCCGCGCGGGCAAGGACGCCCTGAAGTAGATCGCCGGCATCCGCTCCCGGCGGCAGACCCCGGCTCATCGAAGCGGAAGGCGGACTTCGGAAAGCTCTCGTGAACCGTCTCGTGCGTCGCCTCGTCACCCTCGGCTCCGGAGCCGGCGCCCTCGGCATCCTCTACGCCGGCGGCTCCTCGCTGGCCGCACGCGCTCTCGCGGACCGGCTGATCTCGCCCCGTGGGCTCGGCCCGCCGCCGGATCGCTATGCGGAGCTCGCCGAAGGCCTGGCCGGTGCGGCGACGACCGTGGCCGAGCTTCGCCATCCCGGCAGCGCACGCCTTCCGGTCGAGCTGTCGGCGACCTTCGCCTCGCCCGGCGACGCGCCGTCCCGTCCGACGATCCTGTTCCTGCACGGCAAGGGAGGAAACGCGAGCGAGTGGACGAGCGAGGCGGTCCGCGCGCTGCGCCTGGGCTACAACGTCCTCATCCCCGACCTGCGGGGCCACGGCCGCAGCGGCGGGACGTTCTTCACGCTCGGCTATCTCGAGAAGGACGACCTCGCGCTGGCCCTCGACGCCGTCCGCGGCCGCTTCGGCATCGACGAGCAGCGCCTCGGGATCCACTCGTGCTCGGCCGGCTCCTCGGTCGCGCTCGAGTTCGCGGCGGACCGCGCCGGCATTCGCGCGATCTGGCTGGAGTCCCCCTTCGCCCGTCCTCGGGAGATGGCGAGGCACTACCTCTCGTGCGCCACGCGCATCCCCTGGCCGCTGCTGACGCTGGCGTCGCACTGGGCGATCCGGCGCGCGGTCTCGCGGGTCGCGCGCGAGCTCGGCGTCCACGATCCGAGGGGCGGACTCGAGCTGCTGGACCCCGTCCAGGCGGTCGCGCGCGTCACGGCGCCCGTCCTCCTGGTCCACGGAGAGGACGACCGCCTCGTCCCGCCCCGCTTCATGGCGCGCCTCGCCGCCGCGCTTCCGCCGCACAGCGCCGTCTGGAACGTCGCCGGCGCCGGACACTGCCACCACGACGACGAGCCCGCCGCGGTCTCCCGGCAGGCCTACGCGCGGCGCTGGGAGGAGTTCTTCAGGACCTACTTGCCGGCCTGACGGCGCTCCGGCGCGGATCCTGGAGACGGCCCTTCAGCTGCCCGCAGGCGGCGCTCGCGTCGGGACCGCGGCTGCGCCGCACCGTCACAGGCCAGCGAGCGTCGACGAGCGCCTTCACGAACCGGTCGATCGCCGCCTCCGATGGCCGCTTCCACTCCGGCAAATAGGTCGGATCCTCGTTCAGCGGGATGACGTTGATCTTCGCCGTGAGGTTGCGCAGGAGACGCGCCAGCCGCGCGGCGTCCTCCGGCGAGTCGTTGACGCCGGCGATCAGGACGTACTCGACGAGGATGCGCCGGCGCGGCTCGAGCGGCCACGCGCGCATCGCCGCCACCAACCCGGAGAGAGGGTACGTGCGGGTGATCGGCATGAGACGGGTCCGCGTCGCCTCGTCCGCCGCGTTGAGTGAGACGGCGAGGTTCGGCCGGCGCGGCAATGCGGCGAGCCGCGCGAGCGCCGGCGTGATGCCCGACGTCGAGACGGTCACCCGCCGCGGCGGGAGCACCTCGAAGAGGATCGCGAGCGCGGGCAAGAGCCCCTCGAGGTTCAGGAGAGGCTCGCCCATCCCCATGAAGACGACCCTCAGCCCCTCGTGCGTCCGGCCGACGTCGGCGAGCACGGCGTGGAGCTGGCCCAGGATCTCTCCGGCCGAGAGGTTCCGGCCGCCGCCGAGCCGGCCGGTCACGCAGAACGCACAGTCCACGGCGCAGCCCGTCTGCGAGGACAGGCAGACGGTGAATTTGGGATCCTGGATCCGGGATCGAGGATTCGCTTCCCGAGACTCCGGACCCGCCGCCCGCGCGTCGGTGAACTCGTTCGCCAGGGACGTCCGCGCCTCCCCCGGCATGTAGACCGTCTCGATCAGCGACCCGTCGGAGAGTCGCAGGCCCAGCTTGACGCTCCCGTCCGCGGCGCGATCCCGGCGGACGATCTCCGGACGCGCGATCGGCAGCTCGCTGGCCAGCCGCTCGCGCAGAGACGCGGGGAGCTCCCGCGCCGCGGCGTAATCCGGAGCGAGCCGCCGGTGGACGAGGTCGAAGATCTGGCGGCCCCGATACCGAGGGAGAGACTCGGCGGCGGCCCATTCCTCCAGCGCGAGGGGAGTCATCCCCAGCGGGTCCATGGGAGGAGTCTATTCGGCCCGCGGCCAGCGTGGATTCGGCGACCGCCGACTACTGCCCGCCGACGGCCGACTTCTTCCGCGCGGCGGCACGGCGCTTGCGCACCTTGCGGGTGGGATCGATCCCGACGGAGCGCAGGAACCGGAGGTCCTTGAGGTTGATCCGGAACGCCGCGCGCTCCTCGGAGCTCTGCGTCTCTTCGGCATCGTCCGGCTCGAGCACGCGCGCCGCTCCGCGGCGGACGCGCGTGAGGCGCGCCTCGCGCCGGTTCACGCCCACCTTCGCGTCGAGCACCATGTAGAGGTTGTAGCCCTCGTCGCGAATGCGCTGGATCGAGTCGTGCACGCGCCCCGAGCCCGAGATCGACTCGTTGATCGCTTGCCCGAGCTCCTTGAGCATTTCGCGGAGGTGATCCGAAAGTTCCATATGTCGGCCCGCAGCGATTATCGCTTCCGCCTCGCGCGAGAATCAAGGAACTTTCCCGGCGCAAAAAAATGCTATCCTCATTCGTCACTCGCAAGGCACATGCCGAGCGGCGGCGCGCCTCCACCTCGCTCCCGGCGCGCCTCGCCTTGTCGATTCCTGATACCGTCTCGCCGATGTTCTCCGCTCTCGCGCACCTGACGTGCACGCGCTGTGCGGCGTCGTACGAGAGCGGCCGGCGTCTCAACGTCTGCCCCGCGCCGGGATGCGGCGGCGCGCTCTTCGCGCGCTACCACATGCACGCGCCGCGCCTCGAGCGCGACTCCGCCGCGGACCGCCCGCGCTCCATCTGGAAGTGGCACGAGATGATGCCGGTCGAGGACCCCGCGCACGTCGTGTCCCTCGGCGAGGGCGGGACGCCGCTGCTCCGGGCGGCGAATCTCGGCGACGCGTCCGGATTCGCGCAGCTGTGGATCAAGGACGAGTCCGGCAACCCGACCGGGTCCTTCAAGGCGCGGGGCCTCTCCGCGGCGATCTCGAAGGCGAAGGAGCTCGGGTACACCAAGGTCGCGCTGCCGACCGCCGGGAACGCCGGCGGCGCCGCGGCCGCCTATGCCGCGCGCGCGGGGATGGAGTGTCACGTCGCGATGCCGGAGGACACGCCGCGCGTCTTCCGAATCGAGTGCGAGCGCTACGGCGCGAAAGTCACCCTGCTCCCCGGACTGATCGACGACTGCGGGCGGTTCATCGCGGAGCGTGCGGCGCGGGAGGGATGGCACGACGTCTCGACCCTGAAGGAGCCCTACCGCGTCGAGGGCAAGAAAACCATGGGCTACGAGCTCGCCGAGGAATTCGACTGGGAGCTTCCCGACGCGATCCTCTACCCCACCGGCGGCGGGACCGGCCTCATCGGCATGTGGAAGGCCTTCGCGGAGATGGAGGAGCTCGGTTGGATCGGGTCGAGGCGGCCGCGAATGTTCGCCGTCCAGGCGGAGGGCTGCGCGCCGATCCCGAAGGCGTTCGCGGAGGGGAAGGAAGCCTCGGAGAAGTTCCCGAACGCGAAGACCTACGCGTCCGGCCTTCGCGTGCCCAAGGCCTTCGCGGACTACCTGATCCTCCGGTACGTCCGCGAGTCCGGCGGGACCGCCCTCGCCGTCTCGGACGACGCCATGCGGGAGGCGTGCGACGAGCTGGGCGCCGCGGAGGGACTCTTCGCGTCGCCCGAGGGCGGCGCGGTCTGGGCCGCGGCGAAGGATCTCGCGGCGGCCGGGGTCCTCGACCGAGCCTCCCGCGTCGTCCTCTTCAACACCGGGTCCGGGTTCAAGTACGTCTGAGCCGAAACATGAGTAATCCCCTTCTCGTACGCCCGCTCGAGCCGCGCGACTACGACGCCTGGAAGCCGCTCTGGGACGGTTACAACGCCTTCTACGGGCGCAAGGACGACACGGCCTTGCCGCTCGAGGTCACCCGAACGACCTGGCAGAGATTCTTCGACCCGGACGAACCCGTCTTCGGCCTCGTCGCCGAAGGCGAAGGCGAGCTCCTGGGTCTGACGCACTATCTCTTCCACAGGAGCACCACGCGAATCGAGCTCACGTGCTACCTGCAGGACCTGTTCACGGCTCCCGCCGTGCGAGGTCGGGGAATCGGGAGGGCCTTGATTCAGGGCGTCTACGAGCGGGCGAGGCGGGCGGGCATCCGGCGGGTGTATTGGCAAACGCACGAGTCCAACGCTGCCGGCCGGCTCCTTTATGACCGCATGGCCAGGCACCTCGGATTCATCGTCTACTCGCAGGACGTGTGAGGGCTCGGCCGTCCGGTAGAATCGCCCGTTCCATGAGATATCTGTCCCTGCGCCCGCGTCTCGACCCGCTCCTCCCCGCCGTGGAGAAGCCCGGGCGCTACGTCGGCCTCGAGCGCAACCTGACGCGCAAGAACCTCTCTCGCGCGCGGGTGACGCTGGCGCTGGCGTTCCCCGACACCTACGAGATCGGGATGAGCCACACGGGACTCAAGATCCTCTACGAGCTCGTCAACCGCCGCGAGGACTTCGCGTGCGAGCGCGTCTACGCGCCGTGGGTGGATCTCGAGGGGAAGATGCGCGAGGCCGGGATCCCGCTCTTCTCGACGGAGTCCTTCGCCCCGGTGGCGGACTTCGACGTGCTCGGCTTCTCGCTCCAGGCGGAGCTCAACTACTCGAACATCGTCAACATGCTGGACCTGGCGGGCCTGCCGGTCTGGCAGCGCGACCGTCGCGAGTCCGACCCGATAGTGCTCGGCGGCGGGCCGTGCACCGCCAACCCCGAGCCGATCGCCGACTTCTTCGACGCGTTCCTGATCGGCGACGGGGAGGAGGCGCTCGTGCGCTTCCTCGACGTCGTCCTCGTCGGGCGAGACGCGGGGCTTTCCCGGCGGGAGATCCTGCGCCGCCTCGCGGCGATCGAGGGCGTCTACGTCCCCTCGCTCTACGACGTCGCGTACCGCGAGGATGGACGGATCGCGTCGATCGCGCGCCACGACACCGCGGCGCCCGAGCGCGCGCGGCGCACCTGGGTGCCGGTGCTGAAGCCCGAGTACTACCCCGAGAGGCCGGTCGTCCCGTCGGTCGAGATCGTCCAGGACCGCCTCGGTCTCGAGGTGATGCGCGGCTGCACGCAGGGCTGCCGCTTCTGCCAGGCCGGCTACTGGTACCGCCCGGTGCGCGAGCTCGACCCGGACGCGGTCGCCGACATGACGCAGAAGTTCATCGCCGAGTCCGGCTGGAGCGAGGTGGGCCTGCTCTCGCTCTCGACCGCGGACTACTCCCAGATCGAGCCGCTCGTGAAGTGCCTCGCGCCGAAGCTCGCGGACCGGCGTGTCTCGATCTCGCTGCCCTCGCTGCGGGCGGAGGCGTTCTCCGTGGGCCTCGCCGACGCCGTGTCGGAAGTCCGCAAGTCCGGCTTCACGTTCGCGCCGGAGACCGGCTCGGACCGGCTGCGCCGCGTGATCAACAAGACCTTCACGAACGCCGACATGATCCAGGCGGCCGACGTCGCGTTCGCGCGCGGCTGGGACCTCATCAAGGTCTACACGATGATCGGCCTGCCGACCGAGACCCGCGCGGACCTGGACGAGCTCGTCTCGCTGGTCGAGGCCATCCTCGCGCAGGGCCGCAGGCACGGCCGCAAGAACGTCAACGTCTCGGTGGGCTCGTTCGTGCCCAAGTCGTGGACGCCGTTCCAGTGGGCGCCCTTCGACGGCGTCGAGGCGCTCGAGGAGAAGCTCGCCTACCTGAAGGACCGCTTCCGCCGGATCCGCGGCGCGAAGATGAAGTGGCACGAGCCCCGCGAGGCCGAGATCGAGTGCGTGCTCTCGCGCGGCGACCGCCGGGTCGCCCGCGTGCTGCACACGGCCTGGAAGTCGGGTGTGCGGTTCGACGGCTGGACGGAGCACTTCCGCTACGACCTCTGGATGGAAGCGTTCCGCGCGGAGGGAATCCCGAAGGAGGCCTTCCTGCGCGACTACGCGCTCGACGAGGTCCTGCCCTGGGACGTGCTGGACGTCTCGATCACGAAGCGGTGGCTGCAGATCGAGCTCATCAAGGCGAAGAAGGAGATGCGGACCGAGGACTGCAAGTGGGGACACTGCTACGCGTGCGGCGTGCCCGGGAACGGCGAGGACACGATGCTGGCGAAGCCGATGTCCACGCAGCTCCCCGTCGTGGACGCCGCGATCCCCGACGAGACCGCCCCCGCCGCCTACCGCGACCCCGCGAAGGGCGCGGCCTACCGGCAGAAGGCGATGCCGGACCTGCCCTCCGCGTCGCGCCGCGGCTCGCAGGGAGACCGCGTCTTCAAGCACCGTGTGACCTTCTCGAAGACCGGCGACGCGCGCTTCCTCTCGCACCGCAACACGATGGACGTGCTCGAGCGCGCCATCCGGGCGGCCGGCCTGCCGGCGCGCTACTCCGAGGGGTTCAACCCGCACATGCGGCTCTCGATGGGGCCGGCGCTCGCGCTGGGTCTCGAGAGCCTCCACGAGGTCTTCGACGTCGACGGCAACGCGCCGTTCCCGACGGACGCGGCGGAGCGCATCGCCGCGAAGCTGCCGGAGGGCCTCGCCATCCTCGAGGTGCGCGAGCTCGCCGCGGGCGAGGCCTCCCTCGCGAAGGCCGTGAAGGGAGCGCGCTACAGCGTCCGGCTCGCGACCGAGGAGCAGATCGCGCGCGCCGGAGAGGTCCTCGCCAGCGGCGCGGGCGACGCGATGCCGGCCGTGCGCGCCTTCGCGCTCGAGGCGGACCGCGACGGCACGAGCCTGCGCTTCGAGGTGAACCTCGATCAGTCCTCCGGCGAGACCTCGACGCCGAAGAAGGTCCTCGAGACGCTTCTCGCGATCCCGCCCGCGGAGCAGCTTTCGCTGTCGGTCACCCGCGAGGCCACCCTGCTCGGCTGATGTACCGCGTGACCGTCACCGCGCGCTTCGAGGCCGCGCACAACCTGATCGACTACGACGGAGGTCCCGAGCCGCTCCACGGACACTCCTACCGCGTCGACGCCGTCCTCGAGTCCGACAAGCTGCAGCGCTACGACGTCGCGGTCGACTTCGTCCCGGCGCGGCGGGCGCTCGAGGGCATCGCGAGGGAGCTCGACTACTCCTACATCAACCAGCATCCCGCCTTCGTCGGACGCAACACGTCCGCCGAGAACCTCGCCCGCCACTTCGCGGAGCGCCTCGAGTCCTCGGGCGCGCTCGGATGGGCGCGCGTCGCGGAGGTGACGGTGTGGGAGGGCCCCGAGAACCGGGCGACCTACAGGCCCTGATGTCCGGCGGAACGATGGAGGTCCGGGAGCTCACCGGCGACGCGGAGATCGAGGCGGCCTTTCCGCTCATGCACGAGCTGCGCGAGCGCCTCCAGCCGGCCACCTTCCTCGACGAGATCCGCCGGCAGCAGGCCGAGGGCTACCACCTGTACGGCCTCTTCGCGGACGAGGAGCTCGTCAGCCTCGCCGGGGTTCGGCGCACGCACACGCTGGCCCGCGGAGAGCATTTGTTCGTGGACGACCTCGTGACCGCGAAGGCCTACCAGCGCAACGGGTTCGGACGTGCGCTCCTGCGCGAGCTCGCCCGCGGCGCCTTCCTCCAGGGGATCCCGCGCATCTACCTCGACAGCCGCGCCGCCGCGAAGGGCTTCTACGAGGCCGTCGGGTTCACGATGCACACCTCGATCCCCTGCTGGATCGAGGTCGAGAAGCTGGCCGGGACGATTCCGCAGCCTTAGGCGGCGATTTGGGCGGCCCGCCGCCGGCGGCTCCGGCGGCGTATAATCGTCGGCACCACGACAATGCATCGATCTCCGCTGGCGGACATCGTCCGTTTGGCCGCGCTCCTTCTCTGGATGGCGGCGTCGCCGACCCTGGTGGGCGCCCAGAGCGTGGATGAGTTCCCGCTCCCGAGCGGCGGCATCCCGGAGGACCTGACGCCGGGGCCGGACGGGAACGTTTGGTTCACCGAGCTGACGAACCAGATCGCGCGGGTCACGCCCGCCGGGGTCGTCACGGAGTTTCCCGTCCCGGGAGGGCCGCAGGGAATCACCGCCGGACCCGACGGCGCACTCTGGTTCACCGAGAGCACCGGCAGCAAGATCGTCCGGATCACGGTCGACGGCACCGTCACCGACGCGTTCCCGCTCCCCGCGGGAGCGAGCCCGTACGCGATCGCGGCGGGCTCCGACGGCGCGCTCTGGTTCACCGAGCCGCAGGCCAACAAGATCGGACGGATCACGACGGCCGGCGCCGCCACCGACTTCACGATCCCGACGCCGAACAGCACGCCGCACGGGATCACCGCCGGACCCGACGGCAACCTGTGGTTCGCCGAGTACGGCAAGAACCAGATCGGACGGATCACGACGGGCGGCACGTTCACCGAGTTTCCCCTTCCTACGGCCAATGCTTACCCCGAGGGCATCGCGGTCGGGCCCGACGGCAACCTCTGGTTCTCGGAGAATCAGGCCGCCCAGATCGGCCGCATCACCACGGCGGGGACGATCACGGAGTTCCCCATGCCCGAGACCGGCCGCCTCTTCCGTCTCACGGGCGGCCCCGACGGCAACGTCTGGTTCACCGAGTTCGACAACAACCGGATCTCGAAGATCACGCCGGCCGGCACGATCACCCGGTATCTGATCCCGACCTCCGTCTGCGGCGCCTACGGCATCGGGCTCGGTTCCGACGGCAAGCTCTGGTTCACGGAGTTCAAGACGGCCAAGGTCGGGCGGCTCGACCTCGCCGGCACGCCGCCGCCCCAGATCGACTTCGAGTATCCCCTTCCCGCGGGATCGCTACCCGAAGACGCGGCGACCGGATCCGACGGGAACGTGTGGTTCATCGACATCAACAGGATCGGCCGCGTGACGCCTTCCGGAGCGGTCACGGAGTTTCCGATCCCCGGCCCCAGCGCCTTCCCCCAGGGGCTCGCAGCCGGCCCGGACGGGGCGCTCTGGTTCACGGAGAACAGCGCCAACAAGATCGGCCGCATCACGACGGCGGGCGCCATCACGGACCAGTTCCCCGTCCCGACCGCGGCGAGCGCGCCGCAGGGGATCGCCCCGGGGCCCGACGGCGCGCTCTGGTTCACCGAGCTCAACGCGAACCAGATCGGCCGCATCACGACCTCCGGCTCGGTCACCGAGCGTCCGGTTCCCACGGCCGGCGGCGGTCCGATCCGCATCGCCACGGGCTCGGACGGGAATCTCTGGTTCACGGAGTACGGCAAGAACAAAGTCGGCCGGTTGACGCCCGGCGGCGGCATCGACGAGTTTCCGATCCCGACCGTCAACGCCTATCCCGAGGGCATCACGGCGGGCGCCGACGGCAACCTCTGGTTCGGCGAGAACCAGGGCCAGGCGATCGGACGCATCACGACCGCAGGGGTGATCACCGAGTTCCCTCTGCCCGAGACGACCCGAGTCTTCCACATCGTCGGCGGGCCGGACGGGAACCTCTGGTTCGCCGAGTTCGACAACAACAAGATCGGGCGCATCACGACCGGCGGAACGATCACCCAGTTCCTGATCCCGACCGCCGACTCCCGGCCGTACGGAATCACCGCGGCGCCGGGCGGCCGGCTCTGGTTCACCGAGTTCAACAAGGGGAAGGTCGGCGGCGTCGGCGTGGGCGATCCGGCCCTGACCGTCTCCGGGATCGTCCCTACCTCGGGGCCCGCCTCCGGCGGAACCGCCGCGACCGTCTCGGGCTCCGGGTTCGACGCGGACCGGACGGTCCTCTTCGGGCTGGCGGCGGCGGGCGGCGTGTCGGGCGGCGGGGGCGAGGTCTCCTGCACCGCCCCGCCCTTGCCCCCGGGGGCGCTCTACGACGTCGTCGCGACGAATCCCGACGACGGCGCCTTCGGCGTGCTGTCCCGAGGCTGGATGGCCGACTTCCTGGATGTGCCCCAGGCGCACGTCTTCCACGCCTACGTCGAGAAGCTCTTCCGCAACGGCATCACGGCGGGCTGCGGCCCCGGCGAATTCTGCCCGGACGGCTCCGTCTCGCGCGCACAGATGGCCGTGTTCCTGCTCAAAGCGGAGCACGGCTCCGACTACGTGCCGCCGTCGTGCGGCGGGATCTTCCCCGACGTGCCGTGCCCCGCGACGCCCGAGTTTCCCTTCTCCGACTGGATCGAGCGGCTCTTCCAGGAGGGCATCACGGTAGGCTGCGGCAGCGGGTACTGCCCCGACCAGCCCGTCACGCGCGCGGAGATGGCCGTCTTTCTCCTCAAGACGGAGCACGGCGCGGACTACGTTCCGCCCGGCTGCACCGGAATCTTCGCGGACGTCTCCTGCCCGAGCGCGTTCGCCGTCGACTTCGTCGAGCGGCTCTACGCCGAGCAAATCACCGGAGGCTGCCTGACCGGCCCGCCGCGCTACTGCCCGGACGCGCCCGTGGCGCGGGGCGAGATGGCGGTGTTCCTGGTCAAGACGTTCGGGTTGCCCTGACGCCGTCACCCCGAGGAGCGCAGCGACGCGCTCAGGATGACGGGGAAGAAGCCAGCTTCGCGCTCGCCGCGCGAACGTCGGGCAGGCGCGGATGCGGCGGCGTCCGCTTCTCGAGAACCGAGAGCGACGCGTCGAGCAGCGTGCGCTCCTCGGCGCGATCCTCGGAGCGTCCCAGGGACATCAGGTCGGCCGCGACCTGGTACTCGGCGAGCGCGACGAAGATGTGGTCCGCGCCGTAGAGCTTGCGCTGGTGCTCGAGACCCTTCCGGTGCAGCGGGAGGGCCTCCGCGGCGCGCCCCTGCTTCCGCAGCGTCTCGCCGAGGCGCGCCTCGGCGTCGGTCACCTCGTAGCTGTCGGGGCCGTTGATCTCGACCAGCTTGCCGGCGACCTCGCGCTGGATCTTCTCCGCCTCGACGAGCCGGCCCTGCAGCGCGATCTGCTCGGCGCGGTTGCCTCGGGCCTGCCACGAGAACGTGTGCTTCGGCCCGAGCACCTCGTCGAAGAGGACGATGACCTCGGAGAGCGTGGCCTCGGATTCGGCGTATCGCCCGCGCCGCGAGGCCACGAGCGCGAGACCGTTGAGGCACTTGCCGACCTCGAAGTGCTTCGGCTCGATCGCGCGAAAGAGCGCCAGCGCCCGCCGGTAGTTCTCCTCGGACTCGTCGAGGCGTCCCTGGTTCAGGTAGAAGAGCGCGAGGAGCTGCAGGGTCTGTCCGACGACGCGATGATCGGGACCGAGCGCCTTGCGGCGCACCTCGAGGGATCGCAGGAACCACTTCTCGGCCTCCTCGGCCTTGCCGCGGCGATCCAGAAGGACGGCGAGGTTCACGTAGCTCTGGCCGAGGTTCGGGTGCTCCGGGCCGAGGCGCCTCTCGAGGACGGCCTGGGACGCGCGGCTGTCCGCCTCGGCCTCATCGAGACGATCGAGCTCTTCGAGGAGAATGCCGCGGTTTCGCCGGTGGATCGCGGTCTGGACGGCGTCCTCGCCGAGCTCCGCCCGGTACGTCTCGTAAACGCTGGACTCGAGCTTCTCGGCCGCCGCGACGTCGCCCTTCCAGAAGAGCACCTGCGCGTAGTCGGAGCGCACGCGGGCCGCCGCGAGGCTCTTCGCGCCGTCCCTCGCCTCGACGGTCCTGAGCGCCTCGGCGAGCTGCTTCTCGGCCTCGTCGAGCTTGCCGCGGTCCATCGTGATGGCGCCGAGGGTCGCGAGGCTGCGGCCGATCGCGCCGTCGCCCGACGGCAGGATCCTCTGACGGACCGCGAGCGACCGCCGGGCGAGGCTCTCGGCCGGCTCGAGACGGCCCAGGCTCCGATCGATGCGCGCGACCGCATCGAGAAGATCCGCCTGGACGTCCGGCTCGGACGAGAGCTCGGTGTCGAGGCGCTTGCCGGCCTGATCGAGAAGCTCGCTCGCCGGAAGGTTGCCGCCGGTCTGGTCCGGATCGGCGATCTCGAAGAGGCCGATCAAGAACTCCTTGACGGCGTCGGCGCGGCGCGCGGCGGCCGCGGCCACACGGGCGTTGGACTCGGCGCGGGCGCGCTGGCGGGCCGTGGCGACGAGACCTCCCACGAGGGAGACCGCGACGAGCACGGCGGCGGCGACGGAGAGGCGGTTGCGCCGGACGAACTTGCCGGCGCGGTAGGAGAGCGTGTCGGGGCGCGCCTTCACCGGACGGCCCTCGCGATGGCGGCGGAAGTCCCCGGCGAGCGCCGAGACGGACCCGTAGCGCCGCTCGGGCTCGCGCCGCAGCGCCATGAGCAGCACGTTGTCGAGGTCCCCGCGCAGCTGGCGCTCGATCCGCCGGCGATCGGCCTCGGCCGGCTCCGCGACCGGAATTCGGTCGAGGGGCACGTCCGCGACCCGCTGGCTGGGCCGCTCGATCGCGTCGGATGACGCGGCGGCCGCGAGCGCGGCGGGGGAACGGGGCTCACGCTTCTGCGGCAGAGTCCCGGTCAGCAGCTCGTAGGCGAGCGCGCCGAGCGCCCACACGTCGGTCGCGGCGGTGACGGGCTCCCCCAGGATCTGCTCGGGCGCGGCGTAGGCGGGCGTCAGGAGACGCAGGTCCGTGTGCGTCTCGACATCCTTTTCGCCGGCCTCGCCGGTGTCGTCGGGTCCGAGGACCTTGGCGATCCCGAAGTCGAGGAGCTTGACCTCGCCCCCCGCGGTCACCAGCACATTCGAGGGCTTCAGGTCGCGGTGCACGACGAGGCTCCGGTGCGCCTCGGCCACGGCGTCGCAGGCGTCGAGCAGGAGCCGCAGCCGCTCGGAGACCGTCGCGCGGCGCGACCGGCAGTACGCCGTGATCGGCTCGCCCTCGACGAGCTCCATGACGAAGTAGGGACGCCCGTCTTCCGTCGCGCCCCCGTCGAGCAGCCGCGCGATGTGGGGATGGGCGAGACGCGCGAGGATGCGCCGCTCGCGCGCGAACCGCGCGAGCACGTCGTCGGTCGCCATCCCGCGGCGCAGCAGCTTGATCGCGACGCGCTGCTCGAACAGGCCGTCGGCGCGCTCGGCGAGGAACACCTCACCCATTCCCCCCCGTCCGAGGCGGCGCAGGATCCGGTACGGGCCGATCCGCTCCGGCGCCTCCTCGCCGTCGTCCTGGAAGAGGCTGCCGGCGATTCCGAGCGCCCCCGCCGGCGTCTCGAGGAACCCTCCGGCTTCGGAGTCGGCCTCGAGGAGCTGCCGGACGCGCGCCGCGAGCTCCGCGTCGCCGACGCCCGTCAGCCGCGAGTCCCGTTCCGCCGCGGGCAGATCCACCAGCTCCTCGAAGAGCCCGCGGACCTGCGACCAGCGGGAGTCTCCGATCACGACGGCGCCGCGCCCGAGTCGGAGAGCTCCTCGAAGAGAAACGCGCGCGCCGCCTGCCAGTGTCGCTTGAGCGTTCGTTCGGACCGGCCGGACATTTCCGCGATCTCCTCCAGCGACAGGCCGGCGAAGAACCGCCACTCGACGAGCTGCGCGAGCTCGCCGTCGATCTCGCCGAGCTTGCTCAGGGCCTCGTCGAGCGCGACGATCTCCGCCGCGCGCTCCTCGATGGGAATCTCGACGTTTTCGAGATCCAGGGGCCGCCGTCCCGAGCCGCGGCGCTGACGCGTCCGCGAGCGCGCCTGGTCGACCAGGATCATCCGCATCGCGCGGCCGGCGAGCGAGAAGAAGTGCGACCGGTCCTTCGCCGTCCAGCCGGCTCCCTTCGAGAGCTTCAGATACGTCTCGTGGACGAGAGCCGTCGTCGAGAGCGTCTGCTCGGCGGGCGCCCCCCGGAGCTGGCGGCGGGCGATCGCACGAAGGTCCTCGTAAAGGATCGAGAACA
>Ga0268264_10002605_pt1 | contig 15778 bp, 13 predicted proteins | sample KBSSwiS32_FD_190357 | JGI IMG/M metagenome (GOLD analysis project Ga0268264, IMG submission 190357) | Switchgrass rhizosphere microbial communities from Kellogg Biological Station, Michigan, USA - KBS Switchgrass S3-2 (SPAdes) (version 2) | ecosystem: Host-associated > Plants > Roots >...
GAGGTGCGCGACGCCGCGCACGTGACCGAGATGGCGACCGGCTACATCATGCTGCAGTCCGGCGGCGACACGCTGATGCTGTGGGACACGCCCGGCTTCGGCGACACCGCGCGGCTGCTCAAGCGCCTCAAGCTGGCGGGCAATCCGATCGGCTGGATGCTGACCCAGATCTGGGACCGGTTCCGCGAGCGGCCGCTCTGGTCGAGCCAGCAGGCGGTGCGCAACGTGCGCGACCATGGCGACGTGATCCTCTACATGGTCAACGCGTCGGAGGATCCGGAGGACGCCGGCTATGTCGCGCCCGAAATGGCGATTCTCGCCTGGGTGGGCAAGCCGGTGGTGCTGCTGCTCAACCAGATGGGACCGCCCGGCGCCGATGCCGGCGCCGAAGAGGAACGCTGGCGCCGCCATCTGAGCGACAGCCCGGTGATGTGCGGGGCGCTCACGCTCGACGCCTTCGCGCGCTGCTGGGTGCAGGAGGGCACGCTGCTCGAAACGATCGCGCCCTTGCTTGATCCGCGCAAACAGCCGGCGCTCGCACGGCTGCTGCGGACCTGGGAGGAGAAGAATGTCGCGCGCTTTCGCGCATCGATGCACATCCTTGCCGTCCAGCTCGCGGCGGCGGCGGCAGATAGCGAGGCTTTGAGCGTACAGAGCTGGCAGGACAAGGCCGGCGCGCTGCTGCTCTCGCTGCGCAAGCGCGAATCGCCCGAGGCCGGCCGGGCGATGGCCAGGCTGACCGAGCGGCTGGCGAACGGCACGCGGACCTCGACCGAGCAGCTGATCCACGCCCATGGCCTGTCGGGCAAGGCGGCGCGCGAGGTGCTGCGGCGGCTGGAGAGCGACTATGCGAGCACGACACCGGCGAAGGAGGGCTTCGCGGCGATGCTGGGCGGACTGATGTCCGGCGCGCTCGGCGGCCTCGCGGCCGATCTCGCGGCGGGCGGCATGACCCTGGGCGGCGGGATGATCGTGGGCGGCATATTGGGCGCGGTCGGCGCCGGCGGCCTTGCCAGGGGCTATAATATGGTGCGCGGCGAGGACGCGCCGGCGGTGCGCTGGTCCGAAGACTTCTTCGAAAGCCTGGTCCGCGCCGCCCTGCTGCGCTACCTCGCCGTCGCCCATTTCGGGCGCGGCCGCGGCGATTATGCGGAAGGCGAGCATCCGGCCTATTGGCTCGAGGCGGTGGACGCGGTGGTGGCAGGGCGACGCGGCGAAGTGAGGGCGATTTGGGTGCAGGGCAGGAATGACCAGGCCGCAAAGTTGATCGCGGGGGTGGAGTCGGTGCTGGCGGCGTGCGCCGCAGATTTGCTGGCGCGGTTCTACCCCGGGAGCCGGGCGATTTTGGGACGGGAACCGACCGAGCCGCGTGGCTGACGAATCCCGCTTCGATGCGTGCGGTCGGCGAACCGGGGCTTGCCGTTGCCGGACCTGCATCGACCCGCCGCCGTGGGAACGGCGTTAACGGGCCGTTAGCATCGAATCGTTAGGGATTTCGCGTTGGCATCTCAACCATGGCCACGACGATCGCGGGTGTGCCGAGTTTCGGTCCCGGCTGCGTCGACGGCCGAGGGATTCCACGTTTGCGCGAACGGGATGACTCGATGAAGAACCTGACGATCCGCCAGCAGATACTGGGCGCCTTCGGCGTCCTCCTCCTTATCATGGGGATCCTCGGTACCGTCGCTTATGCGCGCCTGTCCGCGATCGACGACCGCGCGATCATCGTGAAGACCGATTCGATCCCGGGACTCCACCGAAGCAATCTGATCGAGGACGCGCTCACGGCCGACTTTATGACCGTCGCGAAATATTTCGTCGATACCGATCCGGAGATGAAGCGTCAAAGCGCTATCCTGGTCAAGAAAAGCATGGAAGACCTCAATCGCCTGATCGGTGAATATGATCGCGGCATACAGACCGAAACAAGTCGCGATGAATTTGAAACGTTCAAGCGTGAATTCAGGATTTACACTGAAAAGAGATCAGAGTTCATTGCAGCCAATGTCGATCTTAGCGATTCAGTAGCAGTAAGTCGCAAATTCGATACTGGCTTTTCCCCTTATCACAGGGACGCCATGGCTGCCATCAACGCTGTTTCGAACAGCAACGAGGCGCGTGGCGTCGCCGCGGCGACGCAGGTCGAGGCGGATATCCGTGCGATGATGATCGCCGGGGGAGCAAGCATCGTCATCGCGCTCGTCTGCGTCTTCCTCGGAGGCACCCATCTGCTGAGAGCGATCAACCGGCCGCTGGCGAAGCTGACCGCGATCATGCACGTCATCCGCGAGGGCGATTTCACCCAGCGTATGGAGATCGAACGACACAACGAGTTCGGCGATCTGGCCGAAGGATTCAACCGCATGGCGGATGAGGTGATGGGGCTGGTCGGCCAGGTGCAGAAATCGGGCATCCGCGTCAGCACCTCGATGGCCGAGATCGCCGCCACCTCGAAGCAGCAGCAGGCGACCGCGAGCGAGGTCGCCGCGACGGCGACACAGATCGGTGCGACATCACGCGAAATCTCCGCGACCTCGCGCGAACTGGTACGGACGATGACCGAAGTTTCGACCGTGGCGGAGCATACCGCCGACCTCGCCGGCAGCGGTCAGACCGGATTGTCTCACATGGAAGAGACGATGAACCTGGTGACGGCGGCGGCCGGATCGATCAATGCCAAGCTGGCGGTGCTCAACGAGAAGGCCGCCAACATCAACGAGGTCGTGACGACGATCACCAAGGTGGCGGACCAGACCAACCTGCTGTCGCTGAACGCCGCGATCGAGGCGGAGAAGGCCGGCGAATATGGCCGGGGTTTCGCCGTCGTCTCGTCCGAGATCCGTCGCCTCGCCGACCAGACCGCGATCGCGACCTTCGACATCGAGCAGATGGTCAAGGAGATCCAGGCGGCCGTTTCCGCCGGCGTGATGGGCATGGACAAATTCTCCGAGGAAGTCCGGCGAGGGATGCAGGACATCCATGAAACCGGTGGCAAATTGTCCGAGATCATCGCGCAGGTGCAGGCGCTGGTGCCGCGCTTCGAAACGGTCAACGAGGGCATGCAGGCGCAGGCGACGGGCGCCGAACAGATCAGCGAAGCGCTGCTGCAACTCACCGAGAGCACACAGCAGACGGTGGATTCACTCCGCCAGTCGAGCAGCGCCATCGACGAGCTGAACCATGTGTCCAGCAATCTGCATGGCAGCATATCGCGTTTCAAGCTCGCCGCCTGACGCGAGGCGGCCCCGTACGGATTTCGGCGGGCCTGACCGAATATGATCCATCGGGTTGATGTGCGGCATCGTCCGCAACGCAATCCCGACCGAACAAGGCAGCTGTTGGAACACCACGGTCCGGCGCGAGTGTGACATCCATGTGCGCGGCAGCGGATGATCGGGCAGGTCAGGCCGGTCGCGATTCGGTCATCAGCTTGTATCCGAACTTCACCATCTCGCTCTCCATCGGATGCGCGTTCGTCGCCATGGAGCGCTGCCCGGGCGACTCCGTTCCCGACAAGGACCGTCCGGCGCGGTCGCTGTCCGTACGAAATGCCTCCCCTGTCTCAGAACGTCAGCGCCGCAACATCTGCTCGATGCCGTCCCTCCTCACGGGACGTCAGGGCCGGATGCGCCACAATCACCTTTCGACAATATCTTTGTAAAAAGCGCTTGACGCCCCCCGCCTCCTTCTGACAAATTCATTGTCGAAAGGAGCTACCATGCGGTTGCGCGACGTCCTCGACCGGACCGGGGTGGCCGAGCGTCAGGTGCGTTATCTGATCTCGGAGGGCTTCATTCCCGGCCCCAGCGGCGGCCGGGCCAACGCCGATTATGGCGAGGCGCATGTCACGGGAATCCGCCGTTACATGCGGCTCCGCGAACTGGGGTTTCCGCCGGCGGCGATCAAACTGCTGCTCGATGCGCGGGAAGGCACGCCCTTCCCGATCGTACCGGGCATCACGCTGCTGGTGAGTCCGGACATGGTGGCGAGCGGCGCGCCCGTCCAGCCGCTGCTCGCGCAGATCGAAACGCTTTTGACCAAGCTTCTGAAGGAGTCCGACGATGCCGACGACCAGCCAGGCCATGATTGATCCGCTCGGCATCTTCATGGCCGGCATCCGCAAGCGCGCCCATGCGCACCCGATCCCGCTGCTGTCGACGCGCTTCGATGTCGTCATCGAAGCCGGCCTCGTCACGGCCACGACGACCCGAATCTTCCGCAATACCGAAGCGATGCCGATCGAGGCGATCCTGACCTTTCCGATGCCGGTCCATGCCACGTTGTTCGCGCTGGAGGCGCGGATCGACGGCCGCCTGTTGCAGGCGACAGCGCAGCGGCGCGACGCGGCGCGCGAGACCTATGAGGCGGCGATCGACCAAGGCAAGGCGGCGGTGCTGCACGAGGAAGTGCTGCGCGGCATCCACACGCTGTCGATCGCCAATCTGCGGCCCGGCGGCGACATCGAAGTGACGATGCGCTGGGCCGCGACGCTCGCCTTCGTCGCTGGCGCCGGCTGGCTGCGGATTCCGCAGACCGCCGGCGACGTCTATGGCTGCTCGGGGTTCGCAGACACCGATGAACTCGTCGCCGACGGCAGGAGTGGACAACGCGCGCGGTTGCACATCGTCGGCCGCGACGTCGCGGTGTCGGTGGCCGGGGTCACGCTGATCGACGGCCGCGCCGAGATCCCGCTCGATCGCCCGATCGACATCAGCACCGCCGCGTGGCCGGCGGCGACGCTCGCGGGCCGCGCCGCCGACGGCCGGCGGGTGGACATGGTGATCACGCCGTCGGCAACGGGCGCGGCGCGCGCCGCGATCACCGTCCTGCTCGACTGCTCGGGCTCGATGAGCGAGCGCTTCGAAAGTGGGCGTTCGGGCATGACCAATCATATGGCGGCCACCGCGGTGATCGGCGGTATCGGCGCGGCGCTGGCCGAGGGCGACGCTCTCGAACTCTGGGAGTTCAACCACGACGCCCGGCCCATCGGCAGGCTCGCGCGCTTCGACGATCGCGCGATCGGCAATCTCGTCGGACGATTGTCGCATCCGCAAGGCGGCACCGAGACCGGCCACGCCGTGCAGACCGTGGCCCGGCGCACCGAGGCCTGCGACATCTTGCTGATCACCGATGGCAAGAGCCATGCGCTCGACGTCCAGGCCCTGGCCCGGCTCGGCCGGCGGATCAGCGTGCTGCTGATCGGTGAGGATAGTCTGGAGGCCAATGTCGGCATCTCGCGGCGCTGACCGGCGGCGAAGCGTTCATCGCCAGCGGCACCCGGCTCGACGCCGTCGCCCGTTCGATGGTGGCGGCGATCCGCACGCCTTTCGTCCCGGTCGGGCCGATCGAGGGCGCGATCGGCGAGATCCGGACCGCGCGCGGTGGCGTGACGATCACGGCGCGCTGGACGGACGCGCCGGCGCCCGAAACGCCGGTCGCGGCGGTGAGCGCGTTGGCGGCCGCGCTGGCGATGACCGGCCTCGCCGAGGACCGCGCGGGCGCGCTCGCCGAGGCGGAAGGCCTCGTCACGCATCTGACGAGTCTGGTGCCGGTCGATGAGGAGAACGTCCGCCAGGAGGGCCTGCCCGCGACCCGCAAGATCGCGCTCGATGCGCCGGCCGTGGCGTCGATGCGGCGCTTCAGGAGTATTTCGGTGCACGCGCCTGCAGCCGATTGTTTCGCGGCGGAGCGGTCTCAAGAATGGGTCAGCGCGTCGGCGCCACTGATGGAGCCCCCGCCGCCGCCACTCACCGGCCGGACCACGCCTTGCGCAGGCTGGCCAGCATGATCGACTGGAACCTTGGGGCGCCGTCGCTGGCGCTGGTGATGTCCGGGTCTTGTCCTATCAGGCGCAGGAGACAATCGATGATCTGACCGATGTCCTGCACCCTCACGCCGATCGGCTCGGTATCACGCCCGGCTTGCTGGCGATCGCGCTGGCAGCACGGATCGCGGGTGCGACGAACCGGACGGCGATGCGGGTGGCGAGGATGGTGCTGTCGCGGCTGCCGGCAAATGTCGTGGCGGAAGTTGTTCGAGAACTGGGGAGGGATCCGTGACGGTAATGCTTGGCGACTGATGTCCGGCGCGCTCGGCAGCGTTGCGCGGCTATAAAGGTTACACTGGAGCCGAATCTGCGGCGATGATCCTCCGCACGGCATTACCAATGTACTCGGCCACGCCGGCGGGGACTGCGTTTCCGAGTTGACGCGTGGCCGCCTTCCAGCTTCCGCTAATATAATATTCGTCAGGAAAATCCTGTAACCGGGCCATTTCGCGTACCGTGAAGTATCGGACATTGCCCTGCCGATTGACCAGCATGTTCTCCCCGCCCGGAACGCCGTGGTCACCTGCCTTTAGCGCCTTGGCCGGTTCATCGTAACAACTGCCAGTGTGGTTTGCGTAGGCTCGGGCGCCAGGATGCTGCCAATGGCCAGATATATTCTCCGACTTTGTAGGCGCAGGAAGATCGCTGATCGCGTCGCGCACGGTTTGCCACGGAAGCTTGCTTGGCGGTTCACTCGCGTTCAATGCTCGCTTGAGCGCGAATGCTTCCGACTGCGACGCAGGCGCAATTAGGCGACGGGCTTCATGCTTCTTCCAGTAAGAGAGATCGACATGCTTTGCCCAAGCGAGCGCTTCCTGAGAATGAGTAGCCTCCGGGAAGGACCATTCCGAACTGATCTCGACGCCAATCCCGACAAAGATCGCGCGATGACGCTTTTGCGCCGCGCCATAGTCGGCGGCGTTTATGGCGCGCGCAACCACGCGATAGCTCTTCGAATGTTCGCCGTCGCTCGCGTCGTGCTGGCGGAGACGGGCGAGATGATCCTCCCAGAATTCGTCCGGTTTCGGCGCGAGGTTCGGATAGGAAAGCTGGAGCGTGATATATTGCAGGTATGGCGTGAAATCCGGACGAAATAGCCCGCGCACGTTTTCCAGCACGAACGCCTTGGGCCGCGCTTCTCGAATGGCCCGAATCGCCTCCGGCCACATATTCCGGGGATCTTTCGGTCCAAGGTGTTTGCCGCCGATGGAGAAGGGCTGACAGGGCGGCCCGCCAGAGATGACGTCCACGTGTTTGAATTGCCCATAGTCAAGCGAACGCGCGTCCACCTGCTGAATATTCCAATGACGGACGTGCTCAACATTGCTGTCCCTGTTTCTGGTCAGGGTAGAAACGGCATCGCGATCCAACTCTACCACGGTATCGTGGCGAAACCCGGCGCGCGCCATACCGAGAGCGAGTCCGCCGCAACCTGCGAATAGTTCGAGACTACGCATCGAGGAACTCTCGCACGCGTCGTTCGACGGAGGCGGCATCGCGTAGCTCGCACTCCCAGACCACGAGCGAGCGCCAGCCGGTCGTCGCCAGCTTTTCATCCACCGCCTTGTCGCGACCGATGTTCCGCTGAAACTTACTCGACCAGAATTCCAAGCGCGATTTTGGAACGCGCCGGCCAGATGGACAGTCGTGCCGGTGCCAGAAGCAGCCGTGGAGGAAGATGGCGCGCTTTCTCCCAACGAACGCGAGGTCTGGATTCCCGCACACGTCTCGCCGATTTTTCCTGTAGCGATAGCCAAGTCCCCAGACCAGTTGGCGAAGGCGAACCTCTGGCTTCGTGTCGCTCGACCGGACACGGCGCATCCGTTCGCTACGCTGGTCGGCGGTGAGCGTGTCCATCAGACGTCCATCGCGCCGGCGCGCGACCCATGCTTCGCAAGGTATTCACGAATTGCCTCGCGAACGATCCACGCGAGGCTACGGTCGGTTTGATCGGAGAGGCGCGCAAGCTCGACGCGATCGGCCGCGTCGAGGGTGATAGTCAGCCGATCGGCGGAATTCGTCGTCACCTTGCGCGCGGCCATGCTCACCACCATCCTCAGCAAGATGATGCATCACGATGAAATCCGTTTCAACATGATTCAATTAACGCGCATATATTTCTATTGAACGGCACTGCATGATATTTGCGCATAGAGTTATTGCGTGCTAAAGGAACGCAGATGCAACGAGTCCACCAAAGAGCAGCGATGGCAACCGCCTTGTCCGACACGACCAATCAGATCGACGTTCAGCGCAGTGTCGAGGAGTATGTCGGACATCTCAAGGAGATCGCGAGAGTCTTCAACGCCCATGCCGAGGATCTGGGCCTCGGCGTCAGGCTTGACCCGAAAGGCGCCGTCGATGCGGTTCGGGGCGGCACCGGCCTTTCGCGCGTACTCCGGTTTTGTGAGCGCGTCGACGACTCCGGCGTGCTGCATGATTCGCAGTTGATGACCGCGCTAAATTGCGTGGGCGAACTGCTTACGGCCCCCCAGAAGAACGGCTTGGTGCTTGGCGCCATGCAGTCCGGCAAGACGACTACGTCGCTGGCGCTACAGTTCGCGGGACCTATCGTCTATCTTCTGACCGGCCGCTGCCTCTACCCGATTTACCTGATCACTAGTCACACCAGCCAAGAAGACCAGACCAAGATCGAGATCGCGCGCTTTCTCGACTTCTATGGGGAGTTGGCTGTCACGCTGGACGACGAGCATCGTTGCACGCTGATTCAGTACGTCCGGCAAGTCGGCATCGACCCGTTCTTCCAGTTTTCGCCGACAATCAACACTTATCGAGAGCACGTTCTCAAGAAGGCTTTGCCAGACACCATGATGGGTCCGAGGCTCGATGACTTCATCCAGCGCCGTACCACCGGCGACAGCATTCGTCGGGTCGCAAGCCTTTGCCGCCAGGCCAATGCGAAAGGTTATGCCCCATTGCTGATCATCGACGAGCCGCAGTTCGGAGCGAGTGACCGCTTCGTGCGCGTCGACGATGATTTCGAGCGCCGACCATGCGTTCTTCTGCAGATTTTCGAGAAGATCGACGAGGCATTGGGGGAGGACGCCTCTGATCGCGTATTCATCGGCCTGTCCGCGACACCGTACGAACTGCACGACATCAACGCGGTTTGGAAGGTGAACCAGTACCTCACCTCCGCCTACTCGGGGTTCAACTATTTCGGCGGGAAAGTGATCGACGCGGAGGTGGACGTGAACCCGCCGCGCACCATCAGCTTTGCTGATCTCGCCAACGAGGTTGGCGAGGTCTTCCTCAATCAGATCTCCCTCGCGGCGTACGACGCGGAACCCAATGCGTTCGAGCGCTACGCCCGGCAGATCGGTTACAAACAAAGCCAGGAGCGCTACCGGCGAGATGTCGAACGCGTTCTGGCGGACACGATCTTGCGCCTCGTCGAACGCGGGACCGCCACCGCCACTGGCGTGTGCATCCGCCTGTTCAACAACAACATTCGCTCACACCGCTTGATCGAGCGGCTAGATCTCCCGGCGGACAAGATCGAAGTGATCGAATATTTCGGATCCGACCACAAGGGCCGAAGCGTCAAGCGGGCGATCCGGCAGCGTGCGAGGCCAGACCTGCCATTTCTCATCGCGGTGACAAATCGCGCGAGAATGGGTGACGCTTTCCCAAAGGAGGTCGAGTGGTTTCTCGAATTTTCGAAGAAGGCGGCCAATCTCAACGCCCTGCTGCAGGGATTGCTCGGCCGCGCCTGTGGCTATGGTAAGCATTCAACTGTCGTCATGTCGGCCGAGAATGCCGACCTCGTCGAGGACTATAAGCGCGAACATGGGGGCTATATCTATCGCACCAGCCGGCACAGCTACATTGTCGGCTCCTATCGCAGGGGAGCGCCCACCAGCTTGATCCGCGTCCGCCGCGACATGGACGATGCGCTTGTGAAGGCATTCTTCGAACGGATCGACGACGAAGTCGTCGATCCGCACGTTTTCCAGGGTGAGGCAAAGCTTAAGGCCAGACGCGGTGGTGCGAAGGGCTATCGAACGGCGCCGCTGCTTCGAATCGCGACAGAGCTGAGGCTTTTTGAGCATCTCGAAAAGCAGCAGGTTCGGGAGCGTCTCTATCCGACCTACCCCGAATTTAGGATAGCGCGGGCGGAAGACGAGGTTACTCATTCGCGATCACCCGATCGCAAGCTGCGCTATACGCTAGACGACGTTGGCGACTGCCGTTTCACGTTCCGCGAATGGACAGAGGAAGGCGCCAACCACGGTGGCGTCCGCAGCCGGGGCTATGGTTCACGTGACGCGAGCGATCGGGGAAAGGCGGGGGACACGCTGGAACCGCAGGTCAACATGCGCAAGTTCAATCCCGTCAACGGTGAAGTCATAGACGACAAGCGCATTGATGGACTGCTGGCCGACAAGGTTGATCGTCAACCTGGACAGTGGCGCGCGGAGATGATCACCTTGCCGTTGGTTTCTTCGGTGCGCGAGCTACAGGCAGGTGAGGTGACCTATCCTGTTGACCACAGTCCCTTTGCCGCACTTCTCACAAAAGAAGAGCGGGATGCGACATTAGGCTGATCTTTCACCCATGTTTCTCGATTTACGGCCGACTTTTCGCATGGCTGGGATGATCTCATCGATTCTGCCTCACCTGCGTTGCGGCGGTCGAGAACATGGGGCCGTTCAATCAGGAGCATCGGCGGGATAGCCGCGCTTGACCAGCAGACAGGTGCGCTTGGTCCCGACGGTCGTACCCATGTCAGGCTACCGGCGAGAGACAGCCCGACGCAAATTCGGAATCACCCGTTACCCGCCGAACACATAGTTGCACCACAGAAGCGCGGGTCAAAGCCGAAAGCAGGCAGCAATTAGCCCATTCACGAACTGGCACCGAAATAGCCAGTGAACTCGCACCGCAATCCCGCAACGTGCCCCGGCCCACCGTATTGACTGGGCTCCGCGACATTGCCAGAACCGCCACATGGCCGAGATTTACCGATACGCTTTTCCTCGCGACCTTTTCGATCGCGCTCCTGAAGCGCATCGGCTTGGCTATCTCATGCTTGGCCAACTCTGGAATGACAGCATCATCCTCACACGCCAGCTGCTTGTCGCACGGAATTTGCCGCCGGAAGGTCGGTCGGACCATGACACTTATGCGCAGATCGCGACGGAGTTGCTCAACCTGCGCCTGCTTGCGAGCCGGCTCCATGAAGGCGCGGCCCTCTTCCGCAAGCTGGGCGAATTCTCCCGAACCTGGAAGGACGAACTGCCCGAGGATGCGGTCGATGCTGTCAAGCGCATTCTCACCTACTTCGCGAGCAAATCGGCGCCGCTGAGCCGCCTCCGCAACAAGATGGGGTTTCATCAGGACCGTGATCTAGCGAAGGCCTCTCTCGACTCGATCGGCGATGAAGAACTCGTTGACTATCATGGCCAGTTTTATGCCACGACGTTGTACATGAGCGCGGAGGCGCTCAACCTGCGCGCGCTTATGCATTTGCTAGAGGCAGGTACAGCCCGTGAGGCACTCAACATCCTGTCGGACGACGCCCAGCGCATCCTAGGTGACACCAACAAAACCTGCCAAGGCTATCACAGTTGGTTCTTGCAAACGCATATTACTCCACATCACCCGCTGGCGAAGGGTGAGATCATCCCACTGGTGGGTGCGCCCGCGTTCGAAGATGTGGTGGTTCCCTTTTTTGTGAATTTCGACAACTTGAAGGCCCGCGTCGATGCACGATCGCCGCCTGCCGAGCCGGTAGACAAGCACTGATGGATCGTTGGCCCGTCCCCTCCGTGCCATCCATTTCCGTAATCATGGTGGCGACTCAAGCGCTTAAGCGAGGCTTACATTTGGTGAACCAGCACGGAGACTTACAATTTGGCAACTCCTGTCAGGTTCACAACCGTTGCCGGAGATTCAATAAGGGCCGTTATTTATCCTTCAATCCGAATGCCAATCTGATAGCTTCAATAAAATTATCAAGAAGTGAAAGTGTCAAGGAGCTACTATATCCAGCAATAAAAGGAAGCAGTAAGTACGCATAACCGCTTACCTCAGGCGTCTTAGTATCTAGATCCATTTGAAGCGCTGCTGCTGTTTCTTCAAATGCGAACAATACCAGAAACATCCAGCCTAGAATTGCGCCAGAAACCAATCTTGTATAGTTTCCTATTGGATCATAATATTTAAAGTCCGCCGATTTTGTAGCCCCTATTATATTAAACAATATGAATATAGTTGTGCCTAGCAGTCCAAATGAGGATCCAAACATCATCATTGCAACGGTATGATTCGTACTTCCCTCAAGAGATTTAAGTGCATTAACTGCTATCGAGGATATTACAGTGGCGACAAATGAAGCAATTCCCAATATGAGCATATTCATTCTGAACGACTCAACAGTTTCAGGAGATACCGCTGGAACATTCAAAATGGACGTCGGATACATAATTTTAGTTAGTGCACTTTCTATTTTTAGCAGGCTTGCATATACTCCAGGATCATTTTCTTTTAGAAGTTCAAGGTCTTCAAAAGCTTGATCAGGAATATCCTTTCCCATTGCCACGGCAAAATCTCTAAGCCGCCTTACAGCGCTCAAACGAGCGGTGAAATCTGGCTGATACTCGCTCAAGTGCTTATTCTTACAGAGAAAAATCATCGATTGCTCCTGCGTTAAGCTAAGAGTATAACAGAATGGTTGGGACTTTTCGATAGGAAACGAGGCGGTGAATCATTTTCATTTATCAGTTCTGATTACGTCGATAGCTGGACTTATCACAGCGCTTCAGGCGTCAGAATCGGTAATTGATCTAGCAGATTCACCCGCGTCCGATTCATCGCGCGTAGTCGTTGTTGATAAATATACCCAAGAAGTTGTACCAATTAGGATAATTGAACATTTAGATCGATGCAAGATCGAGGCAATTCGTAAGACATATGAAGGATCTTTGACTCCAAAATTTGTCGGACAACAGCGACAAATAGCTGAGGTAGATTCGTTTGCTCGAGAGGTGGCGGCTCTATCTCCAGACATTCTGGTGATTCATTATTCGGCGTTTGGACTGGGAACGAATTTTCGAAGAGAGAGATTCTTTCAATTCGTTAGATCAATCGAAATGATGAGAAATAATAAAACAAGATATGTAATCTATAGCAATTCATTTAGTGATATTAAAAAATCTATAGCACAAATAACGAGTCACACAGGAATGTCCATGGGATCAAAATCAGACAGGATTAAGCTTATCTTTGTCCCAAATGGACGTCGTTTTGATACAATCGTCATCGGCAGGCCTATTAGGTCAGAGATAACCGCTCTTTACGAACATATAAATTCCTTCATCGCAAAAAGGCCTTGCAATGTCGGAAGTATCAGTTAGTATATTTGACAATTTAATTTACCGGTTCATAATGATATTTTAGATTTAGTGTAAATATGGCTGGTCAGAATTCCCGTTTTTGATACACATACAATAGCAAATCTTGATAGGAAAATGGTCATTGGGCGCTGCGTGTCACAGAGAGGTTTGGCTCAAAAAAGGCATACGGCAACTATACAGATTCAGCCAGAGAGAGCATGCACGGGGAGTGCGTATGCGCCGCTGGACGCGTGCGCGCAATCAAGCTTCGCTTCCCCCCACCAATAACGGCTCCACCCCCACCATATAATCCCGCGTCAGCGGCAGCGTCTCCCGCCGCCGGCTGAGCTGGATCTGGAAATTCAGATGCGCATCGTGCCGGAACGCCACGAGCGCGCCGGCCAGATAGAATGTCCACATCCGGTAGAAGCGCTCGTCGTACAGCGCGACGATCGCATCGCGCGACGCGGCGACGCGGTCATACCAGTGCGCGAGCGTGTGGGCATAATGGAGGCGCAGCATCTCGATGTCGGTGATCCACAGCCGCGACTGCTCGATCGCAGGCGCGATCTGGCTGAGCGCCGGGATGTAGCCGCCGGGGAAGATGTAGCGGGCGAGCCAGCGATCCGTCGGTGCGGGGCCGTCGGCGCGGCCGATCGTGTGGAGCAGCATCACGCCGTCTTCGGTCAGCAGGTCGCGGCAATGCTTGAAGAAGGCCCTGTAGTGCGGCGGGCCGACATGTTCGAACATGCCGACCGAGACGATCCGGTCGAAGCGTCCGCCGATCGCACGATAGTCGCACAGTTCGAAGGTGACGCGGTCGGCGACGCCCTCTGCGGTGGCACGGGCGCGGGCGATTGCGAGCTGCTCGGTCGACAAAGTGATGCCGACAACGTCGACGTCGGCGGTGCGGTGGAGATGGAGCGCGAGGCCGCCCCAGCCGCAGCCGATGTCGAGCACGCGCTGGCCGGGCCGCAGAGCGAGCTTGGCGGCGATATGCGCCTTCTTCGCCGCCTGCGCGGCTTCGAGGCTGGCGTCCGCCGACGGGAAATAGGCGCAGCTATATTGCAGGTCGTCATCGAGAAAGAGCCGGTAGAGCGCGCTCGACAGGTCGTAATGATGCGCGACGTTGCGCCGCGACCGGCGCTCCCAGTTCCACGCTTCGAGCCGGTGGCTGGCGCGCCATGGCCGCCACAGCCGGAGCCGCACCGAATCGTCGTCGTCCCAGTGGGTGTTGGTGCCGATCAGGTCGAGAAAGGCGCGGATGTCGCCCTGTTCGATCAGCAACCGGCCGTCCATCCAGGCCTCGCCCAGTTCGAGCGCCGGATTGAGCGCGGCGCGGCGCGGCGTCGCGCGATCGGTGAAGCGGATCGTCACCGCCGGGGCGGCGATCGGCGCGCCTTCGAACCGGTGGCGCTGGCCGGCCGCGTCGATCACCGTCAGCGAACCCTTGCGGATGAGCTTGCGAAGCAGGGCCGCGAACAATCTCATGGTCGTGGTCTCCCGAACGGCGAGCGACATGGCGACGGCGCGGCGGCGTCCATGACGCCGTCCCTTATCCGGTTCGAACCACCGCGCCGCAAGGCGCATCCGGTTCCCAGGCGCGACTGACACAAATCGCCGTTCGGCCGCGTGCCGACCTCTTGACGCCCCGCCGCTCCGCACCAAGATTTTCGGCACGGCTTCGGCCATTTCGAGACGAGGAGCGACACGAAAGGAGGATAGGCCATGTCGCCAATGGCACCACGATTCCGCCATCCGTTCGAGATTGCGCGGCACCCGACATTGGAACCCGAGGTCAAACGCGCGATACGGCAGCGTGACGCGGACCTCGTCCCATGAGCCTGCGCGGGATGAGTCCGTGGCGAAACCGGCGAAACCGAAGTCTGCGCATCGACCTGCCGTTCGACGACATCATGGAGTTCGCGCTGGCGCTGCTGTCGGCGTCGCCGCAGGAACTGGAGCAGCTCGGCTGGAGTTTCGCCGACCGCAAGCGCCTGCTCGATCATTTCCTGGCGTCGGGCAAGACCGCGCAGGGCGTTCCGCACGACGCGCTGGGCGCGACGCCGATCAGCCTGTGGCTGCCGCGCGACGATCTCGAGCGCCTGCAGCGCTTCGCCCGGCGCGAATTTCCCAAGCGCGCGAGCAAAGCCGCCATGCTCGATCGCGTTCTGAAGATCCTCGATGCCGCCGGGGGCTGACGTCGTTCGACGTCGGGTGCACGAGAATCGGGGCGTCGGCGCGGCCGCGGATATCAAGCTCGCGATCGAGACCGTGCCGGTGACGTCCGGTCGGGATTCGGCCTGAACCACCGCGCCGATCTGCCAACGCCGAAACTTGGGCATGGACGGCGACACGGCAGCGGAGCAGTCTTCGTCACCCATGAAGCCCGCCCTCGTAATTGCTCACCCCTCAAATTCGGCGTTTTGGACGAGCTTTTTGTGAATTTGACGCATCCCCTTTGCCGGGCTGAACAGCGACGGGGCGCTTTTTGAGACTGCATTTTTGGGTTGCGGAGAACGCTGGAATATGAGTCAACCTGCGGATGACTCGCGGGACAGATCTTGTCGATAAAGACGCCCTGATCGCGTCG